>Ga0187771_10002392_pt1 | contig 12891 bp, 14 predicted proteins | sample 0116_SJ02_MP15_1_FD_133139 | JGI IMG/M metagenome (GOLD analysis project Ga0187771, IMG submission 133139) | Tropical peat soil microbial communities from peatlands in Department of Meta, Colombia - 0116_SJ02_MP15_10_MG | ecosystem: Environmental > Terrestrial > Soil > Wetlands > Peat | place... | reverse complement strand
TGGTTGTACAACGTGGCGCACGGCCTTGCTGACAGCGTATGTCTTGCTCTCGCTGTGTTGACCCTCCTGCCCCGCTGGGCTCCCGGAAGCCGTCGTTGCTGTCCCCTTCGCACTGGAGTTCGGCGCGTTACTGGGTGTGCCGGGTATTCCTTGCGCATCCGAATCCGTGAATTGATCCTCGGAAATCTGCGACGTCAACACCACCGAACCGTTGGGATCGTATGTCTCCTGCGTGCTCTCGCTGCTCGCCAGGTCGTATTCCACGGTTACACTGGCCCTCAGCCCCTCTCGTCCCACGAGGGGCGTCAAAGTTGAAATCAGTTTCTCCGACAGGTGTTGTTCCATCTCCTCGAGTTCATCGTGGCCCACTCCCTGTGAGTGCTTCCCCGTCAGCATCGGAACGTTGCCGTCGGCATCGATGACCGTAACGTTTTCCGGACGAAGATCGTCTACGGCGCTGGCCACCAGGTAAGTAATGGACCGGATCGCGCTATCCGCCAACTTGCCCTGCCGCAGCTTCACCACCACCGAAGCCTTTGCCTCGCGTTCCCGCTCACTAAAGAGAGAGTCGTGAGGCATGACGAGATGAACGCGCGCAGACTGCACTTGCCGAATCGCCCGGATGGTCCGTTCCAGTTCTCCCTCCAGCGCCCTCTGGTAGTTCACCCTTTCAGCAAAGTCGCTCCCTGCCCAATTAGGCTTGTCGAACAACTCCAGGCCCAGCCTTCCGCTTTGAGGCAACCCTTGGGACGCCAGCTCCAGCCGCACTGAGTCGACCTTGTTGGCAGGAACGTGTAAGCTCGTCGAATCGCTCGAGATCTCATAAGGGATATTCTCAGCCGCGAGCGTCCTAGCGATGAATTGCGCTTCCTCCGGCTGAAGACCTGAATAGAGTGGTTTGTAATCTGCTCTGTTTATCAGGAATACAAATATGAAGAGACTCAGGATGACCAAACACGTTCCTGCCCCGAGCGTGATTTGCTGCTTTCGACTCAGCGCATGCAGATACTTCTGAACCTGATCGACCGTCTCCCTAGGACGCAGTGCCATACCTCACCCTTTAAAAGACCGTTCCCGAGACTTCGCGGTATGCCTGGATGATCTTGTTGCGAACCTGCATCATGAGTTGGAAAGAAAGGTTCGCCTTTTCAACCGCAATCATGACCTTATGGATATCCTCGCCCTGCCCATTCAGAAGCGCCGCTATTTGTTGGTCGGCGTCGGCGTGGAGTTGTTCTATGTGATTGAATGCCGCTTGGAGCTGGGAGGCGAAATCCGATCGCTCATCAGCCGCCTTCCCGATCTCGACTCTCAAATCAGCCTGGCCAAGCTGCGATATCCCTGAGAGGGGGCTGTTCATCGTTCACCTCCCACCGACGCAGCAGCGGCCCTATGCCGCCGCCCGCGTATTGCAATCGTCGAAGTTATGGCGACGTAAGGTCGCCGCCACATTCCGCATCTCCGGTTAACTGAGAATCTCAAGCGATGCGCTGATCATGCTCTTGGTCGCCTGCGCCGCAGCGACATTGAGTTCATACGCGCGAGCCGCTCCCATCAGGTTCACCATTTCCTCAATGGGATTGATAGAGGGGTAAGCCACGTAACCTTGGCTGTCGGCGTCGGGATGTGCAGGCTCATAACGCTGCACCGGTGGCGTCGGGTCCGGCACCACACGCATGACTTCCACCCCTTGGGCGTACCGGTTGCTAAGTCCAGATAGGATCCCTGCGAACCGCGCACTACCCGCCCTTCGCGTTCCGAAAACAACTAGTTGTCGTTGATAAGGGCCGCCTTTGGCTGTCCGGGTCGTCTGGGCATTCGCCAAATTACTCGCCAGGATTTCTGCACGTTGCCGCTCTGAGGTCAGCGCTGACCCGCTGATCTCCAAAACTCCCATTAGGTTCATCTGATTAGCTCCCCTCTTTGACAGCCGCCGTTATCCGCTGGAACTCCTGGCGCAACAGCTCCACCCCCATTCGAAACTGCAATTGCGTCTGCGCCAGTAACAGGCTCTCCCGTTCCAGGTTGACATTGTTCCCGTCCGGCCGCTCAATCAAACCCTGAACCTCGAATACCCGCAGCGCCGGAGTTTCAGCTTCAAGGCGATTCTCGGCGCGGCGCATCTCGCTCTCAAAATTGATGTCACGTGTCCGGTAACCCGGCGTGTCGACATTGGCCAGGTTGCTGGCAATCAGCCTTTGCCGAAATGCCGCCAGGTCCAGATACTCGCAGAGCTGTTCCATCCGGTTCATGAAGACCTTTTGGGTGGAAGCCCGAACTCTCGAATCTTATTGCGCACCGTGCGAAGGCTCACCCCCAAAATCTCCGCCGCTCGAGTTCGATTCCCCCCCGTAGTCTCGAGAGTCCTCTCCAAGAGTTGCCTTTCCATGTCTCGCAACGTAACCCCTTGGGCCGGTAATCGGGAGGGCATTGTTTTATTTTCCGCCACTTCCTTTCCTTCTAGAACCTCCAAACCCGCCACCGGATTGCGCGACAGGACCACAATCCGCCGAACGAAGTTCTCTAGTTCCCGCACATTCCCGGGCCAGTCATATTCCATCAGGCGCCGTAGAAGTTCTTCCGTGAGGCGAACGGCGCGCGGCGGCGCGTACTTGTGTACAAAATGCTCCACCAGTTCGGGAATGTCCTCCCGCCGTTCGCGGAGTGGCGGCAGCGTGAGGGGCACCACATCAAGCCGGTAGAACAGATCGGCGCGGAATCTCCCCTCTTCGACGAGCGAAGGGAGGTTTCGGTTTGTGGTGGCAATGACCCGCACATCCACGCGCAGCGGCCGTGTATCCCCCAGCCGGTCAACTTCACGCTCCTGCAGCACTCGCAGCAGCTTGGGTTGCAGGCTGAACGGCATCTCGCTGATTTCGTCCAAAAGAAGGGTTCCCCCTGAGGCGAGCTCAAACTTGCCTGGCCGGGACGCCACTGCGCCGGTAAAGGCGCCGCGAACGTGCCCGAACAACTCGCTCTCCAGCAAGGTCTCCGGGAAAGCCGCGCAGTTCACCGCCACGAAGGGGTGATCCCGCCGCGCGCTCGTACGATGAATGAACTGGGCCAGCAGCTCCTTGCCGGTGCCGCTCTCGGCCATAATCAGCACGTCCGCGTCGCTTTTTGCCACCTGACACGCACGTTCAACTAGCCCCCGCAAAGAAGCTGAACGGCCCACTATTCCACCCGGGAAAGATTCTTTCGATCCCTGAATTGTATTTCCCAGAACCCTCGTAACAGCCTGCCGCAACTGTTCGAAGGATACCGGTTTTACCAGATAATCACAGGCCCCTTGCTGCATGGCCAGCACTGCCTCGGGCACGTTCCCGAAAGCCGTCAGAAAAATGACCGCCGTGTGGGGCGATAAGCTACGCACGTGCTGCATGACTCCCAGGCCATCACCATCCGGCATACGCATGTCGGTGATCACCAGTGGACAGGGAGAGGAACGAAACCGCTCCATGGCCTCATGCGTTCCCGAAGCCGTCGTCACCTCCCACCCGTGCCGAGTGAAGTTTGCCTCCAAAGCAGCTCGCATGGCCGGCTCGTCATCCACAACCAGCACCCTATTCATCTCCCGCTCCTGAGGTTGAGGTAGAGGCGGCTTTACGCCGCCATTTGGTGATCCCGCAGACGCGGAATCGCCGCTACAACATCAAGCTCCCTTACATCGCCTGACCTCGGAAAGCTCAGGGTAAAAGTTGCACCTTTTCCCAACTCGCTCTCGACCGAGATCTTTCCCTGATGCTGTTCCACGACCTTTTTTGCCAGCGCCAGCCCCAGGCCGGGACTACCGGGATGGGTTGTAAAGCCCGCCTGGAAGATCCTGGCCAATTGGGGCGCGGGAATTCCTGCACCTCGGTCATGGAAGACCACGCGAATAGGCAAGTCTTCAGCCGGACGCCCATTGTGCACCGACACGCGCAAAACGCCGCCCCCGGACATGGCGCGGAAAGCATTCAGAGCCAGATTGATGAACACCTGCTGGAGTCGGTGAGCATCGGCCCGCAAAAGAACCTCCGGCTCACGCGCGTGGAAATCCAGCCGCATTCCTCGCTGCCTGGCAAGAGGTTGAAGGAAGTCCATCGTCTCACTGAGCAAGCTCACGATGTTCACTGGCGTAAGTTCCGATCGCGGCTCAGTGTGGAATTGAAGAACGTTGTTCACCGTGGCGGACAATGTCCGCAGCCCTGCCTGCAATTGTTCCACCCATTTGCGGAGAGCCGGCCGCTCTTCGGTTGCGTCGGCCAGAAGGCCCGCGAAAAGTTCCAAACTGCCGAGTGGGTTCCGAATCTCATGCGCAAGTAACAATGCCATCTGAGCGAGGTCTTGGTTCCGCCGGGCCGCTTCCCGTTCCTTTTCGAGCCGTTTGCTCTCCGTGATGTCGCGCAGGATAAAGATCCATTCGCCTCCGGAATCCTCGTTGCCACTGAGTGGAGTGCGAGATACGGCAAGAAAACGTGGCCCCTCCGGGTCATCAACCGGCAACTCCTTCTCGGTGCCTGCGCGCTGCGAACTCGAAGCCTCCTCGAGCTTCTCAATGACCTCCCTGGCAATGCCCATGGTCGTTTGTCTGGGTGGGTGCGGCGTTCCCAGTAGGGCGAGGGCGGCAGAGTTTGCCAGTTTCAGTTTCTGGTCTTCGTCGACTACCAGGACTCCGCATGGCAGGCATTCTAAGGTTCGGCTCAGATAGGCTCGGATTCGCTTGTTGTCCTCAAGACTTTCATTCAGATCTTGATTCGCTCTTTCCAGCTCGCGTCGCAGCCGAGCGACCTCTGCTTGGAGGTGAGAATAAAAGCTCTCGAGCGATCCCGCCGCATTCGCAAACGAGTGGAATGCCTTCACCAGAGATTGCTTGGCAGTGGGCTGGCGCAACTCACTGCCGGGCGCCGGCAGTGGCTTTTCTTGCCGCGTCTCGCGAAAACTTTGCATGGCTTAGCTGGCAATTGCAGGAGACATGCCATCTTTTGAACCCCAATCTAAGATTCCTCTTACTCCACCTCCTCACTTTGGCAAGTCAATATGTTCAGAACGAATTTCCGTTCCGCCCTCGGACAAGATGAAGGCCCGCTCGACAACGTGTTTCAACTCTCGCACGTTCCCTGGCCACGAGAAGGCTTCGAGTTCCCTGCCTACCTCGAAGGGTATGGTCTTGCAGGGAAGGGAGGCCCTACGACAGAGCGACTCCAGAAAATGAGTGGCCAGAGGGAGGATGTCTTCTCTCCTCTCTCGCAGAGGCGCAAGCCGGATGGGAAAGACGCATAGCCGATAGTAGAGGGCATCGTTGAACTGTCCTTCTGCCAGCGCTCGCGCCAGATTCAGGTTGGTGGCCGCAATCACCCGTACGTCAACCCGGAATAAGTCCGGGCTTCCCAACCGTTGGACTTCTCCCTCTTGCAGGAAGCGCAGTAGCTTTCCCTGCATGCCCAGAGGCAATCCTCCCACCTCGTCCAAGAAGAGAGTTCCACTGTGCGCAGCATGAATCCTTCCCAACCGGGATTGGAACGCTCCCGTGAAAGCCCCTCGACTGTACCCGAACAACTCTGACTCGAGGAGAGTTTCGGGAATTGCCGCACAGTTCACAATGACAAAGGGCTGCCGGGCGCGCGGGCCCAAACTGTGAATGGCGCGCGCCATCAGCTCCTTGCCCGTCCCCGTCTCCCCCATTATGAGGACCGTCGTATCACGAGGGATCACCAACCTTGCCAGATGATAAACCCGTTGCATCGCCGCGCCCGTTCCGATCATTCCCGGCAACGGCTCTTCCGATTTGACCGGAGCCCTCCCCTCCCCGATCGGTGGGGGAAGCAAGGCGTGGAGGGAGGATCGCCCCCCTAGCCCCTCGCCTCTTGTCTCATGCTTGCCTGACTGCTGCGCCTCCCGGAAATCCGGTGGCAAGCCTTCATCTTGAGAAAGCTTCTCCACCAGGCAGCGTTCCTCAGCCTCGGAGCCAAGGAGCAGCACTCGAACTTGGGGATGCCGCGCCTTAAGAATCTCAACCAACTCCGCCACCTCGAGGTCGGGTAGCCAACGGTCGAGTAAAAGCGCTCCGAACGCTCCGTCCTCAACTAGGGATAATGCTTCGGCGCCTCCCATCGCCTCTTCGACGGTCCAGCTTCGGGCGCGCAACCGCTTAAGAATGCGCTTCCGAAGCTCTTGATTCGCGCTCGCTACAACCGCGGCGGTGCGAACACGGCACACCACTCCGTAGTCCGACTGGCTCATTTGCTGCTCCAAACGGACTGATTATAGAGACAGAGTAGTGAGAAATTCGTTAATGCCCGATTAGACTTTTCTAGTTTCTCGCGTCAGAATTTAGATCACCCAGGGGAGAGGGAAGGGGAATCGCTAGCGTAGGGGGACGGCTTGCGATCCGCTGGTTTTCCACATTAGTTCTACGCATTCTCGATCTGGCCCGGATTCCGAGCGCTTTTCAAGCGCCACCAGAATCCCCTCGCCCAATGCGCCCACCTCGTTCGCGGGGACGGTCGTTCGTCTGCTGGGCCAAGGCCCGGTACGCATTAAACAATTGGACCAGGCCTTCCGCCTGGATGAGTGACTGCTGGATGACCCGCCGATAGCCTTGGGCGTCGGAGTCATCCAGGAGAGCCAGTTCCAGCGTGCCGCGCAAAGACGTCAAGGTCTGGCTCAATTGATGGAGGAAGGCGCGTGTCGGATCGTTGTCGGGGGGCCCGTTGCCCAAGCAGTCAGTTGCGCTGCCGGGTGACGGGATCGATGCGTGGGCAGAGGAGGCGGGAAGCGGGTCTTGGGTTTGGGAGGACCTCCATTTCCCCGCAAGAGGTCCCGCCGGAGATTCCACGGTTTTCATTCCATTATCTCCCTTGTCCCCAACTCATAACCAACGTTCCGAACCGTGTGAATGAGTTTGCGTTCAAAACCCTGATCGATCTTCTTTCGCAAGTAGTTGATGTAAACATCAACCACATTGGTCATGGTGTCGAAGGAAAAATTCCACACGTGCTCGATAATCATGGCGCGCGTCACAGACCGTCCCGCATTTCGCATGAGATATTCGAGCAAAGCGAATTCGCGTGGTGTGAGGTCGATACGGCGGCCCGCCCGCCTCACCACCCGCTCCGCGCGATCGAGTTCCAGGTCCTCAACGCGGAGCACGATGCCGATCGTACTCGGGGTGCGTCGCAGTAAGGCTCGCACGCGCGCGGAGAGCTCACTGAAGGAAAATGGCTTCGTCAGATAGTCGTCCGCCCCCAGGTCTAGCCCTTTCACTCGATCTTCAACACGCGCACGACCGGAGAGAATCAGCACCGGAAGGGAGGGCTTTCGGCTGCGGATATGTTTCAGTACGTCCAGCCCATCTATCTTGGGAAGCACCAAATCCAGAACGACTAAGTCAAAATTAGCCTCACCCACCAGCGATTGAGCGTCCTCCCCGTCCCCTGTCACATCCACAGCATATTGTTCTGATTCCAAGCCCTTCTTTACAAAACTGGCAACAGCTTTGTCGTCTTCTACAACCAGAATGCGCATGTTCTCTGCCCTCGGGATTGGTCATGCTTCCTCAAATCTCCCCTCTTCTGCATTGCCGGTTTCATTAGTCATTTCTTACATCGGCGGAAAGGGCTGTGGGGATTAGCAGAAGATTAAAGGCGCCATTAAAGTCCAGGGAAGGGAAGTTCGATTTTTATCGTGTGGGGGACTCTGCGCACCTCCTCGGCGCCCGCTGGGGGAGTAAGACTGCTCGCCCTGAGGAGGCGCTCGCATGGAAGCAGCCATGTTTGAGCCGCTTTTGCCTAAGGTCTTAGTGGTCGACGATGATGCTTCCATACGTGAGCTCCTGAAGCTCGCTCTGGCTTCCATGGCTTCAGGCGTGGAGGTGGCGGAAAACGCCGCGACGGCCCTGGAGGCCATTGAAAGGGGAAACTTCGACCTCATTCTTTCTGACATCTACATGCCAGGATGTTCGGGGATGGAACTCTTGTCCTTGGCGCGCCAGTCGAAATGGGATGTGGGATTCATTCTGATCACCGGCAAAGTCCATGTCGATCAAGTCATCGAGGCTTTACACCTGGGAGCGAGTGATTTCCTCTTGAAGCCCTTTACCCTTGAGGCCTTGGACCAGTCAGTCTCACGCGCCTTCCGCTTGCTCCAAATGGAGCGCGAATCGCGCGCTTACCGCAACTCGCTGGAAGCCAGCATTGAGCGGCGCACTCGGGATTTGATGCGGGCCCTGCATGAATTGGAGGAAAACTACCAAACCACCCTCGAGGCGCTTGTGCTGGCCCTCGATGCCCGTGAGCACGAAACCTACGCACACTCTTTGCGAGTGCGTGCCTACACACTCCATCTGGCCCGGCAGGTCAGCTACCCGCTGGCGCTTCAGCCTGCGCTCGGTCAAGCCGCACTTTTGCACGATATCGGTAAAATCGCAGTGAGCGACGCTATTCTGCTTAAACCAGGGAAGCTCACGGAAGAGGAATGGGTTCAAATGCGCCGGCATGTTTCAGCCGGAGAGCAAATATTGAACCGAATCCCCTTCCTTAAACCCTGCGCAGTAATCGTGCGGCATCACCATGAGCGATACGATGGAAAAGGGTACCCCCATGGCGTGGCTGGGGAACAAATCCCACTCGGAGCGCGCCTGTTCGCCCTAGCTGATACGCTGGACGCTATGACTTCCGACCGGGCTTACAGAAAAGCGGTGGGATTGGTAGAGGTCCGCGCGGAGGTTGCCCACGAGCGAGGCCGGCAATTCGACCCCCAAATCGCGGATCTGTTCCTTAAAGTCCCGGAGGAGGTATGGCTGCAAATCCGGGACTCGGTCGAACACCAATTGACAGTGGCGAGTGCCTAGTTGTCATTTTCTACTAGGGCAGTTTCATTGGGGCGCCGCAACTGCGCCTCGCATGGAGACTCGCTCCTGAACACTAAACAACCTCGCGGATGGGTCCGGACACGGTTATCCCTGGTAGACTGGAATTTGGCTTCGGCTACATGCTACGGTTGGTAGCTAAGGGCAAGGGGGCGGCGCTCGATCGCGCAAAAGCTGCGAAAGGAGGTTGTTATAGAGTCTTTTCGGAGCGCACGAAGGTGTAGCTCGCCGTGGCAACGGCGATCAAGAAAAACAGAATCGCTCCCTTAAAGAAACTTTCGTACCACCTAGCGTGTACCACCAGAAACACGCTCTGGGCCAATCTTCCAAGAATACTCAGTCCCCACATACCCATAGCAATTAGAGAGCTGAGCAGACCCAGCCAATAGCTCACAGTGACGATTTGTTTTTCCATGAGGCGTCTCCTCTCGGTATGAAACGAGGCCATTACAAATCGCCTCATGGTAATTCTTGAAATACACGATGTCAATACAAATCAAAACCAAACGCATCGACAAAGATCACCTAAGAAAGCTCCCAGGCCCTCTCAGATCTGTTCCCATGCTTCTCTTGTTAATAGCTCCCCCGCTTAGACTCTGTGGTTGCTCGTTCCGGTGGGCGAAGCACCGCTTCTGAGAAGGACAGCTGCCGACGTAGTTCCCCGGCGGGTTAGCCTGGAGCCGCGGTCGGCAAGGTCGCAAGTCCGGCAGAACGGCTCGGACGGCGTTTCGCCGCCTCGGCGAGGAAATCGTTGGTTTCGCGGGCATGACGGCTCCGGCGGGCTCAAGCTGTTCCACGCCAGGTGAATTGAGCGATAGCACCTGCACATCGATGCCTGCCGCATCCCTGGCAGCGATTCTCCGGCCGCCGAGATCGGTGAGCTGTTCAATGACCCTGGCCATAGGATTCTCGAGATTGTTAGCCTGGTTTCTTATTCCCTTGCCGGGCCCTTCGACAAATGCTGGGCTTACGAAATGTTCTTCAAGAGTGATCGTCCGCATAACAATCTCAATATATCACCTGCAAGGCGGCGTGAGGTATCCTATAGTTATGGCAAGCCATGGAAGAGTCGCAATAGTTACTGGGGGAGGCCGAGGACTCGATCGGGCCACGGCGCTTGACCTGATCGGACACAGTATTCATGTGACTTTATGAGCGCAGCGCGGTTCCGCTTTTATGCCGAACTAAATGATTTCCTCCCCATCGAGAAGCGGGGGAAGGTGCTAACCCGTTCTTTTGCTGTAAGCGGTTCAGTGAAAGACTTCATTGAGAGCTTTGGCGTGCCTCATACTGAAGTGGACCTCGTGCTCGCCAACGGCAAGCCGGTGGACTTCTCTTATCCAGTTCGTGACGAGGACGTGGTAAGCGTGTACCCCGTGTTCGAATCTTTGGACATCGCCTCGGTCTCGCGCGTACGCCCGGTACCCCTGCGAGCGCTACGATTCCTGCTGGACGTGCACCTCGGACGGTTGGCGGCCTATCTGCGTATGGCGGGGTCCGATGCGGTCTATGGCAACCAGGCCTCCGATGCTGAGCTGGCGGGCATGGTGGCGCGCGAGGGACGAGTGTTGCTGACCCGGGATCGCTATCTCTTGATGCGAACCTCGGTGGAGCGAGGGTATTGGGTCCGCTCCACCGAGCCGAAGCAACAGTTGCTCGAGGTAGTCAAACGCTTTGACCTGGCCGGTTCCATGCGTCCGTTCACACGCTGCCTGGAGTGCAATACCAGTCTGGAGGAAGTTAGCCGGGAAGCCGTATGGAAGCGGCTGCCGCCCAAGATAAGGGGCAAGAAGGTCTTTGCCGTTTGCCCGAGTTGCCAGCGCATCTACTGGGAAGGATCGCATTATGAGAGAATGAGCGAGTTACTGAGCTGGGTGAAGGCCAATGTTCGATGGTCGGCGGTAGGGTGAGAATTCGCCGCAGGCGGCGAACCTTGGCATCGATTTTCCATGTCAGTCAAGTTACACTCCAGGAGGAACGGCAAGCGCCTGCAGACCGACCAATGCGGCAGGAACCAACGCTCTCAGACGGATGCCGTTGACTGTAAGTTCATGTATCGCTTAGGCCGGATGGGGGAACAGCGGGACCTTGTAAGTGGCTCGCCGTCGTCCGTCTGGATACGCAATGCTGGTTTGAGGAGACCATGCAAGACTTGACGATGCGCCCCATTGGCTGCGTTCATAGCCCTTTTTCCCAGGCTGACCAGATTCCTCACGGGCTAGGAGCGAAGCATGACGAAGAGGGAATGTTGGAGATTCTTCCCGTGTTCGAGGCGGGCCTCGAAGACGTGGACGGCTTTTCTCATCTCTATGTTCTGTGGGTCTTCGATCGCAGCGAGGGGTACGATTTAATAAGCACGCCGCCCTGTGACACGCGGGCTCACGGCGTTTTTGCCACTCGCTCGCCCTACCGCCCTAATCCCATCGGCCTAACGGTGGTGCGGCTGCTCGGCCGTCAGGGCAACTGGCTCCGGGTCCGCGGCGTGGACATGCTGGACGGCACACCCATCCTCGACATCAAGCCCTATCTGAGCAGCGTACCTGAGGCGGAATTGAAACGAGGTTGGCTGGCGGAAGCCGAGGCACGGCGCAAGGATCGTAACCGCGACTCGTCCTAAAGCCTCGTCTGCTCGTGGAAGTCCGGAAGGTAGAGCTTTCATGATATGGTGGAGTGTAGGTTGCGTGTTCCTGTGAGCAAGAGGTTTTGCTGGCCGACCCAGGGATTCAAATGAAACGAGTCGACACCATGTCTGGTGGGCCGCCTCTTGCCTCGGAAATTCCAATGAAGAGCGGCCAGATTAACAGGGAAGTGCTGAACCCCAAGCTCCTCGGCGTGGCTTGTGGATTGGTCTTAGCGAGCATGTTGGTGGCCGGGCTCTGGCCCTTTCACTCTCCCAGGAATCGGGTGACATGGTTCGCGGGCGGCAACGGCCTGCACTTTGGTCGGCATGGGGTTGTGCTCAGTTCGGGTAAACTCAAGGCGACGAATATGCCGGCGGACGCCCCATGCAGCCTGGAGGTCTGGCTAGAGCCTGATCGTACTGCGGGCGGCGGCACTATCTTAGCCTTCTATGCTCCGGAGAACCCTCGGCAGTTCTCGCTGCACCAATCCATTACTGACCTTGATTTGCAAAGCGACTTTCGCCACGGGCGCTTTCGAACCCAGACCACCAAACTTTATATTGGAGACATTTTCCGTCGGGGAAAGCCGTTATTCGTCACGGTTACGTCAAAGGGGGGGCGGATGTCGGTCTATATTGATGGCGCGCTGACCGGTTCAACCCCCAAGTTTCCGCTCTCCAGCCAGGGTTTTGACGGAAAACTCGTAATCGGTACCTTGCCCAGATCAGATGATAGCTGGTCAGGCCTTTTGCGAGGCCTTGCCTTATATGAGCATGATCTCTCCCCCGCGCAAGTCCTTCACCACTACAATACATGGGTAGAAAAGGGACGACCAGACGTTTCAGAAGACGACCGCGCCGTGGCGCTTTATCTGTTTGATGAACACGCGGGGCACGTCATTCATAACCAAGTGCCCTCGACAACCGACTTGTATATTCCGGACCGTTACCTGGTTTTGGACCAGATCTTTCTGGAGCCTTTCTGGCAGGAATATCGTCCAAATTGGGGCTATTGGGAAGACGTGCTGATCAACATTGCGGGTTTTGTTCCTTTCGGGTTTCTTGCCTGCGCCTACTTTTCGTTGTCCAGACGAATCAAAACCCCGGCATTGTCCACCATTCTGCTCGGATTCACAGTCAGCTTTTCGATCGAGTCTCTTCAGGCATTCCTGCCAACGCGCGATTCCGGCACCACAGATCTCATCACCAATACCTTGGGCACGTGTATGGGAGTTTGGTTGTATCGACTGAGTTTTTGGCGGGTCCTGGTCGCGAAAATCTGGACGCAGCTTCCTTCATCCAAGCTTGGTTAGGCGGATTTCGACTCAGATGAACAAAGGTTCGTCACCATCTATAATATCCGCTTCGGTTTCCACCCGTGAATCGGTGATAGCATGTTGATCGGTATTCCGCCTGTAAGCCA
>Ga0187771_10002391_pt1 | contig 12892 bp, 12 predicted proteins | sample 0116_SJ02_MP15_1_FD_133139 | JGI IMG/M metagenome (GOLD analysis project Ga0187771, IMG submission 133139) | Tropical peat soil microbial communities from peatlands in Department of Meta, Colombia - 0116_SJ02_MP15_10_MG | ecosystem: Environmental > Terrestrial > Soil > Wetlands > Peat | place... | reverse complement strand
TCCTTGATGTCGGGGGCGATCTGTAGGACCTCCTCGCGCTGAATAGTTTCGAGCACCGGGAGAAGCATCTCCCGCGGCCCGGCGATTTCGACCTTGGACATCGTGACGATCACTCGGCACGACCTCGCGCAATGAGTAGGAGATGCTGCCGGACGATGGGTATCAGTCGCGCGTCCTCGAGATGACGGATCCGTTCAGCCTCGGCGCCTGCCTGTTGCAGGATCGCGGCCGCCTTGTCGTGCGCGGCCGTCTTTGCCGCTTCCTCCTCGCGCGCGGCCGATGCCTTGAGAGCCGTGAGCTCGGAGAGTTTCGCCTGCTCGATCTCACCCCGCGTGCGCTCGAGCCATTGCCGCGCCGCCTGCCGCTCCGCATCAAGTTTGGCGTCGATTTCGCGCTCGACCGCCAGGACCTCGGAGAGAACGTCCCCGTTATCTTCGCCCGTAGCGCTCACGCAATCCGGGAGGGCATCGGGCATGCCAACCACATGTGAGTGAAATCAACAGGTTACGGGCCTGTTGCGCCAGTCCGCGCACGTAGCGGCGAAACACTGTGCTTACCGGCGCAGCCGCATCCCCCTGCTGGCAAAAGGTTTCCCCTGCGGGTCCCGCGACGGGCGGCGCTCGCCTCGGCTGGTTTCGAAACCCGGGAATGGACCTTGTGGACACTGCGGCTGGGTGAATCCGGCGATCACGAAGTAATCGGCCGGCACGAAACCGTGACATAATGAGGCCGCCCGCTGCGTGCGGCGACCCCTGGAAATTCGAAAGGAGTTCCCATGTCCCGGACCCTGATCGCCATCGGTGCCCTGTTCGCCATCGCTTTGACCGAGAGCGGCTACAGCCAGACCGCCTCGAGAACAGAGGTCCTGCAACAGGCCCCCACCGACCAGCCCGCTTTCTTTCCAGCCGCGCTCCTGCAATCCCAGTACGACCGCATGGACCTGAACAAGATCCTCACTGTCCGGCTCATGGAAGGCGGAAATTACAACGTGAACATTCGCCATCTCACCGCCCGTGAAACCGCCATGGTTCACGCCCGCATCGCCGACATCTGGGTTGTCACCGAAGGCGCCGGCTCCATCGTGACGGGCGGCGAGCTCGTCGATCCGAAGAGCTCGGCGGCTGGCGACGAGACCGCCGCTTCCATCCGCGGCGGCAATTCACGCGAAGTGAAGGTGGGAGATGTGATTTATATCCCACCCGGCCTCCCGCATCAGATGGCCGAAGTGCGGGGCAAGGTCACGTTTCTGAACATCCGCTTCGACGCCAGAACGCTGCAGGAACAGTCGCACCGGGCTGCTCGCTGAGTGGTCCCGGCGCCACCGGCGGTCAGCCTTGTCCGCGCAAGAGCGAAGCCGGTGGCCCGCCCCTTGGCACCGCCCGAAATCTCTGTCACTGTAGGAATCCAGAAAAATTCTCACCGCGCCGGTACGCGGCGGAAGATTGCGAAGGAGAAGTAAACCATGCCAGATGCGATCAATCCAACACCGGGTGGGCTCAGGACGAGCGCCGGGCACAAGCTGATCGGCAAAAACTACCAGACTCCCGACCTGCTGGCAAAGGTCACCGGCAGGTCAAAATACGCGGAAGACTACCGTGCCGACGGAATGCTCTTTTGCAAGCTCCTTTTGAGTCCGGTTCCGCACGGCATCCTGCGCGGCATCGACATGAGCGCGGCTCTGGCCATGCCGGGAGTCAAGGCGGTGATCACCCACGACGATCTGCCGCCTCCCGCCGACAGCCTCACCGATAACGGCACCCGCATTCCGGCCAACAAAAAGGCCGAACCCGGTCTGGCGAAGGAACTCGTCTATCAGGGTGAACCGATCCTCGCTCTAGCGGCGGAAACCGAACTCATCGCCGCGGAAGCCATCGAGAAAATCAAACTCGACATCGAGCGCCTGCCTTTCGTCGTCGACCCTCTCGTCAGCCTGCGCCCCGGTGGTCCGAATGCCCGCATCGAAGGCAATGTCTGGAAAGCCCCCAACGTGGAAGATCTCGGACGCGGCGGCCGCGGAGCTCCGCCGGCGCCTGCCGAGATCGGGGAACTGAAATGGGGCGAGAAGGAATTCGCCGAATACGACCAGGGCAAACTCCCCATGGGCGAACTGGCCAACAAGAGCGACGGCTGGTCGTTCGGGGACGTCGATGCCGCGATGAAGAACGCGGCCGTCGTGCTCGACGAAACCTTCGTCACGCCCAACACCAGCCATCAGTGCCTCGAAACACGCTCGGCCATGGCCTACTGGCAGAACGGCAAGGTCTATATGTACACCGGCACGCAGAGCACCGCGCAAACCGTGCCGGCGATCGCGCGCTGGCTGGGTCTGGTCGATGCATCGGGCCAGCCGGAAATCGACAAAGTCGTTTTCGTCAGCGAATACACCGGCGGCGGGTTCGGATCGAAGGGCACCGCGGCCATCAGTCTCGCGATTCCCGCGCTTCTATCGAAGAAACTGGGCGGCGTTCCGGTGATGATGCGCGTCAGCCGCGAAGAAGAGCACTATATCGGCCGCGGCCGTCCCAGTCTGCATGGGCGCGTGAAGGCCGGCTTCTCGAAGGAAGGCCGCCTGCTCGCGCTCGATATGTTCGTCATCTGCGACAACGGCCCCTACGTTGCCGTGAACGACGCCGGTTCATCCGGCCGCATCGCCTCGCTCCTCTATCAGCCGGAGACGATGCGCTTCGGCGGCGTCACCGTGCTCACCAACACTCCGCCGCGCGGCGCGCAGAGTTCTCCCGGCGGCATGCAGGGCATCACCATCATGGAAAACATGATGACGAAGGCCGCCCGCAAGCTCGGCATCGACCAGGTGGCCATCCGCCGCATCAACGCGCCGGAAGGCAAAGCCCCGCTCGGCCCCGAACTGGGTCCGAATCACCGGCGCGGATATTGCACCAGTTCGTTCATCAAACAGGCGCTCGACAAAGGCGCCCAGGAGTTCCGCTGGGCCGAACGCGCCGCCGCCAGCCCGCGGAAGAGCGGAACGAAGGTGCGCGGCGTCGGCTGTTCCGTGAGCTGTTATTCGGGCGGTTCGGTTGGCTTCGACGGCCTGCTCGTGATCAGGACCGATGGGACCATCTGCTTCCAGTCCGGCATCGGCAATCTCGGAACGGAATCGGTGAGCGACGTCCATCGCGTTGCCGCGGAAATGCTCGGCGTTCCGTGGGAAAAGTGCGACGTCTCTTGGGGAAGTTCCGCGAAAAATCTTCCGTGGACCTGTGTCTCCGGCGGCAGCCAGACCACGCATGCCATGACCCGCGCGGCCTGGGCGGTGGCAAACGAAGCAAAGTTCCGGCTCACCGAACTGGCCGCGAAAAAGTTCGGCGGCCGCGCTCAGGATTACGACGTCGGCGGCGAACGCGTCTTCCGCAAGGGCGGTGGCGCGGCAATGACGCTGGCCGAAGCGGCGAAGTATGCGGTCGAGGTCGGCGGGATTTACGACGGTCACGAAACGCCCGAAGGCGTCAACAGGATGACGAAGACGTCCATGAATGCGCTGGCCGGAACCGGTTTCCTGGCCGCTGCCCGTGACACCGCTCCGCACGACGGCCAGACGCTTTCATTCGTCGCCAGCTTTGCCGAAGTGGAAGTGGATCTGGAAACGGGCAAGTATCAGATCACTGACTTTCTTGCCGTCGCCGACGTTGGCACCGTGATCCACCCGCGCGCGCTGGGCGGTCAGGTGATGGGGCGTTCGGTTCTGGGCATCGGCCACGCGATCGGGCAGAAGTGGGTCTACGACCAGCATTACGGCCTGCCTGTCGCCAAGCGCTTTCATCACACCAAACCGCCAACCATCCTGGACGTGCCGCCGGAAGGCATGAACTGGACAGCGCTCGACATCCCGGATCCGGAAACCCCGGTGGGCGCCCGCGGCATCGGAGAGCCCCCGGTCGGCGGAGGCTGCGCAGTCATTCTGAGTGCTCTGACCAATGCTCTCGGCGAAGAAGTCATCCGCCGCGCCCCAATCACCGCGGATCTCATCCTCGCGTCACTCGAGATGGGCAAGCCCGCCGGCGAACCTCTCACGGCCCACGTATAAGTTTCGGTGACAGGCTGCATTCCGCACGCAGAAGACCAGCCTGCCGTGATCAGGCGGATCTTTACCGGACTCAGCTGACCGCACGCTTGCAAACAGGTCCGGCAGTGCTATATTGGAGGTTCATGAACCGCGCCCACGGCTATTTTGGATTTCGATTTTGGAGCCCCACCTCATAGTGGCGTTGGTTTGATTCGAATTCTGCTGTAAAAAACCAACCCACTCCACGGAGTGGGTTTTTTAGTTTATGGAAGGTTTCTGCCCATGATTATTTCGATGCGACCCCATGCGACCCGCGAAGAAGTCGATTACGTCTGCGAGCGAATCCGGGACTTCGGCTTCAAGGTCCACTCGATCGAAGGCGAAGAGAGAGTTGTGATCGGCATTGTCGGAGTAGGAGGAGACGTGACGGCGTGTCTCGAGTCGCTCGAAGCAACGCCCGGTGTCGAAAAAGCCGTCCGCATTTCGGCGCCGTACAAGTTCGTCAGCAGGGAGTTCCGCAAGGACCGCACTGTGATCCGCGTCGGCAAGGCCGAGATCGGCGGCGATGAATTCGTCACCATGGCCGGGCCGTGCTCGGTCGAAAGCGAACGCCAGATCATGGAAACGGCCGAAGCCGTGGCCGCGGCCGGAGCGAAGATCCTCCGTGGCGGTGCGTTCAAACCGCGCACCTCGCCTTATGATTTCCAGGGCATGGAAGACGAAGGCCTCAGGCTTCTGCGCAAGGCCGGCGATGCCACCGGGCTCGCGGTCATCACCGAAGTCATGAGCGACAAGGATGTGGATCTCGTCGCCGAATGGGCCGATGTCATGCAGATCGGCGCGCGCAACATGCAGAACTTCGCGCTGCTCAAGGCGCTCGGCAAATGCGGCCGTCCCGTGCTGCTGAAGCGCGGCCTCAGCGCCACCATCAAGGAACTGCTGATGTCCGCCGAGTACGTCGTGGCGCACGGCAACCCGCAGGTGATGCTCTGCGAGCGCGGCATCCGCACCTTTGAAACGGCGACGCGCAATACCTGCGATATCTCGGCTGTCCCGGTGCTCAACGAACTGACGCATCTGCCCGTGATTCTCGACCCGAGCCACGCCACCGGCAAACGCAGCCTGGTTCCGGCCATCGCGAAGGCGGGCGTCGCGGTCGGCGCCGACGGCCTGATCGTCGAAGTCCACCCCTGCCCCGAGAAAGCCATCAGCGACGGCGCGCAGTCGCTCACCATTCAGGGCTTCCGCGACATGATGCAGCAGCTCTCCGGCTATATCGAACTCTGGAAGCAGGAGCGCCAGGCCAGCATGGCGGTCGCGGTTTAATTGGCGCTGCCGCGCAGTCGCGTCCTCGGGATTGCGCTCGCGGGAGTGGTGTGTCTGGGCGGCGCGGTCGCCGCGTATGAAATCCACGCGACACACGTGTTCTTCGAGCCGGCCAATCTGCTTTCGCGCTTTCCCGTGGAAGATGCCGCCGTGCTCAGCGCCGATTTCGCCTTGCTGCGCAAAGCCGGGATGCTGAACGAATCGAAAACCGCCCTCGAACCGGATTACAGGAATTTCGTCGACGGCACCGGCTTCGATTACAAACGCGATCTCGATTCCGTCACCGCATCCTTCTCCGCCAGCGGCAACTACTTCATCGCGCGCGGCCGTTTCGACTGGAAGAAGCTCCGCGCCTGGGCCGCGCAGCAGGGCGGCTCCTGTTACCAGGATCTCTGCCGCATGCAGGGCAGCACGCCCGGGCGCCGCATTTCGTTTCTTCCCCTGCGCGGCGATACCATCGCGCTTGCCGTGAGTACGAACGATCTCGCAGCCTCGCGTCTCGCCAATGCCGGCGCGCCCGTCACCGGGAACATTCCTTCCGCGCCGGTATGGCTCTCGCTGCCCGGCGCCGCGCTGAAAGGCGTCACCGTCGCCGGTGGGCTGGAGGGCATCCTCACCGCCCTCGAGCACACGGACCGCGTCGTTGTCACGGTTCAGCCTTCCGGCAACAACATCGAAGCGCGCATGGAAGCCAGCTGCAAGTCCCCCACCGACGCAGGCGTTCTCGCCAGCCAGCTCCGCATCGCGACCAACGCTCTGCGCGATGCTCTCGCATCGGACAAGGATGAGCTGGCAGCGATGCTGAAATCCGGCACTTTCGACGAAACCGGCTCGCGCGTCATCGGCCACTGGCCGGTGCAGAAGACGCTCCTCGATTCACTCACCGCGGGAATCTGATGCCACTGGTAATCTTCGTCCGGCACGGCGAAACGACCGCCAATCGCGACCGCCACTTCGGCGTTTCCGAAGACGTCGGGCTCACCGAGCTCGGCGAGCGGCAGGCGCACGAACTGGCCGCCAGACTGACCGCGCGCTTCCGCCCGCAGCGCCTGCTCTCGAGCCAGTACGTCCGCGCCCGGCGCACCGGCCAGATCATCGGCGAGAAGCTGGGCCTCGAAGTGGAAGTGATCGAGGGCATCCACGAGCGCGACTTCGGCTATCTGAAAGGCCTCACCTACGATCACATTCCGGCCATCGCGTACGAGGACCCTGCCTGGGCGCCCGAAGGCGGCGAGAGCCGCAACGAACTGCAGGTGCGCGTGCTCGCGGCTCTCGATGAATCCATTCCGCGCTGCGCCGAGGAAGAGATTCTCGTGGTCTGCCACGGAGCGGTGATCCAGTCCATCTGCGCTCACGTCACCGGCAACTGGAAGGACGCGCACATGCCCGCCAACTGCGGCGCGGTGGTGGTCCGCTACGAAGAGGGACAACTCAGAGATCTGGAGATATACGAGTGATCCGGCGGATTTGCGTCTTCTGCGGCTCGAGCATGGGCCGCCAGGAGTGCTATCGCGAGGCGGCCGAATCGCTCGCTCTGTATCTCGTTCGCAACGGTATCGGCATCGTCTACGGCGGCGCGCACCGCGGCCTGATGGGCAGACTGGCCGATGCCGCGCTCGCGGCCGGCGGCGAAGTCATCGGCGTGATTCCGGATTCTCTCGTCAAACAGGAGATCGCGCATCAGGGCCTCACCGAACTGCGCATCGTGGCCTCCATGCATGCCCGCAAGGCCACCATGGCCGATCTGTCCGATGCCTTCATCGCGCTGCCCGGCGGCTTCGGCACATTCGAGGAGTTCTGCGAAGTGCTCACCTGGACGCAGCTCGGCATCCAGAACAAGCCCTGCGGCCTCCTCAACGTCAGCGGCTATTACGATCCCCTGCTCCAGCTCTTCGACCACGCCGTCGCCGAAGGTTTTCTCAAACCCCACAACCGCAGGCTCGTGATCGCGGATTCGAGTGTCGAATCACTGGTGAAGCGGCTGGCTACTTCTTCTTCCCGCGCCAGCGGTTCACCATCGCCCTGAAGCGATCCATCAGGCCGGGCTCGCTCGCCTGTTCCGGCGCCTCCGGCAAGGCCTGCGCAATCGGCCCCTCGTCCACCTTCGGCGCCTCGGCGCACGGCGTCTCGCCCGCCGGCCGCACGGAGTTTCCATTCAGCGTGTAAAGCTTCCGCCCCCGCGTGCCGTCTTTCTTTTCGAGACACACCGAAAACTCGCCCTGCTTCGCCAGCACGGGAAAGTAGCCGCGCTCGCGCCGCTGGATGTACGCGGTTTCATAGCGGTGGTGCCGCAGGCTCCACGTGAAGACGCGATACGAATCGAAGTCGTGATCTTCGCCCAGAGTCTCGGAAGTGGTCCACATCCAGATGTCTTTCTCCACCCCGCCATCGCGCGTCTTGCCGATCGAGAAGTACGACGTGATGCGATGCCCTTCGGCATACTGCGCCACTTCGTCCGGAATCTCGAGGTAGATCGCGTTGGTGAGCACCCAGCCCGTCTGCCCGTTCTTCGTGCGGATCAGCGTCCAGTCATCGTTCGGCGCGGGCTTTCCCGCCGGCGCTTCAGGAGCCTGTTCGCCGCTCTTCGACAACTCCAGCCAGTCCGGTGGCGGCGCGGGAGCGGGCGGCGCGGGCGGAGGCGGAACAACCGATCCATTCTCCTCCTTTCTCATCTCCTCCTTGCCGGCCTTCTTCTTCGCTTCCTTCTTCGGAGCCGGAGGAATCAGTTCGCGCCGCGGCGGCGCGGTGCGCGGCGCCACGCGGTGGGCCAGAATATCGAACTCTTCCTTTGCCTGGAGCTGAATGAAGCTCGCCGCCAGCCGGTTCGGCTCCGCATGCACATTCACCGGAGCGAAGGTCGAGGCCACGCCCTGCGACGGCAGATTCGCCGCTTCAGCCGCCAGCTTCTCGAGCCGCTGCATCTGCGCCGTGTCGAGCAGGTCGCGGTCAAGCGCCCAGCCTTCCACGCCCGCCGTTGTCCGCACCTTGTACCAGAGCCGCCGCCGGCGCGCGATGATCTCGAGCTTCTCGCCATGATGCACCGTCGCCACCACCGGCGATTTCGTTTCCACATCCGCGTGCAGGCTCAGCGCCGCCGGACCCGCATACGCCACGCCGATCGAGGGAGCCGGCTCGGGCTTCGAAGCGCAGCCGGAAAAGAGAATCGCGGCGAGTAAAACCCAGGATTTCGGGAAACGCGGCGACACCTGCTCGAAGTTTATCAAGCTGTGCTAATCTCAGATTGCCTTCGGCAGCACGCAGGCGTTGTTTTGGGAAGCTGGTGAAAATCCAGCACGGCCCCAGCCACTGTAAGCGCAGAGGACCCGCTCTTTCAGACTCGTTCTGAAGCCACTGTCCCGCACGGGATGGGAAGGTTGAGCAGGCTCCGGTGAAGCGCAAGTCAGGAGACCGGCCCGCGTGATTCCGGCAGAATGCCCGGAACCAATGCCGATCGCGGAAAGGACGGCAGCTCCGGGCTGCCCGAATATGAAACGGAACTCATTGTGCATCGGCACGCTTGTCGTGTCGTCTTTTTTCCTTGCCCCGCTCCAGGCAGCGGAGGTGAAAGGCGTCGTCATCGACCCCTCCGGCGCTCCCATTCCGGGCGCGGAAGTCGCAGCCATCAACGCGGCGGGCGTCATCGCCAGCCAGATCACGGACGATCAGGGCGGATACGACTTCAATGTTTCGCCGCTCTACGAAAACGTCCAGCTCCGCATCGCCGCGCCGGGATTTCAGACGGTGACCGTCGCCGAAACCGTTGCGAACGTGCAGCTCCAGCTCGCCCCGCAATCCGATTCAGTGCGCGTCAACGCCTCGGCCATCGACGTTCCCGCCAGCCAGCAGGGCACCAGCGTCAGCACCATCACGAGCGCCGAACTGCGGGAACGCAATGAAGCGCAGCCGCTCGATCTGCTGCGCGAGCTTCCCGGCATGGTCTTCGCGCAGGATGGCCCGCGTGGCTCCGTCGCCGATTTGTTCGTGCGCGGCAGCGATTCGAAGTACAACCTGGTGCTGCTGAACGGAATCCCCATCAACAGCTTCTATTTCGGCGGCCTGTTCGATTTCTCGCAGATGCCGTCGGATGTGATCGAGGAAGTCCAGGTGTCGCGCGGGCCGCAATCGGCTGTCTACGGCTCATACGCGCTCGGCAGCGTGGTCAGCTTCGTCACGCGTTCGCCCGAAAACGGCCCGGCGCTCGATCTGGTCGCCGAAGGCGGCACGTACGCGGAGAACCGCTTCGCCGTCAGCGGCTCGGATCTGGTGCGCGGCTGGGGCATCGCGGGCTCGCTCTCGAGCCTCCTCGATAACGGTCCCGTACAGAATTCCAGCTATCGCAACGACAACGTTTTCCTCTCCGGCGAGCACCGCTGGTACACGCAAAGCCTCAACATCTTCGGCAATTTCAACTCGAACAATGTCGGCGAACCCGGACCTTACGGCTCGAACCCCGATGGCTACTTCACCGGCATCGACACCGTCAGCCGCAGCAAAAACAACACTTCGACTTACGGCCTTCATTACCAGGACAACTTCACCTCCAACGTCCGGCTCGACGTCACGGCCGGTTTCCTTCTCAACAACAGCTTCTACGTCAGCCCCTATGGCGACAGCTTCAACAAAGACATCCGTCCCTACGGCGATGCCCGCGCCACGTGGCATGTGCTGAAATTCTGGACTCTCGCCGCCGGTTTCGCCTACGACCGCGAGGAGCTGAAGAACACCTACGTTGCCACCACCAACGGCTATATCTTCCCCTTCCGCCGCGACAACGAAGGCCTCTATCTCGATAATCAGTTCGTCTTCAACGGCAAGCTCTTCCTCAGCGCGGGCCTGCGCGAGGAGATTTACCAGACGCCTTTCATTCCCGGCGATGCCAACAACTATCCGCCGCGTCCGGACTTCCCCGCCAACACCCTGACTCGCCTCAACCCCAGAGTGTCGGGCGCTTACGTCCTTCGTCCCGACCTCCGGCTCCACGCCTCGTACGGCACCGGCATCCGCCCGCCGGGAGGTTCCGATCTCGCCTTCACCAACAACCCGGCCCTCAAGCCCGAACGCATGGAAAGCTACGACATCGGCTTCGAACAGACCCTTTTCTCCCGCCTCGTCTCGCTCGATGCCACGTGGTTCCACAACCAGTACAAGGATCTGATCGTTTCGCTCGGCGGCTCGCTCTCCACGCTCTCGCACTTCTACACCGATAACGTCGCCAACGCCATGGCCGAGGGCGCGGAATTCAGCGCGAAGGTGAGGCCGTCTTCCTGGTTCTCGCTGACAGCCAACTACACCTGGCTTGAGACCGAGGTGCTCTCGCTCAATGGCGGCAACGGCCTCGTCCAGCAGTATTACTACCTCGGCCAGCCGTTGCTGCGCCGCCCGAAACAATCGGGCTCCGGTGTCGCCAGCCTCCGCTACGGCAAGCTCGACGCGAACGTGATCGCGTACGCCCGCGGCCGCGATCTCGACGTCGAACCCAACTACGGCGCATTCGGCGGCCTCTTCCGGGATCCCGGCTATTTCAACATGGGGATCAACCTCAACTACCGGGTTCGCGACAATCTGACGGCCTACGTCAACCTGCGCAACGCGCTCGACCGCCACTACGAAGAAATCTTCGGCTACCCCGCCCCGCTCCTCAACTTCGTCGCCGGCATGAAATGGAGCCTCGCGCGGGCGAGATAATAACGCCGTGACCGACGCATTCGACAATCCGCGTCTCGCCATCAACCGCGTCTACACGCGCCGCGGCGATGCTGGCCAGACCAGTCTCGCCGGCGGGCAGCGCGTGCCGAAGAACGACCCGCGCATCGAAGCCTACGGCACCGTCGACGAGCTGAACAGCTTCATCGGACTCGCGCGCGAATCGGCGCGCGATCTTCCCGAACTCGCGGCCATCCTGCTCCGCGTGCAGCACGAACTCTTCAACCTTGGCTCCATTCTCGCCACGCTGCCCGAAGACGTGCATCCGAAACAGGCGCGCATCACGCCCGCCGAGAGCGAGCGTCTCGAGCAGGAGATCGACCAGATGAACGAGGGTCTGCCGCCGCTGCGTTCGTTCGTTCTACCGGGCGGTTCGCGCCTCAACGCCGAACTGCACATCTGCCGCACCGTCTGCCGCCGCGCCGAGCGGGCCTGCGTGGCGCTCGCCGCCACGGGCCAGATGGATGACGCCGGCCTCGTCTACCTGAACCGTCTCAGCGACGCTCTCTTCGTCTGGAGCCGCTGGGCCAGCCACCGGATGGGAACACCCGAAACTTTGTGGGAACCGAACCAGGCAGCCTCGCAGGCGAAGGGGCGATAATATTGAAAGGATCAATTGATATGCAGAATCAGACGCAGTCGCGGCCACTTGCACCTGGATTGACCTTACTCAGCGCACTGGGACGCCTTGTGCCCCATGCTCCGAATGTCACACCCCTCGGCGGTTCCTGCCTGTTCGCCGGTTCCCGCATTTCCGGACCGCTCGCTTATCTGCTGCCGCTCGCAGTGATGATCGCCACCGATCCTCTGGTGGGCGGTTACACGGCGGTTACACCGGCCATCTACGCGTCGTTCCTGATCAGCGTCTGGATCGGCCGGAAGATGCTGCGCAACGTGACGCCGGTGCGCGTCGGCGGCGCGGCGTTTCTTTCCAGCCTGCAGTTCTTCGTCATCACCAACCTGGCCATCTGGGTTGCAGCGGTGGCGCACCAGAGCACGATGTACACCGCCGATTTCGCCGGCCTCGTGAAGTGCTACACGATGGCGCTGCCGTTCTGGGGCCGCACACTGGCGGGCGACCTGCTCTTCTCCGGCGCCATCTTCGGCATGTACGAACTGCTCACCCGCCGAAGCGTTTCGAAAACCGCTCGCGCCACGGCGTGAAGCGGGCTCTGGTTTCCTGGTCCGGCGGCAAAGATGCCGCCTGGGCTCTTCATCGCTCTCGCGGCGAATTCGAAATCGCAGCTCTCGTGACGACTGTTTCCGAAACGGACGCCGTTGTGCCCGTTCACCACATTCCGCACGCCCGGATCGCGGCCCAGGCCGATTCGCTCGGCATCAACCTCTGGACAGTCCAACTGCCTCAGCCCTGTCCGAACATCGAATACGCGGCGCGTCTCCAGCCCGTCTGGAGCCGCGCCGCAACGGAAGGCATCGGCAACATCCTCTTCGGCGATCTGTTCCTCGCCGACATCCGCGCATGGCGTGAAAACCTTCTCGCCACGACAGCGCTCCAGCCCGTCTTCCCGCTCTGGATGCAGCCAAGCGCTGCGCTGGCGCGCGAAATGATCGCGGGCGGCCTTGAAGCCGTCGTCTGCGCCGCCGGCAACCCAAATCTGATCGGCCGGGATTTCAACGAGTCCTTCCTCGCCTCGCTCCCGCCGTCCGTCGACCCCTGCGGCGAAAATGGCGAATTCCATACCTTCGTGCAGAACATGCCAGGATTCTCGTGCCCCGTATCGTTTCGCTGATCTCAAGCGCCACCGAGATGGTCTGCGCCCTCGGCGCCCAGAGCCTGCTGGTCGGCCGTTCGCACGAATGCGACTATCCGCCGGAGGT
>Ga0187771_10002390_pt1 | contig 12894 bp, 7 predicted proteins | sample 0116_SJ02_MP15_1_FD_133139 | JGI IMG/M metagenome (GOLD analysis project Ga0187771, IMG submission 133139) | Tropical peat soil microbial communities from peatlands in Department of Meta, Colombia - 0116_SJ02_MP15_10_MG | ecosystem: Environmental > Terrestrial > Soil > Wetlands > Peat | place... | reverse complement strand
GTTATCCGTCCGGATGGGAGATGGACGACGCCGTGTGGCAGTACGGTGCCGCTGTATCGGCAATCGCTGTGGACGACAACACGACTCTGCTGACGCTTACGCCTGGAGAAAGCGAGGCACAAACGGTCAACGCAGTGGTCGAGCCGGAAACAGACGATTTCACGCTCGAAAACGGCGTCACGACGGGCCCGCCGCTCGCTCCAGGTGCTCGTGCCGCACCTGAGATGGAGGACGATCTGGCGCTCACGCGCGATCTGGGAGAGCGGCTGGTGATGGTGCGCGGTTCGCTTCCCGCGGGCAGCCCGCCCCGCACGCTGGTGCTGGCCATCGAGCGCCCTGCCGAGCACGCCGCAGCCATGCTGAAGCGGCTTCTTGAGGAGCGCGGCGTAAAGGTGGAAGGGGACGCTCGGGCGCGGCACACGGAGGAACCGGAGAGCGGCACCCCAACCGTTCTGGCGCAGCATTTGTCTCCGCCCCTTGACGAAGCCCTGCAGCCGGTCAACAAGATGAGCCTGAATCTGCACGCGGAAATGCTCCTGCGGGCGGCCGCGCGGGTGAACGGTCCCTGGACCAAGCCTGAGGAGTTAACGGATTTCGCCAGGCAGTTTTATCGCGCCGCGGGAATCGCCGACCGCGATCTGCTTTTTACCGATGGGTCCGGGCTCTCGCGGAGCGACCTGGTTACGCCTCGCGCCGTGGTCGCTGTGTTGCGATACGCCCGGCGACAACCTTGGTTCCCTGCATACTTTGCTTCGTTGCCCGTGGCCGGGGAAGACGGGACGCTGGCGGACCGCATGAAAGGCACCAAGGCCGCCGGACGCGTTCACGCTAAAACGGGCTCCCACGAGCACGCCGCGGCGCTCTCCGGTTACGCGGAGATTCCCGGAGGCAGAGAAGTCGCTTTTTCCATCCTGGCGAACAATGCCGCAAGCGCGCACGATGCGGCGAATACGATTGACGCGATTTGCGCAGCCCTGTTCGGGGAGCTGGTAAGGAAGCCGAGGAAGCAAGGGCCTGGATGAAGTGAAAGAGCGGCGGGCGGGAAGGTTCCGGAGGAGGCATGGAAAGAGGTCTCAAGATCGTGACTGTGTTCGGCAGTTCCCGGCCGCAGGCCGGCGATGCCGACTACCAGGAAGCGCGCTCTCTCGGCGCGGCCCTGGCGCGGCGGGGATTCGCGGTGTGTTCGGGAGGCTACGGCGGGGTCATGGAAGGGGTTTCCCGCGGGGCCAAGGAAGCCGGGGGACACGTCCTGGCAGTGACCGCGGAATTCTTCCGCCGGCGGGCAAACGCCTGGGTGGACGAGGAAATCTGCGCGCGCACTTGGGAAGAGCGGTTGTTCGAACTGGTTCGGTGCGGCGATGCTTACGTGGCTTGCAAGGGCGGCACAGGAACGCTGGTCGAGCTGGCCACGGTTTGGGAGATGCTGAACAAAGCGGTGATGAAACGCAAGCCGTTCGTGGCCCTGGGCGAATTCTGGCGGCCGGTCATTGATCGCGTGCGCGAAGTGGAGCGCGGCGGGGCCTCAGGCTGGGCCGAGGCGGACGACGAAATGGTGCACGTTCTGCTCACGGTGGAGGAGGCCGGGGACTTCCTCGCAGAACAACTGAGGTAGGCGAGCCGGACCACCCCGTGAAAAGAACGGTCGTTCCGCACGTACCGGGGGGGCCGGAGGCGCAGACGGAGCAAGCAGGGCGAACGAGGCAGGGACACGTGCCGCGAACGGCGGAGGAAATTCTCGAACTTGACGCGCTGCGCGAGCTGCTGCGCCGGAGGACTACGTGCGCCCCGGGAGCCCGTGCGGTCCTTGCGCTCGCGCCAGGGCACGAGCGCGCCGCCTTGGAAGCGGCGTTCGCGAAGATCAGCGAAGCCAAGCAGTGGCTTCGCGCGGGGCGCGAGCTAGGCTTCGCTGAGCTGGCTGATCCAGCGCCCTGGATCGAACGCCTCGATTCCGGGCGCCCCGCTGGATTGGGAGCGATCCTCGATCCGGCCGAATTGTTAGACGTGTCTTCGCTGCTGGAAACCTGCGCCTGGCTGAAGCAACAGTTCCGCGAGGAGGCGGAAGGTTTTCCGCTACTGGCCACGCGTGCGGGATCGCTGGGGGATTTTCGTGAGCTGCTGGGAAGAATTCGCCGCGCTATTCTCCCAAACAAGGAGATCAGCGACGATGCTTCGAGCGAGCTGCGGCGCGTCCGCGGGGCCATCGCTAGAACCCGCGAGGGCATTCAGAAAACACTGAAGCAGATTCTGCGCGCGCGCGGCGCCGAAGCTGTCGAAGACTACGTGACCCTGAGGAACGACCGCTTCGTGATTCCGGTGCGCGCCACGGAGCGGCGTTCCATCGAAGGAGTGGTCCACGGGGCCAGCGCCACGGGGCAAACGGTGTTTCTCGAACCCCTCGCCGCCGTCGAGCTCAATAACCAGCTCGTGCAACTCCGCGAAGACGAGGCCGCCGAGATCGCCCGGATCCTGAACGAACTGACGGACGAAGTGCGCGCGCAACTTGAACCTTTGCGCGCCGCGGCGCAAGCCATTGCCGAGTTCGACGCCCTGTTTGCCCGTGCGCGCTTCGCCCGGGACTTCGATTGCGCCGTGCCGGAGTTCACCGAAGCGCTCGAACTGCGTCTAGATTCCGTGCGCCACCCGGTGCTGGAAGAAAAACTTCGCCGCGAGGGGCGTCCCATCGTTCCGGTCACGCTGGCGCTTGGCGGCGACGAACGAGTGCTGGTAATCAGCGGCCCCAACACGGGGGGAAAGACGGTGGCTCTCAAAACCGTAGGGCTTGCGGCGCTGGCCGCGCAGGCGGGAATCCCCGTGGCCGCAGCGCGCGCCATATTGCCCGTCTTTGAGTACGTATTGGCCGACATCGGCGACGAGCAATCCATCGCCGCGGACCTCTCCACCTTTTCGGCGCACATGCTGAACTTGAAAGCCATGCTGGAACGAGCCACCCCGCGTTCGCTGGTGCTGGCCGACGAGATGGGCACGGGCACCGCCCCGGAAGAAGGCGCAGCCCTGGCCGTGTCTCTTTTGGAGGAGTTTCGCGCCAAAGGTTCGCTGGTGCTGGCCACCACGCATCACGACCGGCTGAAGACCTACGCCTCCACGACCCCCGGCGTGGTCAATGCTGCGGTGGAGTTTGACGAGGCGGAGCTGCGGCCCACATATCGCCTGATGCTGGGCGTGCCCGGCGGCTCCAGCGGAATCGCCATTGCCCGGCGGCTCGGAGTCGCCGAGCGCATCATCGAGCGGGCGCGTGGACTCCTGGCCCCGGAATCGCTCGAGGCCGCCGACCTGATCGCCTACTTGCACCGCAGCCGCGATGAGCTGGACCGCATGAAGCAGCAAATGGCCGCGGAAGCGCGCGCCCTGGAAGAAGAGAGACAAAAGCTGCGCGGGGAATGGACCGATCGCCAGCGCCGCCGGATCGAGGAGTTGGAGAAGCATTTTGCCGAGCTGCAAAAACGCATGGAACAGGACGCGGCGCGCATCGTCGAGGGCGTCAAGGAGCGCGAGCTGCGCGCGCAGGTGGAAAAGCAATCGCGCCGCAAGGTGGCCGCGGCCTGCGGCGAAGCGCGTGAGGAAATGAACGCCGCGGTCCTGGAAACGCTCTCCGCGTCCCAGGCGGACTTGGATGTGGCCCCTCCTGTCGAACCGGTGAGCGCCGAGCGGCTGACGCCCGGTGTGAAGTTGCGCGTGCGAGGCTTTCCACAAGCCGTGGTTCTGCGCCGCCTGGATGGCGCCTCGGCGGAGGTTCAGGCCGGGCCGCTGCGCATGAAAGTTGCTGTGGATGAAATTACCGGCATAGAGGGCGAGAGCCCTGCCACGAAAGCTGCTCCAGCGCTCAGCCGCGGTGTAACCGTCCACGCGGAGCCCGGCGAGGGTGCCCTGGCCGACGAAATCAACGTTATCGGCCTGACCGTCGAGGAAGCTACCGCCCGTGTGGATAAGTTTCTCGACGAAGCGGCGCTGGCCAATAAGCCGCGCGTGCGTATCATTCATGGTCATGGAACCGGCGCGCTGCGCCGCGGCCTGGCTGAATTCCTGGTGGCGCACCCGCTCGTCGAGCGCAGCGCCTTCGAGTCCGAAGAGCATGGCGGCAAAGCGGTCACCGTCGTCGACTTGAGGAGGTAAACTTCGTTTTCGGTTCTTGAGTGCCATGGCGGAAGCGGGAACATTTGCGGATCGCGTGAAGCAGCAGGCGGACATTGTCCGCGTGGTGGGCGAATACGTGCGCCTGAAGAAGAGCGGGCAGAACTTCACCGGCCTGTGCCCGTTCCACTCCGAGAAGACGCCTTCGTTCGCCGTGCACCCGGTGCGGCAGATTTACCACTGCTTCGGATGCGGCGTGGGCGGCGACGTCTTCCAGTTCGTCATGGAGATGGAGAAGTGCGGTTTTCCCGAGGCCGTGCGCACCGTAGCGGAGAAGTGCGGCATCCCTGTTCCTGCGCCGCGGGAGCGCTCGCCGGAAGAGAAGCGCGAGAACCAGCAGCGCGCGGCGCTGGTCGAGATGCACCGCGAGGCCGCGGCGTACTTCAGAAAACAGTTGGAAGGCACGCCGGAGGGCAAAGCGGCGCGCGCCTATCTCGAAGACCGCGGACTGGACGCGGAGGCGCTGGTACGTTTCGGCCTTGGCTACGCCCCTTCGGCCGGCGACGCGCTTCTGCGCCACTTGAAGCCCAAGTACCAAGACAAATTGATCGACACGTGCGGCCTGTTTTCGCGGGAGCAGGGAAGAACGTACGACCGTTTCCGGCGGCGCATCATGTTCCCCATCGCCAACGAGTCGGGGAAGATCGTGGCTTTTGGTGGGCGCGCCTTGGGCGACGACCTTCCCAAGTATCTGAACTCGCCGGAAACGCTCATCTATTCGAAGAGTAACGTGTTGTATCACCTGGATCGCGCCAAGGACGCCATCCGGCGGCAGGATTTTGTCGTGCTAGTGGAGGGTTACATGGACGCCATCGCCGTGGCGCGTGCGGGCGTCTCCAACGTGGTGGCGAGCTGCGGCACCAGCTTGGCCGAACCGCAGGTGAAGCTCCTCGCGCGCTTCACGCGGCGGGTGGTGGTGAATTACGACCCGGACGCGGCCGGACAGGCGGCCACTGAGCGCTCGCTGGGCCTGTTGCTGGAACAAGGCTTCGACGTGCGCGTCCTTGCGCTCCCCGCCTTAGACGGCCAGCCCGCCGATCCCGACACTTTCATCCGCAAGAAGGGCGCGGCGGATTACGCCGAATTGCTGAAGCAGGCGCCTGAATACGTGGATTACCTGATCGCACGGGCGAAGCAAATGGAACTGGCTACGGGCGAAGGCCAGCCTGCCGTGGCAGGCAAGCTGCGCGCGCTGAATTTTCTGATGCCCCACGTGCAGCGGATTCCCGACGGGCTATTGCGCTCGGAGTGGGCCACGCGCATTGCCCAGCAGTTGCGCGTGGACGAGCCGGTGCTGCGCGAGGCCCTGCGCAAGGCGGCCACGGAGCGGCGCAGCGAGGTGAAAACGCGCCCGGAGCTGGCGGCTCGCCAGGGCGGGCGTCCGGCCGAGCGCCGCCTGATCAAGATGCTCGCGGAGGCGGAGGGGTTCCGCGAGGCGCTGGCCCGCGCGCTGGAAGAAGAGAAGCTGTACGCGGGCCTGGAAACGGAACGCTTGTTCGCCGCGCTGGTGGCGGCGTGTCTTTCCGGGGAACCATTGAGCCTCGCCGCCGTGGCCAACGCACTCGAAGAGCGCGACCGCCGCTTGGTCTACGAGATCGTCTTTGAAGATGAGGCCGAGCCTACCTGGGAGGAAGCGGAGAGCTGTCTCGCGGCCCTGCGACGCGGAAAGGCAAAGACGGAACTGGACGCCGTGCAACGCGAGATCGAAGCCCTCACCAAAGCAAGCGAATCGCCCGAACAGTTGCGCGCACCACTTGAGAAGAAGCTGGCAGAAAGGAAAGCGGACTCAGCCGCGCAGGAAGAGGAACTCAAAAAGAAGAGAGAACAAAGCCCGTCCGACGACGTGCGAGACATACAGGAAAGGATTAAGCAGTCTCAGCGGGACCTCTGTGGGCCTGATAAGTAGGACGCGTTTGACTTCATTGCCCGAGGCGCATACACTCGGTCCGAAACTTGGCAGGCACGGGAAGCGGGGAAGGCCGTGAGATTCGGCCGCGGTCCCGCCACTGTGATCGGCAGACGAGCGCCGTCAGTCAGGGTACCCTCCCGTGCCACTGGTGCTTGAGCCCTTCGCGAGAGAGGGTAGGGCAGGAGCCTCATGGAATCTCGTGGGGCTTTTTTATTGCCCTCTGCAGTGGGTAGCGCAGAGTTTCTGGGATTGAAACTCTGCGGGTTTTCCTGACGCAAATGCATCTTCCAAAGACGCGCAAGCGCGGCTGCATAGCTAGCAGGCCGTACCTGTGCGCGGTAGTGTTTCTGCTTGCCTGCGCAAGCAGGCTCGCCGCGCATTCCCGCGCGCAGAACTCCGCGCCGGTCGGTTCGCAAGCCCAAACTCAAACCCCGGCTGTGGAGTTCACTGACGAAGCGGGGCGCACTGTGCACGTGCCGCAGCCGGTGCGGCGCATCGTTTCGCTGGCTCCCAGCCTGACGGAGACGCTCTTCGCTCTGGGCGCCGGGAATTTGCTTGCTGGGGACACGGACTACTGCGATTACCCTCCGGAGGCGCTCAGTAAGCCCAAAGTCGGCGGGGCCATCAACCCCAGCATCGAGCAGGTCGTCGCCCTGCGGCCCGATCTTGTTCTGGCCACCAAGAGTCTGAATCGGCGCGAAACGGTCGCGGCGCTCGAGCGGTTGGGAATCGCCGTCTATGTCACCGACCCGCGCACCGTGGACGCCATGATCGCTTCGACCGCGCGTCTCGCCGACGCGGCAGGCGTGCACGACGCTGGGGCCGCGCTGGCCGCGAACCTGCGCGAGCGCCTCGCCGCTCTCCAGGCGCGCTTGGGTGGCGAGCCCGCCAGGAGCGTTCTCTTCGTGGTCTGGACCGATCCGCTGATATCCGTGGGCCGCGGCACGTTTGTCGCGGACGCATTGCGCTGGGCCGGAGCCCGATCCGTGGTGGAATCTCCGCAGGACTGGCCGCAGATCAGTCTTGAGGGAGTCTTCCGCCTGCAGCCTGAATTCCTGGTGTTTGCCGGCGAGCATTCGGAAGCGGAGCAGCGCAACCTCGAAGCTTTGGCGCAACTCCCCGGTTGGCGCGATCTGGACGCCGCGCGCAACGGCCGTTTTGCCATCGTCAGCGAAGCCTTCATTCGGCCCGCTCCGCGCCTTCTCTATGCGATCGAGCAACTCGCTCGCCAGTTGCACCCACACGCCTTTGCTCTCCCTGCGCCGTCCGAGCAAAAGCCCGCAGGTGCCCCCGTCGCGCTCGGCCTTCCTGCGCCAGCCGCCTGGGCGGGCCAGCCGCATTTCCAGGAGGATTACTCCGCATGCGCCCGCTGACCTTGAAACGCGTGCTGTGGGACTGCGGCATTCTGCTGGCGCTGCTTTTCCTGGTCGTGATCGTTTCTTTGAAACTCGGCGCCGTGCCCGTGTCCATGTACGGCCTGGGCCGCGACCTCATTCGCGTAGCGCTGGGACGCAGCAGCGAACTTTCCAGCGAGTACCGCCTCATCGTGTTCGACATTCGGCTGCCGCGCATCCTCCTGGGAATTTTTGTGGGCGCCTCGCTCTCCGTGGCGGGAGCCAGTTTCCAGGCCCTGCTGCGCAACCCTTTGGCCGACCCCTACGTCCTGGGCGTTTCCAGCGGTTCGGCTCTCGGGGCCATCCTGGCCCTGGTTGCCGCGCCTCATCTGCACCTCTCGTCGCTGGCCAGCGCCTTGCTCACCCCGCTGTTTGCTTTCCTGGGCGCCATGGCCACCATCGCCGCCGTGTACTTCCTCGCTCGCCGGGAGGGGCAAATTGATAGCGGCACTCTTCTTCTCGCCGGCATCATCTCCGCATCGTTCCTTTCCGCCGTGATCATGTTTCTTATGACCACGCTTCCCGGACGTGATCTCCGCGGCATGGCCTTCTGGCTCATGGGCGACCTCTCCACGCCGCTTCCCGCAAGTTACCGTTGGCTCTTGGCCGTGGGCTTTTTCGCCGCCGCCGGAGCCGTCTATACCACCGCCGCGGACCTGAATCTCCTGCTTGCGGGCGAACAGGAAGCGATTCACCTCGGGGTGGACATCACGCGTGTCCGCCTGGTCGTTTACGTGGCTGCGTCATTGCTTACGGCGCTGGCCGTTTCCGTCAGCGGCGCGATCGGCTACGTTGGATTGCTGGTACCGCACGTGATGCGCCTGCTCTTCCGCTCCGACTACCGGCTGCTCTTGCCCACGGCTGCGCTGGGCGGCGCCATCGCCGTGGTCATCGCGGACACGCTGGCGCGCACCGTGGTGGCCCCCACGGAACTTCCCGTCGGTGCCATGACCGCCATGGCCGGCGCGCCTCTCTTCGTGTATCTGTTGCGCCGGAGGCTCGCGTGAGTCCTTCGGGGCGCAACGTTCCTGCTCCGTCGCCAGTGTTCTTCGCCGCGACTCCCGGTGAGGCTCCGCGTCCTGGGGACTTATACACGCAGAGCCGTTTGGGCCAGGTCGGCGCGCCAACGCCTCGCCTGAGCGTGGAACAAGCCAGCTACGCTTATTCCGCCGGAGGCAGTCAGGCGTCGGAGTTCACGCTGGAAGCCACCAGCTTCCACGCGCGCCAGGGCGAGCTCGTGGCCATTCTGGGTCCGAACGCCAGCGGCAAGTCCACGCTGCTGAAACTGATTGCCGGCACGTTCGAGCCGCTTTCCGGGCGCGTCCTTCTCGATGGCTTCGAGACCGCGCGTCTCGATTCGCGCACCCGCGCGCAGCGCATCGCCGTGGTGCTGCAGGAGAGTCAACTTCTCTTTCCGTGCCGCGCGTGGGAGTTTGTACTTCAGGGCCGGCATCCCTACGGCCGGTCGTTACGTTTCGCCTCCGATGCGGATGTGAATATCGCCAGCAGCGCGCTTGAGCAAGTCGCCGCGGGGCGCCTGGCGTCCCGCTGGATGGACCAGATTTCCGGCGGCGAGAAGCAGCGGGTGATCCTGGCACGCGCTTTGGCCCAGCAGCCGCTCTTGCTGCTCCTGGACGAGCCTACCTTGCATTTGGACATCGGTGCGCAGGTGGGCTTGCTAGAAAACCTGCGGCGCCTGGCCGCAGAAAACCGCTACACCATAGTGGTGGTCACGCATGAGCTTGCCCTTGCCGGCGAGTACGCCGACCAGGTCGTTCTCCTGCACCGCGGCAAGTGCCTGCGCGTGGGCCCGCCTGCGGCGGTATATCAGCGGGATCTGCTCGAACAAGTTTTTGAAACCACGCTCGCTGTCGAGTTGGGGCCTACGGGCCGCCCTCGCGTGAGCGTCCTCGGCAAATAGGTTGTTGTTTAAGCGCGTCCGTGCCTAGCGCGGGCGCGCGTTCTCGTAACCCAACCGTGGCGGCGGCGCGAGAGGTCGAAGACCTCGCCCGGCCGCTGCGTTCCTCTAACCGCGGACTTCGTGCACGGGAAGACGGTGCGTTGGCCCGCTCTGCATCGGGCCACGCCAGGAAGCCGTCGCCGCCGCGCGACTGTAAGGCGGTGATTTCTCCGCGCGAGCCACTGCTGCTTGCCGCTCGAATGGGCGCTGCAGCGGGAAGGCCGCGCGTCGCGGTTGCCGCCAAGCCAGGAGACCGGCGAAGTCCGCAGCCCCCGCCTCTTGCCGCCAGGCCCGCCCTGCTGGCCGGCAGGCGGGTCGGCCTTCAAGCTCCCGCGCGAGAGGGAGAGGAGGAATCATGCATCCTGCGTTTCGCCCTATTTCCGTTGCGTTCCTTTTTTGGTGTTTTGGCAATTCGTTTCCACTGCCGTCTCAGGCGGCAACTGCAAATCTGTCCGGCACGATCTCCGATCCCAGCGGCGCGGCTGTTTCCGGCGCGCAGCTCGTTGCTGAACCGTTGGACAACCCTTCCGCCGCATCGGTCCGCGCCGTGAGCGGCACGGAGGGCCGCTACAATCTCGATCTGCCTTCCGGACGCTACCGCCTGCGCGTTCTGCGAGAATCGTTCTCTGCGCGCGAATTCGTGGTTGCATTGGCGCCGGGCGAATCGAAAGCTTTGAATATTCGCCTCGAGCTCGAGCCGCTTTCTTCGAGCGTGGTAGTCACCGCGCAAGCGGAGCCGCTCGACGTGAACCAATCTCCCGCGCCGGCGACGATCATTTCGCGGGAAGAGATCGAACAACGCCAGGCCGTTTCACTCCCCGACCTGCTGGCCACGCAGCCGGGCATGAGCCTCGCTCGGACGGGTGCCGAAGGTGGACTGGCCACGCTGTTCCTCGACGGCGGCAATTCCAACTTCACCAAAGTTCTTGTGGACGGCACTCCCGTGAACGAGCCCGGAGGCTTCTTCAATCTCTCCAACCTCACCCTTGACGACGTGGACAAAGTGGAGATCGTACAAGGCGCCGAGAGCGCCATCTACGGCACGGACGCCGTCTCCGGCGTGATTCAGATCTTCACTCACCGGGGCGAGACGCACTCCCCGGAATTGTCCGTCTTCGGTGAGGGCGGCAGCTTCTCCACCGGACGCGGCGGGGCCCAGGTCAGCGGCCTCCTCGGTAATTTCGATTACTCCGCTTCCGCGGCTTATCTCGAAACCTCCGGCCAGGGTCCCAACGACGCCTTCTTGGATCGCAACTTCAACGGGAGTTTCGGCTGGCGCTTTAGCGATGACGACCGGCTCAGGCTCGCGCTGCTCAACGCTTCGAGCGACGCGGGTATTCCCGGTCCCACGGGTCCTCCGCTCTCCCTGGCGCCAAACCTGGTCCAGACCGATTCGCTGCACATCCTCTCAGCCAACTTGAATTGGACATTCCGCACCGGGTCGCATTGGGAGCACGAGCTGATGGGCACCGAGTCGCGCACACATGACGACAACAACGATCCCGGGAGTTTCACCGCCATAGATGATTTCAACCGCGCGGGCGTGCAGGCCCAGTCCACCTACGTCTCCCGGAAAGTGAGCGCCACCGCGGGCTATGCCTACGAAGTGGAGAACGGATTCCCGAGCCTCCTGAATGGCCAGCATGCCTGGCGCGATAACCATGCGGGCTTTCTAGACGCGCGATGGCAGGCGACGTCCCGCCTCATCTTGAGCGCTGGCGCGCGCGCGGATGCCAACTCGGGCTTCGGTACCAGGGTTGTTCCGCGCGTCGGCGCAGCTTATGCGCTGCGCTACGGCAGCGGTTTGTGGGGAGATACCCGACTCCACGCGTTTTACGGCCAAGGCATCAAGGAACCTACGATGGACGAATTATTCAGCAGCGATCCCTGCTTTCCGGGCGTTCCCTCGCTGAGTCCTGAGCGCAGCCGCACATTCGGCGCCGGCCTGGAACAGCACCTGGCTTCCGATCGCTTGCGTCTTTCCGCCGACTACTTCGACAATCGCTTCTACGACATGGTCACCTTGGCGTACGGCCCGGCTACTCTCACGTGTACCTTCGGCACCGGCACATATATCAACAGCGATCTGGCTCGCGCGCGCGGAGTGAACTTCACCGCACAGTCGCATCTGCGGCGCTGGCTCGCGCTTGTGGGCAGCTACACCTATGACGACACCCGTTTGGTAAAATCGCTCAACCCATTCGATGATCCAGCCCTGGCGCCTGGCAATCATCTGCTGCGGCGTCCGGTGAACTCCGGTTCGCTGGTGATGAATGCCGCGTTTCGAAGAATGAACTGGAATCTTGCCGGTTATTTTTGCGGTCCGCGCACCGATAGCGATTTCGTTCACCCCAACTTGATCAATAATCCCGGCTACGCGCGTTTCGATCTAGCCACGAGCTACGATCTTCGCCGCGGCATCATGCTTTATGGCCGGGTCACCAACCTCTTCAACAAGCAGTACGAGGACGCGCTCGGCTATCCAGCCCTCGGCCGCGACTTCCGCCTGGGCATGAAATACACGCGCCGTCCCAAGGAATGACCGAGCGGGCTCGAAGAAAGCCCGAGCGCGGCCTATCATCGTTTGTTTCGTTTCTCGGCCACGGCGAGCAGGACGCACAAGGCCACGCCTTCGGCGGCCTGCGCCACCTCGGGCAATTCGGGAAACGTGGGGGCGATGCGAATGATACGATCGTCGGGGTCCTTCCCGTACGGGTGCGTGGCCCCGGCAGGGGTGAGCTCGAGGCCGGCATCTTTGGCCAGAGCAACCACTCGGCGGGCGCAGCCTTGGGGAACGCTGAGGCTGATGAAGTAGCCTCCCTTGGGCTTGGTCCACGACACGTCAGGGACGCCGGCAAGCCTCTCCTCGAAGACTTGCAGCACCTTCTGGAATTTAGGCGCGATGAGGGCCCGATGCTTGTCCATCTGGCGCAGAATCCCCGCCTCATCTTTGAGGAAGCGCACGTGGCGCAACTGGTTGAGCTTGTCCGGGCCAATGGTGCGCGGGGTAAGACGCGCGAGGAACCACTTGATGTTCTCGCTGGAAGCGGCAAAAAGGGCCAGTCCGGCGCCAGCCAGCGTGATCTTGGAAGTGGAACAGAAAACAAACGGACGGTTCGCGTGTCCGTGGCGCGCGCAAAGCTCGATGATATTGGCGATTTGGATGCGCTCGCTGGTCAAATGGTGCACCCCGTAGGCGTTGTCCCAGAACAGACGGAAGTCCGCCGCGGCGGTCTTCATCTTCGCCAGGCGCTCGACCACCGCGTCTGAAAACACCGTGCCCGTGGGATTGCTGTACTTGGGCACGCACCACATTCCTTTGATGGACGCATCCTGCGCCGCGAGCCGTTCCACCTGATCCATGTCCGGGCCGTCTTCCTTGAGCGGTACCGGAATCATGCGGACGCCGTAATCCTCGCAAATCTTGAAATGCCGGTCATAGCCGGGAACGGGACACAAGAAAGCAATCTCGCCCTGCTTCG
>Ga0187771_10002389_pt1 | contig 12898 bp, 4 predicted proteins | sample 0116_SJ02_MP15_1_FD_133139 | JGI IMG/M metagenome (GOLD analysis project Ga0187771, IMG submission 133139) | Tropical peat soil microbial communities from peatlands in Department of Meta, Colombia - 0116_SJ02_MP15_10_MG | ecosystem: Environmental > Terrestrial > Soil > Wetlands > Peat | place... | reverse complement strand
GCAGCTATGCCGATGCGCCGCTTCTCTGCAGCCCGGTGCTGCTCCCGGCTTTGAAACAAAGAGTCGTAACGGAACGGCTCATAGAGCAACGGTTCGACCAGAGTTGCGCCTCCATGGGTACGGCGCACCAAGCCCTTCTTCTCGAGTTTCGCCAGATCCCGCCGGACGCTGGCGGGCGACGCCTTGAGCGATGTCACCAGCTCCTCAAGTGACACGCTGCCCTTGTGCCGCAGCTCTTTCAAGATGTCTTTGCCACGTTGCTCTGCCTTCATCTCGATTTTGCTCGTTGAGAATGCTGGAGAATCTCACTCGTAGCGCATGGACACGGCGTTAGGGCTCACTTCCGCGAAAGCAAATGTATATCACAGGGCCGAACGAGCGCCAAGTTCGCGCCCTGCGTTCACAATACTGAGCGAACTTGGTGAATTCAATCACGATGGTTGGTTAGCTGCCAAGCCAGGCGTCCCACCGGTTGCTGATGAACGGAACGTGAGTCCGTCTTTCGTCGTCAGTACTTGCTCAGTACCGCTCCATCGGATTTTCGAACCAGCATGAGTGTCGCATGTTGAGCGGCCAGGGGAAACGTCAAGCGAGTTCCTGTCGCCTTGTCTCGAAGATCAATTTTGGCATCCTGCGCGCTTTCGGAAACCACAACATACAAGACGGAATCCTGCAACACGATGGGGTAGATCAGCACGCCAGGCGAAAGCTCCGAGTTCAGCTCGTACTGGGGCCGGAGATCGAGCCGACCCAAAACATAGGAGTACAGATCCACTGCCGATTGCAGATTCTCAGCCAGCTCCACCGGATACGCGGCCACGAAGATGTGCCCCTTGCCGTACGAGACTTCTTTAAGCGTACCGCCATCTCCGAACCGCAACGCTTCCAACCAGGTCTGCTTTTCCCGGTCGAAAGAGAGCGGGATTGAGCGCTCCTCTATCCGAATTTCCGCATTTCGATATGTCACGGGTTCAGTTTGCGCATTCAGCCCCAATGCCGCCGCTCGCTCGATGCGTTGCCAGTGCTGGTCGCGGTCAACCGGCCCTGTAATCAAAAGGTTGCCGCCTCCGCTCACGTACCGAAGCAAGGCACGCCACGTCGTCTCATTCAAAGCTTGGGGAGAGGGCAGGATTGCCAAACTGGGCGAACCAAGTTTCTCGATCTGATTCTCAGCAACGATGTACGCGGACATGCGTGCGTAGTAGGCTAGGGCGCGCACTGCCTTCTGTTGCGCCTCAAGTTGCAGATTTCCTAGTGGAGAAAACTGCTCCGCCTGAGAAGTGACGATGGCGACCTGGGGTTGCCGCGGATTCCGAAGACTATTCTGCAAAGACTTTGAGAATTTGGCGAATTTCCGCATCACTTCCGCTTCCGGCTTCTCGGTGCGATCCGCCCGCAGAGCTCCGATATACACCTCATTGCCTTCGGTCATATAGGCATTGGTGTGCCAAAGCCACTGGATCGCGCCCGAGCCTTGGACGAGTGACATCGCGAGTTTGCGCTCCAACAGCTCTGCTTCATTTTCGGCCGTGCGCCGAGCGATTCCGTCGAGTGCCAGCTGCGGTTGAATGCCTGTCTCTTGGATCAACATAGGCATTCCTGGTTGTTTTGCCACAAGGCAGTCCCACAACAACGAGTCGTTTTCCCACCAGGAATGATTCGTCGTGAAGTCGACAAACTCGCTGAAAAAGGCGGGCGAGAGGCGGTCGATGTTGCCGCCCTCGTCCTGGCCCACCGTGATTGGCTGCTGTGATCCAGTCGCGCGAATGGCTTCCCGAATCCCCCGGACCCAATTCGCAAAGCTCTCCTGCGTAAACAGGAAATAGTCATAGACTCTCAACGGGTAGCGGCCCGGGTTTGCGCTGCGATCCTTGAAATCGAGCTCGGCCGGAAGCGCGATTACACCTTCTGTGTCATTGATGGGTATATTCCAAGCGTTCGCTAGAGCCGCCCGATCCGGATATCGCCGGCTCAACCACTCGTTCCATTTTGCAAGCTCGGTTGGATCCCCATTGGGTCGAGTCTCCCAAAAATAGCGTGAAAAACTCGGCTCATTGATGAGGTCCCAGACAAGAAATGGGACATCGTGAAACCGGCCGACCACGGAAGAAACCATCGTTTGCTGTTTTCGGATAGCCGCAGGATCGAGATACGCGTTCTCGCCACCGAGAACTTCGGGAAGAAACGCGAAAAAGGTAAACTGCACGGGCAAATCATGCTTACGGGCAGTCATCAAGTAGGCTTCCAGGGTGCGAAGGGTTCGTTCGTATGGCTGGCCGTTTTCGTCACAGAATTTGTCCCAACCGCTCCACCAGCCTGTCCGGAGCATGTTCAGGCCTGCGGCCTTGATCTGACCGAGATCGCGGTCCCAGACGTAAACGTTGGGGTGCTCAAAAAACAACCTTTGAACGTCGCTCGCCATGTAGGTGGTTCCGGCTACCGCCAAAGGATGGCCGTCCAATTCGAAGTAGTCGCGGTTCATCGATAGGCGAGGCCCGGACCGCAAGTACGTTTCATCCCTAATCCAGAATCCTGAGCGATACACGGCCCGAACTTCTTCACCCTCTCGCAGTTCTGCCTCGATGATGTGGAAACCTTTGCTGCTTGGCGCCGTTAGAACCACCGGCTGTGCAGCCGGAAGCTGCACAGTCATGGCGGAGCTGTCCGATTGCTGCAGCTCAGACTTCACCGTGACCCTGGCGCTGAGCACGGCCGCCGCAGTAGACCCATTCCAAGCGATTTCCAGTTGCACCGGTTCGCCGGGTAGATACAGCGGCAACGTCGGTCGCACAGTAAATTCTTCGCTGCCTCTCAAGGCGGCTCCGACAAGCGCGGGGATAAGTTGTTTGGCTTGAGCGCTGCCGTAGAAATCAGGCGGCAATTCAGCATTCACAAAGATCCAACGTCCGCCGCTGAAGCGGTTTTGCAGATGATCGATCTGAATAACGGGTGCTGCCAAGCGGCGGCCGTCTCTGGTTCCCCAAGCCAGTGCGTCCAGGCGGGCATCAATCGAACCAGCCGACCCTTCCCGTTCATTGGTCCTCCCGGCGCTAAGGTGGAGGATTGGGCTGAAGGAGCGTTTCCATGTAAAGCTGCCAGGCTTGACCATTACGTCGGGGTTGGTCTGGAACTCCAGCTCTTCGGATCCTGGAGTTTCCTGATACTGATCGATCAGCAACTCGCGCGCGAACCGAACACTGTAGTCCCGGAGCTGCCAGCCTGCGGCGCTGCGATAGGCCGCTCGGGTGAATGGCCGGCCACCAATCACCAATAGACTCCCGCCTCGCTCGAGAAATTTGTCAATATTCGGCCACGCGGCCTCAGGGAATGCTGAACCGTACGGCAACACTAGTACCCGCGTTGTGGACTGCAACAAGAGAAGCTGCAGTTGTTCCTGGGAGGCCAAGCCAGCCCCAGGTATCAGCATTCTCAATTCTGCTTCCGACGGCGTTGCCGCATCAGCAGCTGGGAATCCCGGCTCATTGAGAACGACCACCGCGGGAGCAGTTTGAGCGGCCAGGGAGCGACCGGAAACCAGACAAAACAGGAGAACCAAAACAGCCGCAATCTTCATAGGAAGAGCTCTGCTACACAGTGCTGTGGATCGAATTTTACTAGGTTCTTGGGCAGTCTCGGGCCTTTTGGGCAGCGGGTAGTTGTCGGGCAAAGCCCTCGCTGGTGGTACTGCGGAGGGGCAGCGCGGGCTCAGTGCCTGGACGATACGACAACCGCGGAGCAGACTCTAACTCTCGGCGGGCGAGATGCTACGTTGCAGTTTCCGGACGTTCTCTTCCAGCACCTGTAGTCGCTGGTATTCTCGCCCTTTCGCCTTGCCCATCGAGACTCGCGGGTTGTGGTACAGCATAGGACTCGCTGCCCAACTGCTCAGTCCCACGTGGATTTCGCCGACGCCAGTGCGCGCGACAATGTCGGCGACGTCGTCGGGCCCGATGCCGCCGCCCGCCATAATCGTCATTCGATGGCCCGCCCTTTTGACTAATTCGGCAATGACTGCCGCCCCTTGCAGGCACTCCTGCTCACCGCCCGAGGTCAGCACGCGGTCTGCCCCGGTTTCGCGGACATCCTCCAGCGCCTGGAGCAGATCCGAGGACATATCAAACGCGCGGTGGAATGTAACTTTGAGTGGGCGCGCCAGTTCGATCAGCTCGCGAGTGCGCGGGACATCGACGTTTCCCTTGCGCCCGAGAATGCCGAGCACAACCCCGTCCGCACCCAAGCTCTTGGCGAGCAGGATGTCCCTGCGCATGACCTCCAGTTCTTCGTTTTCGTAACAGAAGTCCCCGCCGCGCGGACGAATCATCACCTGTAGGCCAATGGAGATGTTGCGCCGCACGACTTCAATCATCCCGGCGCTGGGAGTGACGCCGCCTTCCAGCAAGCTACTGCACAATTCGACGCGATGCGCCCCGCCGCGCTCCGCCGCCCGGGCAGACTCGGCGGAATCAACGCAAATCTCGAGGAGAACGGAGTTGTTCATAGCGCCTGCCCCCATTTGACGCCCGCCCACATAGGGGCGGGCGTCCGAGTGATCAGCGGGTCAGAAAGAATACACAGCGCTCAGCTGCAAAGTATGCGGGTACCAGAGACGCGCACCCGGGGTAGTGCCGTCGGCCGTGCAGCCGGGGATTGCCGTGTTGACGATTCCCGCTAACGTGCCGAAGTTACAGCCGCCAACGCCTGCTCCGGGAAGGAGATTGCTTCCATAGAAATCGTTCTTGGCATGCCAATTCGAGCCGACGTTGAACATGTCAAGCCGAAACTGCAGGCTTTGGCGCTCGGCGATAGGTACACTCTTGCTAAAGGTCAGATCGAGATCCTCGAAGTACGGCCCGCGGAGACTTCCCTTCACCGAATTGCCGTAGGTGCCCGGTGGAGGGGAGGAAAACACGTTCGTGTTAAACCACAGCGACGGGCTGCGCGTGATTCCACTGTTAGGATCTCCATTCTGATTTGCCCTGTAACGACCTGTAAAGCCCGAACCCATCTCATCGGGCGAAGCCCCGGAGTAGCCGTACACACTAAATGTGCGTCCCGAGGTCAGACTGTAAATGCCGCTTATCTTCCAATTGCCCAGCAGCCAGTTGCCGGGACCAAAGGAATAGCGCTTGCCTCTGCCTACTGGAAGCTCCCATGAGCCACTGACCGTCAACCGATTAGGCTGGTCGAAGTTGGCCGGACCATAATCGGCCGCGACGTGGTGGGGATCCTGAACGAACCCATTGTTGCCCGAAACGTTGCCGATGCCGGACATATCGTCGAAGCTTCTCGACCACGTGTACGATACCAGGTAGGTCAAACCGTGCGCATATCTTTGCCGGAACTGAACCTGCAGGGCGTTGTAGTTGCTGCCGAGAATATTGGCGTTCGCATAAAAATTGGGTGGAAGGTTGGGGAAGGGAACGCGCTTGTCAATCGGCTGGAAATCTGGATCCGTGGCACAACTCGCGTTGCTTCCTGTCGCCTGCGAAATGTCGAACAGATAATTGCATAAATCGCTGGGCGCATTTGGTGGGGTCGCGACGTTGAAAAGCAAATAAGTCGGCGCGCGCAGCGCGTGAGAGCCGACGTAGCCGATGTCAAGGAGCATGGTCGGTCGCACGGCATATTGCGTGTCCAACGTCCATTGCTGATTGTAGGGGTTGTGGTTCCACGGCCAGTCCACCTGGTTAAGGATAGGGCTGGTGAACGCATTGGGATTCCACGGTTGTGTCGTACTGAAGAACTGGGCGCTGCTCACAGTCGGAAGCCAGAGCTGGGAAAGGGGCGGCTCAGGGGTATTGCTTTCCGTTCCATGACCAGCGTTGTAGTTCGGGTTACCAAACGTGCTCTGCAAAGCATTGCTGTCGAAGTTTTGAACCAAATCGTAATACCGCATGTAAGTGTCGTAGAAGACTCCATACCCCGCCCGCACCACAAATCGGTCGGATGAGAAGGGCCGCCAGGAAATGCCGATGCGCGGCGCGAAATCCTTCTTATCGACAGGCACGATCGTATTCGGCACGCAGCAATTGAGATATGGCATATACGGGGTAAGACCCTGCGACTTGGCCGTGCTGATGATATTGTTTACGAAGTTCTGGCTCACCCAGCTTATGCTCCCTCCGTTAGCTGGGTCGAAGTTCCAGCCACTGTTATCGAGGGTGTGGTAGTTGGGAGGAATCTCATAACGCAGGCCCAGATTAACCGTAAGGTTTGGTGTAACCCGGATGTCGTCTTGGACGAAGAAATTCCAGTTGATGCCAAGGGCCACAAGGTTGTCGGTACCCAGGGGGGCGGGCGCATTGAGGTTGATTTCCTGGCCGAGCAACAGATCAGCGACCGCGTTGCCGAAATTTGGCGCAGCGATATTCTCCTCATCCGCCGGGTCGGATCCCGTGTAAGCCCCCGTGAAAGTCAAGCCGCCGATGCCCGTATAGTTGTCGAATTCATGTTCCCTCAAGCGACGGATGTCGGCGCCAATGGTCAATGAGTGCTTGCCGTAGATGAACTTGAGGTTGTCGACCAATTCCCAGCCTTGGTGGTTAAGAAGCAGCCCATACGAAGCCGCTCCGATCCCCTGATAACCATTTCCGAGACTGATGTCGGGAATGCCCGTTAAATAGGGCTGGGTCGGGTAGTTCTGAAAGCCCAGCCGCGCCTGGAGATTCGGCCCATAGGCAGTGTCGGGAGTTGAGTTTGCATACTGGCGATCATAGCCAATCCGAGCTGTGTTGACCGCGCTGGGCGTAAGTGTATGTTCCCAGCTTACTCCGTACAGATCTGCGTGCGTGAAACCAGCCGATCCGGTGTACGGCATCAAGGAGGGATTATTGGAATTCTCGCGGCGGATGTGGCTCGTGAAATAGAAACGGTCTTTCGAGCCGAGGTTTTCATCGACCCGCATCGTAAAGTTGTTGCTCGTGAATGTCGTGTGCAACGGAGTGGTGAAGTTCTGGCAAACTGGCGCGCAAGGGATGTCGGCAGTTGGATAAAGGTTCACGAGCTTCTGCCCCATCGCGCCGATGCGGTTGGTGGGAATCTGATTGCCGGAGAATACCTGGCGTCCCGTGGGGTTGCAAGGCACGTACGGGCTGTAGTTGCTGCCGGAGGGGCAGGGAACAATGGGTGCCGTACCGGTCGTGGCCGGATCGTAGATGGGATATGGCCAGTCCGAAAAGTCGCCCGTCTTTTCTTTCGCGGTGGGGATCAATGCCGTTTGCGAGACCCCGCTTGCCGTAGTACGTCGGCCTCCATCGTATGAGAAAAACCAGAAAGTCCTGTCGTGTCCGTCATAAAGGTGGGGTATCTTTAGCGGTCCCCCCAAGGTTCCGCCGAATTGATTCTGCTTCAGCGGCGTCTTTAATGGGGTGAGACAGCCGGGGTATTGAGGCGACGTTGACGGGCAGTTAATCTGGTTGAACTCATTTTGAAGCGGGCTCTTAGGCTCGAACATGTCGTTCTGGATGTAGTCGTAGAGTTGCCCATGCCAGGTGTTCGTGCCTGGCTTTATAGCGATGTTTACCTGCCCCGATCCTTGACCATACTCCGCCGAGTACAGCCCTGTTTGAATCTTCACTTCCTGCACGGCGAACTGGTTCGGAATGTTCGCAACGCCGCCGAAAAAGGCCTCGTTATCCGCGACTCCATCCAACATGAAGCTCGTGGATTCTGGCCGATCGCCATTGAGACTCACCTCCCCATAACGGTTATTCAATCCGTGACTGCTGTATGCAGCCAGGCTACCTCCCGACAGGTTCGAGGCGCCCGCGCTGAGTTCGAGCAAATTGGTGACATCATTCCCAGCCGACGGAAGGTCCTCAATCAGCTTCTGGTCGATCACATTCCCCAAGGTGGTGTTGTCGGTCTGGACCATCTGCGCATCCGCGGTGATCGTCATTACTTCCTTGATCTGGCCCACTTCGAGGCTGAAGTTCTGGCGCAGGGTCTGGTCCACCTCGAGAATGAGGTTCCCACTCACCACGGTCTTGAACCCGTCAGACTCCACCTTCACCTCGTACGTCCCTGGAATCATGTCCACCAGCACGTAGTCCCCGGTGCTGTTGGTAGTGAAGTGGCTGGCCACGTTCGTGTTGACGTTCGTGGCGGTCACCCTCGCTCCCGACACGGCCGCGCCGGTCGGGTCCTGCACGTGCCCCAGAATTGTCCCCTGGGAGTTCTGCCCCTGCATGGGCACTGCGGCGAATGAGAATAGCACCAACAGAAAAGAGCCAATAACCTTGCAGCAACGAATCGCTGTCTTCATAAGAGCTCTCCCGCTTTTTGGGATGGGGAGATCGGAGCCGATCCCCTGAATGGACTTCCAACGAAGGACGGTAATCGGATAGAACAACCCCTGTCAAGCAGAAAATGATCGTTTTGGCTGATTTCAATCACTTGAGATGTATCAATTGCCGTGATTCGGGCGCGGGACTGGTCGGTCCGCGAACTGGTCATCGTTGGCGAAGGCCCCCATTCTAGGTTTTCCGGCTAAAGGCGGGCTTCCGGGTCTCCGTCTAAGACAGAAGGGTCCGGCAGGCGCCGAACCCTTGCTATTGGTATCAGTTACCTCTACCTCAAGCCGTCAGTTCTACTCCAGTTCGCACAAGGGACCGACCTTGGTCAGGGTGTTCTTCTGCGAGGCGACCTGGCAGTCGTAGAACCTGCCGAATGAGTCGAAGTAGGTGTATCTCTGCGAGCTTGCCGCAGGACTCACGTCGCTGCCGCGGACCGAATTCGTCCTCGAGTCGAAGTAGTAGGGGATACCGTCAAACCAGATCTGTTTGTCGGTGTGATACTTCTGGGTGGTGGCCACGGTGAAGCCGAAAGTGGCGCTGCTGACGGGGTACGTCACATTCACCGTGATCGGGAAACTGAAGTTCTCTTTCGTGACTTCCTGCCCAAACCAACTGGAAACGGTGGTGGTTGTCGCGACGCTGTTTTGCACCGCGGTATTCTGATCCAGCGGGTTGCCGGTGGACGTGTTGAAATCGATCGTCTCCGTGCTGGCAAATCTCCGCTGCTCAGAAACAGAAGTCGTGACCTTTCCGTGCGAAGTATTCACGTATCCGGTAATCGTGAAATTGCGATTCGAGGCCACTCCGATCGTTCCGGTCACGGTCGTGGTTCCTTGCAGGTTCTCGCTGACCACGGGAGATGGCGCCGAGAGCGTGTTCTTGGTAACTGCGCCTGTGACCCGCGTCGAGCCGTGGTCGAGATACAGCAGCAGCGTCCCGCTGACACCGAAGTAAAAATCGTTGTTGAACACGCTTAAGGCCACAGTGTGGGGATTGCCGTCGTCTAGCAGGCCGGCAAAGGGAGTGAGGTTCACCCGGTAGGGAACGAAATCGAGCGTCTGCACGGCGGGTATGGGTGTCCACTGATCGGGAATGAAACCGGTGTAGACCCAGGGAGAAACCGGAGCAATTCCGGCAGGCTGACCGTCAATGGTGATTTCGGTCTCGCGGAAATCAGTGTTGCCGCATCCGAACAAGAAGTTGATGCCGCTCAGATCGTTGGGGAAGCAGGCATACCACTGCTCGTCCGCATTCTGGCTCTGTGCCACGACATCCAGGTAGATGCGCTCAATGTTCGTGGGAAACGTGAAACTCGTTGCGAGCTGGTCCGTCGGCTTGTACAGATACTGCGGTAGGTTGGCGCCGCCGCTGCTGTTGATCTCCACCAGAGGAAGCACCACATCCGGGGTCTCGGTTCTAAAGAAGTCAGCGCGATCCGCCGGGTAGAATTGCAAGTCGGCGCTGACCGTGAATACTCCGGTCAGATTGGAAGAACAATCCGTGGTGCAGTTGCCCAGGTTGATCAGGCCCGTCTGGGCTGTGGTCATAGCTGCGCTGTAATCGGTGAGATCGCGCTCTACGTGCCAGGTGTTGGTGGCGTTCAGCAGGGGCTCCGGCGTGGTCCCGAAGTAGATGTCGGTGTCGCCCAGAAACATGATCACGCTTCGGTCGTACTGGATGCCGGCATTTTCACTGAAATCAACCTCCAGCACTACTTTGCTCCAGGGGCCCGGACAATCCGCGGGGGGCGTGTAGGCGAAGTTCTGATATTCCTGGGAAAAGTACGCGAAGGTGTAGTTGGAAAACAGCGGTACGACGCAGGGTTTCACGAACGGACGCGGCACGACCGGATCGGCCGTTACCGTGAATTGCGTTCCGATCTGTCGATTTGTGCTTTGAGCGAGTCCAGGTTGCGTGGCGGCGACCACAAAGAGGAGAACGACTGCTGCAATCATGATTCTGCGAAGACAGCAAACGAGGCCAGTCATAGGCCGACTCCTTGAAGGAAGTTAAATGCGCGGCTGGAAGAGGCATTCCAATCCGGGTCCCCTTATCGCATCACTATTGCAGGTTGTCAAGGCGAAAAGTGATTGAAAGGGGCAATTTTGATCGAGAACATGCTCTATATGCAGAAAGTTGCGCACTATGCCGACAAGCCTCGGTCGATCCCATAGCCAACCTGACGTGCTCATCACCGATACGCGCCCATCCGACCAAGGTGGTTACGTCATTTCTGAAGGTGAGCGTTGGGGGCGAAGGGTCAGAGTCAAAGGCCTCCGAGCGCTCTTAGTCTTGTAGATACTGAACAGCGCGTTTGCGCACGTCGCAAGACAAACCGGGATGAGAAGAACGAGTTCGCACGCAGTCCTGGCACTGAATGACACCGGCAGACTATCATCCCCACAAGGCGCAAGCACAAGGAATGAAGTCGCCATGGATTTCAACGTTGATTGGCATGTCCGCACGGCGCCCATGAAAGAAAGAGAGAGGTGGAGCTTGTTTGCCCTGGGGTCCAGAATCTGGTCGCGCTCATGCCGCGAACGTTCGGGAGTTGAAGGAGATAAAGTGAAACGTCCACAAGTAGTCGGCGGGTTGGCTGTCATGTTGTTCGCAGTGTGTTGCGCTGGGCTTGGTCAAGCAGCGCTGTCGTCGCAAAGCCCCGCCGGATTCGTTAATACTCTCATGCCCCAGCCGTCCTATCTTTCTTCGCAGGAAGGCCGCCTCCTTATTACGCCTTCGTTCACCGCCGTTGCCGACCGCTTCCACGACGAGCGCCTCGACGCTGCCATTGTGCGCAGTTTGGACCGCATCAAAACTCAGACTGCGCTGCTCATTTCTACATCTCCCCTAACTGGCAACGCACAGGCGGCGCTGGAGGTAAGCGTGGAGGGCCCGGGCGAGGCCGTTCAATCGGTCGACGAAGACGAATCCTACTCGCTCGACGTCACCCCCACGAGCGCACGCATCCACTCTGCTACAGTCGTTGGGGCCATGCGCGGCCTTGAGACTCTGGTGCAGCTCATCCAAGGCGATTCAACGGGCCACTATTTGCCCGCCTTGTCGATCCGCGACACTCCACGTTTTCGCTGGCGCGGCCTCATGATCGACTGCGGGCGCCACTTCATCCCGGTTGACGTCCTCAAACGCACCCTCGACGGCATGGCCGCGGTTAAGCTCAACATCTTTCATTGGCACTTGAGTGAAGACCAGGGCTTTCGCATTGAGAGCAAAGCCTTTCCCAAACTCGCCGGAATGGGCTCGGACGGACTTTTCTATACCCAAGAACAGGCCCGCGAAATTGTCGCGTACGCCCGCGAGCGCGGTATCCGGGTTGTGCCCGAATTCGATATGCCCGGACACAGCACTGCCTGGTTTGTTGGATATCCCGATCTGGCCAGCGGCCCTGGGCCGTTCCGCATCGAGCGTGAGTTTGGCGTTTTTGATCCGGTGATGGACCCCACTCGTGAAAGCACCTACAGATTTCTCGACACCTTTATTGGAGAAATGGCCGCCATCTTCCCCGACCACTTCCTGCACATCGGCGGAGACGAAAACAATGGCGTCGAGTGGAGCGCCAATCCGCACATACAGGAATTCATGCGCGCTCGCAATCTCAAGGACAAAGCCGCCTTGCAGAACTACTTTAATGAGCGCTTGCTCAAGATTCTCCAGAAGCACGGCAAGCAGATGATCGGATGGGATGAGATCCTGACTCCCGATCTGCCCAAGGACGTCGTCGTCCAGAGCTGGCGCGGCTTCGACTCACTAGCCGCCGGAGCGAAGAACGGCTATGGCGGGGTCCTTTCGGCGGGCTACTATTTGAACCTTAAGGACAGTGCCGCGGCTCACTACGCGGTTGACCCGCTCCCCGCTGCAAGCGATCTCAGTCCCGAAGAACAAACGCGCATCCTTGGCGGAGAAGCCTGCATGTGGACGGAACAGACTGGCCCATTGACCATTGACTCGCGCATCTGGCCGCGGGCGGCCGCAATCGCGGAACGGTTTTGGTCTCCCCGGAACGTCAATGACGCGGATGACATGTATCGCCGGCTGGAAGTCGAGTCGCTTCGGCTCGAGACCGTCGGTCTTACTCACATGAGTCACGAAGAGGTCAGCCTTCGCAGCTTGGCCGCAACTCGGCAGATTGCTCCTCTGCAGGTTCTCGCCTCCGTCCTCGAACCCCTCACCTTTGACGAACAGGCATCACAACAGCATCCCAACCAGCTCACCCCTCTGAACCATTTGGCGGACGCTCTCCCGCCCGATCCGCCCTCGCGCCACGACTTTGAATCGCTGACGCGCGCCTACTTGCAGGATCCTTCCTCGCGAAAGCAAGCGAAAGCCGAACTCGTCGCCAGTTTTGATGCTTGGATTGGTGCTGAGCCGGGACTTCTGGAGCTGATGACTCATTCGCCCCAACTCGACGAGGCCTCACCTCGAGCCCATCAACTCGCCGAAATGGGCGCGGCAGGCCTTGAAGCGGTTTCCTACCTCTCCTCAGGCCTGACCCCGGTTGCCGGCTGGAAAGCCCAGAAGATGGCGGTTTTGGCCGAAGCCGCTAAACCACAAGCATTGGTTCGCTTCACCGTTCTTCAGCCCCTGCG
>Ga0187771_10002388_pt1 | contig 12899 bp, 9 predicted proteins | sample 0116_SJ02_MP15_1_FD_133139 | JGI IMG/M metagenome (GOLD analysis project Ga0187771, IMG submission 133139) | Tropical peat soil microbial communities from peatlands in Department of Meta, Colombia - 0116_SJ02_MP15_10_MG | ecosystem: Environmental > Terrestrial > Soil > Wetlands > Peat | place... | reverse complement strand
TCCGACCGAATGGTCGGTCACACAAGTCCCCCTTGAACCCATGCTTCAAGCCCACGATGTTGAACTGGAATTTTTCATGTTGGCTGACCTCGTAGTATAAGCCCCGACACTCCACAAAACAATGGTGCACTTATGCGCAAAATGCTTCTCTTCTAGGCTGCCCCAGCCTGTCCGGGCTTTTCTCAGTCTGTACTGCTAAGCCCTGTTGGACAGTCTGATGGATGTTTTTGGCCAATTTGGGAGCGTGCGTGCGCCCGAGATGTACTATTGAAATGGGGTTTGATAACTCGACTTGGTGCTGCCAGTCGAGCGATAGGTTTATGAGTAGAGAGTTAAGGTGATAATTGGAGTTTGCCGGCCATAGGGCGCGGGACCCACCCGATCCCATTCCGAACTCGGAAGTTAAACTGCGTTCCGTTCTCGGTTGTAGTGTGGTCTTCGGCCACGTGAACCCGAGAAAGCTGGCAGCTCCACTTATGGTAGATCTTTGAATTGAGGCTGATTTGCCCAAACCTTATAACTGTGCGCTTAATAGTCTCTCGATAAGGTGGCGTCGCGTGTCCATGAGTGTATCAACGTCGCTTGCAACGTTGAGTTCTCAGGTTGCTACGAATCAGTTCGGATCGGACCCGTTTACGATTATTTTGAACTTGATTTTCTACGTGATTTTTATTGCTTTCATATTTTACGGTCAGAGGATTCAGTTGTACGTGATGCTGAGGGAAGTTGAGGGCTCTCTTTACAAGCTTAAGTACATGAAGGATGAGGGTCGGAAGGTCGCGGTGGAAACGATTAAGGAGATAGGGAAGCCGCAGGCAGAGCCTGCGGAGAGGGTTGACAGGTTCTTGGAGTATTTCACGATATCTCCGCAGAACATTGATCCTTCTGGTTTGGTTTGGAAGCTGGAGCACATACTTGACGTTAGGGACGTCCGGTTTAAGGATGAAGTGAAGATGATGGCGCCTGCTGCCGACGACACGCAGACGAACAACTTGGAGAACACTCTTGAAGCGGCGATGGCGCTTAACTTCATCTACAAGGTGATAAGGCACTACTACCTTCTTGGGAAGAAAACGCTCAGTCTCTACGTCATAATGCAGATTCAGATGGTTCTCCCGCTGATAATGAAGGAAGCAGAAGCTTACGCGAGCGCGCTGAAAGCGTTTGCTTACGGACAGCCCATAGGCGACGGTGCGGGTGCGCTCGTCGCCGGAAAGCTCATGCACGGGAACGAGACGAGGAAGGTGCCTAAGGACTGTGTCGTTGCGACCGTATCCTTGGAGGGACGGACCGCTTTCGTGATAAAGGCGGAGGGTCCAGGCGGCAACGTTGGAAAACCTGGAGACGCGATCAAGCAGATAATTGAAGAGAACGAGGGTAAGATTGCAACGATTATAATGATAGATGCTGCCGCCAAGCTTGAAGGTGAAGACGTAGGCGAAGTAGCTGAGGGTGTGGGGGCGGCGATAGGCGGACCAGGCGTTGACCAGTTCAAGATCGAGGAATCCATCCTCAAGTATCACATACCAATAAACGCGGTGATAGTGAAAGAGGACATAGGTGACGCAGTTTCTCCGCTGCGCAAAGAGATCTTCGACGCCATCGACAAGGCGATCGACAGGGTGAAACAGGTCATACTGGAAAGGACGAAGGAAGGAGACAAAGTGATAATCGCCGGAATCGGCAACACAATAGGCATCGGCCAGTAGGAGATGAAAAGGTTGAGTGAGGAGAAAAACTCGGGTCGAGCGACTAGAATCTCGTCAGTCGTACTGCTAATAATATTCCTGACTCTTGCGCTCGCACTGGTCGCGCTGATCCTTGCTGCAAGCATGTTCGTGAGCGAACCGGTCACCGCTGGACTATTGGCTATCATGGGACTTGCCGGCATAGCTCTCTCAGCGTACGTGATTCTTCAACTGAGAAGACGCGCAACACGCTTGAGCGTCGTGGTCCCCCCAATAATGACGACCGTCGAATGCAAGAAGTGCGGCACCAAGACCATCAGAGAGTTCCAGCGGGGCGACTACGTCTTCAAAGAGTTAGACCAGTGCCAAAAATGCGACGACAAGATGATGATAACGGCAATTTACAGGGAAGTCAAGGAAAAAGAAAAAGAACAACTGCGAGTCTAAGTCAGCACGGTGCAGCCGTCTTCTACTATCAAGACCGTGTGCTCCGCCTGAGCGACGGGTTTTCGGCTTGCCTCGACGAAAACGTGATAGGCCATGAGCGTCCTGGAAGAGAGCAGCTGCTGGAAAGCTTCGCGGTAATGCTCTTCAGGAACAACGCCTAGGAGCCATCGTTCAGCAAACGGAAGCGTTCTAAAGTTGTCCTCAATGTGCTTCAGAAGATGCTTTGCGTGGTCACTCTTCTGAGATCGCGGCCGCAGGAGCCTGAATATCGTGGTCTCCCTGTCGTCTCCAACCTTTCCTGCTGCCTCTCGAACGGTGGTGAAGGGCTCGATCGCGTACACTCCGCCGAGCTTGATTTTTGAAGAGAAAACATGGGAGATATTCGGCAGCGACACTCCAGTGTGTATTAGATACCTTCCGACTTGGTGGCCCGTGAGGTTTGAGATCGGCCTGTAACCGTAAGATTCAATCGTACGCTGTATGATCGCTCCAAGCTTCGAGGTGGGCACTCCTGGCCCTATGGTCTCCACGGCCTTCTCTAAAGCCTTTTCAGCCGCCTCCACCATGCTGTCGTACTCAGGATCGAAGCAAACAGTGACTGCTGTGTCGGCCACGTAGCCGTCGACGTGGCATCCTATGTCAACTTTCACGATGGACTTCTCGGGAATCGTTCTCTGGTCGTTAGGAGGCGACGTGTAATGCGCAGCGACCTCGTTCACTGAGACGTTGCACGGAAAGGCCGGCGTCGCGCCCTTCTTCCTTATTAGGGCCTCCGATTTCTCGCAGACATCGATGATCGGCATGTCTTCACGCACGAAAGCTTTGACTTCCTCCCGTGTTTCCCTGAGGATTCTGCCGGCCTGTTGAAACTTTGCGATTGCTTCTTTATCGTATTCGCTCATTCGTGCTCACTCTGCCTCGATACCGCTAACATGCTTGTAGTTTAAAAGTCTTGAAGAGCCTTCGAACTCTATGGAGTATTACAGCCGCCCAGGTTTGGAGGATTCAGGCTGAAGGGTTGCAAACTTGTCTGCGCCCACGTGGAAGATCATCTTCGCTTTTTCTAAGTCGTACTCTCTTTTGAAGGCGTCTCTGTCTGCGTATGCCTCAACAACCTCTCCGACGAGCACGGTGTGATCTCCAGTTTGGAGTTTGCTGTGCAGCTTGCATTCTAGGTGGGCCACACATTCTTTTATGATCGGAGGCTTGACCATCTTGGCTTGAATCGCCGTAAGTCCGCTCTCCTTGAACTTGTCGTGGTCTCTTCCGCTTACTGAGCCGCAGAAGTACGTCTCATTCAAAATATCCATAGTTGGGATGTTGACCACGAACTCCTTCGTCTCAAGTATAAGTGAATGCGAATGCCGCCTGGGCCTTATGCTCACTGCCACGAGTGGCGGGTCAATGCTCGTCGGCATGGCCCACGCGAGAGTTATGATGTCGGCGTTGCCGCTCTTTCCGATTGAAGTAACGAGCACGGTATGCATCGGGTGAAGAAGTTTGAATATCGAGGGAGAACTAACTTTAACTTTCTCAGTCATGAGTTTTCAGTCTTATCGTTTGATGTGGAACTTTTCCACGGTGCCCCTTGCTTTTTCTCTTTTCTTCTGATGATCGGCGAGGAACTTGTTGATCTTTTCTGTCAGGTCTTTCTTGCACTCGCCGCAGAGCACTTCGCCTGACCTGCATTTTCTCTCTCTTTCGGCGAGTTTCTTGTCGTCTTCTTCGAAGAGATAGAGGAAGTACTGGAAGACTGAGCAGACGTTAGGCTCGGCGCCCGTCTTTTTTTGTTCCGCGGCGGTTCCCTTGCCGCCCGTGAACGCGTTCCAGACTTTTCTTTTCACGACGTCCGGCGGGTCTGTGGTGAATATGGACGTTTCAGGTTCCGAAGCGCTCATTTTTCCGCCTTCTCCGAGTCCCGGCAGGAACCGACAGTGAATCTGTGCGGGTTTGTAGTAGCCCATTTTCTGGGCTATGTCACGGGTTATGCGCCAGTACGGGTCTTGGTCTATCGCTGCTGGGATCAATGCTGGGACGTTTTCTCCTGTCAGCTTCTTGTGTATGAAGCATGGAACGGCTTGTACTGCAGGCCAGAATATCCAGCCGATGTTTGTGCTATCTTGAAACCCGAAGGTCGCCTTGGCCGTCGAGTATGTTGTTCGCTTCGCTGCTTCCAGTGCAATGTCATAGAGCAGGTCGATGTCTTGAACGTCGAATATTATGAACGTGTTCTCAGGCTTGAAGCCTAGGGCGATCAGGTCTAACGCGTTTTCGTGGCCAAACTCTATCGTTTCCGCGAGCTTGCTCTCGTCGTCGATGACGAATTTTTCGTCGTCAGTCATCTGGAAGTAGAGCCGCGTGTTAAACTTGTCTTGTAGGTACTTCGTGAAAATCCATGGGACGAGGTGGCCTATGTGAACAGGGCCTGAGGGCCCCCTGCCAGTGTACAGCACAAACTTTGTTCCCTTCTCATACAGGTCGAGAATGACGTCTAAGTCGCGGTGGGAGAAGAAGAGTCCGCGCCGCAGTTGAAGGTCGAGTCCACCGGTGTGCCTAGCTATCTTCTCGAGCAAGTCGTCAGTCAAAGGCTCGGTGCCGAACTCCCGTATTAAACGCTCATAGTCAACCTTGCCTCTGACTTCCCAAGGTGTCACGACCATCTCGTTCTTGTTCTCTTCGGTCAAGCGTACGCCGCCCCGTAGAGCTTGGGCTTTCTATACAATCCATGGAAGGTGTAATAAATCTTGTGTGAACATGCCTTGCAATAAGCTCTGATCGCGTATCGCGACTCGTTTGCTAGACAGAATCTTTGAATTCTGTCTAGTTTTCGTTTGACGCTAATTCAACAGAGGCTTGGGTGGACCAAGAATGAAGCAAAATAGGCAGGCTTAAACACTGGCTGTCGAAAACAACAAAATAGGAGAAAGCTGCTATCCTGAACAAGCAAAAACAACTAGAGATTGTTTTCAGCTAAACTTATAAAGGAAAAAGGACCCATAATCTACTTGCATTCTGGAAAGTGAGTGTACCGAATAGCGATGGTACCCGTTATCCAGGACAGAATGAAAGGAGGAAGGAAAATGAAGAGAAACTGCGTTACAGTTGTATCGTTGATTTTCACACTAATGTTACTAACAGCTTCTGTCAAGGTTTTTCATCCAATTGCGACAGCATCGTCAACATGGCAGGGCTACGTCATGTCATCATACGTAGACTACGCCCCCAGCGGGATGCCCGACTTCGACGAGAGGCAAGACGCTTGGAATCCTACAGGAGCCTTCACGTGGTGTGGACCAACTGCGGCTGCAGACATACTCTGGTGGCTGGACTCAGAATACGAGACCATAGTGTTTCCAAACCCTGTTCCACCCCCAACGATAAGCGACCACTTTCCCTTAGTCCCTTCCTTCGGCACAAATTTCGACGACCATGATCCGCGGAACGTTGCCGCCCTGATTCCGTTGCTTGCTGGTTTGATGGATACAGACGGACTCGCCTGGAAAGATGCTCACGTTGGAACGCGGTTCGCGGACTTCGTAAACGGAACTCAGTTTTACATAAATATGACGGGCTTGTCGAGAATCTTCCAGGTCCATAACATTGGATTTCCAACGCTCTCATGGATCGACAGCGAAGCTCAGAGTTCCCAGGGCGTAGTGCTGTTCCTCGACTTCGAACAGTGGAACGGATTCACCTGGACTAACTCAGCCCTTCATACTGATAGTCTCAAGGGCGGCCACTATATCGCCGTCGCAGGCGTGAACGCGACGGTCAACGAAGTGCTAATCAGCGACCCGCTCAACGACGCCTATCAATCAGGAACAGACCTGCTGGGACGAGAACCCGTCGTCCCTCCGGGACCTTACAATTATACTATCCATAACGACACTCAATACGTTTCGCAGGATGGTTATAGCGTGACAACGTGGCCTCCGCCTCCACCACCACCTGGTTCACCCTACGCCGTGCCCGTGTTGGAACTCGTCAACTACCTTCAAACTCTGGATCCAACCTACGGTCCAAATTGGCACACGTTCGTTATAGGAGCCGTGGCAGTTTCGCCAATACCTGTAACCGAATGGCCAGGGTACATCAAGCCCTCTTACCCAGATTATGCTCCCAGCGGGATGCCGGACTTCGACGAGAAACAGCAGGCTTGGTCAACTAACAACATCACGTTCATGTGGTGCGTTCCAGTCGCCGTTGCGGACACGCTGTGGTGGCTCGACTCAAAGTACGAATCGATATACGACCCGAACCCAGTGGCTCCTCCGACCATCAGCGATCACTTCAATCTGGTTAACTCTTCCAACCCGACTCAGTGGGACGACCATAGCCCAAGCAACCTTGACTCGCTCGTCAGAAGCTTGGCTCACCTGATGAACACGGACGGCTTGAACACCGGTCATGATCATAGCGGGACGCGATATACAGACATCCAACCTGGAATTCAGGCTTACCTGAATCAGCAGGGCGTAGCATCGATGTTCGAAGTTCACAACCAATCTTTTCCAGACTTTCCTTGGATTGACAACGAAACAGAACAGTGTCAAGGCGTCGAAATCTGTCTCGAATTCTGGCACATTGATCCAACTACAGGAAACTGGGCCAACTACACCACTGACGAAAACTTGAACAATGGCCACTGCATTGCATGCGCCGGCGCAAACGCCACGGCAGACCAGATCCTCATCAGCGACCCCTACCTAGACGCGTACGAAGCCGGAAACGCCCCTGGACGCTCACCCGTCCCAGAAGCGTATCCACACCCCGCCGCCTCCCACAACGACACACGGTACGTGTCGCAAGACGCATACACCGTTGTACCATTTGTCTTTCCACCGGGACCCCCAGGCTCGCCGCCTGGTTACCCCTCGACCGTGTGGCTGCTTCAGGGCTACGCGCAGGCAGCGGGCCTCGACGCAAGTTGGAATGCGTTCATTAGAGGTGCGTTTGCAACTTCGCCTGTGGCAGTGCATGACGTGGCCGTTACCAACGTGACTTCGCCCAAGAAAGTCATATGCCAAACCTTGACCGGAAACGTCACGACGACAGTTGCTAACCTGGGAAATCTCCCTGAAATCGTGAACGTCACGGTCTACGCAAACTTGACAAGCGTTCCGAACGCGACGAAAATTGGCAATTTCACAAACGTCTCCGTAAGCGCCGCAAACAACGTCAACCTGACTCTTGTGTGGAACGCAACAGGGTTTGCAAAGGGAAACTACACATTAGTGGCCTACGCTGACCCTGTGCCAGGAGAGACAAACACGACGAACAACAACTACGCAGACACTAACACGGTAGCAGTTTCCATGCTCGGCGACTTGACTGGCGCCACACCATTCGTTCCTGATGGGAAGTGCGACGGCAGAGACATAACCGCGGTGGCCAAGTGCTTCGGCTCGAGCATTGGAGACGCGAAGTACAACCCGAACTGTGACCTGCTGAACCGAGGCAAAATAGACGGAAGAGACATAACCATCGTGGCCAAAAACTTCGGAAAGATCGACCCATAACCTCCACTTTTTTTGGTCAATTCACGATTCGCAAGTGTATCGGACAAATTCTGAGAAGGTAAGCAGAAAAATGCTTTCGCGAGTTTTTCCTTTAGGGGAGTTGTTCAAATCCTTTTCTCTTCGAAGCCGTAGAATAGTCGCACTTGAGGCTCCTTCGACGTTCTGCTCCGAGGTTTGTGTGCGCACAGCCTACCCCCCGGGTCTACTATATGATCCAAATATGCCTGAAGAGCAGAATGAGCCCGCAGGCGTGTGCGCATCCTTAAAGTTCAAGCAGCCATGTCGAGATCATGTCCTCCAGGAATCCTTGAAAAGGCATTAGTGTCTGCAAGTCTAATAGCATTCTTCACCGTTGGGTTTTTATAAAATCTGGACCAATTGTTACGCAATCTGAGTCGTGTTGCGCGAGAGGAGAATGCTTGGTCGAACTTAGAGGTAATGAGCTCGAGACACTTTCAGCCATGAGAAGCCTGCGGGGAAAGGCAACGCTGGAACAGCTCACGAAAGAGACTGGCTTATCTGATGCGTCTGTGATGCGTGCAGTTCTGGCGTTGAAAGACAGAAACCTCTTGGTTACCCATGAGAAGAAACAGCATCTGGTGAAGCTGACTGAAGAAGGAAGAGCATATTCAAAAAGCGGGCTACCCGAACGACACGTAGTCGTTTCGCTGGGCAGACTGCGCGGTAGGGCTTCGCTTGCAGAAGTGATCGAAAAGTCAGGCTTAGAAGGGCAGCTCGTTCCGATTGCGCTCGGGTGGGTTCAAAAGAAGAAATGGGCTAGGCTTGATCCGGAAACCAAAATCCTGGAAATGCTATGTGTGACGGAAGGAAATGATGAGAAGGTTTTGAAGATTCTGGCTCACGAAGAGTCAGTCCTGGTTGAGGGATTGGCCGAGGAGCTTCAAGAGGCCGTTCGAACCTTAAAGGGAAGGAAACTCGCGGACGTTGAGGAGAAGACCGAGAGAATAGTTGAGTTGACTGACGAAGGAAGAAGGGTTTCTGGACATGAGGCTAAAGTTGCTGCTGAGATTACTCAGCTAACGCCGGAGCTTGTGACGAGCGGAGGATGGCGAAGGGTCAAGCTGCGAGGGTACGATGTTGAAGCTTCAGTCGCCACTACTTGGCCGGGCAAGAAGCATCCTTACTTACAGTTCATCGACGAAGTCAGCGAGACCCTCGTAAACTTGGGCTTCAGGGAGATGAGGGGCACCGCCGTCGAGTTATCGTTCTTCAACTTTGACGCGCTCTACATGCCTCAGGACCATCCTGCTCGGGAAATCTTCGGCATATATCTCGTGAAATCTCCCAAATACGGGAGCTCGGCTGCCTGCAGGCGCGTCCTCAGAAGGGTGAAAGAGACTCATGAAGACGGCTGGAAAACAGGTTCATGCGGGTGGGGCTACAAGTATTCGACGAGGGAATCAAAGCGTTTGATTCTGCGGGGGCATGGCACGTGTCTCAGTGCGAGGACGCTGTTGAGCAGAGACCTGGAAGTTCCTGGCCGGTACTTCTCTATGGCTCGTTGTTACAGGCCGGAGGTTTCGGATAAGACGCATCTGAACGAGTTCAACCAAGTTGAGGGCATAGTGATCGAGGAGAATTTGACGCTTCGAGACCTGCTCGGCGTGTTGGAGAAGTTCGCCTTGGAAATCGCCGGTGCGGACGAGGTGAGGTTCAAGCCGGACTATTTCCCCTTCACCGAACCGAGCGTGGAGCTGAGCGCCTACAAGAAAGGTTACGGATGGATCGAGTTCGGCGGCTCCGGAATCTTCAGGCCGGAAGTAACTCAGCCTCTAGGCATCAGCGTTCCTGTCCTAGCCTGGGGCTTGGGCATAGACCGTCTGTTCATGATGAAGGCTGGCATAGATGACATTCGACAGATCTTTTCGCAGGATCTGAGCTTGATAAGAAAAAAGGAGATGGTCTAGACGCCCAAGATCGACATCGACTATGTGGAGTTCGAGAAGCTTCTCGGCGTGGAATTCAATCATAACCTTGACAGGATAAACGATGTACTGGCGCTCGTGAAGGGAGAGGTCAAACTCTTCGACGAGAAGGAGGACGAGATGAACGTTGAACTCAAGGACACGAACCGTCCTGACCTCTGGAGCGTCGAGGGTCTGGCTCGCACGCTACGCGGCCTCCTAGGACTCGAGGAAGGCTTAAAAAAATACGTGGTCGGCAAGCCGATCATCGACGTTCAAGTGGACGCGAGGCTTGAAAACATCCGCCCTTACATAGGCTGCGCAGTAGTCAAGAACGTGAAGTTAACAGACACTGTAATTCGCGGCCTGATGCAATTGCAAGAGAAGCTTGACCAGTCCTACGGGAGGAACAGGCAGCGAACTTCAATAGGACTGTACGATTTCGACCTCATCAAACCGCCTCTTCGTTACACCGTCGCTAAGCCGGCCGAAGTCAGCTTCGTCCCGTTGGGTTTCGAACAGAAACTAAGCCTGAAAGAAATACTGCGGAAGCATCCGAAGGGCCTGGAGTACGGCCACATCGTGAGTAGACATCCCGTCTACCCCATACTGCTGGACGCCGATGGCAAGGTGCTCTCGTTCCCGCCCGTTATCAACTCGAACGACCTTGGAAGAGTGACTGAAAAGACCAAGAATGTCCTCATAGAGGTTACTGGCACGGCTCATGAGACAGTGCTCACGACACTCATGATAGTCACCTTGTCTTTCATCGATCGAGGCGGAAAAGCATTTTCTGCAAGTGTTCATTATCGAGGGAACAAGCAGGAAGTAGCTCCTGATTTCAACTCGAGAACCGTCGACTTGAGCCTTGAATACGTGAACAGGCTCTCCGGCCTGCGGTTAGCGGCCAAACAGGTTGAAGAGCTTCTGAGCAAGGCTCGATTCGGCGTTGACGACGTAGATCATGACACGATCAGGGTTCGAGTTCCGTGCTATCGGATCGACGTGATGCATCCGGTAGATTTGGTCGAAGATGTCACTATAGCATACGGGTACAACAACATCAGGCCGCTGTGGCGCAAACTCCCGACCACAGGCGGCCTGGCGCCGGAGCAGAGCCTGTTAAACGTTGCGAGGGAGCTGATGATCGGGCTCGGTTTTCAGGAGATCTTTACTTACACCCTGACGAACAAGGAGAACCTGTTCGAAAGAATGGGCTGCAGACAGGAAAAAACCGTGGACGTCGCCAACCCGAAAGTTCAGACTATGACCTGCCTCAGAAATTGGCTTCTACCAAGCATCATGGAGTTCTTGAGCAACAACCTATCGACGGAGTATCCTCAAAGAATATTCGAGCTTGGCAAGGTTACCATGTCCGACGCTGAGAAGGAGACGAGAACAAGAGATGAGGATCGGCTGGCTTCGGCAATAGCCCACGCAGGAGCAGGCTTCAGCGAGGTCAAGTCGACCCTGAACGCCTTCTTTCTCAATTTCGGCCTCACGTTGCGAGTAGAGAAGACAGAACATCCAACATTCATCGAGGGGAGAGCAGCCAAGGCAATCGTCGGAAACGCAAGCGTCGGCATCCTAGGCGAGGTTCACCCCCGAGTTCTTAACGCTTGGAAGATCGAGAACCCCGTTGCAGCCTTCGAGCTGAATATGTCAAAGATACTCAAGATCAAACGAGCCAAAGGAGCATAACCCGCTACACCATTAATCAAGAACCTTATCCGAGTAAACCAGGGCACACGTGCGCTTGTCACGTGAGCTATGCTTCATCGAATTCATGGGGGTACTCTATTTTTCCTCTGCAGTTTTCCAACGCACCTTTCTCTAGCTCAATAGCAAAGAGGCAATTGTCTGGGACCTCGAATGGTGCGGAAATTCCGTATTCGCTGGCTCTCTTGAATCCAAACCTTGGGTAATATTCAGAGTGCCCAACCACTATTACAGACTTGAACCCGAGTTTCCGCGCCCTCTGTAAGCCTTCCTTGATCAGTCTGGTGCCGACTTTTCTGTTTTGAAAATCTGGAATCACAGAAACAGGTGCCAACGCCAACGAAGCGCATTCCCTTCCGCCGTGCGCGTTGACTCTTATCGGGTAGAACAACACGTGTCCAATAACCGCGTTCTTGTATTTCGCAACCAGAGACAACTCCGGAACATATTTCGGTGTCTTTCTCAATTGCTCGACAAGTCTTGCCTCACGATCTCCTTTGAAAGCTAGAGTGTGAAGCCTCGTTATTTGTTCGTAATCGTCTTCTGCTTCCGCTTCGATGATCACTCTCATGTCGAGGCTTAACTACAACCAACTTGAATATTGGGTTTGGGGCTCCTTGATGTTCCTTCGATGCCTCGCTCGGAGGTTTGTGTGCGCACAGCCTACCCCCCCGGTCTACTATATGATCCAAATATGCCTGAAAAGCAGAATGAGAACTCTTGGCACGCCAAACCTCGATAGACCTTGATGGTGCTAATCTCCAGAACCGAACCTATAGAACAGATATTTTCCGAAATCTGGAACATGACCTCGCCTTTGAATTGAATGCTGCAGTTCTTAGACAGACAGGCCTGTGAAACCTATGTTCCTGATTGACAAACTCCGAAATTAGAGTTCTCGATAAAGTCCTCAGAAATATCGTGAAGCCCTAGGCTCAATAAGTGCCACGTCCGCTTGGTCAAATAAGCGCGCTTTTGATTCCAAAAGAAAACCAGGGGGCGCCCTGAAGGGCAAGTCATAAAAGCCGAACGAAATTAGACTTGTGTGGGATGAGCGCGAAAACGGCACAGCGATTCGCTTCCAGGCCGCATCTACTAACGATCGCCTTGATTTTCTTTATGATTTCCTTCATCGTAGCCCGCGTGTTCAGCACGTTCTTCCCGTCCAAAGTGCTGATTATCAGCGGTATCCACATTCACCACTTTTGGTATGGCTTGGTACTGCTGGCGGTGGGCGGCGGGCTGGGCATAGGCTTTAGTAACGAAGACACCGATGGGCTGGCAGCAATCCTCTACGGCTCGGGCGGTGGACTAGTCGTTGATGAGGCTGGGCTGCTGCTGACGTTTGGGAACTACTGGAGTGGGCTAACGTTCACCGTCTTGGTGGTTGTGCTGGCGTCCGCGTTTGTGCTGTCTATGTTGTACTCATACTGGCAGGTTATCCTGCGTGAGCTGGGCAGGTTCAAGGGCAGCCGAGCAAGTGTCTACCTCGCCGTGTTCCTGTTCGCCGTTTCAATCGCCTTTGTTACAGAAACAACCAACCTCTACGTCATCGCAGCCTCAGGCATACTCGCTGCCGCTGCCGCCGTAACAGTCGTGGT
>Ga0187771_10002387_pt1 | contig 12905 bp, 12 predicted proteins | sample 0116_SJ02_MP15_1_FD_133139 | JGI IMG/M metagenome (GOLD analysis project Ga0187771, IMG submission 133139) | Tropical peat soil microbial communities from peatlands in Department of Meta, Colombia - 0116_SJ02_MP15_10_MG | ecosystem: Environmental > Terrestrial > Soil > Wetlands > Peat | place... | reverse complement strand
CGCCTCGCCGTCTTCGCGCCGCTTCATAACCGGGCCGAGGCGGAAGGGATCGAGACCGTGGAGCGCGTCGCCGCAGGGGTCCCGCAGGTGGCGGTGTTTGACACGGCATTCCACACGCGGCTGCCGTTGGCGGCGGTCGTCTATCCCGGGCCTTACGAGTGGCTGCAGGAAGGCGTCCGCCGGTACGGGTTTCACGGCATCAACCACCAGTATTGCGCCGAGCGGGCGGCGCAGCTACTCAGCCGCGAGCTCAAGTCGTTGCGAATCGTCACCTGCCATCTGGGGAACGGCTGCTCGTTGGCGGCGATTCGCGACGGGAGATGCATCGACACGACGATGGGCTTCACTCCCCTGGACGGACTGATGATGGGCACCCGCTCCGGCTCGATCGATCCCGGGATTGTGATTTACCTGATGCGGCGAAGCCGATTGACCGCCCAAGAGCTGGACGACTTGCTGAACAAGGAGTCGGGCCTGCTGGGCATCTCGGGCGTCTCCAGCGACATGCGAGAGATTCAGGCGGCCATAGCCGGCGGCAATGCCAGGGCCAAGCTGGCCTTCGAGATGTTCGTCTATCGCCTCCGCTCCTTCATGGGAGCCATGGTGGCGGCCCTCGACGGCATGGACGTTCTGGTGTTTACAGCGGGCATCGGAGAGAACTCCGCCGAAGTGCGCGCCGCCGCGTGCGCCGGCTTCGGATTTCTGGGCCTGAAGCTCGATATGGAGAAGAATGCCCGCCCAGAGCCCGATCAGGACATCGCCACGCCTGATTCGAAGATCCGCGTGCTGGTGATTCGCGCCCAGGAGGATTGGGCAATTGCCCGGGAATGCTGGAGGTTCGCCCGGAATCCCGCTTCAAAACAGTTCGGCCCGCGGACGTAAACGGACCACGATCAGAAAACGCTTGGCGGTATGTACCTGCCGGGCGAGACTACCTGCCCACTTTTTCTTTGCCGCAACCGCTCACTCTTCGCGCAACAATGTCACGGGATCGACCGAGAGCGCGCGTCGCGCTGGTATCCAGGTTGCGAGCAGACCGAGCAAGAGCATGGCGAGAACCACCCCGGCCAATACCAGCGGATCTCGCGGAGTCGCTTGATAGACGATGAGAGCCAGCACCCGGCTCGCCAAGATTCCGATCAGCAGTCCCGCCGCTGACCCAAACCCCAGCAATTTGAAGGCGCGTCCCAAGGCTGCTTGTAACACTTCCTTCCGCCGCGCGCCGAGAGCAATGCGGATTCCCAGTTCCTTCAGTCGCCTGCTTACTGAGTACGCAGCGATCCCAAAGATGCCGGTTATGGACAGGATCGCCGCCATCACACCCAGCACACCGAGCGCTGCCGCCGCCACACGCGAAGGGAACAGAATGGGGTCCATGGCCTGGTATCTCGTTTGGATGCGAACAGGCAGCCCTCGATCCAGTTCGCGCATTCTGCTCCTCATGGCCGCCGCCAGTTGCAGCGGATCGCGGTCCGAGCGCACCACCAGATAAGTCTCTGTCGACGGTGACTGAAGGAGTGGAAGGAACATCACCGCGTGTGGATCTTCCGTGAGCCGGTTATATTTTCCGTCCTCGGTAATACCCACCACTTGTACACGCGTTCCATCCGGCGCCTTGAAATATCCGCCCAGGGCGCTCGTTGGGGAGCCAAAGACTTTGCGCGCAAACTCCCGATTCACGATGGCGACGCGAGGCGCGTTTGGGTCGTCATGCCAGTTGAAATCCCTGCCTTGCAACAGTGCCGTGCCCGCCGCGTGCAGGTATTCGGGAGAAATACTGTACAGGAAAGCATCAGCAGCGGCATGGGATGGCCTCAGGTCCGCCGTAGAGTCGGTAAAGACGATCGAGTCGTCAGCTCCAAGATCGCCTAATGGCAGCCCACCCCCCGCTCCTACGGACTTCACACCGGGAAGGTTTTTCATAGCGTCGATCATGCGCTTTTGCATAGCGGGCACTTGGCCGCCGCTGTATCCGGCCATATGCAAGTCGGTCTCGGCCACCATCGTGTTCTCCGGTTCAAAACCGAAATTGCCGTGGAGCGAGCGTGCCAGGCCACGCAGAGCAACCATCGAAGACGTGACCAGCACTGCGCAGATCGCGATCTGCACGACCAGCAACAGGTCTCGGACTGTAAGCCGCTGACCAACCGCGCCGGTCGTTCCCGACTTGATGACACCATACGCATCGGTGCGCAGAACCTGCCGCACCGGGACCGCGCCAAAGAGGAATCCACTGGCCACAGTCAAGAGCAAGGCGACTGCATAAACATGAGCGTCCGGGTTCACCGCGACACCGGCAGGAATACCGGGCAGTGGATTCCACACACTCAGCGCATTCAATAGCACCACACTGCCCCAGAGCCCGGCAGCGCCTCCCATCAGTGACATCAACAGGGCTTCGGTGAATAATTGCCGCAGAATGCGCGCGGAGCTCGCTCCCAGGGCGATCCGCAGGGCGAGTTCCCGGGAACGGTCCGTCGCGCGCGCGGCAAAAAGACTGCCCAGGTTGGCGCACGCGGCCAACAGAACCAATCCCGCCAGCAGCATCAATCCAGCCATGAATGCGCGCAGAGGAGTCCCGAGAGCGTCGCCGAAAAGACCTGGACGACCCAAGGTAAATGTCATTTGGCTTTCATCTTTGGGATAGGTCTTTTCCAGATAGGAGCCAATCGAGTTCAGATCGGCAACCGCTTGTGAAGGAGTGACTCCCGCCTTCAAATGTCCAATCGTCTGATCAACCCAACGGTTTCCCCGCGCGTACAGCTCCTCTGCCCCTCCCTCGTCGTGGTTAACCATGGGCACAAAGAAAGCGGGATGGAAGGCCAGGAAAGTCCCGTCGAAGCCGGGTGGCGTGACGCCGAGGATGGTGAAAGGATGCTTGTTGAGCTGAACCACACGGCCCACTACGCCTCGATCGCCCTGAAAATGGTTCTCCCAATAGGCATAGGTGAGCACGATATAGGGAGCGCTGTTGGGGCCATGCTCGTCGGACGGGTGAATGAGCCGGCCAAGATACGGCTGAATGCCCAAGGCCTCGAAGTAGTTGCCGGTGACTTCATAGAACCAGACGCGGCTTGGATTGCCGTCCGCGTCCAGCCCTGCCTGAGCAAAGGCGTAAGCCGCCAGGCTCTCAAAGCTGCGGTTGCGATCGCGCAGGTCGACATAGTCGGGATACGATTGCGACGCGGTACGATCGCTCCCGCGCTCCAGGAGATAGAGGCTCTCCGGGTGAGGCACGTTCAAGGGGCGCAGGATCATCGCATTCATCACGCTGAACACCACCGCGTTCGCGCCGATGCCCAAGGCCAGCGTTGCCACAGCCACCGCCGTGAAGCCGGGCGCATTCCGTAACCTGCGGAACGCGAGGCGCAGATCCTGTATCAGCGACTCGATCAAATGGCCGCCCAGCGCCTCGCGGGATTCCTCTTTGAATCGCTCCTGGCCGCCGAACTCGATGCGCGCACGACGCTCGGCTTCCGGCCTGGGAAGGCCCGAGCGCTCGAGATCGTCCGCGCGGCACTGGATATGCGAGCGGAGCTCCTCCTCCAGCTCCTTCTCGAGCCGAGAAGGATGGAGAATCCTCGCGGCCAGGGAGCGAAAGTACGCCAGGAACCTCATATTTCCTCCGCTCGCGTGGCAAGCGCGGAACCCATGGCGGCGGCCAGGCGCTTCCACCCCTTGGTCTCTTCCTGCAGACGCTTGCGCCCAGCCGAGGTGAGCTCGTAGAACTTGGCGCGCCGATGGTTCTCCGACGTGCCCCAGCTTGTTTTCAGCAGGCCCTGACGCCACAGCCGGAACAACGCGGGATAGAGCGCTCCCTGCTCGATGAGCAGCGCTCGCCCGGAAATCTGCCCGATGCGCAGAAGGACTCCATAGCCGTGCAGAGGGCCGAGAGACACTGCCTTGAGAATCAGGAGATCCAGAGTGCCGGGAAGAAGCTGCGCAGGGTCATTCATGCGTCCTCCTAAGATGATTAGGAGACTAGCGCAGTCTCTCCTAAGCTGTCAAGGAGAAAAGTAACGCAAGAGAACAAGCCGGGAGCCAATGTGGACGAACCTACAAAAGTGACGGACCCCCTCACCCCCAACCCCTCTCCCCAAGGGAGAGGGCACAAGTCCAGATTGGGGGCGCAGCCCTCGCGCTCGGGGAGAGGGTGCCCGACGAAGGAGGGCGGGTGAGGGGTCGGCTATGGATTCTGGCCGAGAATGCGACTTTACTTTCGGCGTTTACTTTAGTCGCGTCTTGATGCTTGCCGTTTTATTAACCGAAATAGTGCCGCAGGATGGGCTTCCACTTTCCTTGCGCGCTGAGGATCAGCTCGATGGCCTCGCGGACGGCGACCGCCTCTTCGGTGTGGAAAGCGATCGCTACTTTAGAGGCAGGTATTCAACAGAGTTTAGCCATTCCTTTGCTACTGAGGACTGAGCGATTAGCTCGAGGTCACGTACGAGCTGGCCGATGGTCACCTCGATCTGAGGTGCAAAAACAATTCCTGCAAATTGCTCGCCCTCCTTTTGACGCCGCGCGGCTTCTCGAAGGAACCCGACATCCTGTGTCACCAAGACACGCCCCAGAGAGAATGCCCGGTGCAGGAGCCGCCGGTCATCCAAATCGCCCGCACCGTCTTGCTGAGCGGTCAGGACATCCACACCACGCAGACGCAATCCTGTCGTGACAGCGAAAGGGACATGAACATCCATGTAGAAGGAGACGCTCACCAGTGTTTCTTGAGCTTGAGCAGCTTTTGCCGGAGGGCGGGGTTTGACACCTGACCCTTCAAATTCTCGGCTTCCTGGCGCTCCCGCTCAATTTCAGCATCCAGAACCTCACGATTCGCGTAGTAGTAAGCGAGGGCGGAATGAATCTGGGCCAAAGACAGGTGCGGATGCTGAAAGTGGATTTCTTCAGGGCTCCATCCGTAAGCGAGCTTATCGAGCACCACCTCGATCACCTTTGTGTTGGCGCCGGAGATCCAGGCTACGCCGTTTTCGTCGAGTTCAAGTTGTGTTGTGATGCTGGTTGCCATGCCTCATCAGCTCCGCTCGTCCGTGACCCTAATTTAACACAATCCGGACCGGGACACGTATCCATCCAGCTTGTCAACGGAGGTAGTGTCGCAGGATGGGCTTCCACTTTTTCTGCGCGGTGAGGATCAGCTCGATGGCCTCGCGCACGGCGCCCGCCCCGCCCGGCCGGCGCGTCCAGTAGTGGACGTAGCGGCGCAGCAGCTCATGGCCATCGCCGACGCCCACCGCCAGCCCCACGCGCCGCAGCAGCGGCAAGTCGACCACGTCGTCGCCGACGTAGCAGACCTCCTCATCTTCCACTCGCGCCGCGCGTCGGATCTTTTCGTAGGGCCCAAGCTTCTCCAGCGCGTGCTGCTCGAGGAAGTGGATGCCCAGTTCTTTCACCCGATACTCGAGAGCGGGGGAACTTCGCCCTGTAATGATGCCTGTCTTGAGGCCCGCTTCGTGGGCGAAGCGGATGCCCAGGCCGTCGCGCGAATGGAAAGTCTTGGTCTCGAAGAGCCCACCGTGGCGGTCGGGCAGGTAATAGATGCGCCCGTCCGTCAGGACGCCATCGACGTCCATGAGCAAGAGTTTGATCTTGCGCGCGCGCTCGGCAAGCTTTTTTGCGGAAAGCAGCATAGAGGTTGTTCGTAGTTCGTTGTCCGTGGTCCGTTGACGGCCACAACGACTTGGGGGTTCGTTGACCCCTAGTCCGAATCTCGAATCCCAGTCCTGGCGACGGACAACGGACTACTGACTACGGACAGTTCTTAGAACATCTGCGTGGTCCAGAGGTCGTGGATGTGGACAACGCCTTCCAGTTTCCCCGCCGCGTCCACGACGAGCAGCGAGGTGATCTTGCGCGTCTCCATCAAGTTCAGAGCTTGGGTGGCCAGCTCTTTCCGCCCGATGGTGACGGGAGAGCGCGTCATGCAATCGGCGGCGGCGAGGCTAAGGGCGCGGTTCCCTTCCCTCTCGAAGAAGCGCCGCAGATCGCCATCCGAGATCACCCCCACCAGGCGCTGCCCGTCGTCCACCACGGCGGTATGGCCCAAACCCTTTTTGCTCATTTCATAAATGACATCCGGCAGGGCGGTCTGGGGCCGTACGCGCGGCACCTGATCGCCGGTGTGCATGACGTTTTCGACGCGGCGCAGCTTGACGCCCAGGCCGCCGGCGGGATGCAGGGCGGCGTAGTCTTCCGCATTGAACCCGCGCCGCTCGAGCAAGGCCATGGCCAGCGCGTCGCCCATCGCCAGCATGGCCGTGGTGGACGCCGTAGGCGCCAAGCCAAGCGGGCAAGCCTCCCGGCGGATCGCCACGTCGATCACCACGTCGCTCGCCTGGGCCAGCGTCGAACCCAGGTTCCCGGTCAGCGTAATCAGCGGGACGCCCAGGCGCTTGACCGTATCGAGCAAGCGCAGCAGCTCTTCGCTCTCCCCGCTGTAGGACAGCGCCACCAGCACGTCGCCGCGCACCAGCCGCCCCAAATCGCCGTGCAGCGCTTCCGCCGGGTGCAGGAAGAACGAGGGAGTGCCGGTGCTGGAGAACGTGGCAGAAATTTTCTGCCCCACCAGTCCCGACTTGCCCATGCCCGTCACCACCACGCGCCCCGGGCAGGCCAGGAGAATCTCCACCGCGCGCAGGAAGCACGCGTCCAGGCGCTCCGCCAGTTCGCCTAGGGCCTTCGCCTCGATCTCCAGGACCTTGCGGGCAGTTTCCAGGCTCATGCGGTTTACCCTTCGGAAGCTTCCGGCCTCACCTGCCGGGAGGGCTCCTCCTGCGGGGAGTACAGGGTGGCGCGGTTGCGGCCGCTGCGCTTCGACTCGTAGAGCGCTTTGTCCGAAGCCACCAGCAGCTCTTCGAAGGAAGTCCCGTGTTCCGGAAAAACGGCGATGCCCAGACTGACCGTGAGCTGCGGGAGCGGCTTGTCGGTGCCCGAGGACACCGCCATGCGCATCACCGCTTGGCGAATGCGCTCGGCGACCAACATGCACGCCTTGGGGCCGGCGTCGGGAAGCAGCACGACGAATTCCTCGCCCCCGAAGCGCGCCGCCAGGTTCGTCTCCCGCATGGCGACGGTAACGGTCTTGGCGAACTCGCGCAGGATGCGGTCGCCGAGCTCGTGACCGTACACGTCGTTGAAGGTTTTGAAGTGGTCGAGGTCCATCATGATCACGCCCACCGGCTGATCGCGCCGGCGCGCCATGGCCATCAGCTTGCGCGCATACTCTTCCACGAAGCGGCGGTTGTACAGGCCGGTGAGCACATCGACGTTGGCCTGCTGCTTCATGGAGTCGAGCAGGCGCAGGTTGGAGAGCGCCGAGGCCGCGCCGCTCAAGTAGCTCTCCACCAGGTGCTCCCGCTCCGGCGTCCAGAATCCTTTCAGGCCTTCCAGGCGCACCGCGCCGATGATGATGCCGCCGGCGATCAAGGGTCCGCAGTAATAGCTGCCTTCGCCCGGCAGCACGAAACGCGAGGGGCACAGCGGCTCGGCGTTCACGTCGTTCACCCGGAAGTGCCGGCCGGTTCGCACCGCCTTGCAGTTGTGCGGCTCCTCGATGACCGGCCAGGCGCGCACCTCGGCGGGCAGGGGCGCCAGGGTCGCCGCCGTCTCCAGAAAATTCTCGGCGGAGTTCAGTTTGAAGATGAGGACCTGCCGCGGCTGGAAGCGTTCCTTCAGCCAATGCAAAAGATGATCGTAGACTTCGCGCTCGGAGGTGCACTGCGTCACCGCCTCCGAGAACTTGTTGAGGGCCGCCATCTCCTCCCGCTCCATGCGCAGCGCCGCGGTCATGTGGGAGAAGCTCTGCGAGAGCGCGCCGAACTCGTTATCGGCCGGGCGCGGCAAGGCGGGCTGCAATTCTCCCCGGCTGACCCGCTCCGCGGCGTCGATCAGTTGCAGCACCGGACGCGCAATGAGCTGCGTCACCACGTGGGTGAGCAGCAGGAGCAAGGCGCCCAGTCCGATCGTGATGCCTACCCCGAAGATCACCGTGCGCCGCATGAAGCGCTCGCCCTGGCGGATTTCCTCCTGGCTCTCGGCGTTGTCCTCCTCCCGCAGGCTCAGGACCTGGCCCCGAATCGACTCCACCCGCTTCGCCCCCTCCGCCAGGGTGGTGGGCACGTCCACGGCCTCGCCCTGCCGGGCCCGGGCCAGGATGGGCGCCAGCCACGCGGCCCGGAAATCAATCAGCGCTTTGCGAATCTGCTCCACCTCGCCCGCGTGCGCGGGATGGTTCTTTTCCAGTTCCGCCAGGGCGGCGGCGTCCGCGGCCAGGTCTTCGCCCAACTTTTCGCCTTGCACCGCCAGCGACGCCCCCCGGCCGGAGATGAGGTGCTCGCGCACGGTCAGAAACAAATCGTTCAGGTCGCGCAGCAGCGCCTCCTCCTTGGAAACGCTTTGCTGCGCCCCCACCGCCGCCCGTTCGGTGGTCACGGCGCTCCAGTAGGCAAAGAAGAACAGCCCCACCGCGCACAGCAGCACCGCCAGGGGAGGCAGCGTCACCAGCAGGATCTGATCGCGGATTTTCAGGTTGCGAATGGAAAACGCCATACGCCCGCGGGGCCCGGGAAGGCGCCTGCCGCTCCCCGGACACCCCTCGTCAGCAACCTACCGCAATCCCCCTCCCCCGTCAACCCGCCGCGCGCCCGGCTCAATTGGCCATCACGGCGCGCTCCTGCGCCCACTCGCGCAGGCTCTCAAATTTCTCTTTCATGGTTACGGACAGTGGGTAGGTGGACTGGATTTCCTTCAAAATCACCTCAGTAGAGAGGGGAGCCTTTTGGCTGAAGGCGGAGTAAAGGGAGGAGGCAACGGCCTGCTCGATTTCCGCGCCCGTAAAGCCCTCGGCCGCGGAGGCCAGCTTGGCCAGGTCGAACCCCGCCGGGTCCTGCTTGCGGCGCTGCAGGTGGATGGTGAAGATGCCCTGGCGCTCCTCGGCGCCGGGCAAGTCCACGAAGAAAATCTCATCGAAGCGCCCCTTGCGGAGCAGTTCAGGAGGAAGCCCGTTGATGTCGTTGGAGGTGGCCACGACGAAGACGGGCGCCTTCTTCTCTTGCATCCAGTTGAGGAAGGTGCCAAAGATTCGCAAGGAGACGCCGCCGTCCGCTTCCGAGGTGAGTCCGGCCTTGGGGAACATTTTCTCGATTTCATCGATCCACAGCACCGAGGGCGCCAACGCCTCCGCCACCTGGAGGGATTTGTGCAGGTTCTTCTCAGACTCGCCGATAAACTTTTCGAAGAGGTTGCTGGTGTCGAAGCGAAGCAACTGCATGCCCCACTCGCGCGCCACGGCCTTCGCGCAGAGGCTCTTTCCGCAGCCGGGCATGCCCGTGATCAGGATGCCTTTGGGAGGCTCCAGGCCGAAACGCGCCGCTTCCGGCGTGAGTGCCCCGCGCCGCTTCTCGAGCCATTCTTTGAGCCGCGCCAGCCCCGCCACTCCCTCCAGCCCTGTCTCCGCTTTCAGAAACTCCAGCACCCCCTGCTCTTTGATGAAGCGGCTCTTGGCCTCGCGGACGCGCTCGGCCGTGCCCGCGTCGAAGCGGCCTGCCTCCAGAATGGCCTGTGACAGAATCCGGCGCGCCTCCTCCTGCGTCAGCCCGCGAAGGCTGCGCACCAACTCCGGCAGCTCATCCTGGGCAAGCTCGGTGACCACGCGATGCTTTTGCAAGAGGTCACGGACCGTCGAAGTCACCAAGGGATTCAGCTCCGATTCGTCGGGGAGGCCCAGCACGTAACGAGCGGCGTCTTTCTCGAGCTCGATGGGAATGTTCGTGGCCGGGCAGGAAATGATGATGACGCGGCGCGCCTGGCGAAACTGCTCGATCAGGTCGCGCAACTTGCGCACGATCACGTCCTGGTCCAGGTGCTTGTGAAAGTCCTTGAGCAGGAAAATGGCGTCGCCGGTGATGTTGCTGATGGCGGAAAGCGCTTGTGCGGCTTCCTGAGTGTTGTAGATGGGCGCGCCGCCGGCGCGGCTCAGTCCGATTGTAACCGTCCAGACGTAGAGCGGCAGGAGAAGCTCATGGGCCACCTGCCCGAGAATTTCCGTGGCGCGCAGCTCCTCCCAGGTTTGCAAATAAATCAGGGGATACGCGGAGTCGATGAGCAGGCCGAGTTGCTTGCGCGCTTCTTCTGCGGACATGGTTCGCGAGGCCGAACGACCGCCGCATCGTACACGCTGCAGGCAGCTATGACAAGTTCCTGACAAACCGCGCCAGGTCGCGCAGTTGGCGGGCCAGCGGCGCGAAGCGCGAAAGGGGGAGAGCGTTGGCGGCGTCGGAGAGGGCGCGCGCGGGCCGGTCGTGGACTTCCATAAAGATGCCGTCCGCGCCGGCCGCCACGCCGGCTTTGGCCAGCGCGGCGATGAACTGCGGCTGCCCGCCGCTCCGCTTCCCTTCCCCGCCCGGCAATTGCAGGGCGTGCGTCACGTCCAGGACCACAGAAACCCCGAACTCCTTCATCACCACCAGGCCGCGCATGTCCACCACCAGGTTGTTGTACCCGAACGTGGCGCCGCGCTCCGTGATCAAAACTCGCGTGTTGCCCGTGCTGCGCACTTTTTCGATGGCGTAGCGCACGTCCCAGGGCGAGAGGAATTGGCCCTTCTTGATGTTCACGGCCGCGCCGGAGCGTCCCGCTTCCAGCAGCAAGTCCGTCTGGCGGCAGAGGAAAGCGGGGACCTGCAGGATGTCGCACACTTCGGCCGCGGGCCCGACCTGCGCGGGTTCATGCACGTCCGTCAGAATGGGGACGCCAACCTCGCGCTTGATGCGCGCCAGAATCGCCAGCCCGCGCGCGAGCCCCGGGCCACGATAGGAAGCCAGCGACGTGCGGTTGGCCTTGTCGTAAGAGGCCTTGAAGATGTAAGGAACGCGCAGCCGGCGCGCCGCGGCGCTGAGGGCCCGCGCCATTTTCAGGGCGTGCCGCTCGCTCTCGATCACGCAGGGCCCCGCAATCAAGAACAGCGGCTGGCCGCCGCCCAACCTCAGCTTTCCGACTGCCACCGGTGCGCTCATTGGTTCTGAATTCTGAGTTATGAGTTCTGAGCGGATTATGAACGGTGAACGATAAACTCAGAACTCATCGTTCCCTATACCAAGTTCACGGCTCGCCTGCCCGTGAGGCGGCCGGACGCCGGGTTACCCGCAGAATCACAGTCAAGAGCAGGCCCCATAAGAGGACCGCCACCACAAGATAAGCAAGAGCCGTGGCGATTTGTTCCTGATTTCTAGCCACGACATAGTGGCGGTCGGCCACAATCGCCACGTAGGAGCGGCTCGGACAGCCCCCATAGTAACTCACGGAAACAAAGCCCAGCAGCGCGGCCAGCAGCTTTGTCACAGGGAAAAGCTTCCTGATTATGGACGCCAACCTTGGGAAGCGCAGGGAGGCAGCGATTTCCAAGAAGGGTCGACGAAGCCACCCGTACGTTGCCAAACCCAACCCCAGGGCCAGGCACGCTCCCAGGATAAAGGTCAGAGTTAGGAATTGCTCGTTACTCATTCTTGGGTTTCAGGGTCGCAACCACGACCGTGATGAGCGCCAGGTAACCCAGCAAACTTAAAAGGGAATTTTGAAAAACATCCTTCAGGCCGCTATTAATCGCCCAGACGTATTCAATGAAGGCCGACTCCGGTTTGAGCGAGAACTCCTTGCCAACGGAACCGGCGAGAGCGGAAAACAGAAGCACGATCAGCAAGGCGCGCAAATAGAACGAGGTTCCGCCGGGAATTTTGAGTGCGGGGCTGAGAAGGTCGCGAAGGTCCCGATGAAGAAGCTGGTAAATCAATACGGCGATGCCCACTGAAACCACAATGAGCACCACGAATCCAAGGAGGTTATAGAGCAGCATCTCGTTTCACCTCCGACGGTCTGGAACGATTATCATAGCAAGGTAGCGCGGCCCGATCCTATCGGACCGCGGCTTTCCCTCCCGACCGCCGGCAGAGCCGCAGACTTGAAGAACAAGTCTGCGCCACCCTGTTATCTCACTGTTTACAATTCACCGGCCTTCGCGGCGAAGGTCCTCTCTTCAGGCAGGCCCGTTTCACGATGCCCCGCCAGCCGTCTCTGGCGATTCTGATACGAGGCGCCGATGAAAGCCTTGAACAAAGGGTGCGGCTCGAGCGGGCGGGATTTGAATTCCGGATGGAACTGGCATCCCAGGAACCAGGGGTGATCGGGGATTTCCACGATCTCGACGTAGGTCCCATCGGGCGTCACGCCTGTCAAGGCCAGCCCATTGGCCACCAGCGTTTCTTCATATTCCCGGTTGAACTCGTAGCGGTGGCGGTGCCGCTCGGAGATCTCCAGCGCGCCATAGGCCTGATGAGCGAAGGAGCCGGGCTTCAGCCGCGCCGTCCACGCGCCCAGGCGCATGGTGCCGCCCAGCTCGTCAATGCCGCGCAACTCGCGCAGCTTGTAAATGACCCGATGCGGCGTGGAGGGATCGAACTCCGAGCTGTCGGCGCCCGCCAGGCCGCAGACGTTGCGGGCGTATTCGATCACGGCGCACTGCATGCCCAGGCAGATACCGAAGTACGGCACCTTGCGCGTGCGGGCGTATTCGATCCCCTTCAGCATTCCCGCGATGCCGCGCTTGCCGAAACCTCCCGGCACCAGGATGCCATCCAGGTCGCGCAACTGCTCGTCGCAGTGTTCGCCTTCCAACCCCTCCGCCTCGACCCAAGCCAGATTCACTTTCAGCCGGTGCGCGATGCCGCCGTGGGCGAGGGCTTCGTTCAGGCTTTTGTAGGAGTCCTGATAGCCCACGTACTTGCCCACGATTCCGATGGTCACTTCATCCTGCGGGTGGCGGATGGTCTCCACCAACTCCACCCAGGGCCGCATGTTTTGCTCCGCGGGCGGCAGCTTCAAGCAGCGCTCGATCT
>Ga0187771_10002386_pt1 | contig 12906 bp, 10 predicted proteins | sample 0116_SJ02_MP15_1_FD_133139 | JGI IMG/M metagenome (GOLD analysis project Ga0187771, IMG submission 133139) | Tropical peat soil microbial communities from peatlands in Department of Meta, Colombia - 0116_SJ02_MP15_10_MG | ecosystem: Environmental > Terrestrial > Soil > Wetlands > Peat | place... | reverse complement strand
TCTCGGGTCCTGAAGATGCCTCCCGCCATGGTGACCTTCACCCAGGACCTCGATATCGGGTTCTACTTCTCCGTTGTTGGCTTGGCGGTCAGCCCTTTCATCGCCTTCCTCCTGCTGCTAGGGGATCCGCGGAGTTCCTGGAGCTGGCCGCAGCTTCGCGCCATCGTCGAGAGTTGAGTGACCTGGGGCTTCTCAGGCCCGGACGGCGGAGAGATGGTTCGACGACCTCCGGAGCGAGAGACGGGGCTCGGACCCTTTCCTGAGGAGCGGTCTTCACCCTGCGCCGATTGACGCGATTATCCGCGGGCGGCGCGCTCCCGGTGCCCAGTCCGGCAGTGACGACCTCCAAAAGGATCCTGCGGTCCTCTGGCCCTGGGTGCTTCGACCCCATCTCCTCTGGTGCCCCCGGGGGCCCGCCGAGCAGCATCGTGCGGTGGTTTCCCTGCCCGGTGAGGCACAGAGGAGGTGTGATCGTGCGGATCGAGGACGTGCACCAGATCCTGGTCGTCGGGGGTGGCACGATGGGGCTGGAGATCGGCTTCCAGGCGGCGAACCACGGCTACCGGGTGGCGATCCAGGATGTCAGCCCCGAGGCCCGGGAGGCGGCGCCGGGACGGCTGCGCGCCTACGGGGAGAGCCAGGTGAGGGCGGGGGCCCTCGATCCGGTCGGGCTCGAACGCACCCTGGCGGCGATCAGCGTCGCCGCCGATCCCGCGACGGCCGCGGCCGAAGCTGACCTGGTTCACGAGTGCGTCATCGAGGACCCCGACCTGAAGGGCCAGGTGCTCGGCCAGCTGAATGCGCTCTGCCCCCCGCGAACCGTGTTCGCCACCAACACCTCGATGCTGCTGCCCTCGATGTTCGCGGAAGCCACGGGGCGGCCGGATCGCCTGGCGGCGATGCACTTCCACATTCCCGTGTGGTCGGCCAACGTCGTCGACGTCATGCCCCATGCGGGGAGCACAGCGGAGACCCTTGAGCTCCTGATCGCTTACGCCCATAGCATCGGCCAGATCCCGATCCGGCTCAAGCGGGAGAGTGTCGGATACGTCTTCAACTCCGTGTACTCGGCGATGAACAGCGCGTCGCTAGCCCTTGTCGCCAACGGGGTAGCCTCCTTCCAGGATGTCGACCGCGCGTGGATGGGAATCATGAAGATGCCGCTAGGGCCGTTTGGCATGCTCGACGACGTCGGGCTCGATACCGTCTGGCACATCACCAACTACTGGGCGGAACGGCTCGACGACCCCCAGACCAGGAGAAACGCCGCGCTGCTGCGGACCCTGGTGGACGCGGGCCGGCTAGGCGTCAAGAGCGGCGCCGGCTTCTACGACTACCCGGATCCCGCCTATGCCGACCCCGGCTTCGTGGCGGGAGCTTGAGCCCAGGAACCGAATCGTCCGCGGCCGCAGAAACCCACAGACTGGAGCAGCCATGGCAGAGACAGTGACAGCAATGCCGCCGGCCGAGCTCGGCCCGGACCTCACCGGGGTCTTCACCATGCCGGTCATCTCGCCGCTGAGCGAGCGGCCACCTTACCGCTACCGCGACTGCCGCGCGGTGAACCTCCTCTTCCGGACTGATCCAGCCGTGATGGAAGGGCTGGTCCCTGCCCCGTTGTCAGCCGATCCGGAGAAGCCCCTCATCCTCTACGTCGGTCACTATGAGTTCGCCGACTTCGAGATGACCTACAACGAGGCGGGGCTGCTGGCCCCGGTCCGCCTCGGCGGCGTTCCGGCTGGGAGCTTCGCCGTCGTCCTCTACCTGGACACCGCCAACCCCATCGTCGGCGGTCGAGAGATATACGGCTGGCCCAAGAAGGACGCGGAGCGGGTCCGCTTCGACGAGCGTGAGAACAGGATCACTGCCGAGGTGACCCGCTACGGCCGGAGGATCATCGAGGTGAGCTTCGAGGCGGGGGAGATAGTTGAGCCGATCCCGCCGCGGCCCCCCGCCCCTATCCACTTCCTGAAGCTGATCCCGTCCATCGAGAAGGCTGGGAAGCCCGACGTCCTCAAGCTCAACTCCTTGGTCATCGACCCCGACGTGATCACCAGCCTGCGGGTGGGCAGGGGCACCCTGGTCTTCGGTGAGTCGCCATACGATTCCTTCCTCTCACGGATCCCCGTGACCCAGGTGGTCTACAGCGAGGCGATCACCCACGACTTCACCCTGGGCTACGGGCGGGTGGTGCACGACTACCTGGCAGCCGCGGCGCGCACGTGATCACTATGTCTCAGCTGGCCAAGGCTTCGTTCGTGGTTGCCTTCTTCGCGATGGCCGTCGCCGCCTGCGGAAGCTCCGGAACGCCGTCCACCTCACCCGCCGCCTCGACATCGTCGGGGGTGGCCAAGGCGTCTCCGCCCACCCCGAGCCCCAGCCTCAGCCCCGCCCCCACGGCCACGCCCTCCCCGGCATGCACCGGCAGCGAGCTCAACGCGGTCATGGGCGCCGGCAACGCGGCTGCGGGGGGCGAGCAGGCGATGACCGTCGTGCTGGCGGACCAGTCCAGCAAGCCCTGCCTGCTGAGCGGCGACCTCCCGGCCCAGCTCCTCGACAGCAGCGGCAACGAGCTCAACACCAGCTGGAGTTCCACGGCCAACGGCCAGGCGTGGCTCGCACCGGATCGTGTGACCCTGGATCCCTGGTGGCCTCAAGCCGGCGAGGCCACGCTCGTCGTCAGGTGGCACACCGGCGACATCCAGCCCGGCCAGTGCTCGGGCGCGGCCCCGCAGGTGGGTGAGGTGAGGTTCACCGCCCCCGGGGGAGGCAGCGTCATCGCCAACCTGGGCCTGGAGTCAGGGGTGGCTCCTTGCAAGGGCGTCATCGTCCTCGGGCCGATCACGCAGGCCACCGCTCCGCAGGCGTACCTGACCCCGACTGCGGGAGCCGAAGCCGCCGCCGGCGAGGAGTTCCCTCTGGCAACCGGGGTCTCGAGCTACCAGGTGAAGAGCGGCAACCAAGCCGCGTACGTCATGTACAGCGTCCAGTACGTCAGCAGCGGCTGCGGAGGGACCACCTATCTGTGGCAGGACGCAGCGGGCTGGCACGTCCTGGACAGCGTCTGTGTCCAGAACGGGGGCTACAATCCCCTCATCGGTGAGCCGATCTCCATCTTCGGAGCCGGTTCAGGTTGCGCCGAGGTCTACGCCAGCCCCGGCCACGGGTCCAGCCCGATCGCCTGTCTCAGCTGGAGCGAAGCGGGCTTGGGCACGACCTACACCGTCGACCAGGGGCCCACCTATGTGGCCGAAACCGACCCCACCAGCCAGGTCCAGGACGGGACGATCTGGTGGCACCTCCAGGCTATCGGCTGGGTGAGCCAGGACTTCCTGGTCGGGACCTGAACACGAGTCGAACCCACCGCGCGGGCCTTGCCGAGGGGTAACCCCCCGACGGGTCGCCGGCCGATTGGCGGGCGCCCGCGGACTGCTGCATGGATGGCGGCCGAGGTCGGAGATACGAATCGGCGCCAGGTCCCGGGACACCAGGCGCACCCAAGCTCGATGTAACCCGGCGCCGACCCATGGATGTGGTTGAGGTGGGTCGGTGGGGTCCGGGATCTCTTGGATCCCAGACCCCACTCGCTGATCCTGTCTATCGGACCAAGATGAAGCTGTGCATGTTGCCAAGAGAGTCGTAGTACTGTCCGACAATGGCGCTGCCGTCCTCGGCAATGCCGGTGGGCGAGGTCCCGTTATACGGTCCGTAATCAGCACTCGGATCCTTCACGGGCGTCCACGTCAGGCTGTTGCCCAGCCAGCCGAGAGAGGTCCCTGACGATGTTGTCGCGACGTCGAGGATCGCGCCGTCCTGGGAGATGTCCATGGCCGAGGTGCCGGCGCCTGCCACATCTCCAGACCCGGGCGCATCGAAGACAATGATATAGCCGTAGATGTCAATGAAGCTGTGGTAGACGCCCGAACTGTCACCGTAGCCGCCGACCAGTATGCCGAAGTTGTTCACCCCATTGACGCTGACATCGGTTGAGCCGCGGACATCGATGGTGGTGTATGTGCCGCCCTTGTACACGAAGCCGTAGGCGTTTCCGGCGGCGTCGACGTATTGCCCAACGACCTCGCCGGTATCGTTGATGGCCCACGGCGTAGTGCCCTGGTACTCGTTAGGCACAGTGCCGGCATTAGGATCGTTCAAGTAGGTAAAGTGTCCGTTTGGGCTGCGAAGGAACCCGTGGAGCACTCCGTTTCCGTCGTAGTAAGAGCCCACCACGGCACCGGCATCGTTGATTGCGTTAGCAAAGAGGGGACCGGGGGCGTACCCGCCAGGAACATCAAAGGTGCTGACGTCCGACCCAGCGGTGACGAAGAAGTGCTGGTCCCAGGAAGCGTCCCAGAACTTGCCGAACAGCACACCGTGGTCGTTGATTCCGATCAGCTTTGTCATCTGTGCTCCGGGGACGTTGTAATCCCGGTAGCCCTGGTGCCCAGTCGGAGCCGCCGCCCCGGTGGTGGCGCCGCTTAAGCCCAGCGCGACTAAGGCGAGGGCCACAGCGACACCTCTTACTCCGATGACTTTGCGCATGTCATCTCCTCCCATGATCCAAGCCCCGAGCTCGTTGGCATCCCTGGCCTCGTCTCCTAATGCTGGTCCAGGTCCAGGATGAAGGTGTGCGTGTTGCCGGCAGAATCCCAGTACATTCCGGCGACGGCGCTGCCGTTTTCGGCGATGGCGTCCGGCACGGTGCCCTGACCTGGGCCATTACCCGCCTTGGGATCGTTCAAGGGCATAAATCGGGGCGATCGCCCGTGGCCGTCAGGGCCATCCCTCGGTTGCAGCACCCCTCGCACCCTCCCACGCCCTCCCCTTGCAGGCGACGCGATATCAGATGGCACAACCGTCTTTCCAGGGGCTTACGTCCCGGATCGAGGGGGGCCTATCAGAGGCGTCGGGTGTCCCTGCGGACAGCAGTTTCGGCAACCCTCGCCGCATACCGGATCAGGCTCGGTTACCAGGAGCCGCACAGCGGGGGACGGGGCGCGAACCCGCGACATCCAGCTTGGAAGGAATGTGCGCGGATTCGACTTCAGGATGGCCGGCGGTGGCAGCTGGAGCGCGTTATTTCAGCTCTTGCCCGGAGAGCGAGGAAGAGCAACGATTCGGGACCCTTCCTTGCAGAGTGGACCAGCCGCCAGGTATGGTATCTGGTATGGCGACTAAAAAGGTGACGATCACTCTGGACGAGGAGCAGCTCCGCCGAGTCCACGCCCTGGTGGAATCTGGCCAGGCTTCCAGCGTCTCGGGGTTCGTCCAGCACGCCGTGGGGGTCTCGCTGGATGACGTGGCCGGCTGGGGTGCTCTGTTGGCTCAGGCCTTGACCGACAGCGGTGGCCAGCCCACTCCCGACGAGGTGGCCTGGGCCGACCAGGCACTGGGCACCCTGGGGCAACACCGACGGCCCGCCGCGTGAGCCCTGGGGTCACCCTCGATGCGGGAGCACTTATCGCTCTTGACCGCGGCGATCGCCGCATGCTCGTGCTTGCATCGCGTGCGTTGGAAATGGGGGCACGGCTCACCGTCCCAGCCACTGCGCTGGCTCAGGCCATTCGACACCCTGAGCGACAGGTCCGTTTGGCCCGCTTGGTCCGCCAACCCACCACGGATGTAGTCGCCCTAGACCGGGTCGACGCCACGCATGTCGGCAGGCTCCTGGCCGCCAGCCGCACCGAAGACGTCACTGACGTTCACGTGGTCATCTGCGCTCGCCGAGCCGAGCAGGCGGTCATCACCTCCGACCCCGCCGATCTCCACGCCCTCGATCCGGGCCTGCGAACGATCGCCCTCTGACGCGAGAGCAGATGTCCGACCGCCTCCGGACCACCCCATGGCTCTCCGCACACAGCGGGAGCAGCCTGGATCGCATGTCCTGGGCAGATTTCGAGCGCTGTATCAAGGGTGCAGGTGAAGCACTCCACGAGTCCTGAGCAGCGCGTCGACGCCGCCGCAGTTGAGCAGGCGGCACGGGGACGGGACAGTTACCAAGCCACCAGGGCACTCCTCGTGACACACGCGCTGGCTACAACTGCTGCTGAGGATCGCGCCGCTGTACTCAATGTCCAGCTCTGGGACGGATGGGCGCTAGCCCAGTGGATGCGGGACTTGGGCCTATTAGCGTTCGACGCGGAGACGGGTCAGCCGTGTCCCGAGTGCGGCTTGGGCATGTGGTCACGGACCTGCGTTCTCGCGCGGTCTGGCTCTGCGACCCGCGGTCCGGCGGCTGCGGGACCCGACTGCCGTACTCCGCCCCCGTCCTGCGCCTGGCGTGACAAACCCAGCTCGGTCATGAGTCACGGAGAGTTCCGGACTGGGTCGCGAGAGCGGGAGACGGGGCTCGAACCCGCGACATCCAGCTTGGAAGGCAGTAGCTGTGTCGTCGACGCTCGCAGCCGCCGAGTCCAAGTTGACTTACAGCGCTTGCCTGCATGATCGTCGCCCTCAGCAGCGCTTGCCTCACGCCGCTCCGATTGACGCGCCTATTGTCCGACGTCGCACCAGGCGCTTTCCCTCCCCTACCCGACTGGTGAGAACCATGGCGTGAAGCTGACGCTATGTCGGTGCGGCGGAACCGGGCCTCTCTCCGCCAAGCTCGTCCGTACGTCAGGCGTGTTGCCTAACCCAGGCCTCCTCGGGCGAGAGGGCCTCGAGTCGCGCTGGGCGTATCTTGCGATAGACGCGGTCAGGCGGCTGGGACGCTCCACCGAACGTCAGGAGAAGCTCGAGAGGGATGCCGAAGAGGCGCTGGTTCTCCTCGAGATAGGGCAAGAGCAGCTGCCAGTCCTCGAGGGTGAACGGCGTGAATTCGCCTCCATTGAGCTGGTCGTCGGTTAGCTTCCCGTCCGGGTCGCGGACGTATACGGCTCCCCCCGAGGCGAGCGAGAAGAGGTTCCCGCCCGGATATGGGGTGTCGAGCGGGTGCAGCGAACCGTCCGCGTCAAAGGCGAGGCCGTTCACGACGACGAACCCGCCCTCGTGCAGGGGGTCGCCGGCCATGCACGATTCGGCCAAGTAGTCGAGGCAGGTGCCGTTGATCACCACGCGCGGGTGGCCAGCCGCGTTGATGAGTGGACGCCCTGCCGCGCTCCCGAGCACGAAGGCGCGACCGCCTTTCGCCGCGTACATGAAGGTCTGGCCGACGTCTCCGTGGACAATCAAGGTCCCGTCCTTCATGATCTGCGCCACCTGGTCCTGCGCGCTGCCGTGCATGATGACCTCGGCCCCGTCTATTCCAGATGCGAGGTAGTCACCGGAGGGTCCGTAGATGTCGATGCGGACGCCTTGCGAGCTCGGGCCCAGACCACAGCCGAGGAAGCGCTGGCCGCGGGCGTTGACGACGAGAAGTCGGCGGAAGCCACGGCCGACCAGCTGCTTCAGCGCACCGGCCAGCGAGTCGCTGCCCTCCGACGGGAAGCCGCGTGCATCGGTGACCACAGTGGCCCCTTCGCAGTCTGCCTCGGGGAGCAGGGCGTCGCGCCCTGCCCATGCGTACCGGCGTGATGGCCGACGACGGATGCGCTCGGCGAGCTCGGAGAGGGCTGCGTCCAGCAGGGTCAAGATGTAGCTTCGCTTCATAGCGCCGGTCGCGGCGCGGCGGTCGATGAGGGCGGTGAGCGTGGCGAGCGTGCGGTCTCGGGCCTCGTCGCCGTCCGAGCTAGCCACAAGCTCCTCGAGGAACCCTCGCACGTCCCCATACTCCCAAGTGGGAAGCTCGCGAAGTGACGCCGCAGTGAGCTCCTGCGTGCCGACGTCGAGGCGGGCGAGCACGCCGGCGCCGCGGCGCGGCGGCCCACCCCCGCCTGGGGGGAGCTTGTTCCCTTCGGTTTCGATCCGGCGGCCGAACTTGTCGGTGCAGTCCAGGCGGCCGTCGCGCACCGTGAAAGCAAACGCACCGCCGTCGGTGTGGCTGCCGCCGCGGGCGTTCCAGTAGAGGTCGGCATGAGGCCAGAACCGGCCGTCCTCGTGCGCCAGACACTCCAGCGTCGCGTCGATGGCCTGTTTCTCGGAGGCGGCGAGCCCGATGGCCTCGCTCCCCTGCTGGAGCGCGAACACCTGTGGCCGGAGCATGGAAGTGTCGGTGATCCCCACGAGCCGGCAAGCGCCGTCCCGCAGCGTCTGGGCGAGGAGGAAGAACCAGGGACCGTCGGGAGAGCTGTGCAGGTGGACGGATTGGAGCGTGCGGTAGACCCGTTGCTTGTCCGGGGGGAGGAGCGCCAGGTCTCGCTCTGTGGTCGGCGCGATCGCCTCGAGCACGTACTCGAGCGGGTATCCGTAGACGCGGTGCAGGAGGTCGAACGCGAGTGCCGCCACCTCGGTGTCGGTGAGGAAGAGGGGGAAGCGGTTGCGCTGGGCGAGGTAGGCGCACATCGACGTGTAGTTGGCGAAGTCACCGTTGTGGACCAGCGCCTCGTGGAGACCGACGAACGGGTGGGCGCCTCCCGGATGCCAGACCCGACCCTTGGTCGGATACCGGTGGTGCCCGATCCAGACGTGCGCCCGCAGACCCCCGATGCCATAGGCGCGCAGGACGTCGTCCCCGTAGCCGACGAGCTTGAGCACGAGCAGGTCCTTGCCGTGGGAAAGGACGAGGGCGCGCTTCTCGCCGGCCGAGGAGTAGAGATCTCGATGCAGCCGGTAGCTGGTCTGGAAGACGATCTCGTCCTCGGCCGCCTGACGGTGCTCCTCGCGGATCCCGTGCAGGTGCCGGAAGCCGGCGAGAACGTCAGTTCGGACACGCACGAAGTAGCAGCAGACATCAGGTGGGCGGACCGCGAGGCCGACGAGGTCGCCGCAGGCGGGAAGCTCGGCGACATGGTCGATCGCGAACGTCGTCTCGACGAAGCGCGCCTCCACCTCACGGCGAGCGTCGTCGTCCAGGTAGGCGATCGTGAGCAAGTAGTCGTCGCGAAGCAGCCGGGGCGGAGCGCCGAAGAACTCCGGGTCGAGCCCGGCGGCGGCGATTCCTCCGCCCTTCCCGTTGCCGCGGTTCCGCATCTGCTCGAGCGGTTGAAGGAGGACGCGCGCGGGAACACGGACGCTCGCGGCGAGGCCGATCACGCCGCAGCCGCCTTCAGCCTCCGCCTTTCGGGTCGGGGGCGCGGTCTCGGGCCGCAGGTTCGCGGCAGAGGCGATCAGCGCTCTGGCAAGCTCACCGCTGTTCATGGAAAGTGAGGAGGTCGGTGCGGCCACGTAAAGCGCGAATACTATCCAGCCCTAACTGGCGGAGGATCTCGCGCAGCCTGATCTGGAAGGCAGCATAGAGGCGGCTCAGCCGCTCTGCGCCGCGGTCGGGATCGACCAGCAGCGAGAGCTCTGGGTCGGTGGTGGTGAGGCCGAACGGGCAGCCCCGGCCCCGCTCGCAGTTGGCGCAGCGGGTACAGCCGAGCGCGATCAGCTCCGTCGTCCCGAGCACGCAGCCGTCCGCGCCCAGCGCAACGGCCTTGGCAACATCGTCGGCGGTGCGGACGCCCCCGCTTGCCATGAGCACCAGTTGATCCCGGACTCCCTCCGCCTCGAGAAACCGGTGTACTCGCGGGAGAGCGAGCTCGATCGGCATGGCGATGTTCTTCTTGGCGATCTCGGGCGCCGCCCCACTGCCGCCGTATGCACCGTCGACCTGGAGGATGTGCGCCCCAGCATGGTAGCTGCCGACTGCGACCATGTCGATGTCGGTCGGGGTTGAGACCTTGACTGAGACGAGCACGTCGGGGTTGATGCTCTTCACCCAGTCAACATGCTTCTTGTGGTCCTCCACCGAGTAGACGCTGTGGAAGGGGAAAGGAGAGAAGAGGCTCACCCACGGGACAACCTCGCGCATCGTGGCCACGGACATGGTGTTCTTGTCGCCGAGAAGGTGGCCACCCAGCCCCGGCTTCGCGCCCTGTGCGTACTTGAACTCGACGATCGGCGACCAGAGGATGGTCTCCTCGCGTACACCGAACATGCCGGTCGCGATCTGGGTGATGACGTGGTCCCGGTAGGAGGAGAGGGAAGCGGGGTACCCGCCTTCTCCTGAGGACACGAACGTGCCCCATTCGGTCACCGCCTTGGCGCGGGCGAGCATGACCTGCTCGCTGATCGACCCGAATGACATCCCTGCCCCGTACCAGGGGACCGGCACCGTGATCCTCGGGTCGTAGGGTCGGCGGTTGAGCGGGATCGAGGTGTCGATCGGGGCGTTGGCAGGGAGCCACGTCTCTTTGGGCGGAAAGGCGAAGTCCAGAGCATCGAAGCCGCCGCCCGAATCGCCTACCCGGTACTCGAGGCCGTTCTCGGGCAGCCGGCCGGTCTCGGCTTGGAGCCAGACCGACAGGATCAGGTCGGCCGTCCAGCGGGCGTCGCCCAGCGCGGGGGGCCGCCCGAGGCCGAGGGTCGGCCAGCGGTGATACCCGCGCGCGAGCGCGTCGGCGTGCCTCTCGATCGCCTTTCTAGACGCCATAGCCCGCAATGCCGCCGAAGGCCTCGCGCTCGAGCTCGTTCTGCAGCATCAGGCGGCCCACTTCGCCACGAAGTCGACGTACCTCGCGCATGCCCATGGCGCCGAGCACCTCGAGGAGCTGGTCTCGCCACGAGTTCGCCAGGTTGGCGATCCGCTGCACGCTCCACTCCGAGCTCGCGCGGGGGAGCTCGATCCGGTCTCCATGGAACCGAGCTTGCAGAGCAGCGAGGGGCGGAAGGTCGAGGGCCACGGCGTCCAGCCCGCACGCGATCGCCTTCGGGACGTGCTCGGCCATGACCAGACCTCCGCTGCCGATCAGCGTCACCTCCTCGCGGACACCCGCCTCGACGAGCCGCTCATGCGCGCTCCGGACAAGCTCGCCGAGGAATTGCCCCGCAACGCTCCCGTCGCGCCCAGCTTGGAGGTGGAGGATATGCACCCCTCGCCGCACGAGCTCCAGCACCTCAACATCTGCCTCGGCTCGGACGGCCACGAGGGTCCCCGGCAGCTTCTGCGAGAGCGCCGTGAACCGGCCCTCGTCCCAGCCATCGAGCTCGATCATTGCCGGCGGCGACGGCAGGTGCTCGAGCCGGCTCCAATCATCCGCTCCCACGCGAAGGACGAGGTGCGGACCGACAAGCGACAACTCGATGGCGGCGGCGATCGGCACGACGGCGAGCGTTTCGAGCCGCCGGGCAGCCTCGGCGAGGACTCTGACCAGCCGGGGAGAGCTCGACTCCCGCGGCGTGTCGAGCACGAATGGAAGCTGGACCGAGACCAGACGAGGTGTCGCGCCGACCGGCTCGCCACCTGCGAAGACGAGCAGCGCCGGTTTCTCTCCGATGTCGACAGTGGTCGAGATGAACTCCCGGCCGTGAATGCCGTCCCGGGTCGGACGGACGATCTCTGACATGTCGAGCCAGATCCCGTCCCATCCGCTGCCCCCAAACCGGCCTCGGTAGCCGGCGCCACGCACGGGCACGCGGCCTGTGGCCGCCTCGTAGAGGAGCGTCTCGATCTCCTCCGCTTTCAGGTACGGCTCGCCGAGCCGGTCGCGGTCGGGGTTCCGCCGCACCCGGACCATCTCCGGGTGCTCAACGGTGCAACGCAGGCAGCCGACGCACGCCGACTCGCGCGGCGCGAGGCCGCCGACCGGCCGGGAGAAGACACCGTAGACGCAGGGGCGGCTGAGCGCCGTCCGGGGGCTCCCCGGGTGCTCGAGCAGCGCGCGCAACACGTGCCGGATGAGCCGCGCCTTGCGAACCTCGACGCGGAAGCGAGGGGGAACGGGGACGATGTCGGGGGCCCTCTCCGTCGCAATGCGGTAGCGGCGATAGGCCCCAGCCGAGCTCATCGGTCGACGGTCCCAGTCGATGCGTCCATTTTGACCTGCGACCGGGCGGCCCGCTAGAGCCACCGTCGGCTTTGAGGCTGCAGCCTGTCCATCCTGGGGGTGCTGCCCCGACACCTGCAGGTATGACGCTCAGCGCCAGCGAGCCACGCATCCTTCGGATGTTTCTAAACGCACCAAGAGGCGCAGCCTTGCTCACCGTGATGCTAGCGCGGAACCGGGCGGCTACCCGACGGAGTTCGACCTGGCCACCTGCTACCTCCACGATGTGCCCCCCGGAGGTGCCCGCCTCGGGCCACGAGTGGCCGGAGGCGGATGACCGGGTGCCCGACGCCGGCAGCGATCAGCGCCGGGGTGGCCACTGGCCCACCGAGGCCCCCAGTCCTACTTGCGCCCCTGGAACGCGCCACGTGGGTAGGCATTTGTGATGACGCTGTCGTGGTGTTGTCATCACCGAACACCTCCCCTTGGTGTCGATGACTGCTGAAATCGGCAAGACCGATGCCGGCAGCGGCGGAGGGCCCCGCCGCGTCGCAGCCGGGTCCGCTGGCGGGGCCTCGGCATCGCTGTCAGAGCGGAGCCGAGGGCAGCGGCACCGCTGACGAGGAGGATCACGCCACCGAAGCCGATCACGGCCCCGAGCGCGATCAGGAGGTCGGCTACCGAGCCGGGCCACGCCGGACCGATGAAGCCGAGGGCCACGGCGAGGGCGATCAGGGTGACCTGTCCGGCGACCCACCCCTCGCCTCGCGGTCCCAGGTCGCGGAGTCCCGAAGCGGTCGGGCTGCGGGTTGCATCAGTTCGGTTTGTCGCATCGCCCTGCATGAGAGTCCCCCATCCGGCTCGGTCTGTCGGCATCAAACGGCGCGGCGGCGGCCCGTTCAGCTTGTCGGCGAAGAGGCGGTGCTCGGCGTGCCCTGGAGGGAGATCGGGTGGCGACCCGGCCCGCGACATCCAGCTCGGAAGGCAGGTCTCAGGCCGACCTCAGCGGGAGGTGGTGTCCGAAGCGGATCAAGTTGCCATCAAGGTCCATGTGTCCACCCTCGCGCATTCGCCACTCGGTATCCCGCGGCGCGACGGTCTTCCCGGCAATCCCAGGCAGGCT
>Ga0187771_10002385_pt1 | contig 12908 bp, 12 predicted proteins | sample 0116_SJ02_MP15_1_FD_133139 | JGI IMG/M metagenome (GOLD analysis project Ga0187771, IMG submission 133139) | Tropical peat soil microbial communities from peatlands in Department of Meta, Colombia - 0116_SJ02_MP15_10_MG | ecosystem: Environmental > Terrestrial > Soil > Wetlands > Peat | place... | reverse complement strand
AGCTTGAAGCGCTTGGGCATTTGAAGGTCGAGCTGGAAGGTCCCGCACTGCCACTCCCTCCCGAGGGAGTCGCGGATGTCGACGTCTATCTTCGGTGAGTAGAAGTTCCCCTCCTTTTCTTTGATTTCGTACTTCCACCCTCTTGACTTCACGACATGAATCAGGGTGTCCGTGGCCCTCTTCCACTCCTCGTCGCTCCCCATGCAGTCGTCTGGGCGCGTGGAGATTTTCACTTTGAACTCGAGCCTGAAGACTCCGTACACCTTCTCCATGAGGTCAAGCATCTTGGAGAGCTCTCCCTCCGCCTGTTCTTCGGTCGCTATGATGTGTGCATCGTCCTGCATCAGTGACTTCACCCTAAACAGTCCGCTCGCCACCCCGCTCAGCTCGTTCCTGTACAGGGGGTCGAAGGTCGCGTACCTTACAGGGAGCTCGCGGAAACTCCATTTTCTAGACTTGTAAACAAGGAACGTCGAAGGACAGTTCATCGGCTTTAGCCCCATCTCTTCGTCCCCGAGCATGGTGAGGAACATGTTGTCCTTGTAGTGCTCGGAGTGGCCGCTCACCATCCAGAGGGCGGTATTGGCCAGAGTGGGAGTGCTGACCTCCTGATACCCCTGTGCCCTCAGCTCCGACCGCAGGAAATCAATCAGTATGTTCCTAACAGTCAGTCCCTTGTCGTGCCAATACACCATGCCGGGGGAGACCTCCTGGAAGCTGAAGAGGTCGAGACGCTCCCCGATGACCCTGTGGTCGGTGTCTGGGAGGTTGACGAAGTCGCTCCTCCTTAGCCTGGCCGTGGCAGCCTCCATCGTGAGCTCCCTCCTGTGCTTCGGAGGGGGCGTCTGAGGAGCAGCAGCGCCGTGCGAATAGCTCCTTGACATCTCCGCCAGGGGGTGCCCCTTGACCTTGATCTGGAGTGCTTTGGTCCATCCGAAGGGGGCCCTCCTGACCTCCAGGCCGGCGCCCTTTGCTTCCCTCTCCATCTCGAGCAGAAGAGCCATAGCGTTCGAGGGCGAAGCCAAAGACTGGCTGAGGTGAGCGAACGGATAGAGGAGGACCCTCCTGGTCCCGAGCTTCTTGAGGAAGTCCTGCGATTCTGCCACAGCCTTCTTTACGAGCTCGCTGTCGTCCCCCTGCTCAAAGGCGGTAAAGAGGACCACTATGTCGTCCTCTCGCACGGTACGGGGTTCGATAGCCTCTGCTGACCTAATCTCCTTCTTCACCGGAGTGTACTCGATGAAGTCAACGTGCATCTGGAGAATCTTCATACCAGGATGTTCCTACCACCGAGACCGTTCCAGGTTCCTTGACTTCTTGGTCGCCTTTTTCCACGCCTTGTAGTGGTCTCTGCAGAGGTAAACCCTGCGTTCGTCCCCTCCGAGGCTGAGGCCGCTCCCTCCAGTTTCGTTCCTGCTGATCGACCTCTCCGCCTTGTTCTCGCAGCCGGTCACGCTGCACCCTATTCCCTTGTCTACCTTTCCCAAGGATACCAGCCGCACCTCCCCTGACTGTATATAAAAACGGCCGCGCGAGGGTGCGCGTGCTCGACAGGCTAAGGGCACGGCTGGACTCCAACCTCCAGTCCGTGGGAAAGTGGTTCGCCCATCTCGAGTCTTCGCCGACAGCGTGGACCATTGTCGGGCTCTTGGTGTCTGTCCTAGCCGCGGCGGCATATTCCGCTTCGGGCTTGAGGGGAGAGGTCGTTGGCGGGGCGCTCGTGCTGGTGGCGGGTTGGTTCGACATAGTAGACGGTGCAGTTGCCCGTGTGACGGGGAGGACATCCAAACGGGGAGCCTTCCTCGACTCGACTCTTGACAGGGTTGCCGAGGTGGCCGTTTTTGCCGGTATACTGGTCGGGGGCTACTCCCTCCCAATTCTTGTGCTACTCGCGCTCTCCCTCAGTCTCTTAGTGAGTTACACGAGGGCGAAGGGGGACGCGCTGGGGGTGGCACTGTCGGGGGTGGGCATCGGCGAGAGGAGCGAACGTCTCCTGATACTGGCGGTCCTTTCGATAGCGGGGTTGGCGTATTGGGGGGTCCTCCTGGTCCTCGTAGTCGCCCTGTACACTTTCCTTGAGAGGACGATAAGAGCGGTGGTCTCGTTGCGAGCGCCCAACACCTGATCCACGGAGTCGGTCCCGGACTAGCTATCTATGAGGGGAAAACGTCTTTTCTTCGTATGTTCAGCGCGTCGTGACAACTATTGTGGAAGGATAGACCCTTAGCGACTGAATGAGGCCAATTGACAAGCCAGGATCTACCTGAGCTATGTCGGGACCAACCCGACGCAAACCGCCGGGCTGCCTAACTTGCCTGCGAAGCCTGATGCTGATGGACCTGGTAAGGTTCATCGACTTCAGCGTGAATATGCCAAATCCAAACATCGAAAGAGCGAGGAACCAAACACCATGTATGAACACGAACCAGGCAAAGACAACCCCCGAGACCCCGAGGATCATCTCCACTATCGAGTTGCGATCGTTCCTTAGGTGCTGGAAGTAGCTTGTCTTTGTCATCTCCATTGCGGAGCCGGATTTGGGTGTCCTGTACAGGAAGAAGCCCATGCGGTCAAAGACGCCGTAGAAGAAGCCTATAGAGCCTAGGACGAGCATGCCTCCGGTAGCATAGCCAAGCATCGGGATCAGAATCACGTTTCGCCACGTCATCAGGCCCTGGACCTTTAGGGCCCAGGCGCCCGACGCCAGCGAGACGGCGAACGGGACCGCCACTATGCCGACATACGCAGGGTTGTTGAATATCGAAGTTGCAGGGGGGATGAGGTTGAAGACAACCGCGATGGTGGACAGGAAGGTCACGACAATCCAGCTGAGGCTCGAGAACGGGGACATGAGCATGAGCATCAGCCCCGCCTTCTTCCTTATCGATACCCCCCTGGCCGTGATAATGGCAGTCCAGTAATGCGCGATGCACCTCCACCATCCCTGAGAAGTCCGGCCGACCTGCTTCTTCCAGGCTTCTAGGGTTGAAGGATCTTCGCTCATTATCTTCACATTGCTGAGATAAATCCCCCTCTTCCCTGCGAGGTACATCTTTATCGAAATGTCCGTGTCGTCAGCTATCCTCTGATTCGTCCAGCCTCCGACTTCCCTGAGATCCTTCGTCCTTACCAGCGTCTGCCCTCCCTGGGCGGAGAAGGGAGCGTCAACCCGATAGGATCCCATTTTCGAAATGGTGTCCCCGATGTCCTGGGTCAGGGCGAAGAGCTTGGTAACCATGTTGTAGTCCCTGTTGTAGTGCCCGTAACGGTATGACACGAACGCCGTCCTCGGATGGGTCTCAATGGTGTCAATCCCCTTGGTGAGGACGTCCGGTGACACCATCGAATCTGCGTCCAAAAGCAGGACGTACTCCCCGTCCACAAGCTCCAGCGCCTTGTTGAGGGCTCCGCACTTGAAGAACTCTCTTGACGGCCTCCTCGACACCAGGGTCCGTATTCCTGCCTCGTTCAAGTCCTTCACCTTGGCATCGATTATTGAGGTTGTCTGGTCGTTGGAATCGTCGGCGACAATCACCTGGATTCTGTCCTTGGGATAGTCAAGGTGCTTGACCGCCTCCAGGGACCTATCGATCACGAACTTCTCGTTGAAGGCGGCGATGAGGACTGACACAAGAGGGTAGCGGCTCAGCTTGACGTCCTTCTTTCCCAGGTTCCTCGGGTACTTCATAGAGGTCGCAAGGAGGAACACCCAGTAGTACTCGAGAGCAAGGACAGGGATTCCAATCCCTAGCGTGACGATTTCTAGAAGAAGCCAGATTTCTACTATCATGAATCTAACCCCTCCGCTGGACCTCCCCAGTGACGCACCTCGTTATGTACGTTTCGAAGTCAATCCCGCTTAACAACGGGAACAAAACGGGAACCCCCTTAAAATGCGGGGGGCGCTACCGGCTCCCCAGAGCCCCAAGACACTAATAGTATAGCCAAAGCTGCCACCCGCCGCTTCAAGAGGACAGAGAGGAGACGAGTTTGGCTTCACAGAAGGTCTACTTCGGTGTTTTCGGGTCCGGACTAGGACACGTTACACGGATTCTCGAGATTACGAAGCTGCTCCCGGCAGATGCTTTCCAGTTGCGATACTCTTCGTCGGGTCAGGGCTTCAGCTTCCTCAGGGCGAAGGGTCTAGGTGCCTCTTCGGGCAACTGCCCCCCACTGGACGTCGAGTGGGCAAGCGGGGGCGGCTTCTCGTCCAACAGGGTCCTCCCTGGCTTCCCCTTCATGTTCAACAACTTCCTCAAACAGCTGGCTTTCGAGCGAAGGGCAATCGGGGACTTCGACCCGACGCTCGTGGTCTCGGACTCCAGGCTGTCCGCGCTCCTCGCTGCTTCGTCCATGGGGTATCCCGTCATCACCATGCTCAACCAGTTCAAGATCCTGTTTCCACCAAGGTTCAGGGGGTCCATGGGCAGGTTTTACGAGCACGTCGCCGGAGACGTTCTTGGCCTGATGTGGTCACTGAGTGAACGCGTGCTCGTCACAGACCTCCCTCCCCCGTACACCATAGGCGAGGAGAACCTTGCCGGTTCGGAGGTCTCCAACATAGTCGAGTTCGTGGGGTTCACGGTGCCGATGGTGGAGACGTCACCTGAGAAGGTCAGAAGGGCGAAGGAGAGCCTTGGCCTGGACAACAGACCCCTTGTCTTCTGCCAGATAAGTGGGCCGGATGCAACGAAAGGAAGGCTCGCCGAGACGCTTCTAAAATCCGCCGATGAGGTAAAGAAGAGCTACAACCTGGTCATCTCGATGGGCCTCTCGGGGGGGTCCCCTGAGCCCCGAAGACTCTCCAACGGCGGGTGGCTCTTTGACTGGTGCCCAATCAAGGACGAGCTCTTCGAACTCTCCACCGTAATTATGGCCAGGGCAGGGCACAGCACCATCGGCCAGTGCATAGACCACGTCAAGCCGGCCGTGCTGGTTCCGATCCACAACCACCCCGAGCAGATAAGCAACGCAGAGAAATTCGAGAAACTAGGCCTGGGTGCCATGATAAGATCAGAGCTATTGGCTTCCCGGAACCTGGTCGAATCAATCGACAGGTGCGCCACGGACCAGTCCTACATCAAGAGGCTTGAAGCTGTCTGCGCGGTCTCCAAGAGGTACAGGGGAGTTGAGAGGTGTGCAGAAATCATCCGGGGTATGGCCTAGGTATGGCGAAGCGGTACTGAGGAACGAGGACCCTTGGGCTGCCTCCCTATGAACGCCTCGAACTCCGAAAGCGAGGTAGGGGTCCCGATTTCGTAGAAGCGCTCTTCTACTTCGAATGCAAGAAGCTCCCTGCGTTCAATTAGGGAGCCGTAAAACGCTTCCTCGTCACAGAACTTACCCTCAGGTACGAAACCCAGCGCCTCCTTCCTGAGAGCGGTGACACCATAGTTGATCCAATCCATCCCCTCGACTCTGTTCTTCTTGTCGTATCGGGCGACGGCGCCCTCTTTGACCACTATGTCGCTCTTTCCAAACCTGTTCTCGTTCCTGTAGACAGCCATCACGGCGAGCCTGCCGGAGGAACCGAGGGTCTGCATCATGTCGCCGTAGGGGGCACGCAGGTAGGCATCTCCGTAGGTAACGAAGAACCTGTTCTGGAGGAGACTCTCCGCGCGCTTAAGAGCCCCCGCAGGACCAAGGAGATTAGGGCCGTCGTAGCTGTACCGAATGTTGCACCCAAAAGCGCTGCCGTCCCCGAGGTGCCCCTGGACCTTCTCGCCAAGGTGTCCGACGCAGAAGACGAAATCGTCTATGCCGCTCTTCTTCAGTAGGTCCAGCTGATAATCCACGAACGGTCTCCCCCTCACTTGGATCAGGGCCTTTGGGACCGTCCTGGTCAGGGGGCGGAGCCTTGTCCCCAGACCACCGGCAAGTATCACAGCTTGCATGCAGTGCCATACCCCTAGTAGTCAGATGTTGTAGATGACCTTGCTTCCCTCGAAGTCGAACCTAAACTTCATCTCGACAAGTCCCTCCTTTGCCAGACACGCCCTGACAGCCTGCCTCCCCTCCTCGCAGTAGAGCATAAGGAACCCTCCGCCTCCCGCGCCTACAACCTTGCCACCGAGGGCACCGCCCTCCCTTGCCAGGGCGTACCAGTGGTCGATACCTTTTGTTGTCATGGCGTCAGTGACCCCTCTCTTCACCTTCCAGTGCTCGTCGAGGAGCTCCCCGAAGCGTCTGAGGTCTCCGGACTCGAGGGCCTTCACGCTCTCGTACCCGATCGACTTGATGGCGTGCATCTTCTCCACCGCCCCGTCTTCGTTGGACGACACCTTGTCACGCTGCCCCCCGAGGATGTCGTTGGCATTCCTCTTTATGCCCGTGTAGAACATCATGATCCCGTGCTCAAGCTCGTCCAGGGTCTCGGGGGAGATCTTCACCTCCTTGGGGGTGACCCTCCCTTCCCTGTCGACCTCGTAGGATCGGATGCCGACGAGGCTGGCCGCATATTCGTCCTGCTTCCCGGAAGGCTCGCGGAGCCGGACCATGGCGATGTGGCATGCCTCTTCGGCCACCTCCTTGGGCGTCTTGGTCACCTTCTTGTGGGCATAAAGGGCGTTGAGCAGCCCGACGGAGAAGCTCCCCGACGAGCCCAGGCCGGTGGCGGCAGGGACGTCAGCCAGAGAGACTATCTCGATTCTGTCCTTGAAGTCTAGGTGCCTCAAAGTCTCCCGGACGATGGGATGCCTTATGGCATCTGCGGATTGCACTATCTCAGTCTGGGAGTAACTCACCCTGATGCCCGGCTCGAACCTGTCGTTTACGATGATGTGCATGTACCTGTTCACAGCCCCGGACACGAAGAAACCCCCGAACTTCGAGTAGTAGGCCGGTAGGTCGGTCCCCCCGCCGCCGAGGGACAGCCGGAACGGCGTCCTCGAGACTATCAACTGGGATGTATCTGCCCCGATGACAGTCCGATTTGGCCAAGATATAACCCGTAGGCGGAAACCAAGCATAGGACTGCCGGCGGAAGTTTCTCACGAAACCACAAACCTAATAGGTGAACCGGAAGAGGCGACCCGTCCAATTGGCCCGCACTGATGAATATCTCTCCGAGGTCTCGAAGATAGCCTCCGACCTAAACAGGGGAGACATCGACAGGGCAATCTCCATCCTGTATGACGCCTGGAAGGGGGACCGCCAGGTGTTCGTGATAGGGAACGGTGGATCTGCGTCGACTGCTACGCACTTCGCCTGCGACCTGAACAAATGGGTTTCTGACGAGGCTGAAAGGAAGTTTAGGGCCTTTGCCCTCGTAGACAACATTCCGCTGATGAGCGCTCTTACAAATGACAACGGCTGGGGTGAGGTCTACGCGGAGCAGCTGAGGAACTTCTTCAGGAGGGGGGACGTGCTTGTGGCCATAAGCGTGCACGGTGGCTCCGGGAGCGATAAGGCTGGGCCCTGGTCACAGAATCTGTTGAAGGCTGTGAAATACGTGAAGGACAACGGGGGCAGGGTCGTAGGTCTATCCGGTTTCGACGGAGGAGTGCTCAAGACAGCAGCCGACGCCTGCGTCGTGGTACCCGCGGAGTCTACGCCCCATGTAGAAGGGATGCACGCGGTGCTGGCACACCTGATGGCCGAACAGCTCAGAACCCTAATATCTGCCAAGTCGAAGGTCGCGGCAACCCGCTACCGAGACTGAAGCCTCGCGAGCAGCGCGGGCACGTCCTTCAGTGTGTGAACCATATAATCCGGAGTCGCTTTCCGCTCCTCCATCATCTTCGAAAGAAAGGTGGTCATGTGCCCGACGAGAATTGTCTTACACCCCGCGTTCTTCCCCGCCTGCACGTCGATGAGACCGTCACCGACGAAGTAGGACCTGGCAAGGTCTATGTCCCTCTCCTTGGCCGCCTTCAGGAGCAGCCCCGGGTTCGGCTTCCTGCAGTCGCAGGTTACCTTGAGTTCCTTTACCAGCCCGTCAGGACTATGGAGGCAATAGTACACACCGTCGAGAGACGTCCCCTTGGAAGCGAGTTCCCTCGCAATCTTGGCATCCATCCTCTTGAGCTCTGCCCGAGTGAACTGGAGCTTGGCGACCCCTGGCTGGTTCGAGATCACTAAGACCAGGAAGCCCATGTCCTTGAGCTTCTTCACGGCCTCCGCGACAAAGGGGAAAACCCGGAGCTCCCGGGCGGATACGGGGCTAGACGAGCGCCCCTCCTCCTCGTCGTACACCAAGTCATCGAGCACACCATCTCTGTCAACGAAGACAGCTCTACTGCGATTCAATTCGGTCGCGAAGACACGTACCACAAGGGCGGAGCCTTAACTCCTTCTCCTCGGGCCAGGCTCTGTCCTTATATGCGGGCCCGGAGGCAGGTTCTGCACTAATCCCCATCAGGTGATATGCCAATGCCACAAATATTCTTGGACACCGCATCTCTCGACGAGTGCGTAGAACTCTCGAAGTGGGGATTGGCAGATGGCGTGACGACGAACCAGAAGATCTTCCTTTCGGAGGGAGGCGTCGATTTCAAGAAGCGAGTGATGGACATCTGCAGGGTAGTTAACGGGCCAGTCAGTGTGGAGACGACCACCAACACAGAGGACGAGCTCTTGGCAGAGGCGCGCGAATACGCCTCGTGGCACAAGAATGTGGTGGTCAAGGTGGCAATGACCGCGGACGGAAGGGGGCTGAAGGTGGTGCACCAGCTGGCAAAGGAGAGGATAAGGACCAACATGACCCTCATGATGACCTACAACCAGCTGATACTTGCAGCCAAGGCGGGAGCAACATTCGTCTCGCTGTTCTACAACAGGTCGAAGGAGGCAGGAGAGGATCCGGTCAAGATAATCAGGGACTACGTCGCAACGGCGAAGGAGTCGAACCTGAAGGCGAGGCTCATCGTGGGGAGCATCAGGACCCCTGATGACGTCGCCACGGCGTTCGCAGCCGGCGCGCACATAGTTACGATTCCAACGAAGATCCTCAGACAGATGCCTTTCAATCAGAGAACTGAGGAGACACGGGAAGAGTTCGATAAGGCATGGCAGGAGTTCCTCGCCATGCACGGCGGGGGCACTTCTGTGAAGATGGTCCCGAGGCAGAAACGAAACACCCGCAAGTAGGAGGCTCTCCTCCCAGTTCCAGCAGACAAACTAGTCATGTGACACTTTTAACCATCGTCTCAGGCCCAGCCCCGTTAAATGAAGAGGGCCCTCGTCACCGGCGGCCTCGGTTTCATCGGCAGTCACCTGGTCGACCGCCTACTCGCAGACAACTGGGACGTCATTGTTCTTGATAATCTGTTGACAGGCCGGCGCTCAAACCTGCAGCAGCACAAGGGGGATAGGCGGCTTGCAATCATTGAGGGAGACATACGTTCCTCGAAGACCCTCGCCAAGGTCTCCAAGAACTGTGACGCGGTTTTCCATTTTGCTGCCCATGCCTTGATGCGGGTGAGCATGGACGACCCCACTGCTGACCTTGACTACAACCTGACGGGCACGATGAACGCTCTGAGGAGCGCAGCCGACAGCGACGTCCCAGACTTCGTCTTCGCCTCGACCTCTGCCCTCTACGGGGAGGCTCAGGTCACCCCCACCCCTGAGGACTATTCGGGCATTCAAACCTCATTCTACGGCGCTTCCAAGTTGGCGGGCGAGGCCTTCGCATCTGCGTTCGTCCAATTCAGACCAATGAAGTTCTGGGGGTTCAGGTTCGGGACCGTGCTTGGAGAGCGTTGCAGGCGAGGAGCCATATGGGACTTCGAGCACAAGCTGATGGAGAACCCCGGGGAGTTGGAAATACTCGGGGATGGGAAGCAGATCAAGGATTACCTTTCTGTCAAGGACTGCGTCGACGGTGTGATGCTCGGATACGAGAGAAGCTCTTCCCCGGTCAACATATTCAACCTCGGTCTGAGGGAGAGGACGTCAGTCGACGAGGTGGCGGACATAGTTATCGACGTCATGGGCCTAAAGAAAGTGAGGCGGAAGTACACCGGCGGACCCCGCGGATGGAAGGGGGACAACCCGGTCGTCCAACTTTCCGTCGAAAGAATCAAGCAGCTGGGGTGGAGACCTAGGACCTCCCCAAAGGAGGCGATCCGTGCCACCGCCGAGTGGACCCTGAAGGAACTGACGAGGAAAGGCGCCTAGGTACACATGGGAAGAGTCGCGGTCACGGGAGGGGCAGGGTTCCTGGGCAGCCACATCGCGAAGCGGCTCATCGACGAAGGGCATGAGATATCCATCATAGACGACATGTCAGCGGGGAGCATCAGGAACCTTAGGGACGTCGGAGTGAAGCAGAGGGTTGCCATCGGTGACCTCAAGGACTACGGATTCGCGAAGCGCTCGCTGCGGGGAGCGGAAACCGTGTTTCACTTTGCCGCCGAGGTGGGGAGCGTGGAATACTTGCACGGTTCACAATCGAGGGAGCTCGCGGCGCTGCTGGCCAACGTCACCATAGACGCCAACGTCTTCCGCGCGTGTGCAGAAAATGGCGTCAGAAGCATCATCTACGCCTCGAGCGTCTCGGTGTACCCCTTCGACAGGCAGCTGGGGGGGGACACCAAGTTCAAGGAGGAAGACTCAGAGGCGAAGGTGAACCCTGAGGGAGGATATGGGTGGTCGAAGTACCTCGCTGAGAAGGAACTCTCATACATGTCTGAGATGCCGGTCGGGGTCGCGCGGATATTCCACGCATACGGGAAGAACATCTACGTCAAGCCTGACAGGAGCCAGGTAATCGCCTCGCTGATGAGGAAGGCAATTCGGTATCCAAAGGAGGACTTCGTGGTCTGGGGGAACGGCCGCCAGCGGCGCTGTTTCGTTTATGTCGACGATGTGATGGACGCACTCGTCATGTTGCTCGGCCACGTGGAGAAGAAGGGAAGCCTCACCGTTAACGTCGGGAGCACGGAAGAGGTCACGGTTCTCGACCTCGCGAAAATGATAATCGGCCTTTCGGGGAAAGAGATTGAGCCCAAACTAGATCCATCAAAGCCGTCAGGGGCCCTCAATAGAATGCCCGATCTGTCACGCGTGAAGAGGACACTCGACTGGGAGCCGAAGACCCCGTTCTCAAAGGGCCTTTCGAAGACCTTCGACTGGGCACTCACAAGACTGTAGGCCGACATCATACACTCCCCACCCACAAGTCCATTAGATTGACCGAAGCCTATATGGTGCCGCTACGAATCCAAGAGACTGGCGCCCTGGCCGGAAGCCAAATCCATACTGATTGGAAACCTTCTTCGTCAAGACTGATGCACTAGTGCCGTTGTGATGCTTCTCTCGTCAACCAAGCCCTGTGGCTTCAGACTTGGGACGCAGGTCGTGGTGAGATTTCGTGCGAAACTATTTCTATCCGGCTGTCTCTCAGAAACATGATGCTGAAGAGCAGCACGTCCGAAGAAATGATCGCGACTGTCATGCACGAGTTCATCGACGCAGTTAACAAGAGAGATGTCGAGAGGGCTGCGTCCTACTTTCAGGACGACGCTACCTGGCAAACAGCCGAAGGAACATTCAAAGGCAAGAGCGAAATAAAGCGCTACCTTACCTGGGTCAACCAGATAGTCCAAAATAGCAAGATTACAGAAACTGGAATTCGCCTACTGGTCAAGGGCAACACGGCCGTGTACGAAAGCGACCAAGGGGGAACCTACAAGGGTAAGGAATACTCAGTGCGCACAATCTGTATTCACGAATTCAACGGCGAGAAATTCCAGAACGTAAGAACAATCCACGACAGGCTCGATATCCTCAAACAGACCGTATCTGCAGAGGGATGGTTCGCCAGGAGAGCCGTGAACTCCATCATCAACACGGCAGAAAAAGGGCTGCACTAGCCTAAGCCCTTCTGCCAACTCCGTCGTCAATACGGTAGAAGAAGGCTGGCCTAGCTTGGGCCCTTCCTCAAAATCGACTATCGATTCCGAGAGCGTCATTGGGATAGAGAGGGAGCATGATGGCCGCGGGTTCGCGCTCGTTCTCCACCGACGATGGCGTAGGACCGCACAGCCCCATAAGAGCGAATCCGTGGACAAAGCGAAGCCTATTTGATGCCGCTAGATAACCAATGATGTATTCCTATCCCTAAACCTCGGAGGCAGACCTGGCCGCTCCCCTTTGAGATTCCCGAGTCGATTGTTCCCGAATCAAGCTTCTGTTGTTCTAGCCACTCACGTCTACGACTCTCAGCGTCCACGGGGTGGGATTGGATACTGTCCCCGTGACCGTGTGACCGTTCGGAAGTGCCACAGTGTAGGTGATTGTGTCCAGAATGCTGACATCATACCAGGCCATTCGGCCCGCCACCTCAGTGGTTCCAATCTGGGTCGGCCCGTGCGCACTGACAAGGGTCACGTTCGCATTAACCACACTCCCGCCGATAGTGACGTCGAAGGCTATGAAGCTGGTGAAGCATTCGCCTGATGCCTGGTTCTGACAGACTTCCGCCCCGGTGGAAGGAGCAGGAGGGAAGGCATGATTGTATGTGGCCGTGAATGTCATGGCGCCTGACACGGTGGCGGTCCCGGAACACCCCCAATTGCAGTCGTAGGCCGTTCCTGAGCCTGTGACTGGAGTGGAGTAGGAGTATGTGATCGAGCCAGCGAGGCTGGGAACGGAGATGGTTGCCCCCGTGCTGGTGTAGTTGGTAGTACCGAAGAGCCACGTCACGGAGACCCCCCAGTTCACGGCTTGACCCCCTATCCATGTAGGGACCCCAACCTGGTCGAAGGTGACCGGGTAGCAGTAGATAGAAACGGGCTGGGTGCCGACGTATGTAGAATACGTCGTTGTGCCGCCGCAGTAGTCGTTGATGGTGACGCCGTTAGAGATGCCGAAGCCATCGTTGCCGGCGCTGCCGTCGATTGTCCCTTCGTTGTTGATGGTGCCGACGTTGTAGATGCCGTTGCCGCCGTGGCCGCCGTGGCCGT
>Ga0187771_10002384_pt1 | contig 12909 bp, 11 predicted proteins | sample 0116_SJ02_MP15_1_FD_133139 | JGI IMG/M metagenome (GOLD analysis project Ga0187771, IMG submission 133139) | Tropical peat soil microbial communities from peatlands in Department of Meta, Colombia - 0116_SJ02_MP15_10_MG | ecosystem: Environmental > Terrestrial > Soil > Wetlands > Peat | place... | reverse complement strand
GTTCCGCCCCGCGGCGTCCGCCCCGCCGCACATCGCGGGTCGCGCCGACCGCGAAACGCGTTGAGGGGTTGACACCGGGGCTTGACATTGCAATGCTGGTGTAATTGAGAATCATTCTCAATCTCAACTGCGGGAGCAGCCAATGCGGCACAGATTAGATTCAATGGGCAGGGTGAAATATTTCACTCGCGCCATCGGCACGATAGCGATTCTAGCCGCAGCGGTCCCGACTTTCGCGGCTGACGTCCATGCGGAAGACGGAGTCCGGGAGCTGCGCTTCGAGAACCACCGGTTCGCGCCCCAGACGTTGACCGTGCCGGCCGGCCAGGCGTTGACCGTCAGAGTCGTCAACACCGACAAAGAGACCATCGAGTTCGAGAGCTTCAAGCTTAACCGCGAGAAAGCCGTCTCTCCGGGGGAGACGATCACGGTGCATCTGCCCGCGCTAAGTCCGGGGAGCTACGACTTCTACGACGACTTTCACCAGGACGTGCCCGAGGGAGCCATCGTTGTGAAGTAGCGCGTCCGGGGCTCCGCGCTGGTGATGAGCCGTGATTCTCAAGAAGCTCACGTGGGCGGCTGCGTCGGCAGCGTTCGGCGTTCTGCTCGTCGTCCAATTCGTTCCGACCGAGCGGACCAATCCGCCGGCGCAGGGTACTCTTGCCGCTCCGCCCCAGATTGAGGGGACATTCAGACGCGCATGTTACGACTGTCACTCCAATGAGACCCATTGGCCCTGGTACAGCCGCATCGCTCCCCTTTCGTGGCTCATCGTTCACGACGTAACGCTCGGCCGCAAGGAAGTGAACTTCTCTGAATGGGGTAGCTACTACCCAGCGACCCGCCGGCGAAAGCTCGAATGGATCGGCCGGGCGTTGCACGAGGCGAACATGCCTCCCTGGTCGTACCGGCTTATGCATCCCGATGCGCGCCTTACCGAAGCTGATCGGGCGGCGCTGGAGCGATGGATCGATTCCGCACTGGCCACTACTTCCATCGAGAGATCGAGCAAATGAAGCAAACTCATCTTAACAAATCTCTGCAACTGATTGTGGTCGGCGCTCTGCTCTCGATTCCTCTCATGTGCCCACAGCGGGCGGTAGCACAGGTCGACCCATGGGAATTCGAAATCTATCCGTACGCGACCGAGTCGCGCGGCATGCTCGAAGTGGAAACTGACAATGCCGTGATCGCTAACGGTCATAATCAGGGCCCCAACGGCACTGCGAAGGGAACGTTCGCCAGCCAGGGGATGTGGTACAACGCCTACGAACTCACCTACGGCCTCACTGATCGAATCGAAACGGCGGCATACCTGAGCATGGCGGAACCGCGGGGCCACGGGTACTGGTGGGCGGGCGACAAGTTTCGTATACGCGGCCGACTCTTCGATGAAGATGTGTTGCCGGTCAATCTGGGATGGTACACCGAGCTCGAATGGCATAAGACTCCGCAGTTCGACGACGCGGACCTCGAGCTCGAACTGAAACCGATCATCGAGAAAGACTTCGGCCGGCTTTCCCTGATACTGAATCCGGTCTTCGAGAAGCCGCTCTATGGAAGAGGACACGATCAAGGTTTCGAGTTCGGATATCGCAACGGGATCTACTACCGCTGGATGCGTTACCTGTCCCCGGGCGTCGAATTCTATGGGGGCGTCGGCTTGATTGACGACACGGATCCATTAGCCGACCAGCAGCACTATATCTTTCCCGTTATTTGGGGCGAACTGCCCCATGGAATCGAATATAACCTCGGCCCCGGCTTTGGCTTCACGCGCGGCTCCGACCACGTGATCATGAAGTTCAATGTCGAGCTCGAAAGATTCGTAGGCGCGCTCTTCGGCCCATCGTCGGATACAGGATGGTTTTTCTAGGAATTCGGCACTCTGTTCGAATGAATCCTGGGAGCTTGCCGAGTGATCTCCGGAGAATCGAGAATGCGCTGTGCTTCGTCCGTCAGGCGGCCTTTTTGGCGGCTTGAGCGGGGATTCGCGGCGCGGATAAGCTCGATCTGTCGTGCCGACAGACGAAATCGAAATACATCCGCCGGGCCATCCGCTGGACGCGACCGTCTCGGTTCCCGGCTCGAAGAGCATCACTAACCGGGCGATGATTCTGGCCGCGATGGCGGACGGACGTTCGGTGATCGAGGCGGTGCTGATCAGTGACGACACGCGCGAGATGGCGGAGGCGTTGCGCACGCTGGGATTCGTAGTCGCGATAGACGAGGCGAAGCGCCGGATCACGGTCGAGGGACGCGGCGGCGCGATCGCGGCGTCAAGAGGGGAACTTGACGTTGGTGGGGCGGGGACGGCAATGCGATTCCTCGCGGGTTTCGTCACGATCGGGCGGGGCCGTTTCCGAATCGACGGCAATCAGCGGATGCGCCAGCGGCCGATCGGCGCGCTGATCGATGCGCTGCGCGCGTTGGGGGCGGACGCGAGGAGCGAGCTGGGCAACGGGTGTCCGCCGATAGTGATCGACACTACCGCGCAGGCGTTCGAGGGAGGCGAAGCGACGATCGACGCGAGTCTCTCCTCGCAGTTTGTTTCGGCGTTGCTGATGCCGGCTCCTGTTTGGCGCAAAGGGCTGAGACTTACGGTCGTGGGCGACACCGCGCGGCCGTTTATCGAGATGACGCTCAAGCTGATGGAGCGATGGGGCGCGCAAAGCTCGGTTGAAGGAGAAACGATTACCGTGCCGGGAGGCCAGCGCTACCGCAGCTGCAGCTTCAGGGTCGAGCCCGACGCTTCGAGCGCGAGCTATTTCGCGGCAGCGGCGGCGCTGGTGGGCGGACGGGTTACGATCAGCGGGCTCACGCGCGATTCGACCCAGGGCGATATAGGAGTGCTCGCGATTCTCGAGCGGATGGGCGCGCGGGTGGCGTGGAATCCGGATTCCGTCACGGTCAGCGGGGACGGGCGGCTCGCGGGCGTCGACGTGGCGATGAACTCGATGCCGGATATGGTGGCGACGGTCGCCGCGATTGCTCCGTTCGCGTCGACCCCGACGCGCATCCGCAAGGTCGGCTTCATCCGCCATCACGAGAGCGACCGGATTCGCGCGCTGGCCACCGAGCTGCGGCGGTTGGGCGCGACGGTCGCTGAATTCGACGACGGCCTCGAGGTTGCGCCTTCGGCGCTCTGTGCCGCGGCGGTCGAGACCTATGATGACCATCGGATTGCGATGGCATTTGCGATAACAGGGCTCAAACTCGCGGGCCTGCGGATCAAGGATCCGGGATGCGTAGCGAAGACTTACCCACGGTTTTTCGAAGACCTCGCAGCGGCCTGCAAATAGGAGTGGGGGAGAATTAGCGTCCTGATGCGAGCTTGCCAAGGCGGCGCGGTTGACCTAAGGATCGCATTCGTTCCGGCGGAATAATGCAAAATCAAACCAGCCGATTCCGGCGATTAGGAGGCGGTTATGCAAATTGACCCCCAGATGAAGGCGATCCTGGACCAGGCGGCGGCAGCGGGCGGCAAGCCCTTCCATGACATGTCGCCAGCCGATGCGCGACAGGCGATCGAGACGATGTTTGCCGCATTTCGCGGACAGCCCAAAGAGGTGGGCACAATCGAAGATCGCAAGATCCCCGGCCCCGCGGGACAGATCCCGGTGCGCATCTACACTCCGCGCGGCAACGGCCCGTTCGGCGTGCTGGTGTACTTCCACGGCGGCGGGTGGGTGATCGGGAATATCGAGACGCATGACGTGTTGTGCCGCGACCTGACCGACGGCGCCGGGTGCGTAACGGTCTCGGTCGACTATCGCCTTGCGCCCGAGCACAAGTTCCCGGCGGCGCCGGATGATTGTTATGCGGCGACCAAATGGGTGGCCGAGAACGCGCGCGCGATCAATGCAGATGCGAGCCGAATCGCGGTGGGCGGGGACAGCGCGGGCGGCAACCTGGCGGCGGTGGTGGCGCAAATGGCGCGGGACAAGGGCAGTCCGAAAATCGCCTGCCAGCTACTGATTTATCCGGCGACCGATTGCGCTAACGAGACCCCGTCGCAGCGCGAATTTACCAAGGACGGTTACATCCTGTCGCGCGGTGACATGGAATGGTTCTACGGCCATTACCTGACCGCGAAAGACAAGACCAATCCTTACGCATGTCCGGGCGCGGCGAAGAACCTGGCGGGGCTGCCGCCGGCGTTTGTGCTTACCGCGGAGATCGACCCGTTGCGCGACGAAGGCGAAGCTTACGGCGAGGCGCTGCGCAAGGCGGGCGTGAAGGTCAGGGTCAAGCGCTACAACGGCGTCTGTCATGGATTTGTGAGCATGGCGTCGATGATCGATTTGGGGAAGCAGGCGGTGGCGGAATGTTGCACGGAGTTGCGGGGAGCGATCGGGAAGTAGGCGGCGCGGACATCGAGTTGCAGGAAGCGAGGCCGCGCGCGAAACGCGTGCGGCCTCGATCGTCTCGGTCGACGACACAGAGCGCTTGAGAGATAGACGGAAATGAAATCATGTATTTGTGCTTTATTGCTTGCGTCCCTGATCGCTTCAGTGTCGGCGTGCCGAGAGAGTTCGGCAGGCGTAGGGAACTCGGCCCCCCCATTTCTAAAGCCGGGAAAGACCTACGAAGCAGCGCTGGTCGGCGCATTCACAGTCCTGAAAATCGGCGAAAATGGTTGGATTTTAGTCCGCGACCGAGCTGGCAAGGCGGCCTGGATGAACACAAACGCCACGCAGGTAATCTGGGAGCGATAGCGCGCGAAGAATCTGATCGAGGGACTGCCGAGCCACTGGTCAACTGCGCAGGCAAGGGAAGAGCTGTGACGCGTGCGTATGAGGCGTGTATAATGAGTGGGCGTCGCAAGTGCCAGGCTTTCCAGCAGCGGACGCTGCGACATCTGCCACAAGAGCCGATAGGCCGAGTGACGCAGGCTTTATGCGCTCCGGCCTTATTGTTGTCTACCACCTTTCGGTAAAACTACCGTTTGCCGGTATCATCTGGCAGTTGCTGCATCATCTGATAGGCTTCCGGCGCCTGGGTTTCGATGTCTACTACCTGGAAGACGGCGGCGGAGAATGGGTTTATGACCCTGTCGCCGAAACTTTCATACCCGACCCTAAACGCAATCTGGCCGTCGTCACAAGCGCACTGGCTCGCCACGGCTTCGAAGACCGTTGGGCGTTTCGTGACCCGCAAAGTGGTGAATACCTAGGTATTTCCAAGGCTGCATGCATGCGGCTGCTCGGCGACGCCGACGCCATCATCAATTTGTGCGGTGCATTGGACCCTGGTGAGGAGCAGACGAATGCGCGTTGCCTGGTGTACTTAGGGACCGATCCCGGTCTGTTCCAGGTTGAGTTGGAGCAAGGCAATCCCGAGGCCATCAGATACGCGGCCGCGCATAAGCTTTTCTTTACATACGCTTACAATCTTGGCAGCGCAGAGTGCCTGCTACCGACGGGTGGCCTCGAGTGGAAACCTACGAGGCCTCCCGTATTACTCGATCATTGGGCAGATTTTGTTGGTCGTGCCGATTCGGGTGTCTTCACAACCGTCGGGACCTGGCAGAATAAGGGGCAGGATATTGAGATCAAGGGCGAGCACTACTCATGGTCGAAGCACCTCAACTTCATGAAAATGCTCGAGGTGCCTAACCGATCGGGTCAAAAGATCGAACTCGCAACTGGTCTCAGGAGCGGTGCGGATTACGAGCGGATGAATTCAGCCGGGTATAGGATTCGGTCAGCCATGGCTACGTCGCTCGACCCGGATGAGTATCGAAATTACATAGGTTCGTCGCGCGGGGAATTCACTGTTGCGAAAGATGTCGTCGCGCGCACCGGTTCGGGCTGGTTCAGCGACCGTTCAGCATGCTATTTGGCTGCGGGTCGACCGGTCGTGACACAACGCACCGGGTTCGAGCGGACGCTACCAACAGGGGCTGGGTTGTTCTGCTTTGGCAACGCTCAGGAGGCGGCCGATGCGATATGCTCCATAAACAGCGATTACGCTCGTCATTCTCGCGCCGCCCGCGAAATCGCGAACGAATACTTTGACGCCGGGAAACTTCTCAAAGAGATTGCCGAGGCTGCTGGACTCTAGCATCTAACCGGCGCGCTGCTCGGGCCAGGAATTCGAGCCGCGCATTCCCTTCCGCAGCGGGAGTAGGCGTGCTGACCCAGAGCGGGGCCGCTTCGAACATGAGCCTGTAACTGTTGCTGATTCATCTAACCCGCAACCTCCTCAATCAGACTTTTGTGACGCATGAACCAGATCGCCGCTTCGCCCATTCCCGGCCCTGAAAAACAAACCACCAACCCAAGATTGTTATCGCTCGACGCGCTGCGTGGTTTCGATATGTTTTGGATCATCGGCGCCGATAGTCTCGTCGCGGGGCTGCGCAAAATCAGCGACACCGGAGCGATCAAGTTTGTTGCGGATCAGTTGGAGCACGAGGCGTGGGAAGGGCTTCGCTTCGAAGACCTGATCTTCCCACTGTTCGTTTTCATTGTCGGAATCTCGGTGGCGCTTTCGCTGCCCAGAACCATCCAGCAATCGGGTCGAAACGCGGCGGTGAGACGCATTTTCCGTCGCGCAATTCTTTTGTATCTGCTGGGGGTCCTTTATTACGGCGGCTTCGCGACAGCATTCGCAGACATCCGGCTGCTCGGCGTACTGCAGCGGATTGCGCTGTGTTACTTCGTTGCGGCGCTGCTGTTTTGTTACCTCAAACCGCAAGGGCTGGTCGCGATCTGCGCGGGATTGCTGCTTGGTTACTGGGCGTTAATGACGTTTGTGCCAGTGCCCGGCGTCGGCAGCGGCAATTTCGGGGAAGGAAAAAACCTCGCCAATTATGTCGACAAACAATATCTGCCGCTGCGGAAATGGGACGGGGATCATGACCCCGAGGGATTGCTAAGCACGCTGCCGGCCATCGCTACGTGCCTGCTAGGAGTGTTTGCCGGCTTGTTGCTGAAGAACAAAGGTGTTTCCGACCAGAAGAAGGTGATTTACCTGGCTGGCGCTGGAATGGCAGGCGTGGCGCTGGGATGGCTTTGGGGACTTCAATTCCCGGTCATAAAAAAAATCTGGACCTCATCCTTCGTGCTGGTTACCGGTGGGTACGGTGCAATGCTGCTGGCGTTCTTTTACCAGGTGGTCGACATCTGGAAATACCAAAAGTGGGCGCAGCCGTTTGTCTGGATCGGTGTGAATCCAATTACGATTTATATGGCGGTGAACTTGATTGATTTCGGAGCTATCGCGCGGCGCCTGGTCGGTGGCCAGCTCAACAGTTACTTCGGAGTTTACGGCCAACTTGTGGTCGCCGTCGCCAGTTTGGTCCTCGAACTTTGGTTCCTCAATTTCCTTTATCGCCGGAAAATATTTTTGCGCGTATAAGATGCTGAGAGCATCATTGCTGGATAATCGGCGCCGCCGGTGAAAATATTGTGTGGATAACCAAGGGCGGGTGAGGCGCATCATTTTTCGGCTTGGTCCCGCGTTTCCAGCAACCCCAAGAAGCGGGCAAGCCGGTGAGAGAACATGGCCGACGAAGAGCTCGAAATCCAGATCCTCGGGGTCGAGCCGGGCGATGAGGTCGCGGGCGCGCGCAAGGTTGCGGTCCGCACGACGCGCGGTCCGATCCCGGTAATCGTGCATGGGGCCGGGGAAAATGCGGCGCGTGCGGTACTGTGCGTGTCGGGCGCGATCGGCGGCTACGACGGTCCGGCGATGCTGTATCCGCGGCTCGGGCTCGAGATGCCGGGCAAGGGAATGACCGTTGCGCGGATGAACTATCGCGCACCCAACGACTTCAACGAATGCCTGCTCGATACTCTTGCCGCGCTGAACTTCCTGAAGGCGCTAGGCCATGAGCGTGCGGCGTTGATCGGCCATTCCTTTGGCGGCGCCGTCGCGATCAACGCGGGCACATTGCACGAGGCGGTTACTACAGTAGTCGCGATTTCGAGCCAGCTCGCGGGGGCGCACGTGGTGGGCGAGCTCAAGCCCAAGCCGCTCCTGCTGATCCATGGAACCGCCGACTCGATCCTGCCCGACCAGTGCTCGCGAGTGCTCTACGAAGCGGCGGGGGAACCCAAGACGCTCAAGCTGTTCGAGGGCGCCGACCATCGACTGAGCCAAGTGGGGGAGGAGCTTTTGGCCGTGGTCGAGGACTGGATCGGCGCGCGGGTCTGAAGCGCTGGAATACCGCTGGATCGGAATGCGCGGCGCCTATACGCTTTAAAAAAATCCTTACGTTTAGAACCAGACAATGAAGATTCCAGTAGCAGTGGTCGGAGCCACCGGGATTGCGGGCCAGCAGGTGCTGGCCGCGCTCGACGGCCATCCGGATTTCGAAATCGCCGCGCTCGCCGCGTCCGAGCGGTCGGCCGGACGCAACTTCGAAGACGCAATCACGGACCGGGAAAGCGGGATGCGCCGCTGGTACGTCGAGGGCTGCGAGCCGCCGCGGCAGGCGCTGGGGCTCGCGGTGCAGGAGGCGAAATCGCTGCGCCTGGACGGGGTAAGGCTGGTTTTCGCGGCGGTCGAATCCGAGGCGGCGCGCGAACTCGAACCGATCTACGCGCGGCATGTACCGACGATCAGCACCGCGCGGCCCCATCGGATGGACCCCGATGTGCCCTTGATGATCCCGGGCGTCAATCTCGAACATATTGCGATCGTGAACGAGCAGCGCCGCCGGCGGGGATGGAAGGGCTATATCGCCACCTTGCCCAACTGCACGGCGACGGGGCTCGCGATTACGCTCAAGGCCCTGGACTCACGCTTCGGAGTGGAGTCGGTGATCGTAACCACGATGCAGGGAATTTCGGGCGCGGGACGCGACCTGCCCGCGCTCGATATCGTCGAGAATATCGTGCCGTATATTCCGCACGAGGAGGAGCGCGTGATGATCGAGACGCGCAAAATCCTGGGGCGCGTGTCCGAAGGCGCGATCGCGGAACTGCCAATCAGGATTAGCGCGACCTGCACGCGCGCGTCGGTGCTCGCTGGGCATACCGAAGCGGTGACGGTGGGACTCAAGCGGGCGGCGTCGCCCGAGGAAGCGATGGCGGCATTCGAGGACTACGGACGCGATTTTACTGCGATCGGCCTGCCCAACTCGCCGCGCCACATGATCACGGTGCATCGGAATCCGATGCGACCGCAGCCGCGGCTGGATCGCGATGCCGAGCGGGGAATGACAACTTCGGTCGGGCGGGTACGGGCGGACGAGGTTATCGCCAACGGGATCAAATACCTGCTGGTGAGCCATAACGCGGCGATGGGCGCGGGGCGCGGCGCGGTGCTAGTGGCGGAGTATTTGAAGCATACGGGTCACGTCGCGTAGGCCGCGGGCAGGCTGCGTTGCGCGATTATGCGCGAGGCGAGGCGCCGGCCGCGAGCGCCAGAAAATCCGCGAGATGGATCACCCGGGTCTTTGCCCCACGACGCCGCAATTCGGCGGCGATCTGAAATTCGCATCCCGGGTTCGACAGCACGAGATAATCGGCGCCGGTCACGAGGACGTTGTCGGCCTTGCGCCGCGCCAGTTCGCGCGCCATCGCGGGTTCGGTCAGGTTGTAGCTGCCGGCCGAACCGCAGCAGAGGTCCGACTCCGCCAATTCGACCAAGCTGACGCCCGGAATCGAACGCAACAACTGTCGCGGTGGTTCCCGCACACCGAGCCCATGCACGAGATGACACGAGTCGTGGTAGGCGACGGTGGCGCGGAATTCGCGTGTGAAGGGATTGTTGGCGGCAAGAATCAGCGAACTCAGGTCGGCGACGCGTGATGAAACCTCGCGGGCAGCGGCGGCGAAGTCCGGATCGTCCTTGAGCAATTCACCATAGCCGGCGATAACGGCGGAGCATCCGGAAGCGGCCGAAACGATGGCGCCGGCGCCGGCCGCTGTCAGCGCACGCACGTTGGCGCGCGCGAAATCCAGCGCCCGCGCGGTGTTGCCGTTATGCAGGTCGAGCGCACCGCAGCATTCGCTGCGCCCGATTTTTGCGATGCGGTAGCCGGCGGCTTCGAGCGCGCGCTCGCTGTTGGCATTCTCAGACTCGGTCAGCACCTGTGCGACGCATCCGTGATGAACCACCGCGGTTCGCATCGGCGTGCCGGTCTTTGCCGCCGGAAGCGCGAGCGCCGGAAATTTTGGCGCGTGGCTGGTATCGAGTGGCGGCAGAAGATCGAGCCATTCGCGGATCACACCGGGTGAGAGCCGATGCAGCAGCGGTCTCAGTCCTGCGCGTTCGAGCAGCATGAGGGGCGACAGCAATATTTTGAGGCGGGTGGGATAGGGAAAGATTGCGGCGATCGCCCGATTGCGCAGGCGATCGATAAGGGGGCGGCGCCAGTTGGATTCGACGTAAGCGCGCGCTTTTTCGATCAACCTGCCATAGCGGACACCCGACGGGCACGCGGTCTCGCATCCGCGGCATTCCAGGCACAAGTCGAGATGGCGCACCGCGTCGGCGTCGAGTTCGAGGCGGCCTTCGGCCAGAGCCTTCATCAGATAGATGCGGCCGCGCGGCGAGTCGGTTTCGGCGCGCGTCAGCGCGTAGGTCGGACATGCCTCGAGGCAAAGCCCGCAATGGACGCAATCAAAGAGCAGTTCGTAGTCGACGACGTCCCGCAACGGCTGTGCGGGTCGTGTTTCACGATCGTTGCGAGATGGCGCGGTGAGATCGCGCTGAACAGAAGGGAAGTGGGGTGTAGTGGCCATCGCGATCCGTCAAAGACCCCCGACGAAGCATCCTGGATTGAAGATGGCCTGCGGGTCGAAGGTGGATTTCAGACGGCTCATCAGCGCGAGCGCGGCTGGCGGAGGTAGATCGAAAAAATCGAAGCCGGCGCGATCGTCGGACCGTAGCGCGAGGAGACGGAGATTGCCGCGTGCCCCGTGGGCGATTTCGCGCCATCGCGTCACGGCGGTGCGTATTTCGCCGGCGTTGCTTTGAGGGCCGAGGAAGAGCTGCGCGACACCGCTTGCGGCATGCGCGCGGAATTCCGCGCCGCATGCATCAAGGCATCGTGCCAGTTCGGCGGGCAGCACGGCGATTTGCGCGACGATGGCAGCGTCGGGGTAATCGAGATCGCGCAGGCGTTCGTAAGTGGCAGCGGCGTCCGATCCGGCGAGTACCCTGGCGTTGGCTCCGAGTGCTTCAGCCAGTCGGGCATGTTGCGCGTCGGCTTCGCTGCGACTGCCGCCAAAGCCCGCAAATACGCAGAATCGCTCCCGAGCTTCGAAGCCAGCGCTGAAGGATGGGCTGATGACCTCCAAATGAAGGAGGGGCGCGGCCCCGTCGGCCCTGCGTGCAGCCTCGAAGGCGTCGACCGCGTGCTCGAACGAGGCAAGCATCAAGGTGTAGTTGTGAGGGATCGGGCGTACTTTGAAGGTCACTTCGGTAATTACACCAAGGGTGCCGAACGAACCGGTCATCACCTTCATCAAGTCATAGCCGGCGACGTTTTTGACTACGCGGCCACCGCCATGAATGATCCGTCCACCGTGACCAGCGAAGCGTATTCCGATCAGGAGGTCGCGCACGGTGCCGTCGTTCAGGCGAAGCGGTCCGGCCGTCGCTGCGGCGACCAGCGCTCCCAATGTAGTCATGAAGGGATAGGCCGGATCGGCGGGCAGGTGCTGGCCGTGCTCCGCCAGTTGGCGATTGAGCGCGCCGAGGGTCAAGCCGGCTTCGGCGACCACCGTCATGTCGTCAGGCTCATAGGCAACGACGCGGTCCATCTTCGCAAGCGATAAGCCCAAGTCGACCGGAGAAGGACGGATTTGGGCGAGCGTGCGCGCGGCGCCCATGGGAGCCATAGCAATTCGATCGGCTTCGCACTTGCGCACGAGGTCCCCAATTTCCGCGGCGCTTGCGGGTTCGACGATCAGGCGCGCGGCGCGGAGCTCGTTGGATTGCGGCACCCGCAGACGGTCCGCGCCAAGCAGGGCGCCGATCTCGCGGGCAAGCGTGGAAGTGTCAATTGGGCCGCTCATAAGCGCACGCGTGCACTCTTTCAGAGCGCAGCCTGGCGACGCGGCATCGCGACTTCGACGCATCCGCCCGGACGAGGGATGACTTTGTTGGGATTGGACCGCTCGCCGGGATCGAATACGCGGCGCAACTCGCTCATCACGAGCAGGTCGTCGGGCGAGAAAATAAGCGGCATCTCGGCCATTTTCTCCGCGCCAATTCCATGCTCGCCGGTCAGACTGCCACCCATTTCGACGCAAGCCATGAGGATCTCGCGGCCAGCATCGATCGCGCGGCGCACCTGCGAAGGGTCGCGTTCGTCGTAAAGCACGATGGGATGGATGTTGCCGTCACCGGCGTGAAAGACGTTGCCGATCTGCAAGTTGTGGCGGCGGCTAATCGCGGAAATCGCGCGCAGAATATCAGGGAGGCGAGTCCGCGGGACAACGCCATCCTGGGTCGCGTAGTTGGGGGCGAGACGGCCGGCGGCGCCGAAGGCGCGCTTGCGCGCCTTCCACAGAGTTGCGCGCTCGTTTTCGTCGCGTGCGAGGCGGACTTCGCGAGCCCCGGCGGCCCGTACCAGTTCAGTGACTCGCTGCGCGTGTTCATCCATCGCGGCAGCAAGCCCGTCCAGTTCCACAATCAGGACCGCGCCCGCATCTTCGGGAAGGCCCGCGTGGAACGCGGCCTCGACCGCGCGGATGACGAGTTGGTCCATCATCTCGATCGCGCCCGGAATAATCCCAGCAGCGATTATCGCCGAAACGGCGCGTGTTGCATTGTCGACGTCGGCGAAAATCGCGAGCATCGTGCGATGCGCCTCGGGCTCACGCACCAGCCTCAGGGTCGCGCGGGTGACAATGCCTGCGGTGCCCTCGGCACCGACGATCGCGCCGACGAGATCGTAGCCACATCGTTCCTCGGCGGGACCGCCGAGCTCAGCGATCGTGCCGT
>Ga0187771_10002383_pt1 | contig 12913 bp, 12 predicted proteins | sample 0116_SJ02_MP15_1_FD_133139 | JGI IMG/M metagenome (GOLD analysis project Ga0187771, IMG submission 133139) | Tropical peat soil microbial communities from peatlands in Department of Meta, Colombia - 0116_SJ02_MP15_10_MG | ecosystem: Environmental > Terrestrial > Soil > Wetlands > Peat | place... | reverse complement strand
CCCGTAGGCGACGGTGATCCGGGAGAGCCGCAGCGCCGGGCTCGCCGCCGCCGTCATCCGGAGACCCCCATGAGGGTGACCCGCCGCTGCCGGAACAGGAGCAGAAGGAAGAACGGCACGCCGGCGAAGGCGGTGAAGATCCCGACCGGGAGCACGGTCGAAGGGAACGCCAAGTTCGCCGCGTCGTTCGCCGCGACGAGGAAGATCGCACCGAACGCCGCCGATCCCGGCACGACCAGGCGGTAATCGGTCCCGAGGAGGCGACGGACGACGTGAGGAGAGACCAGTCCGACGAACCCGATGATGCCGGTGAATGCCACCGCCACGGCCGTGACCAACGACGCGAGCAGGAGGACCGCGAGCCTAGCCCGCCGGGCGTCGACGCCCGTGCTCTGGGCGACGTCCGGTCCGAGCTGCAGAAGATTGAGCTCGCGGCCTAGCACCGCGAGCGGGGCCCCGAGGGCGAGGACCGTGCCAAAGGCCACGGCGTCGACCTCCCAGCTGGCTAGCCCGAAGCCGCCGAGCAACCAGAACGTCACCTGTTCCGCGCCGAACGGGTTGTACAGGAGCACCAGCGAGAGCACCCCCGACAGGAGGTAGGCGATCGCGACCCCGCTCAGCAGCAGCGTTTCCACCGAGCTCGAGCGCCCGCTCGCGACGCCCAGGACGACGAGCCCGGTCGCCGCAGCCCCGAGAAAGGCGAACAGCGGCAGGACTAGGTCGGCGCTTCCCGGCTGAATCCGGTAGACATAGACGATGGCCGCTCCCAGGGTTCCCCCGCTCGATATCCCGAGCAGGTAAGGGTCGGCCAGAGGGTTCCGGAATATCCCCTGGAGGGCGCTCCCGGAGATCCCGAGCCCTGCCCCGACGATAAGCGCGAGGAGGACCTCCGGGAGGTAGATCTGCCAGACGATGAACACTCTCGTGCTGCAGACCGTCGGGGTGACCGGAGAGCCGACGCACGGGTTGGGGTAAAGCCACCCTCCGGTCAGCTGGTGCGCGAGGATCTGGAAGGTCGTCCGGAAGGGGATCTCTACCGGGGTACGGAGCAGGTCGCCGCCGAGCAGGAGGAGGACCGAGACGACCACGAGGCCGAACGTGCCGACAACGAGCGCGGCGACCCTCGTGGCGGTGTACCGAGGGCGGGAGGGGGTCGGGGCCGGGCGCGGGGAATCCACACGAGCTCCCTTCCTGACGACGTCCTCCCTAGCCCGGGTGGAAGACCCCGAGCAGGGCAGGGATCCCCTCGAGGATCATCGTCGGGTCCGGCTCCGTGATCCAGTTGGAATCAATCCCGGTCACGTTCCCGCTATGGACCGCCTGGAAATCGTTCCAATCCGGGCCAGACGAGTACGAGCTCTCGCTAAGCCCGAAGCCGGTGCCGTAGACGATCCAGTCCGGCTGGGCCGCGAGAACCTGGGCGGCGGTGAGCTCAGGGTACGGCTCGGTCGCGCTCGCGCTGATGCTGCTCGCGCCGGTGAGCTCCAGAAGGGATTCGCCGAACGTCCCCGGGCCGTACGTGTAGTAGCCGCTCGGACCGGCGTAGTAGGTGAGCAGGACCGTCGGAAGCGAGGCCGCGTTCGCGGTCGTGTTCGTCGCGTTGTACAGCTCCGAGTTGAGCCGAGCGTTCAGCGCGGAAGCCTGGGCGCCGACGCCAAAGATCTCCCCCACGAGGGTCGCGTCCACTAGGATTCCGCTGAGGGTGGGAGGCTGCAGCATCACGAAAGGGACGCCGAGCTCGCTCGTGACGAGGCTCAGCTCGGAGAGCGAGACCAGCGTGGACGCCAGGACGAGCGAGGGAGTGAGGTTCGCGAGCATAGAGGGAACGAACTCCGGCTCGACCTGGACGCACATCGACGAGGTCAGGTCCCAGAGGGCGATCTGGCCGGGGTCGTAGTCGTTGGACAGTCCCCCATCGGACGCCGCGTAGCAGTCGACACCGACGATGCGATCCCTGAGGCCGAGCTGGTAAAGGAGGTCGACGATGCTCGGCCCGAGGGCCACGACCCGGGCGGGATTGAACGGCACGCTCACCGAACGTCCGAGGTCATCGGTCACGGTCATGCTCCCGGGAGTCGCGGTCGGGTGGGAGCCCACCAGGGCGGCCGTCAGGGCGACGCCGCTTCCCCCGACCACCATCACGATCACGACGACCCAGGCCATCGGTACGCCGGGGGAGGGAGGAAGCGTCCCCGGCCGGTTCGGAGTCAAGGACATTAGCATTTGGGCAAACGCTCTTTCATATAACGATTCGCGCAAGGCGACTCCCGGGCGCGCCCGCCGGGACAAAGGCTATCTCCCGCCGGTCTCCCGCAGGGGCCGGAGGGAGCATAGGCTAACTTGGCAGACCAGCGGGCTCCAGTCAGGTGGCCGCCCGGCCGTCTGGTACGAAGGGTCTGCGGAGGGGTGCGCGGCATCCCCATGACGAAAGACTGGAGCGCGCGGAGAGACCCGCATATCGGGGTTCAAATCCCCGTGCTCCCACCTCTCTCCTCCTAGGGGGCCGGTACGCCTTCGGACCTGCGTCCCATCGAGCCTGGGCGCGGCCCTGGGCCTCACCCCCGTCCTTATCACGCCGGGATAACTGGAGAGGAGCGCGCGAGGCGATGCTCGAGCTTTCGGAACCGCTCAACGTGTGGTTCTACGCGCGGGACCTGGAGACCGCCCGGCGGTTCTACTCGGATCAGCTGGGACTGCCCCTCTGGCGAGAGGAGCCCGCGGAGGCCCTTCACTACGGCGTGGGAGGGACCTTACTGTCCATCCGGGCGAACCTTGAGGCGGACCTCCCGCCCCGGGGGAGCTGGCTGGTCTTCGCGGTGGATTCGGGTATCGATCGCACCTGCGAGGAGCTCCGGGCCCGCGGTGTAGTGTTCGAGGAGCCGTTGGCCGACCGTCCGTTCGGCCGCTCGGCGATGTTCGGGGACCCGGACGGTCACGAGCTCTGGGTCTGTCAGCCGTCGGCGACCGAGACGCAGTTCTACCGCTGGCGCCTGTCCCGCCGGCCCCGTCCTCGTCCCATTCCCTCGCGGCGCCAGCCCAGGATCCGCCGCCACGAGCTCCCGAAGCCGACCCGGCGCCGGGCTCATCCCGTGGAATAGCACCTGTCCTCGACGCTTCGCCCTCGGGGGCCTTCACGGTGAGGGCGTCTGCTACCCGAGCGGCGGGGATATGAGGTCGCGGTCGCCGTGCCCCCCTCGTGGACCGATCTCCTAGTGCGGAGCCGCCGCGGGAGCCGGGATCGTCGATCCCCACGCAAGCTCACCCCCTTACGGTGAGCTCCGGCGGCGTCTTCGGGGTCAGCCTTCTCGTCCAGCTCCTCGGAGTGGTGGGGAGCATCTTCCTGTACAAGCAGATGCTCGGGGTCGCCGGCGCGGCGATCATCGGGACCGCCCAGTTCTTCCTCCTGATCGGCTCCTCGATCAACGGCGTCGCGGACCTCCGCTTGGGAACCGCCTACTCGTACTACCTCGCTCGAGGGAAGCCGCCGACAGATAACACGTCGACCTACTTCGCGGTCCGCCTCGTGATGGTCGCCTGCGCGGGGGTTCTCCTTTTCGTCATCGCACCTCTGACGATCGCCGGCCACCAGATCGCGAGCGGACCGACCGAGATGGTTTCGCTCGCCGTGTTCCTCTTCCTCCCCGTCCTCTGGTCGCTCTCGACCGTCTACAACAGCATGTTCATCGGCCTGGGGAACTCGCTTCGAGCGCAGTACCCCTCGTTGATCGAAGCGGTGGTCCGGCTCCCGGTCCTGGTGTACGTGGCTTACGAGATGAAGAGCCTCGAAGGGATCACGGTCGCCTACGCGGTCGGGGCGGCCGCGTCCGCGCTGTTCTGCGTGCCGGCCCTAGTGACCCGGTTCCGGACCGTCCGAGGCTCGGAGGCCCGGCGCCTGTTCCGGTTCGCGTGGCCGCTGATGGGCAGCCTGGTGCTCACCTACCTGGTCACCAACATGGTCCCGCTCATCGTCAATGCCGGGCTGGGCCATGTCCAGCTCTCGATCTTCCTGGCCGCGAACGGCTGGAGGGTGCTGGTCCTCTCTCTCCCGGGGGCGGTGACGACCCCCTTGTTCCCGTACCTCGCCGGCCTGCACCAGCGGGGGGACCACGAGGGGCTTCGGCGCGGGACCTGGCAGGCGCTCCGCTACTCCTCCATGCTGCTCGTACCCGGGGTGGTGGCCCTCGTCGTCTATCGTTCGACGTTCCTGCTCACGTTCTCGAACCGACTCTACGCGGCCGGCGGAGCGTTACCGCTCGCGATCCTCGTCGCGGGCGCCATCCCTCTCTCGCTGAGCCAGATCATCCAGTCGTCGATCAACGCGATCGGCCGTCAGCGGCTCGAGCTGTACATCACCAGCACGCAGGTCGTCGTGCTGTTCGCGGCGGTCTTCTTGCTGATGCCCCCGTGGAGGGTGGTCAACCTCTTCCCCGGCCAGTACGGGGGGATCGTCGCCGGCTCGGTGGCCGTCCTCCTCTCGTCGTGCGCCGCGCTCGCGCTGAACACGTACTTCATGGAGACGCTGATTCGGGTCCATATCGACCCGAGGTCCATCGCCCGGATCACCGTGAGCGCGGCCGTGTCGTTCGGCTCCCTTTCCGTGATCAACCGAGGGCACCCGTTCCCCGTGGCGACCGGCATCGAGCTGCTCGCCGCGGTCCTGGTCGGCTTCGCGGTCTACTTCCTGGTCCTCGCCGGGGTCGGGGAGCTCACCCGGGACGACGTCCACCGGATCGGTCGGTCGCTCAGCCTGCCCCCGAGGTTCCTGGCCGCGATGGCACGGCTCTGCTGGCGGGAAGCTCTCCCCGAGCTTCCCGCGGTCGAGCCGGGCCGGGCCCGGGGGTTGAGCGCCACCGAGCTTCCGGAACCGTTCAGCGGGACCACCGAGCTACCAAGCCTCGGTCAGGTCGCCTCCGAAGGCATTCCCAACTCGGAGCTCGGCAACGGGAACCGCCGTCCCTGAGCGTCCGTCGGCCGCAGCCGCTCTCGTCTGGGAACCGCACCGGGGGAACCACGGGATCCCGGACCTCCGGAGGGCCTAGACGTTAAGGCGCGACCCCCACTGCATCGCCCCATGAGCGTTCCTCCGGTTCCCGGCCGGCGGGCTCGGCCCTCGGTCGCGGGTGACGGGGCCGGTTCCTGCCCCGACGGAGGGCCCCGCCCGATGGCGACCGCTCGCGGTCCTGGATGAGCGAGATAGCCCTCAGGAGCCGGGACCTCTGGAAGGTCTACCGCTCCAAGTCGACGCCCCCGGTGACGGCGCTCGCCGGGGTCTCGCTCGAGGTCCGGCGGGGGGAGCGCGTGGCCCTGCTCGGGCGGAACGGCGCGGGCAAGACCACCTTCCTCAAGATCGCGTCGACCCTGCTGCGACCGACCTCGGGCGCCATCGAGGTGTTCGACGTCGATGCCGACCGGCACCCGGAGAAGGTCCGCCCGTACATCGCCGTGGTCCCTCAGGAGGGGAAGCCGTTCTTCCACCTCACGCCGCGCGAGCAGGTCTACACCTACCTGCGCACCCGGGGTCTGTCGCGCGAGTCGGCCCAGACGAGGACCGAGGAGTCGCTCCACCGGATGGGTCTGAGCGAGTTCGCCGACCGCCTCTCCATCACGCTCTCGGGGGGGCAGCGGCAGCGGACGATGGTCGCGACGGTGATCGCGACCCAGGCCCCGCTCCTCTTCCTGGACGAGCCGACGATCGGGATGGACCCGTTCGCGCGGCGCTCCGTCTGGGAGTCGCTGCGCGAGCTGACGCGCCTCGGGTCGACGATCGTGCTGACGACGCACTACCTCGACGAGGCCGATGCCCTCAGCCAGCGGCTCTACATCATCGAGCGCGGGCAGGTCCTCCTGAGCGGAACGGCGGAGGACGTCAAGCGGTCCGTCGGAGGGACGCTGAAGGTCTACCTGCCCCAGGGGGCGGGGGCGGCCGACCGCTTCCAAAGCTTCGGGTCGTGCGTCACGGATGGCGAGGGCCTCGCGGTGATCGCCTCCCCGGAGCGGCTCGGAGAGCTGATGGCGGTGGCCGTCGAGGCGAACCTCACCGCGACCGTCGGGCCGGTGACCCTCGAGGAGGCGTTCCTCCGGGTCGTCGGGAGGTCGATCGATGAGGACTAGCGTCAGCGAGGCCCCGCGGGCGTTCCGGGGGCTGCCGGCGTTCCTATGGACCGAGACCCTCGTCCAATCGCACGAGGAGCTTGCGATGGCGACCTCGATGGTCGTCCAAGGGGTGCTCCTAGTCTTCGTCTGGGTCCTCAACCCGAAGCTGATCGGCGTCGCGCTCCTCGGAGCCGTCCTCTTCTCGATGTTCACGATGGGCCAAAGGGTCCTCAACGAGGCGGCCTACATCCGCATCGACCACAAGGCGAACGAGCTCTACCTCGCCAGTCCGCTCACGGCCGAGGGCTACTTCCTAGGCCTCTCGGCCGGCATCCTGGTCGTCTACCTCCCCCCGGTGCTCGTGGTCGGCGTGCTCGCGGAACTGGTCATCCACTTCTCGGCGGTGCAGGCAGCCCTGTTGGCCGGCCTCGCGACGGCGGTATGGCTCTCGGCCGCGTCGATCGGCTACATCCTCTCGACCGCGTTCCGGGACAACCGGGCGATCTGGGCCTACGCGAGCCTCTTCTTCAACGTCTTCGGGGTCCTACCGCCCGTCTTCTACCCCTTGGGTCTGTTCCCTTCCGCGCTCCGGCCGATCGTGCTGCTGATGCCCCCGAGCGCGGCGGCCGCAATCCTGCAGACGGCCATCGGCGTCTCGCACCCGACGTCCGGGCAGTTGACCCTCGCCGCTCTCGGGCTCGTCGTCGAGGCGGTCGGCCTGTTCGCGTTCGCGGTCTACTGGGCCCGACGGACGGCCCGGGAGCGGTGAATGCCACCATCGACCGTGGCCGAGCGATTCCCCGGCGTGCCGGTCCGGGGCCGCGCGCTCCCGGCGTTCCTGCTCGTCGGGTGGCGGTGGATCTCGCGCAACCCGGCGGTCGCGATCACCCCGATCCTCCTCCCGTTCATCTTCCTCTACTTCCTCTCGCTGATTTCACCGCCGTCGCTCCGCCCCCTCGAGATCGTCGGCGCTATGCTGTTCACCATGCAGAACATCGGCTCCTGGGTCCTCGGCGACAGCGCGACCTGGAGGATCGAGTGCTCGCTCCAGGACATGTTCGTCGCGAGCCCGCTCGGCCGGATCCGTTACCTCTTCGGCATCGCCTTCTCCAACCTCATCGCGATGGTTCCCGCCTTGGCGGTCCTCGCCGCGATGCTCGCGTGGCTCGGCCGCACCGACGGTCATCCGCTCACCTGGTACGCCGCCGGGGTCCTGCTCGGGAGCCTCGCCGTGATGTGGGTCCTGTTCAGCTCCATCGGGATTGCCATCTCGAGCCGGGTCCGTTCCCAGCGGGAGATCTGGCCCGTCGGGAACCTTACGTTCACGCTGCTCGGCATGCTCTCGCCGCTCTACTACCCGGTCTCGATCCTCCCGCCCCTGTGGCAGGACGCCGCGCACTTCCTCCCTGCGACGTACGCTGCCCTCCTCGCGCAGGGGGCCCTCGGGATCACTCCCGCCTCTCCGGCCCAGATGGCCCAGTACGCCGGTCTTCTCGGCGTGTGCGCGGTCGTGGGGCTCGCGGTGACGCTCCGCCTCTACCGATGGGGCGAACTGTAGCCGTCGCCACGAAACGTTCATGGGGGGGTGCGGTGTGGCAACAGCGGTGCAACCGCCCTCCGCTCCCGCGCGCCGCACGGAACGCGACGGCCGACTTGGCCGGGCGCCGGGCCCGGTAGTTTCTCCAGCGCGCCGGCTCGCTCGGGGGGCCTACGCTTAACCATGGGCAACGAAGAGTTCGATGAGATCCTGTCCGCCCTCGACCGAGAGAGCGCCCGCATCCGGGTGCGCGCCGAGCCGCGTCGCTACAACAAGCCGGCGACCGTCATCTCCGGGTTCCCGCCCGGGGTCGACCTTGAGGAGACGACCCGGACCCTCAAGAACCGCTTGGCGACCGGCGGCTCGGTCGTCGACGGCGAGGTCTACCTGCAGGGGGACCACCGAGCCCGTATCCGGGAGGAGCTCGGGCGCCTAGGGTTCGACCCCGAGACGGTCGAGGTATCGGACGCTGCCCTGCCGAAACGCGGGCGCCACGGCTAGTCAGGAGGCGAACTGCGACCCTGCGGGGTCCCTGCCCGTGGCCGGTTTACGCACCCGTAGATGCTTTAATCCCATCCGGCAGATGGGCTTTCGATGGCGGCGTATGCCCACCCCGAAGTCCTGGTCGAGACCGACTGGGTAGCGACTCACCTGAACGACCCGAAGGTCCGCATCGCGGAGGTCGACTACGACCCGGCCGCGAACTACGACCTCGGCCACGTGCCCGGCTCGGTCCTGTTCGACTGGCGGAAGGACATCAACGACCCGGCCCGGCGCGACATCCTGACCCCGGAGGCCCTGACCGAGCTGTTCCGCAGGGCGGGCGTTTCGGAGGGGACGACCGTCGTCCTCTACGGCGACTTCAACAACTGGTTCGCCGCCTTCGCGTTCTGGGTCTTCGCCTACTACGGCGCGAAGGACGTCAAGCTGATGAACGGCGGCCGCAAGAAGTGGATCGCCGAGGACCGTCCCCTCACCAAGGAGGCCCCGAAGCCGGCGAACGGCACGCTGAGGGCCCGCCCGCCGGACGCCTCGCTGCGGGTCTTCCTCGACGACGTGCGCCGCTTCCTCCCCGACGTGAAGGCCGGTAAGTTCGCCTTGGTCGACGTCCGCGGTCCGAAGGAGTTCTCGGGGGAGATCACCGCGCCGCCCGAATACCCCAACGAGCACGCCCAACGCGGCGGCCACATCCCGGGGGCGAAGAACATCCCCTGGGCCCAGGCCGTACGCGACGACGGGACGTTCAAGTCGCGCGAGGAGCTCGAGGCGATCTACCACGCCCAGGGGATCCGTCCCGGCGTCCCCGTGGTGACCTACTGCCGCATCGGAGAGAGGTCCAGCCACACGTGGTTCGTCCTCCGGTACCTCCTCGGCTACCCGGACGTGCGGAACTACGACGGCTCCTGGACGGAGTGGGGGAACCTCGTCCGAATGCCCATCGAGCGATAGGCCGGCCTGTCTACCGCTGGCCCGACGCCGACGGCCGGCGCGGCGTCGGGTGCTCCACCCTCTGCACCAAGAACTGGTGCAGCGACCCCTCCGTGCGGTGGGCAAGGACGGCTTGGCCCGACCGATCGGACCAGCGGACCATCTCGATCGGGCTCGTCGGATCGTCGGTCACCAACAGCAGCGCCTCGCCGGGCGCACGCCGTGCGACCTCCTCGTCCAGGCGGGCCAGGACCGCCGTGCACTCGACCCCGACCTCGACCAGCTCGGTCTCGGGCGTGAGGGGCCAGCAGTGGACCCGTCGCGACCGGATCACCTCCTCGAGCCCCGCGCGGATCACGGGCGCGGGAGCTAGCAAGGAGATTGGGTCGGTCGCCCGCACCGGCCGGACCCGGACGATCCACCCGTCGGCGTACGGCCGGTCGTTGATCAGCCGTGGACGTTCACGTACTGCCGGATTGCGTTCCACGACCTCGGCGTCGACCGGAAGCCGCACCGCCCCCGTGTACCTCGTGCTCTCCACGGTGGCGACGCTGCGACCTCGGGTGAGGGGTCCGGTCACCGGCCGGAAGGAGAGCTCCCGGAGCGGTCCGGCGAACGCGCCGACGGTGGCAAGGAGACCGACACGGGCAGTCCCTCCCGCGTCGTCGTCCTGCCACCAGACCTCCTGCTCGAGGTCGTAGAGCCGGTCCTCCGGAAGGACGCAACCCAGGACGTCCACGACCCGGTCGACGGTCCGGTAGGCTATAGCGGCGAGCCGGGCGAGAAGGCTTTTCCCGCCTCACGTGCGTGGCGCCGGTGGTGGTGGAAGGGAAGAGCCGGGCCCCCCCGATGACGGTCCCCCGGGGTCGTTGTCGTTGCGGCCACTATCCGACGCATCACATGGGGGTCCGCTCGGTCGGTGTCTCCTCCAGCTTCCGCCTCGATCCCGGGGGGCCCTGCTCGATCTGCGGCGAGGCGACGTGCCGTGCCTACGCGCCGGCCGGGTCCGGGTCGGATTCCCGCTAACCGTACGCCTCGTGGATGAGGTAGTCCTTCAGCCGGTTCAGTCGATCCTCCCAGAAGTGGAAGTGCCAGGACCGGGCCTCTTCCCAAGCGCCGCCGCTGCCCCACCCCGCTTGTTCGAGCGTTACGTCGACCCCTTCCGGCGACTCCTGGAGGCGGAGGTAGACGGAGGTTCTCGGCTCGGGCTGGTTCATGAGGGCCACGAACGGCACCGGCGCGAACCAGGTGAAGCCGAGGTCGAGGGCGGGGGAAAGCTGCGTGATCGTACCTTGGCTCTCGTGGGGCGAGGGGCCCTTCCAGCGGAGGTGGTAGGCGCCCCCGACCCGCGGTTCGACCGTGGCCTCGTCGCAGAGCCACCCCTTGAGCCGGGACGGCTCGAGGAGCGCCGCGTGGATCATCGCCAGCGGTAGTGGGACCGTCACCTGGATGAGGATTGGGTCGAGGCTCTCCTCCACGGTCGGTCCGCGGACCTCTCGACCTATAGGCGTTTTCGGCGGGAAGCTGAGCCAAGAGCGATGGCGTCAGAGCCTCCTGAAGCGGGTCGCGGCCGGGCGAGACCAGCGGGCGGAGGGGGAGACCGACCATCCAACGCCGAGCATTCCGGGCCGGAGGGCGCCCGCGGGCGGACCGTACTGTTCCGCCATCGGCAACGTGGGAGCACCCCTCCCCGAACGGCAGGGCGCCAACGGACCCGCGGAGTCGCCTCACTGAGGCCGCGCTAGGCCCGTGAGCACGTTCGGCCGGCCTTCCCTCATTCGCCAGAACTGATCTTCGAAGAGAAGATGCAGAGCGAGCATCGAGTACCCGGGCCAGGTTCGATGGACGAGCGCTACCAGATCCGCCGATGAGCCGTCGGGCTGCTTGAGCAGCCGGCGGAACACCTTCGTGTCCCAAGGCGGCAGGTACGCTAGGGCATCGTAACGGTGGAAGTAATCGAGCATAAGGCCTCCGACGGTCGCCGGACCCACCCCGGGGATCTCTCGGAGGGCGGCAGCAAGCTCCGCGTCCGAGAGCTCCCAAAGCCTATCCTCGAAGGTCCTGTCGCCGCGGGCCAAGTATCGGGAGAGCCGTTCCAGCGATCGAGCGCGGTACCCAACTCGCAGCTCACGAAGGTGACACTCCTGCCCCACAAGGGCCCGTGGCTCCCAGAAGGCCCAGAGCGAGCGGCCGTCGAACCTCACGAGCGATCCGTACGCTTCGAACAGGCGTTGCATCATCCTTGCCGTTCGGCCCACCTGGGCGTTCTGGAGGCAGATCAAGATCACGAGAAGTTCGTAGAGGCTGTACGCGCACGTCGGCCGACTCCCTATCCAACGGAGGAGTGACCGTCGACCTCGGGGGGTCCTCCTGGCGAGGCGAACGAACGGGGTGAGGTCGGACTGGGTGTCGAATCGGCGCCTCAGGAGGTTGATGAGATGAACCCATTGAATCCGTGTGAGCGTCCCTCGGCCGTAGACGCTCACCTCGATCTCCGGCCGCCAGAGGTCATCGTTCCCGGAGAAGCGCAGACCGAACACTCGCCGGCCGACCCGGAGGGTTTGCCAGCAGGCGAGCCCCTGCTCCAGCCGGTCCGTCGTTCGAAAGTGGGACGGTTTGACGAACGACCCTCGGTAGCTGTACGGTGGTGTAGGGTGAATCACTGTTCGACCCAGTCTCCTGAGGGGCCGGCTCGGACGGGGGAGGCGAGAACTCCGAGCAGTAGACACGGACCCGTGAACTGGTACCATTCGGGGATTGGGATGCGTCGATCGCCTCTCTGAGAGGTTCGTCCCAGTCGGCTCCCCTGAGGTCATTCCTCCTCCGGAGGGCCGGTACCCAAATCAGGGCATTGAGCGAGCCTCATGCCTTCCAGGGGCTGCGAAAAGCGCCGGGTCGGTACGGTCGGGCTCGGTGAGAGGTTGTGCGCAAGGCCCTCTCCAAGCCGCCGCCCGATCGTGACGCGCGAACAGGACGCCGAGGGGACCGGGAGGAGAGGGTTGCCTTCCAGCTGCCGCGAATGGGTGGACGTAGAGCGCACCGTCGTAAGGAGTGGACTGGTCGGGATTTGAACCCGAGGCCTCCGGTTTGCAAAACCGGCGATCTTCCGAGCTGATCTACCAGCCCACGTGCCGGCATCGTCCTCTCTCCCGGTTAGCCTTTTTGGGGCGCAGGGCCCGTCCGCACCCCCCAACCCTGAGTCCCTTCCGAGAAGCAGGGAGAGAGCGTCCTCCACGTCGGTGCGGCTGGGGCTTGTCGCGTCGTGGAAACGCCTTGAACGGCGATAGGGTAAGCGGCCTGATGAAGCTCGGGGCGTTCTCGGTCGTGGACGCCTATCCGGACCGACCGGACGGGGACGCGGGCAGGGTCGTCGAGGTCGTGCGGCTCGCGGAGGAGGTCGAAGCCGCCGGGCTCTCCTCGCTCTGGGTCGCAGAGCATCACTTTCACTCTGGCGGCGTCTGTCCGGCGCCCCCGGTGCTCCTGGCCGCCTGTGGCATGCGAACGCGAAGGATCCGGCTCGGCTCGCTCGTCAGCGTGCTGCCGTTCCACCGCCCCATCGACGTCGCCGAGGAGTACGCGCTCGTGGACCGGCTCATCGGCGGCCGTCTGAACCTCGGGGTCGGAAGCGGTTACCTCGCCTCCGAGTTCGCAGGCTGGGGCGTCGACCCAGCGGAGAAGCGTGGCCGGTTCGACGCAGCCCTGGAGACAATCCGGACGGCGCTCGCCGGGCGTCCGGTCCACGCGGGAGGCGAGGGTTCTCCCCCGGTGACGCTCAATGTGCTTCCCCTTCAGCGGCCGCATCCGCCGCTCTGGATCGCGGTCCAGCGTCGCGAGGCGGTCCCCTACGTCGCCCGT
>Ga0187771_10002382_pt1 | contig 12923 bp, 11 predicted proteins | sample 0116_SJ02_MP15_1_FD_133139 | JGI IMG/M metagenome (GOLD analysis project Ga0187771, IMG submission 133139) | Tropical peat soil microbial communities from peatlands in Department of Meta, Colombia - 0116_SJ02_MP15_10_MG | ecosystem: Environmental > Terrestrial > Soil > Wetlands > Peat | place... | reverse complement strand
TCGCGCAGGGTATCGATACGCAAATGTCTGAGGCGAAGCATCGGAGTGGCACCGAAGATGGAAGCTTAGCGGATCGTGGCGCGCAGGGCGAAGCTCGCCCGTCCGATGAGCGGGAGCTCGGTACGCCCATCAGCAACCCGGCTTGACGCGACACCCATCGAGGGGTAGCCAATGAGCGAGAGAGCATCGCACTCGCCCACGAGCGCGGGGACAGAGCGAGGTTCGTTCTCGCTCAGGGATGAAGCCCGGTTGCGGCTCAGGCTCAGCCGGGCTTCAAATGGACAGGGGATGTAATCGGGGAATGATACGCACGCTGATCGTGGACGACTCACCGATAGTGCGAAAAGCGCTGAGACTGCGCCTTGAGAAAGCAGGTTTTGAAATAGTAGGCGAGGCGTTAAACGCGTCCGAGGGGTTGGAGTTGTTTCGTGCGCTGCAACCGCGGTTGGTAACGCTGGACCTGCTGATGCCGAAAGTCGGGGAAATCGACGCGAAGACCCTGTTCAGCTCGATTCGCGAGGAACAACCCGAAACCGCAATCATCGTGATCAGCGCGCATCCCAAGGGAATTGACCGAGCAGAGTACATGCGAAAGGGAGCGCTGGCTTACTTCGAGAAGCCCCCTAACTTTGGGGCATTGCTCGCGAAGCTCGACCAAATTTTCCCACGGGGCTAGTGGGGCCGAACGATTGTGATGAGCCAGTCGGGCGTTAGGCCGGCCACCGTGGCCTTTAGCGGCGTGGTGCGTTGCGAATGGCGAAGATCGGTTCAGAGTTCATGATTTGGTGCCCCTAGTGAGACCCGGCCGCGTGCGCCGGTACCGTCGGTCATTCAGAATGCCCGTTGGAGCGGACGGGTGTAGGAAAGAAGTTATCGTCCGGTATCTGCGCGTTCGTCCACGGGGGATCGGCCGGGAAGGTTCCGCGATACCGGCGGCCAAGGTCGATTCCGGCGAGCTTGCAGGCTCGAGGATACGCCTTCGACTTGAACTCTTCGAACAGGTTACGAAGTGCGCGAGACTCGTCGAGAAGATCGTTGATGCGGTGCCTATGCTCGGTCAGGTGAAGCTTCCACTGACGTTCTCTTCGGCGTCTTTCGCTGGCGCTCGGTTCATACTGCAACTTCAGCAGATGAGCGAACAGTTCTTCGAGATGACGAAGTAATTCGTGGCGCGTCCGCAGGGCCATCTCTTCGAGTTCCTCGGCCACTGCGGCCCAGTCGACGAGCTCGGGCTGACGAAGACGAAGCGTCTTTGCCTGATCAAGAAGCCAGGCATAGAAATCTTCCTGGCGTCCCGATTTTTCCTGTTCCAGGGAGCGCATCGGATGCGCGAAGCCAATGGAGGGAGATTGCGTTTTTTTGCCCGTCCGCACTTTGGTTCGGACACCTGGGCGTATCACGAGCTACACGTCTACAGGAATCGCTTGCCGGATGTTGGCGGCTCACCTAACGATGTTGCAACAGCAGCAAAGGCAAGCGCGCCCGCAGGGCCTTGGAGACCCTGCGGGCGCCAACGATGATCGATTTGTGCTTCTGTTCTACTCGATGATGAGGCCTTCGAGGTCGCCTTTTTGGCGCCATTGAGCGAGCATCTCGTAGAACGCTACCGCGCCGCCGGGGTATTGGCTGTCGAGGAAGCCCTGGTGGGCGTTTTGTCCCTCACCATTGTAGTAACCCGGCGTACAAGTGTTCTGGTAATCGGTGATGAAGCTGGGCGCGTTGACGATCTTCACCCATTCGGCCTCGGCCTCGAGGGTGGGTTCGACCGCCTTCCCTTCGCGGTCCTTGACCTGCGCGACGACGTGGGCGATGTGAGTCGCCTGCCCGTTCAACATGTAGGTGAAGTTCGGGGCGAGGCCGGTCTGGGTGAGGCCCATGTGGAAGCAGTTGGGGAAGCCGTGGCTCAGGAAGCCGTGGTAGGTTCTCATCCCTTTCGACCAATAATCGGAAAGGGTGCGGCCGCCGCGGCCGTAGAGCTCGAACTCGGCGCGCCGAGTGTAGGCGGTACCGACCTCGAAGCCGGTGGCGAAGATGATGCAATCCACCGGGTACTCGACACCATCGACGACGACGGCGTTTTCGGTGACGCGGTCGACGCCCTTCCCTTTCGTGTCGACCAGCTTGACGTTGGGCCGGTTGAAGGTGGGCAGGTACTCGTCGTTGAAGGTCGGCCGCTTGCACCATTGGCCGTACCAGGGCTTGAGCGCCTCGGCGGTCCGCGGGTCGGCGACGGTGGCGGAGACGCGAGAGCGAATCTCGTTCATCTTCTGGTAGTCGGCGATCTCCGACATCAGGGCCATCTCTTCGCCGGAGAGGTTCGCGTTGTCCTTGCCGGAGAGCAGGCGGGCGAGATTCTTGAAGAGGCTGGTCCATTTGTCGCCGACCAGATCCTCCTCGACGGGCGTTCCGGCCAGAATCGAGCAGAAGTTGTGGTTGCGGTAGTCCTGCCATCCGGGGCGCAGCGTCTTGACCCATTCGGGATCGGTGGGTTTGTTGCCGCGCTCGTCGACCGAGGAGGGCGTGCGCTGGAAGACGTAGAGCTGAAGCGCGTGCTGGCCGACATGCGAGACGCATTGGATGGCGGTGGCGCCGGTGCCGATGACGGCGACGCGCTTGTCGGCGAGCTTGTGGAGGCCGCCGGTGGTATCGCCGCCGGTGTAGTCATAGTCCCAGCGGCTGGTGTGGAAAGTGTGGCCCTTGAACTTCTCGATGCCGGTGACGGCGGGGAGTTTGGGGCGGTTGAGCGGGCCGCTCGACATGATGACGAAGCGCGCGTGGAAGACGTCGCCGCGATCGGTGCGGACGATCCAGCGCGAGGACGCGTCGTCCCATCGCGCCTCTTTGATTTGGGTCTGGAAGCAGGCGCGGGGGTAGAGGTTGAAGTGGCGGCCGATGCGCTTGGCGTGCTCGAAAATTTCGGGCGCGAAGGAGTACTTTTCCTTCGGCATGTAGCCGGTCTCTTCGAGCAGCGGCAGGTAGACGTAGGATTCGATGTCGCATTGGGCGCCGGGATAGCGGTTCCAGTACCAGGTGCCGCCGAAGTCGCCGCCTTTTTCGATTATGCGGAAGCTGGTGATGCCGGCCTGCTGGAGACGGGCAGCAGCGAGGAGGCCGCCGAAGCCGCCACCGATGATGACGGCGTCGAGATATTCCTCGAGAGCGGGGCGGGTGAAGCCGGGATCGACGTAGGGGTCGGAGTTGAAGTGCTCGAAGGCGCCGGTGATTTCCTGGTACTGATTGTTGCCGTCGGAGCGCAGGCGTTTATTGCGCTCCTCGGCGTACTTGCGGCGTAAATCGGCGGGGTCGAAACCGAGTTCCTCGGGAGTTGGAATGCGGCTGGTTTGGTCGGTCGTGGCTTCACTCATAGGGTGAGCGCTCCTTGTTGGAATCGGGACGGTTGCGCGGCGTCCCGGGCTATTTCCGGGTTGTAGACCAGATTGTGTCCTTCGGCAAGGATTTTCTGTTAGGATAACGCGTTTGGTGGGGAAACTGAATCTGTGGTTGAAACGCCGCGAACGGCCCCGGGATCGATAGCGGCCTGCCGGCGCAGGGTTGAATCCCGATGGATTTCCTGAGCAGTTTGTAGCGCCGACGCGGCTCAAAATTTCGGGACGCGAGAGGAACAATACGCAAAGGTCCGCAGGGCGCGCACAAGCCCGCGGAACCGCTGGATTATCGATGGCTGCCGCACCTTCCCAGAGCTCCGCGCCACCAGTCCATAGCGCACCTTCGAACAAGTGGCTGATCGCCGTCGCGGTGATGATGGCGACGATCATGGAGGTGCTCGACACGACGATCGCCAACGTCGCGCTGCTGCATATCCGGGGCAGCCTGTCGGCCGGGGTGGACGAGGCGGCGTGGGTGCTGACGTCGTATATCGTGGCGAACGCGATCGTGATCCCGCTGACGGGATGGTGCGGCGCGTACTTCGGACGCAAGCGCTTCTTCAACTTCTCGATCCTGCTTTTCGTGGGCAGCTCGCTGATGGCGGGGGCTTCGCCGAATCTGCAGACGCTGGTGTTCTTCCGAATCCTGCAAGGGATCGGCGGCGGGGCGATGATGCCGATGTCGCAGGCGATCCTGATGGAGACGTTTCCCCCGGAGGAGCAGGCGGTGGCGATGTCGGTGTGGGGGCTCGGGATGATGCTGGGGCCGGTGATGGGACCGATCCTGGGCGGGTGGATCACGGACAATTACAGTTGGCGCTGGATTTTCTATATCAACGTGCCGGTGGGCGTGATGGCGTCGTTCATGGTGACGGTGTTCGTGCACGATCCGGCGTATATCCGGCGCAATATCAAGTCGATCGACTGGTGGGGGTTGGGCTACCTGGCGGTGGGGATCGGCGCGATGCAGGTGATGCTGGACAAGGGCGAGCGGCTGGACTGGTTCAGCTCGCATCTGATCGTCGCGCTGACGGCGATCGGAATGATCGGGATCGCCGCGTTTATATTGCAGGAGCTGCGGACGCACGAGCCGATCGTGAATCTGCGCGTGCTGAACAACCGCACGTTTGCGGTGGGCACGATCTTCACGACGATAATCATGTTCGGGATGTACGGGACGTACATCCTGATTCCGCTGTACTGCCAGCAGATCGCGGGCTACACGCCGCTGCTGGCGGGGCTGGTGCTGTCGATCCAGAGCTTCGGGACGTTCCTGTCGATCGTGCTGGCGGGGCGGCTGTTCAACCGGTTCGACCCGCGCATGATGGTGGCGCTGGGCTGCATCCTGGCGGGGATCGGGAGCTGGGACATGGCGCACTTCTACGCGCAGATCGACTTCGGGAGTATCGCGATTCCGGGCGTGCTGCGCGGGATCGGATCGGGGCTGATCTTTATCCCGATGACGACGCTGAGCCTGGGAGCGGTGCCGAAGGAGGACATGGGAACCGGGTCGGGGCTGTTCAACATGGTGCGGACGATCGGCGGCAGTATCGGGATAGCGGTGCTGGTGGCGATGCTGTCTAGCGGCGCGCAGATCCATCAGAACTATATCGCGGGGCACGTCGATCCGTTCCGCTTCGGGGTGTGGCAGCACGCGTATCCGGCGGCGTCGGGCGCGATGGGGAACCTGACGCGGCATGGGACGGCGCCGGTTTTGGGAATGGTCTACCAGGAAGTGCAGCGGCAGGCGGCGGTGATGGCGTTCGTGGACGATTTCCGGATCATCGCGTACATCTTTTTCTTCCTGAGCCCGTTCGCGTTCGTGATGCGCAAGCCGCGGGCGGGATCGGCCGCGCCGGCGGGCCATTGAGCGGGAGCAAGCGGAGGCGCGGCTCGCGGATGGTCAGGCGGCGGGGGGATTCACGTCGGCCCAGAGGCGGCGCATGAATTCGATGTGGGTCTCGACCGCCCACAGGGCCTCGGCGGCGGCGCCTTCGGGAATCGCGCTGAAGATCGAGAAGGCGCTGCTGTCGCCGTGATCCTTGTCGACTTCGACGTGGACGGAAAAGAAGCGGACGCCGTTGTCGTCGAGGCCGTAGTGGCGCCGGAGGCCGTCGATGACGCGCGGATAGGCGTCGGGGTTGTGGAGTTCGGAACCGAGGCTGATGCCGGCGAGGGTGGTGTACCAGGGCTTGGAATCGGCCAGCCAGTACATCCAGTGGGCCATGGCGGTGGCGTCGGGCGACATGCGCGCGTGGATGAGATTGTCGCGGGGGATGCCGAGGGCCTCGCCGAAGTCGAGATAGAGCTCCATATGGGAGCGCATCACGCCGGATTGGCGGCCGAGTTCCTCCTCGAGGAGGTTTTCGACGATGGCCTTGCGGGCGAGGAAGTTGTCGCACCTGGCATAGATGAGCCCGAGGATGTTGGCATTGTGACCCTTGTTCCCGATGTAGAGCTGGGTCGCCCAGTGGCGCAACTGAGGGGTGGTGAGGCGGCCTTGCTCGATGGCGTCGATGGTGGGGTGATGCTTGAGGGTGCGGCGGTCGCGGTCGAGCCGATCGAAGAGCGCGTTGAGTTGACGCTTGCCCTGCATCACGTCCATCGGCGGTCCCTCCTGCGGGCGCGATTGGCGCCGAGCCTGGGCGGAAATGTAGCCGGAGGATACAGAGCATAGCAATGGCGCGGACGTTCGAAAATTTGCTTGCTCTAGCCGCGCCGGGAATGGTACGCAATTTTGCTCCCATCAAGAGGCGGGACGGGCAATCCCCGGGGATGAAATGGATTGCCGCCTGCCAATCGGGGACATGTGGAGAGATAGTTGATGGCTAATGCGAGCGGCAAGGAGCCCTGGGGACTCGGGCGTTATATTTTACAGCACCGCGCGCTGATCGGACTGACGCTAATCGGGATCACCGTGTTCATGGCGTATTGGGCCACGCGCGTGCGGATCGCGACGAAGTTCGAGAATTTTTTTCCCGCCAATCATGAGGACACCCGGCTCTACCGCGAATTCCAGTACCATTACGGCGGCGCGCAGACGCTGCTGCTGATGCTGCGAGTGAAGAACGGGGACATCTTCACGACCGGCACGCTGCAGAAAATTCAGGACATCACGCGCGAGGTCAACGTCCTGCCCGGGGTTGACCACAACGAGATCTTTTCGATCGCGTCGTACCGGGTTGCGTTCTCGCGCGCCGTGCCGGGAGCGCTGATCTCGACCAACTACATGTATCCGCGGGTGCCGAGCACGCAGCAGGGCCTCGACGAGCTCAAACACAATGTCGCAGTGCATCGGGAGCCGGTGGCGGGCCTTATCACTTACGACGACAAGGGTGCGTTGGTACGGGCGAGCTTCAACGAGCAGGGACTCGACTACAAGGCGCTGTTCGACGGGATCCAGTCGATAATCAACAAATACTCAGACGCGAACACTGAAATTTTCGTCGCCGGACAGCCGGTGGTCTCGGGCTGGGGTTATTACTACCTGCCGCGCATCAGCCTGATCTTTTTTGTCTCGATCGGGTTGATGCTGGCGATTCTGTACCTGAGCCTGGGACAGCGGAGCAGTTGGTGGGCGCCGATTCTGACCGGATCATTTTCGGCAATCTGGGGGCTGGGGTTCGTCAGCCTGATGAACTACAACTTCGACCCGGTGATGCTGGTGATTCCGTTCATCCTCACCGCGCGCGACCTGAGCCACGGTATCCAGTGGCAGGGCCGGTACTATGACGAACTCGATCGGCTCGACGACAAGTTGCTGGCGTGCGCGACCACGACCGATGTGATGTTGCCGCCGGGACTGCTGTCGATCCTGGCCGACATCGCGGGCATCATCTTCATCTCGTTCGGCGGTATTCCGGTACTCAAGGAAATCGGGCTGGGCGGAGCCGTATGGCTGGCCTCGAGCCTGACGATGGTGTTCGTGTTCCAGCCGATTTTCATGAGCTACCTTCCGCGGCCGCGGATTCGCGCGAGCAAGTGGGCGTCCAAGAGCGGGGGCGCACAGCGGCGGGGCATGTTCCAAAGCTTTCTCGACTGGTTAGTCAGAGTGCCGGTGACACCAGGAGCGCTGCGCACGGCATTGCTGACGGGCGGGGGTATCTTCATCCTGTTCGGAGTAGTCTCCGGACAGCGCGCGCACATCGGTTACGAAACGCCCGGGACGCCGCTTTACAAACCACACTCGAAGGTCAACCAGGACATCGCGGAAATCGGCAAGTTCTTTCCGACCGATGAAGGCTGGGTGGTTCTGAGTACGCCGGACTACCCTAATCCGCAATCGGGGATCGGGCCGGAAGTGCTGCGGATGACCGATGACCTGGGGAACTACCTGGTGAGCCGGGGCGACGCGCTGGCGGTGGTTTCGTTCGGGAGCATGGCGATCAAGCCGCTCGACATGATGTTCCACAACGGCTTTCCGAAGTTCCGCAGTATTCCGAACGGAACGGAGCTGGGCGGCAATCTCTGGTACATGTTCATGGCCGGCACGGCACCGGGCGAAATGGAGCGTTTCTTCGCCCATTCGCCGAAGATGACGAGCTCGTGCATCCGGGTGTTGCTGCCGGACCATACCTACAGCCGGCTCAACCGCGTGCGCGACGATATCGCATCCTTCTTCGCGCAGCGGGTGTATAGCGATCCCAGGTTGAACCAGGTCAAAGCGAGGTATTTGGGCGGCGAAGCGGGCCTGTATCTGGCGGCCAACGACACGCTCAAGGATCTCGATTTCATCAACATCACGTTCGTGCTGCTGGTGATTTACCTGTGCTGCACTTTTACGTTTCGTTCCCCGGTGGCAGGCGCGCTGTTCATCGTTTCGTGCGTGATGGCTAACTTCGGCGCGTTCGTCTACATGAACGCGCGCAATATCGGCCTGACGATCGATACGATCCCGGTGATCTCGCTGGGTATCGGCCTGGGAGTTGACTACGGCATATATGCGGTCGCGCGGATCCAGGATGAAGTAATCGGCGGGGCGACGATCGAAGAGGCGATCACGACGGCGCTGCGGACGACCGGAGTCGCGGTGTTCATGACCTTCGCCGTGATGATCGGCGGAATTCTGCCATGGGCGTTTTCGCCGCTGCTGTTCCACAATGAGATGAGCGTGCTGCTGATCTTCCTGATGGGCACGAACATGATCGCGGGCGTGCTGATCCTTCCGGCGTTCATCGCGTGGCGGCGTCCGCGGTTCATCGCGCGTTACGAGAAGAAGGGGGCCTCGCAGATCGCGGCGGCCGGCTCGTAAGCGCGAACGACGCGAGAGGAATCGACGGTTGGGCGGTTCGTCGCGATTGGCGCTCTGCCAATTTCTCCCACCTTTACGTCGGCTTAACTCAAGGCGGACCCGGCAAAAACGACAAAGCTGAGCACCGCCCAACCGCGAACGATTTCTGGTTGACCACCTAGCGGGGCGCTCGTAGAGTTCGAGAATCTATCGAGGTCGCGCGGGAAAGGGGGATCGAGTTGTGGCAAGCCCCGTGGTGCGATGGCTGGAGATCGGTTTGATCGTCACGCTGATGTGCGGCTGCGCTGCTGGAGCGGCCCAACATCAATCTGCCGAGGCTGAACGGCAGGTGACCGGGAGCGGAACACTCATGAATATCCCAGCGAACCCGGGCCTGACCGGAGTCTGGGAAGGAGTGAGTGTCGCGGATTGCCTGGGCGTTCACCTGGAGGATATGGGCCGCTGTGCCGCCACGCAGAACATCACGCTCACCATGTTCCAGGACGGCGAGAAGGTGAGCGGCTACTACCGGTGCGCCTACGGCAATCAGAACTGCCGCAATCAGGCGGAGACCGGGGTGATCAAGAACGGCAGCATGGAAGGAAGGCGGCTGATGATGCGAGTCATGCTCGAGGACGGCTCGATGTGCTATTTCACTGGCATTCCAGCCGGCGACCGTTTCGACGGCGGCTACTCGTGCATGACGACGGGCCTGTTCGAAAAGGGCCGCTTCCGCACGCAGCGAAGCTACTGAGCGAGCACAATTGATCAGGCTGGAACGTACTCGCGACCGAGCCGGGAGGGGCCGGTGCGTCACACGAATATGATATGTGGCGGCCTGACCGGATTGGCAAACGTTTATCGAGTCTCCGCGAAAAATCGACCTTATGCATACTCACAAGACAAACACGAATTTCACGAAAATCCTGATTGCAGCAAGCCTTCCCGCGCTGATAGCCGCGGGATGCGGCTCGAGCACGCCGTACCGGGTGGCCGAATCTTCGGCGCCAGCACCGGCTCCCGTCAGCACGAGTGCGGCGTCCGCGGCATCGAAAACGGCCAGCGGCATATTGGGCGTTTGGGATGGGACAACGCTTGCCAGCTGCGCAACCTCGCTGCCCAGCCGCTGTAATGCGGAACAGAATGTGTCTCTGACGCTGGTTGAGGAGGAGAATTCGAAGATCGGCGGCTACTACAAGTGCTCGTATGGGAACATGGACTGTTATCACCTGAATGAAACCGGCAAGGTCGTCGGTGCCGGCATCACGGGCAACCAGATCTCGATGCGGGTGATGATGAGAGATGGGACCTCATGCCGTTTCAGCGGACGGGTGAGTAACGGTGCGGTGATAGGCGGCTACGCTTGTTACTCAGGCGCTTCCCGATTCGAGCAGGGCACGTGGCGCGCGCGCCATTCGTATTAGCCGCGACAAGCGGGCGGTCGGCGGAAGATGAGGCCGTCCTCAAGCAGGCGGACTCTAGTCGAGCGGAATATCACAAGTCGATTCTGCCGGCGTTTTAGGAGATAACGCACTACCTGGCTGGTGGCGGTCTCCTGCGCGCACCTCGCAGCGGCGCGTATTCGCGGAGCGCGGCGAGTACCGCCTGTGCTTCTGCGCGAATCGCCGCCGGATCGAAGCCCTGATCCTCGGCCCGCCGCATCACTTCGGCGAGCGTGCGCTCGTAGTCATTGTGGAAGCGCCGGTTCAACTCCTTCCATGGGATACCGGTGAGCGCCTCGAGCACGTCCGGGCGCGGATGGCACAGGCCGCGCGCGATCATCACGGCGATGGCGGGATAGCCCAGGTAGCCCTGCCAGTAGGACGCGTTGTCATCGGAGGAGATCTCGCGGCCGTCGGCTGAGGTCTCGACCTGGTAGGTGCGGCTGCCGTCGGACGAAGTTACCGAAGCGTGCAAGGCGTCGGCGACGTGCACGCGGCCGTCGCCGATCGCGCCCAGCGCCTCGTAGACCTTGGCGATCGGGGGCATTTTCCACGGCTGGGCGGGACGAGGCGCGGGCATGGTCCGCTTGAAACAGTTTTCCCCGGTTGGCGCAAGCCGTGCGCGGCGCGGTTGGTTTGCGCGCTCGAGCGGTCGTTTTTGCGCTCTCCGCCTTGTATTATTTCCGCACTTCGGGGTTCGGGCGCGCGAGAGGAAGGTGTCTCATGGCCAAGCAGGCGATCGGAAAGCTGGACCATATCGGAATAGCGGTGAAGAGCGTCGCCGAAGCGCGCAAGTTTTTTGAAGAGATCCTGGGCGCGCGCTTTCTCTACGAGCACAACAATCCCGAAGCCGGATACAAGATCGTGGAATTCGATTTCAACGGGCTGACGATCGAGTTGCTCGAGCCACTGGGAGACGAATCGTTTCTGCACGGATTTCTCGAAAAGCGCGGCGAAGGCGTGCATCACCTGACGATCGATGTGCCCAACTCGAAGGAGAAGATTGCGGAATTGAAGCGCGCGGGGGTCAAGGTCGTCGACGAGCGCGAGTTTGCGGCTGACTCGTACGAAGCTTTTATCTCGCCGCGTTCGAGCCACGGAGTCCTGATCCAGATTGGATCGGGCTACCCGACCCTGGCGCGCGCCGCCGAATGGTTCAAGCGCTGAGGGCGGCGCTGACGGGCGCGCGGCTAGCCCATCAGGCCCCTGGTCATGCCGCCATCGATGGTGATGTTGGCGCCGTGGATGAACGCTGCGCGGGCCGAAGCGAGAAAGAGGACAAGGTCGGCGACTTCCTCGGCTTTGCCGACACGGCCCAACGGGGTCATCCGGCGCAGGGCCTCGTCGTCGGGCTGATCCTTGCTGGACGGGGCGAGCCCGCCGCGCATCTTGAGCAGCCGTTCCGTCAGGATCGGACCGGGGTTAATCCCGACCACGCGCACGCCCGCGTGTGCGCTCTCGTCGGCGAGAGCCTTGGTGAAATGATTGAGCGCGGCGTTGGCGGCGCCGCCGATCGTGTAACTACCGCGCGGATTGAGGGCGGCGGCGCCGATTATGTTGACGATCACGCCGGCTCGCCGCCGTTGCATATGCGGCAGAACCTCGCGCGCCATGCGCACGTAGCCGAAGAACTTGAGGGTCCAGTCTTCAAGCCATGCGTTGTCGCTCAGGTTAAGAAATTCACCAGTGCGTGCGCTGCCGGCGTTGTTCACCAGAATATCGATTTGGCCGAAGCGATCGATGCAGCGCGCGACCACGCGTTTAATGGCTGCGGGATCGGTCAGGTCGGCGGCGAGAGCGTCTATGCGCTCGCGCGCGCCGTGGCCGGCCGCGGCGACCGTCTCGTCGAGCGCAGCCTGGCCGCGAGCGCATACCAGGACCGATGCGCCTTCGTTGAGCAGGCCCAGCGCGGTTGCCCGGCCGATGCCCTTGCTGCCGCCGGTTACGATCGCGACCTTGCGCTCGAGTCCGAGTTCCATCGCTACCACCTCGCGGAATAATTTGATGGGACGAAGACGGCTACGTTTACCATGAAGTGCGCTTGCTGGGCAGTGGGCAAACAGTGCGGGAGGCTACTACCCCACGCGCCTGGTATCTGGCACGATTAACCATCTCGAGATGAAGGAACTGATCGTTTCTCTCCTGAACGATGCGATCGCGCGTGCGCATGCCGCGGGCAAACTCGTTTCCGCCGGCGCCGCGATAACGGTCGAGGCGCCCAAGGATCCCACGCACGGCGATGTAGCGAGTAATGTCGCGCTGACACTGGCGAGGGCCGAGGCCAAACCGCCGCGAGCGATCGCCGCCACGATAAAAGAGCATCTCGAACTTCCGTCGGAAGTCGAGGAAGTCACGGTCGCGGGTCCGGGGTTCATCAACTTCCGGATGGCGGCTGCGTACTGGCATGGCGAACTGCGCCGCGCGGCGGCGCTCGGCAAGGATCACGTGCGGCCGCAGATCGGCGGTGGGCGGAAAGTCCAGGTCGAATTTCTTTCCGCTAATCCGACCGGGCCGCTGACCGTCGGTCACGGACGCAACGCCGTGCTGGGCGACACGATCGCACGGCTGTATGAAGCGACCGGATTCAGCGTCACGCGGGAATATTATTTCAACGACGGCGGGCGGCAGATGAAGCTGCTCGGGGAGTCGGTCCGGGTACGCTACCTGCAGGAACTGGGACGCGAGGCGCGGCTCCCTGAGGACGGTTACGAAGGCGAATATATCGCCGAGATTGCCCGCGAGCTGAAAGCGAAGCACGGAGAGAAGCTCGCGGATGCGACCGACGCGAAGGTCTTCGTCGACGCCGCGGTGCAGGCGATATTCGGCGGTATCAGAAACACCTGCGAGCGGCTGGGAATCCGCTTC
>Ga0187771_10002381_pt1 | contig 12935 bp, 11 predicted proteins | sample 0116_SJ02_MP15_1_FD_133139 | JGI IMG/M metagenome (GOLD analysis project Ga0187771, IMG submission 133139) | Tropical peat soil microbial communities from peatlands in Department of Meta, Colombia - 0116_SJ02_MP15_10_MG | ecosystem: Environmental > Terrestrial > Soil > Wetlands > Peat | place... | reverse complement strand
TGGCCCGACGGCACTGGTTCCGCCCGCTGGCGTCGTCTGTCCTGGCCGTCTCGGCGGTCCTGCTGATCGCCCATCTTCAACCCGCGACCGACCTATCGCCCGCCGGAAAGGCTCTGAGCGCTGCGGCTGCGTCGCACCAGGCGGTGGTGGTCATGGACGTCGGCGATGTCGCGGCGATCCTCGGTCCCACGCTGGAGGGGGACGTTGTTGCCGCGGGTCAGGGCCCGGTGGGGGCGGAGCGGCCGATCCGTGACCCGGAGGGGCTCAGCGCTCGCATCACGTCACTTCACCCGGCCTTGGTGGTGATCGGTGACGTTGGGCACTTCGACGTGCTGCCGGCGTCCTGGACACCGCCTCCGAGCTGGCGCAGGCTCGGCGACGAGGACGGGGCCGCCGTCTACAGCCCCCTGGCCACCGACCGTCAGTGACCACCCCCGCGTGAGCGGGGCTGGAGGTCCGTCCCAGTCCGCGTCAGCCCGTCGCTGCGACGGAGGACGGCACCCCGGCCGTGCCTGCGAGACGCCCCTGCCGGGCGCAGACGAGCCCGGCCATGATGGCGGCTGCGATCAGCGCCCAGGGGGTGAGCGGCCCCGGGGGGACGGCGCCTCCGGTCACGACATCGATGGCGGAGGCAGCGCTGATCGCGATCCAGGCGGCCATCGCCATCGGCGTCACCGAGGCCGCGAGCTGCCTGGCTGCGCCAACCAGGGTCGCCAGACACCACGCGGCAGCGGGCACCAGGAGGACGAGGTCGTGTCCGTACGCGTGCGGGGTGGCCAGCACCGAGAGGATCGCAGCACCAGCCAGGCCTGCCTCCAACCGAGCCGGCCTGGCCCGCACCGCGGATCCCAGCCAGGCGGCCGCGGCAAGGGCCAGCAGCCCGCCGATGCCCGCGAGCACGTAGGCGGCGCCCGTGCTTCCTGCGACCGCCGCCGCGACCCCGATGAAGCTCGCAAAGCTGGTCAGCTTGAAGCGCGTGCCCGTGCTGATCACTGCACCCGCGAAGCCGGCGACGCCCCCGATACCGGCGATGAGCACGGAGAGCAGCACCGCGATCCCGACTCCCGCGGCGGCGCCGAGGATCAGCCGCCGGTCGCGCCTTCCGATCACGAACGCCGCCAGTCCCAGCGCGATCTGCGGCTTGGCGATCAGCGATGCTGCGGCGAGGACGAATCCGGCGGCGCCTGGCCGGTTCTTCCTCAGGCACGCGTAGGCTGCGCCAAGGCCCACCGCCGAGACCCCATCCCACTGCGCCTGGATGAGCATCCGCCACGTCCCCACGCAGGCGAGAGCCAGCAGGGCGACCGCCACCACTTCCTCACGGTGGAGCGCCTGCCGGCCGGGCGCGGCCCAGACGGCGAGCCCCAGGCCGGCGATCACCAGGGCTACCTGCAGGAGCCCCCAAAGCCGGTAGGCGGTCGGGAGGTCGAACAGAGTGACCGGCAGGGCCACCGCCGCTGCCAGCGGTGGGTTGACGAAGGGCAGGTTGCCTCCCGAGTCGGCGGGATCGAGGACCCTGCGGAGCTGGGCCTGCAGGGCTTGGTCGTACATCGAGGCACCGTCGCCCTGGCGGAGCAGGGTGGCGCCGACGTATGTGGCGCTGAAGTCGCTGAGTCCGATCTCGACCCTGTCGATGGCCACCCAGCTGGCGAAGTAGCCGATCAGGAGCGCTCCGCCAAGCGCGCCGCAGATGAGTGCCCACTTGCGTCCGCCAGGCATTCCTCCGCCACGCTACCCGGAAACCCCCTGCCCTCCCGCCGTGTTGCTGAAGCGCGACAAGTTCCGCCGGGTGCGCCCACATCCTGGTCCTGGGCCGGCCCGGCCGGAGACATCCCGGTGACGATCCGGCAACGTGCTGGCGTCCTCTAGCGGCGTGGGTCAGTCTCAGCGCTGTGTTGAAGGCGCCCGCGGGTTCCGACGGCACGCAGATGCCTGCCCGCCCCGCTCCAGCCTCCTTTCGCCCTCCAATCGTGGCCGTGCCATGGCGGATGGTCGGCGTCGCCGCTCTGCTTGCCGCTTTCTCGTTCGCGCTGCCGTTTGCCCTCAACGCCAAGGCGTCGGACCTCGACGAGTACTTCTGGCCGGCTGCTGAGCTGGCCGCCCACGGACACCCCCTCCTCGTCTACACGATCACCGCTGGCCCCAACCCCAACGACAACGGACCCCTGGCCTTGGTGCCCCTGACCCTGGTGGCATTGCTGGCAAACGCGTTGGGGTGGGCCTCGAATCTCCAGCTCCGGGACGCCCTCGTGCTCGCCTGCTTCTCCGGTTTCATCCTGCTCGCGGCGCATGAGGCCGCCCGGGTCGTGGCGATGGCCGGGGGTGTGCGCCGCGATCGCGCCGTCTACGCCGCCTTCTGCCTGTCGGTGCCGCTCTGGATCGCGGTGGGTTCGTTCGGCCACGTGGAGATCGCGCTCGAGCTCTGGCTCACCCTGGTGGCGTTTCGGCTGGTCCTGGAACGCAGGGTCGCAGCTGGGGGATTGGCTCTGGGGCTGGTGCTGCTGACACGCACCAATAGCGTGGTCGCCCTCATCTGCATGACCCTGGTCGCGGGCGCCGATCGCCAGGTCCCTGAAACCCTCCGCAAGGTGACGCGTTCGCTGACCCTGCTGGTCGTTGCCGCTCTCACCACCGGCGTGGGGCTTCTGCCCTTCTTCCTTGGCGACCGGCACGATCTCATCACCTCGATGGTCACCTTCCGGGGGGCGCTTCCCATCGGCGGCGGCTCGGCCTGGGTGTTGCTGGCTCGGGGCCTTCCCTGGGCCTGGGTGGTCCAGGACTACGACGCTGCGCTCTTCTCGGGTGCCGCCGCGGTCCTGGTGGCAGGGTCGCTCTGGTCGACGCGGAGCGAGCCGGTCACCGCCGCACGAGCCGCCGGTCTGCTCGCGACCGCCGCGTGCTGCGTCCCCCTCCTGGCCAAGAGCACCTGGGCCTACTACCTCGCCGAGCCCTACGCGTTCGCGCTGACCTGGGCACTCGCCATCCCGGGGCGGGTCACGCTGCCCAGGTGGGCCGTCCCTCTCCTGCTCACCGCGGCCAGCGTGCTCCTGACCGTCGCCGGGCCCTCGGCGCCACCGTCCACAGCTCAAGTGGTAGTGGGCGTGGCCGCCAGCGCCGTGATTGGGTGGGCAATGTGGCTGATGCTGCGGCGAAGTTCGATCGACGCTGTGCGACCCAGCCACACGCGTGGTCAGCACGAGCAGGATATGACCAGAAAGCCGCCGACGCTCATCCTGACTCCCGCCGTCTTCAGGCGGGGTCAGGGGGCACCCCACCAGACGTAAACACCACGGTCGTAGACGGGGGGGCGTCCCAGCAGCTGGGACAGGAAGCTGAGCATCGTCGACCGGTGGGGCATCGGACCCGCGATCACCGTCGTCACCCCATCGCTGGCCAGCTCTGCTCTGAACTCGCTGGTCTCCGCCGCGCTGCTGGACGCCCCGCGGCTCCCTAGGTAGATCTCGGTCATCGCGCTTGTCAGCGGTGTCAGTATCAGGTTGGTGGCTCCCCCTTGGGCTGGTACGAACACGTAGCCGCCGATCAGGCGGAACCGGAAGTCGCTGGCAGCCTGCCAGTACTCGGTGAGGTTGATGTTGGTCGCGTATACGGCCGGGGCTACCAGCACCGGTTCGCCCTGGGGGATGCGCTGGATATCCACCGATGTGAAGAACGACGGTACCGGAGCCAGCGCTATGGAGGGTGCCGGCATGATCGGCAGCAGGGTGAGGCCGGTGAGCGCCACCGCGCCCCACATCAGCCTGGTCGATCTCTTTCTCGCCGGGTCACGGTTGAGGTCGACGAAGACCGCCAGAAGGAGCGAGGCGCACAAAGCCACGACCACGGCCAGCCGCGATGCGAGAACCTCGCCCACGATCGGGAGCGCCCGCGCCAGCAGCATCGGCAGAGGGAAGACGCCCTCGACCAGGCGGGTGCTGTCCAGTGACCGCAGGCCGGCATGCGGACCGAACGAGAGGATCAGAAACACCGCCCCGACCAGAGTCGCCACCCGAACCACCCTGCTGTTCCAGGCGCGTCGCACCGTCAGGCACAGGATGCAGATGAGAGGCAGGCCGAGGTAGCCGTTCTGCTCTATCGGGTCGGCGCCCATCCAGGTGAGGATGGGGTGGCTCCATGACAGCAGCTGAGCCGGACTGGGGACGAATACGTCATCGAGAGCTGTGACGTAGACGCCTTGCGCGTCCTTGACCCCCATCGCCAGGTGCTGCGCCCCGACGAGCATGAACCCCACCGGGACGGCGCAAAGAGCGGCTGCGGTCAGTGCGGCTATGACCGAGGAGCGGGCGAGGTATGGGAGCCGGTCGCGCCAGCCCGCAGGACGCATCAGGAAGATGACGACCGCCGCAACTGCGGTCGCTGATACCGCGATCACCGCCGACTCGATGAAGGTCAGCACCTGCATCGACAGGGCGGCGCCCAACGCCAACCCCGTCCAACCCGGGCGCCAGCGTTGCCTGACTGCCGCCTCGTGTCCGAGGATGAGGAGCAGAGGGAAGATCACGGCGTCGCTGAGGGTGACGTGGGCGAATGACTGGGTCGCCGCATACGGGCCGAAGCCGTAGACTGCTCCGGCGACCGCCGCCGCACCCCAGCTCCCGCACAGCCGTCTGGCGGCCAGGCACATGACGAATGCTGATACGGGTAGGGTTAGCGTGGTGAGCAGGTTGTAGCTGAACACCGGTCCCGCAACCAGGGTCACGGGAGCCATGAGGAAGCCGGGGAACGGCGGATACGTCCACATCAGGTTGGCGCCTGCCGGGGCGTTCAAGTAGGTGGTGAAGAGTGGATTCTGCCCGTGAGCCACCGCCCAGAGCGGCCAGGACAACGCCCAGAGCATCGCAGTGGCGTCGCTTTGGGGAAGGTAAGAGATGAGGCGGTGAAATGGATCGGCCCAGGTGGTCGCGAAGAGGCCAAAGGCGAGACAGCAGTAGAGCAGCAGTATCAGCGTCCGTGGTTGGCGTCGCAACACTGCCGCGCTGCGTGTGATCATGCTGCCCGGCTTGCGGCTCTCCGACATCTGAGGTCGCGGCGGAGCGGGGGCGGTGCCGAGCATTGAGATCAGAGGCTCGGCGTGACACCGCGCGCTCGGTTGACAGCGGCCATCAGTCCCGTGGTATCGAGGCCGAAGACCGATTCCATGTAGGGCTGGCTTCCCACATAGGTCTGGGGCACGCTATCGACGCCGGCGCGGACCAGCCGGCAGCCGAGACCCTCCTCGGCGATGACCTGGGCGACCAGCGAGCCCAAGCCGTTCTCGCGATAGTGCGTCTCCACGGTGACCGCGGCGTGGGCCTGGCTGAGCAGTGCGATCAAGTCGGTGCGTGGCTCGGGCGCCAGGCAGGCGGCGACGGCCAGCGAGCACTCCACACCCGCCTCGCGCAGACGGGTGCAGGCCGCGAGCGCGAGCCGCGCCGCGGCCCCGGAGGCGATCATGACGAGATTCGCAGGAGGAAGAAGCTGCTCCAGCCTGCCGAGGCGGAAACGACCCGCCAACTCCAGGAGGGGGGGAAGCTCCACCTTGCCGATGCGGTAGTAGACGGGGCCGGGGAGGTCCCAGGTCGCTCGCAGGGCGGCCCGCGCCTGAGCCCCGTCGGCTGGAGCGATCACGGTCATCCCGGGTTGAGCCCGCATCAGACCCAGGTCCTCGAGCGCGTAGTGGGATACTCCGGCGGCGCCGTATTCGAAGCCACCACCGATTCCCACGATACGAACCGGCAGACCGTGGACGATCGCGCCCCCTCGGACGAACTCATAGCCCCGCAGCGTTGCGAAGGTGGCGATCGAGTAGGTGAAGGGAATCAGTCCGGAGTGTGCCAGGCCAGCGGCCACACCCATCATGTTCTGCTCCGCCGCACCCACGTTGATGACCCGTCCTGGGTGGTTGACCCCGAGAGGTTCGAGGACGCTGTAGCCGAGGTCGGCGGTCAGCAGGACCACGCGCCGATCCTCCCCCATCAGCTCATCCAGCTCGGCGACGAAGCTTCGCCTCACTGGCGCTTCCTCAGCTGGGAGATGGCCAGGGCGTGCTCCTCGGTGGTCATGGTTGCGTAGTGCCAACGAAGCTGACCGGTCATGAAATCCACGCCCTTGCCGAACACGGTGTTGGCCACCACGACGTGGGGCAGATCCGGGTGCGCTGGAGCAGCGCTCAGGGCGTGTCTGAGCTCATCCTCGGAATGGCCGTCGACCTCCACGGCTTCCCAGCCGAAGGCCTGCCATCGCGCGCGAAGGTCGCCCAGCGAGATGATCCCATCAGTCCCGCCCATGGCCTGCTGGCGGTTGTAGTCGATGACCGCCCAGAGGTTGCCCAGCCGGTGCTGGGCCGCCAGCATCGCCGCCTCCCAGGTGGAACCCTCGTCGCACTCGGCGTCGCTGCAGATGACGTAGGTCCGCCATGACTCGTCACGAAGCCGTGCCGCCAACGCGCAACCGCAGCCGAAGGTCAGACCCTGTCCCAAAGATCCTGTGGTGAACTCGACCCCCGGGACACCGTGCTGGGCATGCACCCCCATGGTGCTGCCATCGCTGCAGTAGCGACTCAACTCAGCCACCGTGATCCGGCCCATGAGGTGGAGTGCCCCGTAGACGGCGAGCGCCGCATGGCCCTTCGAGAGAACCAGGCGATCTCGCCGCGGGTCCCCGGTCTCCCCACGCAGGATCTCGCGATAGAGGACCGTGACGATCTCGGCGATCGAGAGAGCGGAGCCGATATGCCCCTCCTGGGCCCGGTAGGCCTGGTCCAGGATGACCTTGCGCAGCCGGTCAGCTGTCAGCATGGTTTCGGTACCAGTCGATGGTCTCGGCCAGGCCGGCAGCAAGCGGGGTCCGAGCCTTCCAGCCGGCGTCGTCGCTGAGCCTGGCGGCGGAACCGCGCCAGCCCGGGTGCCCGCTGGCAGGGCCATATGAGATCGCCGGTGCGTCGGGCCCGATCAGAGCTCGCACCGTCTCGGCCACCTCGCGCAAGGTTGTGGCCGCGCCTGAGGCCAGGACGTAGGCGCCGCGGCAACGGTCGCTGGCCGCGGCTGCCCGCAGCGCCTCGGCGACATCGGCGCAGAAGAGGGTGTCATGCCACTGCGTGGCGCTGGTCAGCCTGGGGGATCGCTGGCCCAGCAGCTGGGTGATCATGTAGGGAATCACGTAGGTGGGGTCGTCCATGGGCCCGTAGGCTGAAAGCAGCCGCAGCCACGCGCAGCGTATGCCCAGGACTGGACCGATGCTGCAGAGGCTCACGCCGGCAGCCAGCTTGGCCACGCCGTAGGCGCTCTGCGGCCGCAGCGGCGTGGATTCCTGGAGAACGTCGGCGCAGGCTCCGTACTCCGCCTGGGACCCGACGCCGATCAGAGCCGAGCACTGAGTGGCGGCGGCTAGGCCCAGCACGGCGGCGGTCTCGGTGAGATTTGTGTGCAGCTGACCAGGGTCATTGCGGGACCCGCCGTGGGAGCCTGCCCAGGCGAGATGGTAGATCACCTCGGGTCGGAAATCGTGAACGTCACCGATCGTGGAGCGAGCCACCGGAGACTCCGCTCTGAGCACTCGCAGCTCGTCAAGGCAGTCGCGGATTCGCCAGGGGGTGCTCTCGGGTCGCAGCAGCACGGCCACGCGGTCGCCACTGTCGATCAGCGTGCGCACGAGGTGACTTCCGAGGAAGCCCGTGCTCCCGGTGACAAGCGCGCGCATCGGCCTTTGGGCAGTCTAGCCCGGCGACGATGAGCAGCCGCAACGGCCCCGAACCTTTCCATCACGCGCCAGTCACAGGATCGTCACGGGGCGCCACTGATTTCGGATGCTGCGGGATGCTGGGCGCCGGCCCCGGATGCTGCGCCCCAGTACCCAGCCGGTGGTCCGGACTCACCGCCCTTGTCGTTTTGGTCACGTCATTTTGGAAAGCACTCCAACCGGGTTGTGCTCGTGATGGCCGGCAGCATGAGCGAACCGCCGCGCCACCGGCCGATGGTATCGGCGGTCATCGCGTGTTACAACGAGGCGGGTAACGTCAGGGAGATGCATCGACGGCTCACCGCCGTGCTCGCCGGGCTTCCCGTCCGGTACGAGTTGCTGTTCGTCGAGAATGGCAGCACCGATGCCACGAGCTCTCTGCTCAACGAGCTGGCCGGGGTGGACCCGCACGTCAAAGTGATCGTGCTCTCCCGCAACTTCGGCTCTCAGTCGGCGTTCTCCTGCGGATTGGAGTATGCGCGGGGTGATTGCGCGGTCTTGCTGGACGGGGACCTGCAGGATCCGCCTGAGCTCCTGCCTCAGTTGATCGAGCGATGGCAGTCTGGCTACGACGTGGTTTACGGAGAGCGAGCCCAGCGGGATGCGCCGTGGTTCCTTCGGCTCGGGTACAAGGCGTTCTATCGCCTCTTCAGCCGCATGAGCTATGTGCACATGCCGGTCGATGCCGGGGACTTCGGGCTCATCGATCGCCGCGTCATCGATGTGCTCAATGCGATGCCGGAGAACCGCCGGTTCCTGCGCGGTCTGCGGGCGTGGGCCGGCTTCCGGCAGTGTGGGGTCCCCTACCGGCGCGCGGCCCGCTACTCGGGACGATCCTCCAACAGCCTGTTCGCACTGTTCCGATGGGCTTCGGATGGGATCGTCTCCTTCTCGTACGCTCCGCTGCAGCTGATCTCCCTGTTGGCGGCGGTGGTGATAGTGCTGACCGGCATCGCGCTGCTCGTGTACCTGATCGTGTACTTCGTGAGGCCCGGTGCGCCCAGCGGCTTCGAGACGATCTTGGTGGCCGTCCTTTTCCTGGGATCGGTGCAGCTGCTGTGCCTGAGCATCCTGGGGATGTATGTGGCCCGGATCTTCGAGGAGGTCAAGCGGCGTCCCCGGTACCTGGTGGACCGAGTCGTCGGTGGTGAGGTGACCGGGGAGCGGGGGAAGGGTGGTGAAGACGGGTCGGTGGCAGGGCCGGGCGTCGGACCCGTCGGGGAACTGACCATGGAACCATCCCGAGGTCGTGACCGGGCATGAAGGTGGTCATCCTGTGCGGGGGCCAGGGTACGCGGATGCGGGAGGAGACCGAATTCCGGCCGAAGCCGCTGGTGGCCATCGGCAGGCATCCGATCCTCTGGCACATCATGCAGATCTATGCCCACTTCGACTACCGGGAGTTTGTGCTCTGCCTTGGCTACAAGGGGAGCATGATCAAGGAGTACTTCCTCAACTACGAGGCGCTCTCCCACGACCTCACCGTCCATCTGGGGAGCGACCCGCGTACGGAGATCCATCGCGAGAGCGCGCCTGACGGCGACTTCGCGGTGACCCTGGCGGACACCGGCGAGCAGACCATGACCGGGGGGCGGATCGGGCGGGTGGCCCGGTACCTCGACGGCGACACCTTCATGGTGACGTATGGCGATGCGGTCGCCAACGTCGACGTGGCCCGGCTGGTGCGGTTTCATCGGTCGCACGGCCGGCTGGCCACGGTGACCTGCGTGCGGCCGCCGTCCCGGTTTGGCAGCCTGGCCCTCGGTCATGGCGCGCAGGTGCAGTCTTTTGTCGAGAAGCCTCGCTTGGAGGGATGGGTCAACGCGGGTTTCTTCGTGTTCAACCGGGGGGTCGTTGACTACCTGGACGGCGACGAGTGCGTGCTCGAAGGTGCGCCGTTGGAAAGGATGGCCCGGGACGGACAGCTCCGGGCATTCCGCCACGAGGGTGCCTGGTATCCCATGGACACCTATCGGGAGGTCCTGATGCTGAATGAGATCTGGGCCTCGGGGAACGCCCCCTGGCAGGTCTGGTAGTGAGCACGCCGCCGGCGCCCACTGCCGGCCGTCACTGGCTCGACCGGCCGGTGCTGGTCACCGGTGCCACCGGCCTGCTGGGCGGCTGGCTGGTCCCGCGGCTCGTGGCCCAGGGTGCGTGTGTGGCCTGCGTCGTCCGTGACCACGTCCCCGCCTCCAGGCTGATGCGGCCCGGCTGCGCCAGCGAGGTGGTGATCAGCTATGCCGACGTGCGCGACCAGGAGGCCATGGAACGCATCATCGGTGAGTACGAGATCGACACGATCTTCCACCTCGCGGCTCAAACCATCGTCGGAGTGGCCAACCGGAACCCGCTCTCCACCTTTGACAGCAACATCCGAGGCACCTGGGTGACCCTCGAGGCAGCTCGTCGGTCGTCGACGGTCCGAGCCGTCGTGGTGGCCTCGTCCGACAAGGCGTACGGTTCTGCCCCGCTTCGGTGCACCGAGGACACCAGGCTCGAGGGCCGGCACCCCTATGACGTCAGCAAGTCCTGTGCCGATCTGATCAGCCGGACGTACGCCGAGACCTACGACCTGCCCGTGGCGGTGGCTCGTTGTGGGAATCTCTTCGGCGGCGGAGACCTCAACTGGAGTCGCCTCGTGCCGGGAACAATTCGGTCGGTGCTGCGCGGCGAGCACCCGGTCCTGCGCTCCGACGGAACCGCGGTGCGGGACTACTTCTACGTCGAAGATGGAGCCCAGGCCTACATGCTGGCGGCTCAGTCGCTGGCCCAGCGACCCGCGCTGCGGGGTGAAGCCTTCAACTTCTCCAATGAGCGGCCGCTGTCGGTGCTGGAGATGACCAGAGCGATCCTGGAAGCGCTGGCCTCCGACCTGGAGCCCGAGGTGCGCGGTGATGCCCGGCACGAGATCGTCGAGCAGAGCCTGGATGCGAGCAAGGCTCATCAGGTGCTGGGATGGAAGGCATGCTGGAGTCTGGGCGAGGCACTGGCCCGAACCGTGGAATGGTACCGGGAGTATCTGGGATCGGCGAGGGCGGGCGTGGATGGCCGCTGGGCCCGGACCGGACGCCATGTCGGGTAGTCATCCCGCCGCACCGGCCCCAGCCGCCGCCGCCGGCGAGGACCAGCTGATCGGGGCGTTCTGCCTTGCCCAGCGGGGGTGTCCGCTCTGCGGGCCGAGCGGCCGCCCCATCCCTCAGCGTCTGGCCAGGGTGGATTCTCGCGCCTGGTCCTCCAAGACCTTCAGCTCTCGGAAGGTGCCCGAGTTCATGCACTATCGCCTGGTTCGCTGCATCAACTGCGACGTCATCTACGCGGACCCCGCTCCCGATGCCCGCGACCTGGAGGACGTCTACCGGCGGGCGGCCTACGACAGTAAGGATGAGGCCGTGCTGGCGAGCCGGACCTACGGCAGGCTCCTGGATCGCTGCCTGGGCAGGCTTCCCGATCGAGATGCGGCTGTCGATATCGGCACGGGGGACGGATCGTTTCTGGGTGAGCTGATCAGCAGGGGCTTTCAAAACGTGGAGGGGATCGAGCCCTCGGTCGCCCCCCGGATGGCCGCTGACCCCGAGATCCGGCCCCTCATCCGGCAGGCGGTCTTTGCAGCCGGCCTGTTCCCCGCTGAAAGCCAGACGTTGGTGACCTGCTTCCAGACCCTCGAGCACGTGCCGGAGCCCCTTGCCGTCGCTCGTGAGGCGTACCGGATCCTGAAGCCAGGCGGGATCTTCATGGTGGTGGCTCACAACCATCGCTCGCTATCAAGTCGAGTCCTCGGTTCCGGCTCTCCGATCTACGACGTGGAGCACCTCCAGCTCTTCTCCCCCCGATCGCTGACCTGCCTGATGCGCCGTGCTGGATTCCAAAGCCCCGAGGTCCACCCAATCACCAACCGGTACCACCTCCGCTACTGGGCTCAAGTTGTCCCCTGGCCGCCACGCGTCAGGAAGCCAGCCATGAGGCTGATCGAGGCGGCCGGGATCGGGCGCCTGGTCGTGCCCATCCGGGCGGGCAACCTCGTGGGTCTCGGCTACAAGCCACTCTGAGCGGGCCTGGCCGTCCTGTCCAGGCTTCGTGCAGCGATCGCCCCACCCGGCTCCGGCGCCGTCGGGCAAGGGCGCCGCTGCCGGCCGGTAGGGCAAGACGGATGCTGACCGGCCCTCACGGTGGGACCGGAGCCGGTGCCACCGCCAAATCCTTCACGAACCTGGCGATGGCAGCCGCGACCGGCGCCGGCCGCTGCACCGGCAGGTCATGGCCTCCGTCCACCCACACCACCTGAGCACGCTCACCGAGTACCGCCTGGGCTCGCTCGAGCGCGGCGCTCTTGAGCTCCGCCGGCCAGGGACCGCCCCGGGCCGGGATGAAGAGCACGGGACAGCCGACTCGCCCCATCAACTCGAAGGAGTCCAGCTCGTAGAGCGCCCTGGCGATCTCCATGTGGTGGTCGAGGCGGAGCCGCGGCCGCAGCGTTCCGTCCTCGGCAGTCTCGAAGTTGCCGAGCACGATCTCGATGACGTCGGCCTCGGCGCCGCCCTCGACGAGCGGACCGCCGCCGACCCAGCTCGCGACCGAGGCCTCGGTGAAGCCGGAGAGGCGTGGTGGGCGAAGGCGTTCCTCCGCCTCGGTCCAGGTTGGGAAGTGATCGCGAAGCAGCACGGCGCCGCCGTCGACGCAGACGCAGCCGATGACCTTCTCAGGGAGTGACGCGGCGAGGCACAGCGCCACCGATGCCCCCCAGCTGTGACCGGCGATCACCATTCGGTCCAGACCCTCCGACTCGCACAGCCTCACCAGGTCCCCGGTCACCTCGTCGAACGAGTAGCCCGCTTCAGGCCGGTCGGATCGGCCGTGCCCACGGAGGTCCGGGGCGAGCACCCGCCATCGCGGGCTGAGCCTCGCTGCTGCCAGGTCCCACCAGCGGGCGTTGCTGGCCAGGCCGTGGAGGGCCAGGATGGGCGGGCGGCCGCCGGGATGATCCCGCACCGACAGGCGCACCGGCCCGGAGTCGACCAGGCGCTGGTCGGCATCGCGGGTCCACGGCTCTCCCGCATCTCGGGCCAAGGGCTCTCTCATCCCCCCGGAGTCTGGCAGCGTGAGGGCCGGGCTCGGAGCGGAGCGATCAGGGCGCTGAAGCGCCGCGCCCCTCGCCTGTCTGTTCGGCGGCCTACGCTATGCCCATGAGCCCCACCACCACGACC
>Ga0187771_10002380_pt1 | contig 12937 bp, 11 predicted proteins | sample 0116_SJ02_MP15_1_FD_133139 | JGI IMG/M metagenome (GOLD analysis project Ga0187771, IMG submission 133139) | Tropical peat soil microbial communities from peatlands in Department of Meta, Colombia - 0116_SJ02_MP15_10_MG | ecosystem: Environmental > Terrestrial > Soil > Wetlands > Peat | place... | reverse complement strand
CGGGAGTTTTTGGGACCGCGTACGCCGCAGATGAGGACGGTTCCGGTTCACAAGTCCATCCCGGTGGAGCACGCGGTGGCGAGCTATGACCACATCCGCAGATCCGTCGAAGCCATGCCGGGGCCGTTCGCTGTGATCCCATGCATCTGCCGGCAGGGGCGGGCGCTGACGGGGCAACCCTGCAAACAGACCACCGAACCTCGGAATTGCCTCGTGTTCGGCGCAGCGGCGACGATGATGATCACAAAGGGAATCGCCCGCCCGGTGAGCAAGGAAGAGATGCTCGGGTTTCTGGAACAGGCCGACCGCCAGGGGCTGGTGCTGGAGCCGCAGAACTCCCTCAATCCGTTGTTTGTCTGCTGTTGCTGCGGGTGCTGCTGCGGCGTCCTGACCGTGGCGAAGAAACTGCCCAAGCCCGCCGAGTTTTTCCAGGCGGATTTCCTGGCAGTCGTGGATCGAGATAAATGCCAAGTTTGTGGGACGTGCGTGACTCGCTGCCAGATGGACGCCATCGCCGGGGATGAGGGGCCCCCGGTGATAGTCGAAGAGCGGTGTATTGGCTGCGGGTTGTGCGTGACGACCTGCCCATCGGAGGCCATGAGCCTTCGCAAGAAAGAACGCAGACCGCCGCCGCCGAGGGACACGGCGGCACTGTACTCGAAGATATTCAAGGAGAGGTTCGGGCCGCTGCGTGCGGCGGCGGCAGTCGCGGGCCATTTGGTGGGGCGGAAGTTCTGACAAGCTGCTCGCCCTGGCAACGACTCGAGCAAAATCCAATCGAGTCGAGCGGCGTGCCACATGCGAGCAGGCTCCAGTGCTCCAGCCTTGGACAGGTCGCCTGCTTCAGCAGATTGCTCCAGCTTACGGGCAACCGGGAATTTGCACCCTAGCACTAGCGCCAGGGCATGGTCCAGACCGGAAGACAATTGCTGTCAAAAACCGCCCAAGTATTCAAGAGCGGTTTACTTGGGGATTTCCACCACTTATCCGAGGATTGGGTGCTTCGCGCTGTTCAACACTATTGCTTAACGCCTTCTCCGCATCAGGCAAACCCAAGCTCTTGGCGGGTGGGGGCGGTTGGATCCGAAAGAGCCTGAAACGAGCGACGGGATTTGAGAGTATGGCTCCACAGCATTCAGGATATGATCATTGACGCAGTTTACGGCTGGGTCAAAGCAGCGCGCCATGGGACGCGACGCGATTTCGGGAAATTGACCATCGCCTATGCCGTCCTAGCCACATCCCTCGTAAGTATGTGGGGGTCTGGCACGGCGCTGTTCGGCCAAAAGACTGCGGAGAAGAAGGGTAGTATGGTCCAGTTGGACACCGCCTTTATCTTGGCCCAACTGGCCAACTGCGAGAAGACTGGGAGGCTGGGAGGTCTGGAGATTGAATTCTGGACAGGCGGTGGGCAGCCCCCTCCCTACTACAGGTCCGATCAGTTTCGACTACTCACCTCAGACGGCAATGACCTGCTGCAGTTTACGACCATAAAGTGGGATAAACGGTACGACCCGCCGGACTTGCATGAGAAATTCCTGCTTCAGGCCGTACCGTCAGACATCGAGAGCGTCGCTCGCCTCCTCCGAGAAACAGGAGTCTTCGTCAAGAGATTTCCCGAAGAGGAGAAGCCGGGGATTGCCGATGTTCTATCTACAGAGATCATCGTCAGTGCAGCCGGGCGGCAAGAGAAGAGGGTTTACTATCTGGGGCTCCCCGACAAGTTGGTACCTCTGCGGGAGCAAATTGAAAAGTTGATTGAACTCACCAAGAGCAAGGGAAAGAAGGAGGTGTACCATCAGGGCAAACCTGTCTTGTCCACGGATTCCAATTCCGGCAAATCCGAGGCTGAAGCATTAGTGAAGCAATCGTGGGAGGCAATCCAGAAAACAGAATTAGGGGCAGAGAAGCATTCGTCCGGGTCGTTAAGGGAACCAGCGGGCTGGCGCTATGCCATCACCCCACCCTTCCCCTGCAAGTGGCCACCGGACGGACGAGGTGAAGTCTGCTATTACGCGTTCGCCCGTGGCCTGAAACCCGGACTGTTGGATGCCGAGGTCGTATCGACCCTGTGGGGACGCGTCCTGTTGGACACTAGGGGAGAGAAGCCTCCCCGCATGGACATTCTCAGCAGAGCGCTGGGAGAGAGTGGTATTCAGGGCGTCCGCCCTCTGGCGCCGCAGGAAATGGCGATCTATCGAACCGCAGAGACCGCCGAACTGGCGGTCCAAGATCTAGTAAAGACCACTCAGCCCGAGACCTTCCAGGCCGGGGCGATCCGGCTCTATTACTGCCAATGGTCGAAAGACAATGGGGTCGTGAGCGGTCAGGTCCGGGTACTCCACGAAGGGTTCTTCCGGTGGCTCGACTGCGCGGGCGCCCAGTCAGGCACCAAGGTCGGCCTGTGGAAGGACACATTCGTCCCTTATCCCGGCGCGCGATTGTTGTGTGGCCAAGCCGTGGACGACTTCCGCTCCGGTGTGGGAATCACTTGGTTTGCCTACGTGACAGGGGACCCACCGGAGAAGGTGATGGACTTCTACATACAAAAAGAAGGAAAGGAGCACGTTGAGATCAAGGAGGACTCGTTTCAGATTCGTCGCGGAAACACGTCCTTATCGGTCCATAGGGCCTCGTCGAGGGATTATCCGCGCTGTCGAGAAGCGCCTGGCCCCGGCGACAACACCGTGATTGTCGTTTCTTGAGCGGGGCATTCAGGCCAAGGTCCACAAAAAGGGTATTTGGCGGGTGAGTAATCCCGTCGGCCTAAGTGCAGGAGACACGTGGTGAGAATGCTTGGTGCAGTTCTCCTTTCGGCCAGCATTGCAGCCGTTGCCTCTGGTACCAGTCGGGGCAACAATCAGGAGGCCCCAGTGAAGCCTCTAATTCTTCTCTACGAGCGTGATCCCTGGCTAATGGTCGTTGGCTCGGACTCACCCACGTTTGCTCTATACGAAAACGGGAAGGCAATCTTCCTGACGCCTGCCCGAGGATATGTGTCCGTTCACCTCGGAGTGAAAGAACGTGACGAACTGATCGGCTCCCTCCAGCTTGGACAAGAGTTCTTCGGACTCGCAGACCACTACGAAACTGTCTTGAAGACCGATCAGCCGACCAATACCCTAGTTGTCCGATACCAGCAGCGAACGAAGCGAGTGGTGGTGTATGGGAGAATCAGGAGCGACTCAGAAGCGAGAGCCAAGACGCCGGCAGCGTTCCTGGGTGTTTTCGATAAGCTGATCTCCTACCAGAACAGTCAGGCCAAACCCTGGCTTCCCGAAAGAATCGAAGTCCTGGTCTGGCCCTTCGACAACGCGCGCGGGACGCCGCAACCCTGGCCCAAAGGCTGGCCGGATCTCCAGGACCCGGCTACGAAGAAAAGGCAGCAGGTGTATAGCATCTATCTTGATTCTCGTCATTTCGACGACCTCAGAAAGCTGCTCAACAGCCTTCAACAAGGCCAAGCTTTGCTCATGAACGGAAAGAAGTGGGCGATCTCCTTCCGTCTGCCGTTCCCGCACGAATGACTTATGTGACCAGGTTTTTGGTAGCGGGAAAAACGAGAGAGAGCTCACCTGAGCAGGAGTGCTCGTGCCAATCAGGAGGCATCAGGCCGAGCAGACCAGGGCGGCTCTGCAGTCCAGAAGGGTCGATTCGAGGTCGACGCCTGGATTGGTTCCAAGCCTTCAGGACCTCCTGCGCTACGGGAACGCCACGCGCAGCGCCGCCGTTTCGGTGCCGTGAGCGTTACGCCCGCAACGTGTGCAAGGGCTGCAAGCCTACCGCAGCCCCTGCCCGCACCCATCTCGGTTGAGCGGCTTGACCAGGATCCGCACACTACCACGCATCCGAGCGCCCGCCTGGGTGGAGCGAGCTCTTGAACCCGCCCCACTCACTAGGAGATGTACTTGCCAAGGTAGGTCCCGATTTTGCTGAACGCACTGTTCAGGCTGCTCGCCAGGGTGGACATTCCCGCCGTGGCTGCGAACGCGACCAGGGCCAGGATCAACAAGTACTCGACCAGCCCTTGGCCAGACTTATCCTTGTGAAGGGATGCTAAAGCCTTTGTCACAATATTCATTGTTCCTCCTTATTTGGTCACCCGACGAACTGGCACGGGGTCGGGGGAAGGTCTGTTGCGCACCGTCCGTTGACGCCCCCTACAGCCGCCGGCATTCTCCTCTCCATTTCGCGCCGAATTAACTCCTTTATAATGTTGGTGGATCATTGTGGGGGTATGTCCTCAGGTGATCGTGGTGTCACGTTTCGTTACAGAACACGCACGGATGTATGTCAGTTATCGAAACGACCGCGTGCTGGCACCTGATTTGCCCGCATGCATTCGCTGGATGCCGAACGTGCCAAAAGGTTGGGATTCTAAGCCAGCAGCCCGCCATTCCACCGCACGCGGGGTTCTGTTGCCGGCCCCCAAATGCGGCCACTTAACCCTCACGTCCAGGACGTCTTCGTGGCCCGTATCTGGCCTCTCCCCACATTTTCCTTTGCCAAACGCAACATGAGACCTTCAAACGTATGCGGCCGGTTTCGCGATTGCACCAGGCTACTGGTTCAATCCTTCTGAGCGGGGGTGTGGAGAAGGTGGGCAAGCAACCGAAGCGTTCTGTCCTAAAGGGCAAACCACAGTCCCTAACCACGCCAGCCGATCAGTGGCGCGACCGGGGAATCTGCATGACGTGGCTCAGGGACTGCCAGGGACGGAACCCGACCTATGACGATCTAAAGCTCTACCGCAGGATCGTCAGGGCCTTGACCGAAACTCTCCGCCTCATGGCGGAGGATGACGTGGCCGTCCGCAAATGGCCGACGGAGTGACCCCACCATCTAAACCGGCGGTTGGAAAAAAACAAGGCTTTCTTGCCCGCCCTTGATCGCAGTGATACAGTCTCCGCCTTGCCTTGGGATTTTCGAAGTACACAAGTGGAGGTCATTTTGAGGAAGCTCCTATCGACGCTTCTGCTGGTAATGACGTTCATCTTGGCCCCGTCTTCCGGTTTCGGTTGGGGGCGGGAAGGACATCACGTGATCGTGATTCTGGCAATGCACTACGCGAGCCCCGAAACGGCCGCCCGGGTGCGAGAGTTGCTCGGGTCGGAAAGTCTGGAGGAGGCGTCCGTTTGGGCCGACGAGTACAGGCGCTCACATCCTGAAACTGGCCCGTGGCATTACATCGACATCCCTCTCGCCGAGATGACAATAGACATGGAGCGGGAATGCCCGAAGGGTCAGTGCGTCATCGTCAAGACTGAGGAGTTTCTTGCCCTCCTCAAGGACCCCAAAGCAGACCGGGCGGCGAAGGCAGAGGCGCTGAGGTTCGTAATCCACTTTGTGGGCGATCTCCACCAGCCATTGCATTGTGAGGATGACGGCGACAAGGGCGGGAATATGCGGCATGTCATCTTCGACGGCCATCCCGACAACCTCCACTGGGTTTGGGACACCGGTTTGCTGGAGGACATCAACCGCAATGAGCAAGACGTCGCGGCGGAATTGGAGCGGCAGATCACGGACAAAGGCCGCGCAGCTTGGGAGAAGGGGAGCATTGAAGATTGGGTCCTAGAGGGGCACCGGCTGGCGCAAACCGTTGCGTACGGGGATTTGGGCAGTGAAGATCCAGCGGTCATCACCCGCACTTATGAGCAGCAGGTGGACCCCACGGTTGAGCTTCAGCTTGAAAAAGCCGGAGTGAGATTAGCTTATTTGCTCAACGACGCCTTGCGATAAGGTGGTGGGCCAACTGACACGCGGGGGGTGAGATGCCTTCACAACGGCCCCGGAGGAGTCGATGAAGAATTGCGCATTCATTTTTCTGTTCACAACAATGGCTGTGGCTCGTGCGGACTTCTGGGCGCCCGTCGCGCCGCCCCGCGCGCACTATTCCATCGACGAGAGATTCGTCGCTAAGCCGCCACACCTCGAAGGCTCCGAGACCATTCAGCTCCGCAATAGTACGCAACGGCCCATTGGCCGGATCGAACTCGCTTGGTAAGGAGAGATTCTGCGCCTGCGCGCCAACGGCGTGATCGCATCGCATTCACCGGGAAAATACAGCACTCCGCTCTTCGACCTGCCCAGCGACGTTCCGCCCGGCGGCGGCATCGAGCTCGCGGTCGATTTTCGCGCACCCATGCAGCTCGACCCGAAGAAGGAAAGCGCCATCACCTCAATTTTGAGCCTACGCCTTTGGTGGGGCTTCGCTACGCTCGACGGCTACGAAGTTCGTCTCCAGGGCCCGGATGGCTATGCGATAGGCACGAGCTCACGATATGACGCTGCTTTGGGAGCGTACCGGGCAGAAAACATCGGCGCGTTCGGTCTGTTTCTCGGGAAAGGGTACGACGGCGCGGAAACGGATGCCGGCGATGTACGCGTTCGCGCCGTCTTTTCCCCGGCCGGCCCTGCGCCGAGTTGCTCCTCAAAACAGCCGTTGATGTGATCGGCTTCTGGCGTTGAGGTGCCCGAGTTTATGGACCACCGGAAGTGAGAAAGTCTACGCCGCGACTCGTATTCGGGCAGCGGACAGTTGAGCCGAGGCACGAGGCACAGCGTGTTCAGAAAACAAAGCCTCTTGCGGTGGGGATCAATGAAGCGGCAAAGCTCACTCGCCTGAGTCCTTGGACAATTCGGGCCTATGTGGCCAGGGGCATGATTCGCTCGGTTCGGTTTGGTAAACGGGTACTCATTCCAATGGAGGCCTTGCGGCGAGCGACGGTTGAAGGATTGCCGAGGAAAGGAGAGGAGCAGTGAGTGCAACTGGGGGTTGAGAGCAAACCCTCGAACCGGAGACAATGTCCCAGAGGTCGCCCCCATTGGCCTGTTTTTAGGTCATCATGTATGGCAGGTTTTGGGTGTTCACCGAAGAATCGGGTCGGAATGGGTGTGAACAAGTTGCAAATTCGAGTCATCGGAGGTCTGCATATGTCGAAGTGGACCAATTCAATCTTATTGGCGCTCCTTCTCCCCACCATCGGAGTGGCCACGCCCACCGAGGACACGCTCCAGTATCAGTCCGCTTTCATGCGTGTCGAATTAGCACAGGATCAGCCTGCCTTTGTGGCACTGGCAGTGGATTCCCTGGGCAAAAAAAACCTCGGCGTAAACGCGCTACGGCCGCCAAGCAGGGTAGAACACCCTTACGAGTTGCGCCGCGTGGGCGATGTATTTGAGTATCGTCCTTCGAGTGCGCCGACCACCGCGCCGCCCGCCTGGGCCTTTGAGTTTTCCACTCGCCAAATTCACCTGCGCTCATACTTCGATGCAGTGAATCCTCCGCCTCCGCTCATGCTGAACTTCAACTCTCGCGTCAACCATGCCACGCTGCTGGGGCTCTTCAACGAGAATGGAAGCGTGCGGCTGCCAGCGCTTCTCCACCTACCTGATCTCGGAACCCTGCGAATTGCCTGTACGTCAGGCACCGGGGTGGCGCTGGGCTATGACGCGCAGCGCTTCCGGGGTTCCGATGAGGCGGAATTGGGGCAGAACGACTATGTGAAAGTGACATTCCCCGCCTCCTCCTCCACTACCCGCCAGGTCGACTACACGCTGGAGGTTGTCGCCATCTATCCCGGCCCGCCGGAACTTGCGCGCGATCCCCGTTTCGACGGCTTCCGCCGCAACTGGCTCAATATCTTTCAGCTGAATCCCCGGTTACGCGTGCTGGCCAACCATGCGGCCAGCGACCCGTGCGCCTTCACGGTGTTTGAGTATTCCTCCCTGGCGGTGCGCACGCCGCCGCTGGCGCCGGGCCTGACCGCACTTGACCTCATCCGCCAAACACTGGATCGCTACTTGGGCGGGATGAAGGCGTACGGCATGGCGGGAGTCCAGCGGGATGTCCCATACGATTTCCTGGATTCTTATCCCTCATTGCTGATCGCTGCCTCGGACTATGTTCAAGCCAGCAGCGACAATGCCTGGCTGAAGGATAACTATCCGGAGCTGAGAGATTGGGCTGCCAAGATGCTCGCTATGGATCGCGACGGAAAGGGGCTCCTGGAATACCCTCTTAGTGGCAATTCCGGCTCCTGGCCTCAGGAACTCACCGTGCGCCCGGCCAATTGGTGGGACACCATCGGTTTTGGCCACCAGGATGCCTACTCCAATGCCCTGGCTTACCGTGCCTTGCTGGGAATGGTCGAAATGGCCCGGCGTGCCGGCAAGGCAGAGGATGCGCAACTTTATGCGTCTCGCGCCCAGAAGCTGCGTTCCGTTTATTTCGACACCTTCTACAATCCCGCGACGGGGGTGCTGGGTGGCTGGCGAAGCGCCGACGGAAAACTGCACGATTACTACTTCCTGTCCGTGAATAGTGTGGCCATCACTTATGGTTTAGTTCCCCGGGACAAAGCGAATCAGATCATGGACCGCTTGCTCGCTAAGATGAAAGAGGTGGGCTACACCCATTTCGAATACGGCCTGCCTGGCAACTTGCTGCCCATTCGCCGGGAGGATTACGCCCATCATGAACTGGAGTGGGGTGGGGGTGAAAAAGAGGATGGCTCCGATGGGTTCCAAATCTACGAAAATGGTGGTGCGACGGGGGACTACGCTTACTTCACTTTGCAGGCTCTGTATCAATTGGGCCGGCGAGCCGACGCTGATGCGATTCTGTTTCCCATGCTTAAGGCCTTTGAGAATGGAAGTTTCCAGGGGTTTGGCCCTAACGGCAAAACCTACGATTGGAAATCCTGGGATGGGGCACCGCACGGCTACGAGGGTTATCTGGTAGATAATTATCAGGCCTTGCTGGCGGTGCTGTCGCGTTGATTGAGGGAAGAACCTGGAAGAGTAGCAGGGAGCTCCCCCGCCCGGGCAGGGGAGGAGGCGCAGCAACTGATTCGCCGCACCCGCCAAGTGGCCCGATGGAAGTTTACCGCCGAAGAGAAGATCCGCATCGTGCTGGTAGGGTCCGGGGAGAAGCCGCCGTCTCCGAGCGATGCCGGCGTGAGGGGATACACCCCACGATCTACTACCAGTGGTCGAAGGGCATCATGGAGGTCGGCAGAGGGCGGATACGGGGGGATACCAAGCGGGGAGCCGGGTGTGGCCCGTTCTTGGGCCCGGACCAGATGGCCCCAAGACCAGGCAGTGTGTGGTATGTTCTGGCCGTCGGAAATGCCAAAAAGTAAATTCTGGGCAAGGAGCCGTATGCCGCCCGCACGGCAGGTCCATTCATCCTTAATAGATTTCGTTATCCTCCTCCCCGCAGTCGTCGGATTCTTTACTGCCGCTGCCGTCGGGCAGGAACCCAGAATGCTCCTGGGAAAAAACTGGGCGCTCGAATCCGCCTGCCAGATCAAAGCCACTGGTGAAGAGATTTCGAAGGTGGGCTTCGAGACCCCGGGGTGGCATAAGACCCGGGTGCCCGCGACTGTGGTAGGAGCATTGGTCGCCGACGAGACCTATCCGGACCCCTACTTCGGGATGAACCTCCGCGCTCTCCCCGGTATGAACTTTGCCACCCGGCACCTTTTCGTCGCCCAACCCATGCCGGAGGACAGTCCCTTCCGCTGCGGGTGGTGGTACCGCACCGAGTTTACTTTGCCCCAGAGTTATCGGCAGCGGACGACGTGGTTACACTTTGACGGTATCAACTACCGCGCCAGTGTGTGGCTGAATGGAACGAAGATTGCCGATGCCGCCGAGATCGCGGGGGCGTTTCGGGTTTTCGAGTTCAACGTCACCCCATGGGCGCGAGTAGGGAAGTCCAATGCGCTGGCCGTGGAGGTTTTCGCTCCCGAAAAAAACGACCTCACCATCAACTGGGTGGACTGGAATCCGATGCCGCCGGATAAGAACATGGGTTTGTGGAAGGACGTCTACTTCACACCCAGCGGCGAGGTTTCCTTGCGACATCCCTTTGTGAATACAGCGCTGGATCCTGATTACAAGGCGGCGACACTCGACATCAGCGCCGATCTCCAGAACGTCGCAAACTATCCGGTGAAGGGTGTGCTTCGGGCAGAAATTGAGAATCTTCGCGTGAATCAACCGATTGAACTCCACGCAGGCGAATCGAAGACGCTCCGCTTCGCACCGGAGCAGTATCCCCAGCTCAAGCTGGCACGGCCGAGGCTGTGGTGGCCCTACCAGATGGGCAAGCCCGAGCTTTACCAGGCCAACCTGGCGGTGGAAATTGACGGGAAACCGTCCGACTCGTGCTCGGTGCAATTCGGCGTGCGCGAAGTTACTTCGGAACTCACCGAGCGAGGCTATCGGCTCTTCAAGATCAATGGACGGAAGATCCTGGTGCGCGGCGCCGGGTGGTCGTCGGACATGCTCCAGGGCGTTTCCCCGGAACGCATGGACGCCGGGCTGCGTTACACCCGCGACATGGGCCTCAACACGATTCGCCTGGAAGGCCAGATGGAGCGTGACGAGTTCTTTGACGCCACGGACCACTTGGGAATCCTGGTGATGCCGGGCTGGTGTTGTTGCAGTATTTGGGAACGTTGGAAAGAGTGGACACCAGAGAGCTATAGGGTCGCCGCTGCTTCCCTGACCGACCAAGCGCGCCGCCTGCGCAACCACCCCAGCGTCTTTGTTTGGTTGTACGGCAGCGATGGGCCGCCACCAGCCGATGTCGAAAAAATGTACCTCGGGGTGTTGGCGGACACTCGCTGGCCGAATCCTTCCCTTTCTTCCGCGGCCGCTGACGCGACCACGGTGACCGGACCCTCGGGCGTGAAGATGACCGGGCCTTACGATTATGAGCCGCCCAATTACTGGCTGACTGATACGGAAGCCGGAGGCGCTTACAGCTACAATACCGAGACCAGTCCGGGGCCGGCAATCCCCACGCTCGAATCTCTGAAGCGTTTTCTCCCCGCCGATCACCTGTGGCCGATCGATGAGTATTGGGATTTCCATGCCGGCGGCGGGCGGTTCCGGAATGTCAGCCTTTTCACGAACGCGATGGACCAACGCTACGGCAAGGCCCGCAGTTTGGAAGACTACCTGCGGAAAGCGCAGGCCATGGCTTATGAGGGACAGCGGGCCATGTTTGAGGCATATGGGCGCAACAAGTACACCTCGACGGGAGTGATCCAGTGGATGCTCAACAACGCTTGGCCGTCGCTCATTTGGCACCTTTACGACTACTACCTTGTGCCGGGCGGCGGGTACTTCGGCACCAAGCGCGCGTGTGAGATGCTCCACGTGCAATACTCGTACGACGACGACTCCGCGGCTGTGATCAACGGGCTTGACCGCCCGCTTTCGGGAATGAAAGTCACAGCCAAAATCTACAACCTGGACGCAAGCGAAAAGGCATCCCGCGTAGAGGTGGTGGACCTCTTGCCGGACAGCAGCACCAAAGCCTTTGACTTGCCGAAAGTGAGAGGCCTCACAACGGCCTATTTCCTGCGGCTTTGGCTGCATGATGCCTCGGGCAAACTGGTGAGCGACAATTTCTATTGGCTGTCGACGAAACCTGATGTAATGGATTGGGCGAATCGCCGCGGCACAGCTTGCACGCCGCAAGTATCCTACGGTGATTTGAGCGGCTTGAACGATTTGCCGCCCGTGCAGTTGGTTTCCCACGCTGAGCTGGAGAGCCAGGGAGAGACCAGGATCGTTCACGCCACTGTTCGAAACCCAGGCAAAGCCCTGGCATTCATGATCAGGTTGCGGCTCACGAACGGAAAAGATGGAAAAGACGTTACGCCCGTATTCTGGGAGGATAACTACTTCTCTCTGTTGCCAGGCGAAAGCCGGCAGATCACCGGCAAATATGATCTTCCAACACTCGCGGGGAAGGAATTCGGACTGGAAATCTCGGGGTGGAACGTAACTGTAAATACCATCCCGAGGCTACCGCCAATATAGCGCACCCAGCATTGAGTCTATCCCAGCGGGAATGAGTCTCGGCTCCACGCCTCGTATACTGATGGCGGGTTATCCGGAACTTGTCGCTCCACTAGGCCGCCGTAGTTTCTCGACCACCATGAACGCCATAATGCTGACCTACGCGACCACCTCCGATGCAGTCGGCGTCGGGTAAGGTGTGTTTCCTGTGCGCCACAATGGGGTCATGGAGAGTCACTGGCTACCAGATCACCATGGATTCCTCGAAAATCCGGCTCAGATCGTCCGGCCCGGCAGGCCGAGGCGAGAGTTTGGTCACCCGGTGTTGGGGGAGCGTGCCTTCCACCAGCGCCGGGACATCTTCCGATTGATAACCCAGCTCTCGCAGCCCGTTGGGCGCCCCGAGATCCTGCATCAACTCGATCACCTGATCCGCGAGAATCTTTCCCGCTTCTTCCGGCCGCACGCCGTTAAACTTGGCGCCGAGCAATTCCGCCGCTCGGAGGTGGCGTTCGGGACACGCCGGCGACGTGAACCGATAGACCGCCGGCGCATTAACGATGACAGAAATCCCGTGCGGTATCAGGGGATGACCGACGGAGTAGCCCGGCGCTCGATAGTCTCGCACGAGTCCTGACACCGGATAGGACATGCCATGGGGCAGGTGGACACCGGCATTGCCGAATCCAATCCCAGCGTATGAGGCCGCGAGCAGCATGGACGCGCGCGCTTCGTTGTCTGCGGGGTCCGCTACCGCCCGCCGAAGGTAAGCCGCAACCAGCCGAAGAGCCTCCAGGCTCCAAACGTCGCTGATGGGGTTCGAGCCTTGGTAGGCGGGCCGCAGATTCGGCCGCTCCGGCCGAGGACGCTGTCGGAAGGGAAGGGCGGTGAAGGACTCGATCGCGTGGCTCAACACGTCCAGCCCCGCCGACGCAGCCACGGCCGCAGGCTGCGTGCAGGTATTCTCCGGGTCGATGAGGCCCAGGGTGGGTTTTAGGCGACGATGCGCGATCCCCGTCTTGGCATGCATCCGGACGAAGTCAAAGATGGCCACCCCGGTGGTTTCGCTGCCCGTGCCGGCCGTGGTGGGAATCGCGATCAGAGGCTTGAGCGG
>Ga0187771_10002379_pt1 | contig 12947 bp, 11 predicted proteins | sample 0116_SJ02_MP15_1_FD_133139 | JGI IMG/M metagenome (GOLD analysis project Ga0187771, IMG submission 133139) | Tropical peat soil microbial communities from peatlands in Department of Meta, Colombia - 0116_SJ02_MP15_10_MG | ecosystem: Environmental > Terrestrial > Soil > Wetlands > Peat | place... | reverse complement strand
TGGCATGCATCCGGTGTTGCGGCTTTACGAGGACGTGCTGTCGAGCGCGGAGACCGTCGAATTCAACTTGCCGCCCTTGCCGCGCTTCATCTTCGTGGTGCACGGCTCGGCTACGATCGCCGGCGAAGCCGTAAATGCGGGCGAGGCTTGGCAGGGCGAAGGCGCCGCGCTGGTCAAGCCGGGTGCCGGCGGCGTCACCTGCTGGCGCTGGGAACTGTCGCGCGGCGATCACGGCTCGACCGTCGCCGGCGCACCCGGCATGATCTCGCACGAGAAGCTCACCGCCTTTCTCGAGACGCTGCCGAAGGGCGAGTTGCTGATGCGCGGCGACAGCGTCGCCTTCCTGCCCGGCGGCTGCGCCTATCTGCACCGGCATCAGGGGCCGGGTATCCGCTGCCTGATCGAGGGCGGCATCCGCATCGATACGCATGGCCGCTCGACGTCGTATGGGCCCGGCGGCGCCTGGTACGAGACCGGGCCCGACCCGGTGTTCGCGCAGGCCGCCGACACGCCGAGCCGTTTCATCCGCGTGATGATCCTGCCGCGCGCGCTCGCCGGCAAAAGCTCGATCCAGTATGTCAACGAGGAGGACAAGGCGAAACCGAAGTCGCAGCAGTACAAGATCTACGCCGACGCGCCGATCAGTTTCGGGGTGAGGAAGTGACACCCTTTGTCGTTCCGGGGCGCGCCAAAGGCGCGGACCCCAGAACGACCGAGCAAATCGCATGACCACCATCGACCGCCAGCAGGCCTTCACCGGCACTAAGGAAGTGGCGCGTGCGCTCGTGCTCGACGCCGAGCGGCTGGAACAGTATTTGGCGGCACAGATGCAGGGTTTCGCCGGCCCGTTGACAATCAAGCAGTTCAAGGGTGGGCAGTCGAACCCGACCTATCTGTTGGAGACGCCGGCGCGCCGCTACGTGCTGCGCCGCAAGCCGCCTGGCAAGCTGTTGCCCTCGGCGCACGCGGTAGACCGCGAATACCGGGTGATCCGCGCGCTGCATGCGCAAAGATTTCCGGTCGCCAAGCCACTCGTCTATTGCGCCGACGAGAGCGTCGCCGGCACCGCCTTCTATGTGATGAGCTTTGTTGACGGCCGCGTGTTCTGGGAGCCGCAGATGCCGGACTCCAACACGGCCGAGCGCGCCGCCGTCTATGACGCGATGAATGCGACGATTGCACGGCTGCACACGTTCGATCCGGCGCAGATCGGTCTGGCCGATTTCGGGCGCGGCGAGAATTACGTCGAGCGCCAGGTCGAGCGCTGGTCAAAGCAATACCGCGCCTCGGAAACGGACAAGATTGACGCCATGGAGCGGCTGATCGAATGGCTGCCCCAGCACATCCCGCCGAGCGGACCGGCGCGGCTGGTGCACGGCGACTACCGGCTCGACAATCTGATCGTCGCCAAGGACAGGTCGGACATCGTCGCCGTGCTCGACTGGGAGCTATCCACGCTCGGCGATCCGCTCGCCGATTTCACCTATCACCTGATGGCCTGGCACATGCCGCATTCGGAGAGCGCGGCCGGCACCGCCACGCTGGTGGGCCACGATCTCAAGACGCTCGGCATTCCCTCGGTGGCCGCGTACGTGGACGCTTACGTTCAGCGGACAGGGCTAGACCCGCGCCCGGCGCTGCCCGTCTACCTCGCTTATAACTTCTTCCGCATCGCCGCCATTCTACAGGGCATCATCGGCCGCGTGCGCGACGGCACCGCGACGGGTGAATTCGCCCCCGCCAAGGCGGAGATGATTCGGCCGCTGGCGGAAAAGGCGTGGGAGTTTGCAAGGCAGGCTTAGCGGCGCGCCTGGAAGAAATCCTTCAAGAGCGCGGCGCATTCGCTCTCGCTGATGCCGCCATAGACTTCGGGCCGGTGATGGCAAGTCGCCTGCGCGAAGAAGCGTACGCCGTGCTCCACCGCCCCACCCTTCGGATCGGCGGCGCCGAAATAAAGCCGGCGGATACGGGCAAACGACATCGCCGCGGCGCACATGGTGCAGGGCTCGAGCGTGACGTAGAGATCGCAGTCAGTGAGCCGCTCGCTGTCGAGCGCGGCCGCCGCCTGGCGGATGGCCAGCAGCTCGGCATGCGCGGTCGGGTCCTTAGCGGCGATCGGGCTGTTGCCGGCGCGCGCGATTACCTCGCCGTTGCGTACTATGACGCAGCCGATCGGCACTTCACCACGCGCCTGCGCGGCGCGGGCTTCTTGCAGCGCCAATTGCATGAACGAGGGCGATGCCATAAATCGTGCTCATGCCCGAAAAAACGACCGATGACAAACAGGGCGAGCGTATCGCCAAGGTAATGGCGCGGGCGGGGCTTGCCTCGCGGCGCGAGGCGGAGGCCTGGATCGCCGCCGGGCGCGTTACCGTCAACGGCGCGGTGATCACCTCGCCCGCCCTCAACGTGACGCCGTCCGACCGCATCGTGGTCGACGGCGTGCCGTTGCGTGCGCGCGAGCGCACTCGGCTGTTCCGTTATCACAAGCCGCGCGGGCTGGTGACCACCCATTCCGACCCGCAGGGACGGCCAACCATCTTCCGCGCGCTGCCGGAGGACCTGCCGCGGCTCGTCAGCGTCGGCCGGCTCGATATTAATACCGAAGGACTGTTGCTGCTCACCAATGACGGCGGATTGGCGCGCGTGCTCGAATTGCCCGCGACCGGCTGGTTTCGCCGCTACCGCGTCCGCGCGCTCGGGCGCGTCACGCAAGAGGCGCTCGACCGGCTGCGAATGGGCCTCACCGTCGCCGGAGTGCATTACGGGCCGATCGAGGCGACGCTCGACCGCGAACGGGGCGCCAATGTCTGGCTCTCCGTCGGCATCCGCGAAGGCAAGAACCGCGAGGTGCGCAAGGCGATGGAGACGCTGGGGCTGAAGGTGAACCGGCTGATCCGCGTAGGGTTCGGGCCGTTCGAATTGGGCGACCTGGAGGACGGTCAAGTCAAGGAGGTCGCAACCGAGGACTTGCGCGCGGCGCTTGGGCCCGAGCTGATCAAGCAGGCAGAGGCTGATTTCGCGGCGCCGCTCGCCGAAGCAATTCCCCGTCAGCCAGAGGTGCGCGCGAAGCGCGCCTCGAAGGGCGACGGCCAAAGTCTTGCGAAATTTTGCCGTTCATCCTTCGAGGGCCGCCTGCGGCGGCCACCTCAGGATGACGGCGTGAAGCTGACACGCGAGCGTGACGATCGGAAGAAGCACCGCCGCCGCGACCGCAGTGGCGGCCCGCGGCCCAAGTATCCGAGGCCGCCCTCATGAGAGTGATCGGCGGCAAATTGCGCTCGCGCCCAATCGCCGGGCCGAAGGGTGACGGCTTGCGCCCCACCGCCGATCGCTTGCGCGAATCGCTGTTCAATATCCTCGCACACGCCTTTGGCGACCCGGTCGCCGGCGCGCGCGTGCTCGATCTCTTTGCCGGCACTGGCGCGCTCGGCATCGAGGCGATCTCGCGCGGCGCGGCCTTCGTGCTGTTCGTCGACGACGGCGTGCAGGCGCGCGCGCTGCTGCGCGAAAATGTCGGCACGCTCGGCTTGGGCGGCGTTACCCGCATTTTCCGCCGCGACGCCACCAAGCTCGGGCCGGTGCATCCGCTCGAGCCGTTCACGCTTGCCTTCCTCGATCCGCCCTATCGCAAGGGTCTGGCCGAAAAGGCGCTCGCATCCGCGCGCGCTGGCGGCTGGCTCAAGCCTGGGGCGCTGGTCGTTGTTGAGGAAGCTACCGATGCGGCCTTCAGGATGCCGGAGGGGTACGAGGAGCTCGAGCGGCGCGCATATGACGATACGGAGTTGATCTTCTTACGCAGTGCCTGAGGTTGTCGTCCCCGCGAAAGCAGACATGACAGCCGAGATCACTTCCGCCCAAATAGCCTTTCAATATCCGTCAGCTTCAGCTCCACATAAGTGGGCCGGCCGTGGTTGCACTGGCCGGAATTGGGCGTTGCCTCCATCTCGCGCAACAGCGCGTTCATCTCTTCTGGCTTCAGGCGACGCCCGGCGCGCACCGAGCCGTGGCAGGCCATGGTGGCGGATACGTGCAGCAGCCGCCGCTCCAGCGGCAGTTCGTCGTCCCATTCCGCCATGTGCTCGGCGAGATCGCGGATGAGGCCGTGCACGTCGATCTCGCCCAGCATCGACGGCGTCTCGCGCACCGCCACAGCGCCCGCGCCGAAGGATTCGATGAGGAGACCGAAGCGCGCCAGATCTTCACCGCGCGCGACGAGGCGCGCGGCATCGGCCTCATCGATCTCGACAATCTCCGGGATCAGCAGGATCTGCCGCGCCACGCCAGTCTCGCCGATCGCCGCCTTCATGCGCTCGTAGACGATGCGCTCGTGCGCGGCGTGCTGATCGACGATGACGAGTCCGTCGCAGGTCTGCGACACGATATAGGTCTCGTGCACCTGCGCGCGCGCGGCGCCGAGCGGGCGGTCGAGCAAATCCGCCGCCGGCTCGAAACTGTCGACGCGGGCGTCGGCGGCCGGCTCGCCGACCTCGAAGGCGGCCTGCGCCGCTTCGGCAATGCCGAGCGCGGTAGCGCCGCGCGCCGACACGACGCCGGGCGGACGCGCCGGCGAGCGCCGCCAATCGTAGAAGCCGCGCCGCGCGACCGGGCGGAACGCCGCGATGGTGGCGCTGCCGCCGGTCGAGGCCGCGCGCTGCGCGTCGCGCGCAAGCGCCTCCTTCAAGGCGCTGACGATGAGCCCGCGCACCATCCCACCGTCGCGGAAGCGTACCTCGGTCTTGGCCGGATGGACGTTGACGTCGACCTCGCGCGCCTCGAGCGTGACGAAGAGCGCGAGCAGCGGGTGGCGGTCGCGCGGCAGATAATCGGCATAGGCGCCGCGCACGGCGCCGACCAGGAGCTTGTCGCGCACCGGCCGGCCGTTGACGAACAGATATTGGCCGAGCGTGTTGGCCCGCGACAGCGTCGGCAGGCCGGCGAAGCCTTCGACGCGCACGCCCTCACGCTCGGCCTCGACCTGAACCGCGTTGGCGCGGAAGTCGGGCCCGAGCACGTCGCCGAGCCGCGGGAGCTCGTCCTTCGCGGCGCCCCAGGTGACCGGCGCGCGCTCCTCGCCGGCCAGCGTGAATGCGACATCCGGCCGGCTCATGGCTAGCCGCCGGACCACCTCTCGCACAGCTTCCGCCTCGCTGCGGTCGGTCTTGAGGAACTTCAGCCGCGCCGGCGTAGCATAGAAGAGATCGCGCACCTCGACGCTGGTGCCCTGCGCCAGCGCGGCCGGCTTCACCGCGGATTTCGCGCCGGCGTCGACCGTGATGGTCCAGGCGTGCGGCTCGCTGGCGTGGCGCGTGGTGATGGCGAGCCGCGCCACCGCGCCGACCGACGGCAATGCCTCGCCGCGGAAACCGAGCGTGTCGATGGCGAGCAGGTCGTCGCCCTTGAGCTTCGAGGTGGCGTGGCGCTCGACGGCAAGTTCGAGATCGGCGCGCGTCATGCCCTCTCCGTCGTCGGTCACGCGGATCAGCCTGCGGCCGCCGCCGTCGGTGAGCACATCGATGCGGCGCGCGTGAGCGTCGAGCGCGTTCTCGACCAGTTCCTTGACCACGCTCGCCGGCCGCTCGACCACCTCGCCGGCGGCGATGCGATTGACGATCGATTCGGAGAGTTGGCGTACCGGCATGGGAGTCTCTGATTCGCGTGACAGCAAATCTAGCGGGGGGCTGTGGCGGCGACGAGGCAAGCCTCAAAGCTGCCCCCGTTATCCTTAGGGGTCGTCGCGGCCAAGCGAGCATAGCGAGCGCGAGCCGGGACCCAGTAATCCCTGTAATCCAGTATCGCAATGCCGTGGCGACTGGGTCCTGGCTTGCGCGAGGATAAGGGCTGGCTACTCAAACGCTGGCCTAAGCCGGCGCATCGCCTTGACGCCGGAGCGGCGCTTCTTGCTCTCCAGCCGCTCCCGCTTGGCCGCGTTTGGCACCTTGGTGGGCCGGCGCGGCACCGGCCTGACCGCCGCCTGGCGGATCATCTCGAACAGCCGCTCGCGCGCATCGGCGCGATTGCGCGTCTGGTCGCGATGCCGCTGAGCGACGATGACGATGACGCCCTCCTTGGTCAGCCGCTTGCCGGCAAGCCGCATCAGCCGCACCGCCACGTCGTTGGGCAGCGACGCCGAATGGCGCGCGTCGAAGCGCAGCTGCACCGCCGAAGACACCTTGTTGACGTTCTGCCCGCCCGGCCCGGAGGCGCGCACGAAGCTCTCCGACAGCTCGGACTCGTCGATGGAAATCGTGTCGGTGATGCGGATCATTTTTCGCCTGTCATGCCGCGAAAGCGGGCATCCAGTATACATCCAGAGCCGTTCGTGATGACTGGATCGCCGCCTGCGCGGGCAATGACACTTATTGCGCCAGATACTTCTTCGCCAGCACCTTGCCCTCTTCCACCGCCGGCTGGTCGAAGGCATCGACGCCCAACAGGTGCGCCGCGATGATCGTCTCCAGCATGAAGTGCATGAGCAGTTCGCCCATGCTTTCCTCGTCAAGGCGCGGCAGACGGAGCCGGCGCACCGGACAGCCGTTCTTGGCCAGGGTCTCGGCGGTGGCGCGGCCTTCGGCGGCGGCGAGATCACCGATAGTCTTGCCGGCAAAGTTTGGTTCGCCAGCAAGCCGGGCGAGAGCAGCATCGATGCGCGGCCCGCGGCCGGCGGCATCGACGGTGACGACGGTGAACAGTTTGTCGCGCGGGCCGGCGATGAAGAGCTGCACTTGACTGTGCTGATCGACTGGCCCGAGCGCGGCGAGCGGCGTCGCCCCCTTGCCGTTTTTGCCAAGGCTCTCGGCCCAGAGCTGCACGTACCAGCGCGTGAAGCGCTCGAGCCGGTCGGCATAGGCCATAAGCACACTGATGCTCTTGCCCTTGCTCTCGAGGAGTGCGACGGTGAGCGCGGCGCCCAGCGCCGCCGGCACTTCGGCTGCCTTCTTCTTCGCCAGCACCGGCGCAAGCGCAAGCGAAGCGCCCTCGCGGACCGCTGCGATATCGAGATCGAGCATTGCCGCCGGCAAAAGCCCGACATTGCTGAGCACGGAATAGCGACCGCCGATGCCGGTGTGATGGTCGAGGATCGGCACGCGATGGGCGGCGAGCAGGTCGCGCAAGCCATTGCGCTTGCCCGCCTTGGCTGGCTCGGTGAGGCCGAGGAAATTGTCGGGGATCCGCGTCTCCAGCCCCTGCGCCTTCACCGCGGTAAGCGCGGCTATGGTCTGCATCAGCGTCTCGGCGGTGCCGCCGGATTTCGAGACGGCGACGAAGCGCGTCGTGGTATGCGGCAGCCGAAGGAGCAACTCGGCGAAGGTGTCGGCATCGAGATTGTCCATGAAATGCAGGCGCGGCGGATTGCGCAGCGCGCCGATCCCGGGAACGCCATGACCGGCAAGCTGCGCCAGCGTTTGCCCGCCGAGGCTGGAGCCGCCGGTGCCGAGAAAGACGACATCCGTGGCGTTCTCGGCGAGCCGCCGGCCGGCCTGGCGGATCGGCATGAGATCGTCATGCGTCGCGGGCAGCTGCAGTAGCGGCAGGCCGCCATCGGCGTGGCGCGCACGGAGCCAATCGAGCGCGCCCTCGGTGCGTTCGAGCGCCGCGGCGAGCACCTTGTCGGCCACGCCGTGCGGACCGACCTTCTTCTCCAATGCGCTGTCGATGGATTGCTGGAGAGGCATGGCTGAAGAACTATCTGCCCTTAACGCGCAAGACGCGCAACGGTTCACTCGCTCGAGATTAAGCCTTTCGGCCGACCGGCGACGGTGATCAGCATGCCGCCGCCATAGAGCCGCTTGGCTACCCGCTTGGCGTCCTCGATGCTGACCGCGTCGATCATGGCGCCGCGGCGCTGGATATAGTCAATGCCGAGATTGTCGAGCTGGATCTGGGTGAGCTGCGCTGCGATCTTGGCCGAAGAATCGAGCGAGAGCGCATAGGCGCCCTTGAGGAAGGACTTCGCCGCCGCGAGTTCGTCGGGTGTGGGACCGTTCTCGGCCATGCGCTTGGTCTCGCGCTCGACGATTTCCAGCGCGTCAGCAGTGCGATCGGCGCGCGTGGCGGTGCCGCCGAGCACGACTGCGGCGCGGCGGAACCAGACCAGGCTGTCGGAAACGCCGTAGGCGAGACCGCGCTTCTCGCGCACCTCGCGGTACAGCCGCGAGGAGAAGGAGCCGCCGCCCAGGATATGGTTGACCACATAGCCGGCCATAAAATCGGGATCGTGGCGGGCAAGTCCCGGACCGCCAAAGGTCACCACCGCCTGCGGCACATCGAGTGCAATGACGATACGGCGGCCGAGCCCGGCCGGGCTCGCGTCCGCGACTGGCTTCAAGTCATTCCTGGGCGGCAAGCCGGCGAAGGCGCGGTCGACCAATTCGCCCGCGGCCTTGGCGTCGATGTCGCCAACGATCGAGACGGTCAGCTCGTTTCGGGCGAAGACGCGCCGCGCATAGTCGCGCAGATCGGCCACGGCGATGCGCGGCACGCTCTCCGGCGTGCCGCGGCTCTCGCGACCGTACGGATGATCGGGGAACGCCGTCTCCCACCAGCGGCGGCTGGCGAGACTGTTGGGATTGGTGCTGTCGCGCCGCAAGGCCGCCAGCGTCTGCCCGCGCACCCGCTCGACCGCCTCGGCGTCGAAGCGCGGTGCGCTCAGCGCAAGATGCAAGAGATCGAACGCCTCGTCGCGGTATTCGTTGAGCGTGCGCAGCGAGCCGTGGAAATAGTCGCGCGCCACGTTGAAGCGGAGCGCGATGGCATGGTTCTCCAGCCGCTCATGGAAGGTCTTGCCGTCGAGGTTGCCGGCGCCCTCGTCTAGCAGGTCGGCAGCGAGGCTGGCGGTGCCGGCCTTGTCGGCCTCGTCCTGCGCGGAGCCGCCGTGAAAGGCGTAGTTGAGCGCGATAAGCGGAACCGACTGTTCGCGCACCAGCCAAGCCGTGATGCCGGAGGGGCTGACGATCTTCTCGATCGTCACGGCGGACGCGGGCACGGCGAGCGTGAACGCAAGCGCGGCAGCGAACAGACGCATCATGATTTCTTTTCCGCCTGCGGGCTCGTATCCTTGATCAGATAGCCGGTGACTGAACGCCGCTTGTCGAGCCAAAGCCGGGCCGCCTGCTGGACATCGGCGGCGGTGACCGCGTGGATGCGGTCCGGCCAATGGCGCACATCCTCGACGCTTGCGCCGGTCATCAGCGCGCTGCCGTACCAGCGCGCCATGCTGACCTGGCTGTCCTGCGTATAGACCGCGTCAGCGATCATGCGCGACTTGGCGCGCTCCAGTTCCTCGGCAGTGACGCCGTTGGCGATAAGCTCCGCCAGCACCGTGTTGATGTCGGCTTCAAGCTGCGGCAAAGCGACACCCTCGCGCGGCGCGGCGGAGAGGTCGAACTTCGCCAAGTCGAACGCGGCGCTCTCGTACCAGGCACCGGCGCTCACCGCGACGCGCTTGTCCATCACCAGAACGCGGTAAAGCCGCGAGTTGGAGCCGTTGCCGAGGATATGCGCGAGCACTTCGAGCGCTTCCGATTGCCCCGGCTTGGCCGTCCGGAACGAGGGCACGAGATAGGCCCGTTGCAGGATCGGCTCCTCGACGCGTGCGTCGGCGAGCGTCAAGGAGCGCACAGCCACCGGCGGCGGCTCCTGCGGGCGCTGGCGCGGCAGGATATTGGCGTGGCGGGGAAGCTTGCCGTAGGTGTCCTCGGCGAACTTCAGCGCTTCAGCGGGCTCGACGTCGCCGGCGACCACCACCACCGCATTGTTGGGCGCGTAGAAGCGCCGGTAGAAGCCGATAGCGTCGTCGCGGCTGAGGTGCTCCATCTCGTGGCGCCAGCCGATCACCGGCTTGCCGTAAGGATGGTTGAGGAACAGCGCAGCGTCGATTTGCTCGCCCAAACGCGCTCGCGGATTGTTGGCGACGCGCTGGTTCTGCTCCTCCAAGATCACGTCGCGCTCGGGCAGCACCACCGCGTCGGTGAGTTGCAGGCCGGTCATGCGGTCTGCCTCGAAATCCATCACGGTCCTGAGCGCATCGCTCGGCACGCGCTGGTAGAAGGCGGTGTAGTCATTGGAGGTGAAGGCGTTCTCCTGGCCGCCGATGCGGGCGACCGCTTGCGAGAACTTGCCCGCCGGATTCTTCGCCGTGCCCTTGAACATCAGATGCTCGAGGAAATGCGCGAGTCCCGACTTGCCCGGCGTCTCGTCGGCGGCGCCGACCTTGTACCAGATCATATGGGTGACGACCGGCGCGCGGTGGTCGGGAATGACGACAAGCTCGAGCCCGTTCGCCAGCGTAAAGTCTTCGACCGGCGCGCCTGCCGGCGCGGCGGCAAGCGAAGACGTGGCGAATGTGGCGGCCAACAGGCCGGCGGCCGCGACAATTCGGCGTTTCCGCTTCACGATCTGGCAAGCCGGCTGCCGGCGTTCGTGCGCCCTACGCGAGGTTTCGCCGCTGGCGCGCGGGGCTATGACAAGTTGCATCGGCTGGCGACCGCGGCCCTTAATGACCGTCAACAACGCCGTGCGATTCGAGGAAGTTCGTCGCCTTCGGGGCGGCCGCGCCTTTGCCGACCCCATAGGGCTGGTCAGGCGAGGGCGTCTGATAACCCGGCGGCGGGTCGGTGAGCGCGGTGCGCGGAGGCTCGCCGGTGAAGCTGGCGACATCCGGTTCGTCTTTGCCGAACAGCTTGCCGAAGAACGTGCCGGGCTTGGGGCCATGCATCGACGGATCGAACTGATCGCTCGAACCGTTCGGCGACCGGTAGCTGTCATCGGCGGTACTGCGCGTGTTGCGCGGCTTGGGTCCCGCCGCCAAGTCCTGCGGCCGCAGCGGGCCCCACTCCTTGCGCAAGGTGTCGTCGGCATTCGCGCTGGCATTGCGCCGCTGCGCGGCCTCCAGCTTGCGTCGCTGCACGTCGGGATCGACCGGCCAGGCCGGGTTATTGCTCAGTGCGGCGTCGGCTTTTTCCGGCGGCGGCAGGTCGCGGTTCGGCGGGATGACCAGCGGCGCGCGTTCCTCATAGGTGATGCCGGCGCCGTCGCGCTGCAGGCCGAGCTGGTCCATCAGACCGCGGAAGATCTTGGTATCGAGCGGGACGTGTTCGCTGTCGTCGTCGTCGCCGGCGCGCGCCGGGCTGCCGGCCGCAAGCAGCGCGGCGACGACAAGGCAGCCGAATGCCGCGCGGGCAAACCTCCGCAGGCTCAGTCTGGCAGCGAGTGCGCGCCGATGATCGGTCATTCGAGCCCTATCGCCCCTGCAATTCCAAGGGGATACCGCATTCCGATGCTTAAACCATGACCCGGGATCAGGGCGCTTTTGGGGCGCGCTCCCCGGTCACGGATTCATACAGCAGGCCGATGACCCCGGCAACGATGGCCACGTCGGCGAGGTTAAAGACGTACCAGTTGAAGCGCCAAGTTCCGCTGGAAACGTGAAAAAACACGAAATCGGCGACCCAGCCGTAAGCCAGCCGGTCGATCGCATTGCCCACCGCCCCGCCGATGATGAGGCCGAGCGACAGCGCGGTCAGCTTGCCTTGCGCCCGCGCGAGCCACAGGGCGAGCAGCACGACCGCCACAGCCTTGAAAGCGAGCAGCAGCCATTGGCCGAACGCGCCTTGCGTCTGAAACAGGCCGTAGCTGATACCGGTATTCTTGGTGAGCACGAAGTCAAAGAACGGGCCGAGCCGCAGCGGATGGTTGGCCAGATCGACCACAAACAGAAGGTATAGCTTGCTCGCCTGATCGATCAGGCAGGCGATCACCGCGACGGCGAGGCCGAAGCGGGTGTGCGGGCCGTAGAAATATGACGGGCGCATTCACTCCGCCGCCTTGCGCATGGTTTCCCATTCGCGCAGCGCCTTGGCGTCGCGCGGCGAGACGTCGGGATATTCGGGATCCGCGCCGATGGTGGTGAGGATCTTCCACGAGCGCGCGCATTTGGTGCCTTCGGCGAGATTGGGCACCACGGCAATGCCGGCAACGTCGGCAAGACGGAAGGCATTAGGCGGCGCATCTCCTTTTACTAGAGTGGCCGCCGAGGTGATGCACACTTCGGCGAGATCGATATCGGCAACCGCCTCAAACAGATGCTCGTCGGAAACGTGCACAATCGGGTGCGCTTCGAGCGAAGAGCCAATGCGCTTTTGCGCGCGCTCCATCTCCAGCGCGCCGGTGACGACCCGGCGCATCATGCGCACCTTGCGCCACTTGTCCGCAAGCTTGTCGTCGCGCCAAGCGGTCGGCACGTCGCCGAACAGCTCGAGGTGCACCGACTTCGCCGCTTCGCCGTAGCGCGAGGCCCAGGCCTCCTCCGCGGTGAAGCAGAGCATGGGCGCAAGCCAGGTCACCGTCGAGCGGAACAGGCGGTCGAGCACGGTGAGGCAAGCCTTGCGCGTGGTCGACGAATAAGGATCGCAGTAGAGCGTATCCTTGCGGATGTCGAAATAGAAGGCCGAGAGGTCCGCCGTCATGAAGGCGGAGAGCGCGGCGAAGATGCGCTTGTAGTCGAAATCGGCGTAGGCCTTGCGCACCAATTCGTCCAGGTCGGCGAGGCGATGCAGCATCAGCCGCTCCAGTTCCGGCATCTTCTCGAAGGCGATGCGGTCGTCCTCGTGGAAGTGCGCGAGGCTGCCCAACATCCAACGGATGGTGTTGCGCAGCTTTCGATAGGTCTCGACCGTGGTCTTGAGAATCTCTGGCCCGATGCGCAGGTCGTCGGCGTAGTCGGAAGCGCACACCCACATGCGCAGGATGTCGGCGCCCGACTGCTTGATCACGTCCTGCGGCGCGGTGACGTTGCCGAGCGACTTCGACATCTTGCGCCCGTCCTCGTCGAGCACGAAGCCGTGGGTGAGCACCACGTCGAACGGCGCACGCCCGCGCGTGCCGCAGCTTTCCAATAGCGAGGAATGGAACCAGCCGCGGTGCTGGTCGGAGCCCTCGAGATACAT
>Ga0187771_10002378_pt1 | contig 12949 bp, 10 predicted proteins | sample 0116_SJ02_MP15_1_FD_133139 | JGI IMG/M metagenome (GOLD analysis project Ga0187771, IMG submission 133139) | Tropical peat soil microbial communities from peatlands in Department of Meta, Colombia - 0116_SJ02_MP15_10_MG | ecosystem: Environmental > Terrestrial > Soil > Wetlands > Peat | place... | reverse complement strand
CGAAGACGGCCTTGGCCATGGCGGGAGTAAACTCCTTGGATCCCAGGCCATAACGTCCGCCGACGATCTTCAAACGTTCCGGGGATCCGGGGTTTCCTTGATCCAGGGCCTCATCGAAAGCCGCCCGCACGTCGAGGTACAGGGGCTCGCCGATGGCTCCCGGTTCCTTCGTGCGGTCGAGGACAGCGATGGCTCTGACGCTTCGGGGAACGGCCTCCAGAAAAGCGGCTGAAGAGAATGGCCGGAACAGCCTCACTTGAACCAGCCCCAGCTTTTCCCTCCGTGCGTTCAGCACATCCACGGTTTTAGCGACCGCATCGCCAGCCGAACCCATGACGACGATCACGCGCTCTGCCTTCGGGTCCCCATAATAATCAAAAAGCCGATACTTCCTTCCCACGAGACCAGCAAATTTGTCCATGGCCTTCTGCACCACATGCGGGACAGCCTCGTAGAAACGGTTGACGGTTTCCCTGCCCTGGAAATAGACATCCGGATTCTGCGAAGTCCCTCGGAGGGCAGGCCGGTCCGGCGAAAGGCCCCGCTGGCGGTGGGCCAGGACCCAGTCTTCTTGGATCATCGCGCGCATGTCATCCATGGTGAGCTCTTCGATTTTCTGTAACTCGTGGGATGTTCGGAAACCGTCGAAGAAGTGGAGAAAAGGCACCCGGGATTCCAGTGTGGCAGCCTGAGAGATGAGGGCGAAGTCCATCGCCTCCTGGACACTCTTCGAACAAAACAAGGCAAACCCGGTAGCTCGCGCGGCCATGACATCGGAATGGTCGCCAAAGATGTTGAGCCCCTGGCAGGCGAGGGCTCGGGCGGTCACATGGAAGACGGTGGAAGTGAGCTCACCGGCAATCTTGTACATGTTCGGGATCATCAGCAAAAGCCCCTGCGAGGCCGTGAAGGTGGTCGTCAATGCGCCTGTGGTCAACGAGCCGTGAACCGCCCCGGCTGCTCCTGCTTCGGACTGCATCTGACAGACGCTAGGTACAGTCCCCCAGAGATTGACTCTGCCAGCGGCTGCCATGGCATCGCAGGTCTCTGCCATGGGAGAGGAGGGGGTGATGGGATAGATCGTAATCAGTTCGTTGGTAGCATAGGCGGGAAGCGCACAGGCCGTGCATCCGTCCACTGTCATCTTCTTTCTTTTCATACCTTTCTCCTTTGACGAGAGGTCTTATTATGAAAAGTCATTTCCCCTCTCCCCTTAGGGGAGAGGGCGGGGGTGAGGAGTGCAATTGCTTCGGCCCAAACCCTACCTTTGCTTATCTGCGGGTCGGTGAATGTCATTCCGGCGGTTCCGTAATGTTCCACTCCGCGTCCTCCAGTTCCTGTTGTGGTTCCATAATGAAGTTGATAAGATGCTCGAGCGAAATGCGGTGTCTCCGCTGTTCTTCGGCAACTTCCAGGAATGCCTGCTTGAGCTGGGGGTTTTTCACCCGGCCGGCTCTCTTCCGGTAGAAATCCTCACATTCTTTGTCCAAAGCTTGACCCCTCCGGTAAAGCTCCGCGGGAGGAAGATTCTCATCCAACCTTTCCCCGAGGCCCAATCGCTTCAGCCTCTGGGCGAATGGATTGAGGGCTCCTGTCAGATTCTTAACGTCGGGCAGGGTCGTCCCTTCTGCCTTCTTCATCCTCGCGAAGTCGCGGCCGTGCGTCGCCTGGTCTTCGGCGAGCATGGCCATGATCTTGCGCAGGCCGGGCTTTTTCAGCTGCCGGGTGAGGGTGCGAAAAAACCTCTCTCCGTCACGACTCATTTGAATGGCAAAGTCATAAGGGTTCATCCCTGCTCCTCCTTTTCTCCTTCAACTCTTGTTAGTCCTCAATTCGGCGGTAGCGTCCCCGGCAGGCGGCCATATTATAGACGACCTTTGTCGCCGATCAATTCCATCAACACGTGAACGGAGTCGCGCGTCGCGGTCCTGGTGAGAGGAATTCCACTTCGGGCAAACACCCTAAGCATCGCCTCGTTCGAAGGGAGCACTTCTGCTTCAAATTCTGTAATTCCCGAATCCCGGGCGATCGCCACCAGGTGCTTAAATAGAAGCGATGCGATGCCGAGACCGTGAAATGCGTCTTCGATAAGAAATGCCACCTCCGCTCTTTGCCCGCTCTTGGATGGTTCGGTCCGAACGTACCGCCCCCCGCCCACGATCCGGTCATCTCCATTCTTCTCCAGAACAGCCACGAGGGCTACGATATTCACGAAGTCGACTTCCGTGACCTGCTTCAAATCATGAGCGGTGAACTCTTTCTTTAAAATTAAAAACCGGCGGTAGAGCGACTCGGCGCTCACTTTGTTTAGGCCGTCGACTATGAGCCCCTTGTCCTCAGGACGGATAGCGCGAATGGTTATCGTTCGCTGATCCCGAAGGCTTTCGGTCGCATTGTAGTTTGTGATGTCGTTTGTTCCCATGGTGCTTGAAGCATTAGGGGTCATTAAATTCTAACACGGTTAAACCTGAGAATTTATCTCTAACACTTCACCCCGCACTATAGCCCCCTGGTCTTTTCGATTGCGCTGACGGTCTGTTGGGCAATTTCCCGCTCTTCGTCCGTCCGCACCGCCAGAATCCTCACAGGCGCGCCGTCTTTCCCTATTTCGGCGACATTCCCTTTGGCTTTCTCGTTCTTCGCCCTATCGATGGTGACTCCCAGGCTTTCCAAACCCTCGCACGCACTCTTCCGGATCAAGGATGCATTCTCACCTATGCCGCCAGTGAACACAATGGCATCGACCCGGCCAAGCACCGCAATGTAAGCTCCGAGGTACTTTTTGATGCGGTAGCAGTAGAGCTCTAATGCAAGCTGGGCCTGCGGTTCTCCACGGTTCGCCATCTGGAGAATTTCCCGCATGTCGTTGGCCCCGCAAATCCCCTTCAGCCCGCTCCCTTTATTCAAAAGCGCTTCGAGGTCTCCATACGCCGTGCCTGTCACCCTCGTCAGGTAAAAAGGAATGGCCGGGTCTAAGTCCCCGGAACGGGTCCCCATGACGAAACCCTCGAGGGGCGTCATGCCCATTGAGGTATCCACGCTCAGGCCTTGCCGGATCGCCGCCGCACTGGCCCCGTTCCCGAGATGAAGGGTAATCAAATTAAGGGAGGAGAGAGGCTTCCCCAGGTGAGCCGCTGCTTGCTTGGCCACCCAGAAATGAGAAGTTCCATGAAAGCCGTAACGCCGAACCCGATGAAGGGCGTAAAAGCTGTAGGGCAGCGCATAGATAAAAGCATGGGACGGCATGGACTGGTGGAAAGCCGTATCGAAGACCGCCACCTGAGGCACGTCCGGGAAAACCTGCCGGGCCGCTTCGATCCCCAGGAGGTTCGCCGGGTTGTGAAGCGGGGCGAGGGGGATGAGTTCTCGAATCGTCTCCATCACGTTCTCATCGATCAACACCGGCTCCCGGAATGCCTCACCCCCATGAACCACCCTGTGGCCGATCCCGAAGAGCTCCGCAGCGCTCTTAATAACGGGGGAGTCGGAGGGTATGCTCAAGATGAAGTGGAACCCTTCCTCATGGTTGCCTACCCGCCCCTTGCGTACGGTTTCTTTGACCGTACCCGAGGGCCCGTAGGCGCGGTGAATGTGCCGGCTCTCGCTCTCCCCGATCCGTTCGAGCAACCCGGAGGAGAGAACAGAGAAGTCGGAGGTCTCGAATACTTGGTACTTGACCGATGAGCTTCCCGAATTGATGACCACGACTTTCATGAGCCAGTCCCCTTCTCCTGCGCCTGGATCGCGGTGATAGCCACCGTATTCACGATATCCGTCACGGTTGCGCCCCGGCTCAAGTCGTTGACTGGCCGTTTGAGCCCCTGTATAACCGGGCCAATCGCCACGGCATTAGCGGACCGCTGAACCGCTTTATAGGTAATATTACCATTATTCAGATCGGGGAAGATGAAGACCGTGGCCCGGCCGGCAACCGGGCTCCCGGGCAACTTCGTTCGGGCCACGTCGGGATCTACGGCGGCGTCATACTGGATCGGTCCTTCCACGGCAAGGTCCGGCCGGAGGCTTCGGACCCGCCGAGTCGCCTCCCGCACTTTATCCACATCCGCCCCTTTCCCTGACTCTCCGGTGGAGTAGGAAAGCATGGCCACGCGTGGCTCGATACCAAAGCCCCGCGCCGTCTCGGCCGAGCTGGTGGCGATGTCCGCCAGCTGCTCCATGGTTGGTTCGGGGTTCACGGCACAGTCGCCGAAGACGAACACTCGATCGGGAAGGCACATGAAAAAGATGCTGGAGGCGATAGAGAAGCCAGGTTTCAATCCGATGATCTCAAAGGCTGGCCGCAGCGTGTGAGCCGTCGTATGCACTGCTCCCGAGACGAGCCCGTCCGCCTCTGCGCGATGGACCATCAGGGTCCCGAAGTAGGTCACGTCGGCCACAAGATCAAAGGCCATCTGCTCGGAGATTCCCTTGTGCTTGCGAAGCTCATAGTAGGTGTGGGCATACTCCCCCCGCCGCCCGGAATCGGCCGGGTCGAGGAATGCTGCTCCCTTAAGGGAAAGACCCAAGGAATTCGCCTTTTGTTTGATCTCGTCTATGCTGCCCAGAAGGGTCAAATCTGCTACCCCACGGAGGAGAAGGATCTCAGAGGCACGCAGGATGCGTTCTTCCGTCCCTTCTGGCAAAACGATATGCCTCCGGTTCGATTTGGCCCGTTCAACCAGGGCATGCTCAAACATGATCGGCGTGACCCGTGCTGGCCGGGAAATATCGATGCGCTGATAGAGCGTTTCAGCGTTTATATACTTCTCCATGTGCCCCAGCGCAATCGCCATCTTGCGGGGGTTCTCTGGCCGGATTCTTCCTCGGACTTGTGGGGCTTGCGTCCCGGCCATAAAGGTATCCGTCTCGACGGTCAGCACTGGGACAGGCGACTTGCGCAACCCTTCGATAATGCGCTGCACCTGTGGCGCAGGTTTCAAGCCGCCGGTCAGAAGGAGCCCTGCGACCCTAGGGTAGGTGCTGGCGGCGTCGGCGAGAAGGCTCCCCAGGATGATGTCGGATCGGTCTCCCGGCGTGATGACGAGGGTTCCCTCGACCAGACGGTCAAGGAAATGGGGGAGCTCCATGGCCCCGATTTTAATATCTTCCACCTCGCGGGTGAAACTTTCCGGGTCTCCGCTCCAACGGGTGGCGCCGAGGGCTTCGGCGATCTCCCCCACCGTAGGTTTGGCCAGCACACCAAGTTCGGGCAGGACAAAGATCGGAACCCGGGTCTTCCCTTTGGCCGCCAGCCCCAAAATTTCTTCCGCGCAGTCCGGGGCGACCCGGTTGACGAAGAGGGCGAGAACCTCGCACCTCTTCGTCTCTAGCAAATTCAGCAGTACGAGAGATTTACGGATGACTTCCTGCGGCGTTTGCCCCGATCCCGTAGCTACCGGGGCTGTCAGGGCGCCCAAGTTATTTGCTACATCGATATTGAAGTCGACGGCCAGCCCAACGGGGATATCATGGAAGCCGGTCCCCAGGCATACGACGACATCGCACTCCGACTCCAAGGATCTGTATTCTTCGAGGATCCGCTTCAAGAGCTCGTCATATTTTTCTTCGCCCACAAGATCGCCGGCCTTCTCATAGGTCATCCCATACCTCACCCGGTTAGGGAAAGGGAGGTGGTAACGATCGGCAACCAGGCGTATAGCGTTGTCCTTCGTCTCCTCCTCACGGACGAGGGGGCGGAAGAAGCCCAGTTTTTGCACGTGCCGGGAAAGCAGCTCCATAATTCCAAGCAGGACCACGGATTTCCCGGATCGAGGTTCCGACCCAAATATGTAAATGCTCTTGGCTTTAGGCATGAGCATCCTCCTTTGACTCACCCACGTACTGTGTCGCAATTACGGATCCAAACTCCAAATCCCAAAATCCCAAATCTCTATTTCAAATGACCAAATTCCCCTCACCTCACCCTCTCCCCAGAGGGGAGAGGGAAAGGGTGAGGAGGAAATTGGAATTTGGACCGTTGGAATTTATTTGTTATTTGGTGCTTGTGATTCGGTGTTTCTGCTTTCCTCCGGTTTCGCCATCTCCCGGATCTTTTGAGCGTAGGCCTTCTGCAAGGAATCCAGGTAATTCGTATCCAGGGGACCTTTCCAGGTGACCACCCGTCTGAACCGCTCGGGGATCTTCGCGGAAGTAGGGTCAAACCCGGTTTTCATCCGCACTTGCCATCGCATCTTCTGAATCCTCCGGGCCACAGAGTCCAAATTCTCTGCCAGATTCCGGTAGCCCACGGCGCTCAAGCAATCGGCCAGCAAGGCTTCTTTGTACACTTCCCGCGCGAAGAGGCAGGAGACCATGGAGGTGAGAAGGACCCTAGCCTTTTCGTCTTGAACCAGGAACTCCACGGCCTGGCCTACATCTTTTCCTTTCTGCTTCTGATCGTATGAGTACCCTCCGGCGTCCAGGTGAGAATGGCGGAGCCCCAGCGCCTCGGAGACGAAGAATACTTCCCCGGTCGCATATCCCGCCATCTCCTGGCCAAGGACGCAGGCAAAGTCCTGACCGCCGTATTGCTTTGCTGCTTTAAGGGTCCCCTGTCCGAGCAAGCGGTAAAAATCGTTGGTCCCTGTACCAAGGTGTTTCACCGCCTGTGCATAGGCCTCGGCATCGCCGAATTTCAGGGGGATCAGCGTTTCTTTTTCGGAAAGGAGGCCCTTCTCAAAAGCCTCCGTGGCCCAGGCCAGGGCTACTCCGGCGGACATTACATCCAGTCCTTCTTTTTCCGCGACTTCCAGTAGCCTTAGGACCTGGAAGGCATCCAGCACACTCAGCATGGCCCCCATGCATGCGATGGGCTCATGGTCGTAGGTAACCTGCCGGTAGAGATACTGGTTCGGTTCACTAAACTTTTCGCGAACGAACCCCAGGTGAATGCATCCCACCGGGCATCCGGAGCAGGCGGTGTTGCGCAGGAGGGTGCGATCGGCAAAGGTCTCTCCTGTAATGCCGGAGATGGCCTCGTCACTGGTGCGCTGGAGATTCCGGCACGGCAAGGCCTTGATCCCATTCAGGACCGCTATGTTGATGGGCGTACCCAGGTTGTGATATTTGTCCATCATGCTCGTTTCGGTCACTTGCCCGTAGATCTTTTGGAAGAGCGGAGCATACTCCTTGCCTGCCGGCAGCTCGAAAGACTCGTCTCCCACAATCACGATGGCTTTAAGATTTTTGGCACCCATGACCGCCCCGCCCCCCAGACGGCCGAAATGGCGGTAGGTATCGACGTTGATGCAGGCCATGGCTGACCGATTCTCGCCTGCTGGTCCGATCCGAAGAATGGACCGGTGCCCAGACCCACCCGCCATCCGGCGCAGCATCTGACCGGTCCTCTGGACGCTTTTTCCCCAAAGGTAATGCACATCCTTCACTTCCAATGTGCGGGACCCCACCAGCAAGCAACTCGGGCGCTTGGCCTTCCCGGTGATCACCAAGGCATCCAGGTCGGCAAACCGCATGCACATGGCTGACCGTCCGCCGCCGTGACTCTCGGCATACTGATCGTGGTAAGGCGATTTGAAGGCGCAGACCACTTTGCTCATCAGCGGAAAGTATCCCGTCAGCGGCCCGATGGCGAATATCAAAGGCTGCTCCGGATCTTCCCAACTTCGGTCGGAAAAACCCATCCGGTTGAATAGAAGCGCCGCAAGGCCGCTCCCTCCCGCGCAAGTATCGCGGCCTTCGATCTCTTCGATTTTGCCCCGGCCCGTGGAAAGGTCAACCTTTAGTATTCGGAAATGATCCTGGATCATGATCTCCCCTCCCCCCGGCTTGCACCGGCTGCCGGCCGGGTTGGAACCTCGACCATTTCCAGACAGTCGTGGGGGCAGAATGACACGCAACGGCCGCAGTGGATGCAGACGAAGGGGTCGCCAGTCGGATCTAGGTAGATCGCATCGACCGGGCAAGCCCTGGCACAGGCCCCGCACCGGATGCAGAGGCTCCTTCTGACCACCACTCCCCCCCCCTTTCGCTGCGAATAGGCGCCCGTGGGACAAGCCATCGCACAAGGGGCCGGATCGCAGGCCAGACAGGGCTTGGCCTCGAAGCCGGTGGAAAGACCGCCCGTCGACTGGATCCGAATCCCCGCCTTATCCCAGGAAAGCTGTTTGTGTACCAGACGAGCGCAGGCCAAGGAACAGGAGTGACAACCAATGCATCGTTCCATACGCGGCGTGCTCAAAATTTTCATTATCTATTTCCTCCTTCACCAGGAGTGACGGTTTTATTTCTTAACTTTGGCCTGGCTGGCGACAGCCTCCATCGCCTTTTTCACTTTTTCTGGATCACCCAGATAGTAGTTCCGTATCGGCTTTAGGTCGTCCTTCAACTCGTAGACCAGAGGCATCCCCGTAGGAATGTTGACTTCAGGGATCACATCGTCAGGGATGTTATCAAGATACTTCACAAGGGCCCGCAGGCTGTTTCCGTGGGCGGCAATAAGGACCCGTTTTCCAGAGCGCACCGTGGGCGCAATCACTTCATGCCAGCAGGGAAGAAAGCGTTCCACCGTGTCCTTCAGACACTCCGTAAGCGGAATCTGCTCTTTCTTCAGTTCTTTATAACGCGGATCCTTCGCCGGATTCCTGGGGTCTGTCTTCTCTAATGCCGGGGGGCGAATGTCATAACTCCGCCTCCAGATTTTGACCTGTTTTTCGCCGAACTTTTCCGCCGTCTGAGCTTTGTTAAGACCCTGGAGAGCGCCATAATGCCGTTCGTTCAGGCGCCAGTCCCGAATCACGGGTATCCACATGAGATCCATCTCGTCCATGATGATCCAAAGAGTTCGTATCGCCCGCTTCAAAACAGAGGTGAAGGCGATATCGAAGGTATATCCCTGTTCTTTGAGAACGCGACCTCCTTCCGTGGCTTCCTCAACACCTTTCTTTGAAAGGTCCACGTCTGTCCAGCCGGTAAAGAGGTTTTTCTTATTCCAGGTGCTTTCACCGTGTCTTACCAAAACAAGTTTATGCATAGGAATCGCTCCCTCGATCTTCATTGTTTGATGGTTTCGTAGAAGGTCGTCTCACCGGTTAAAACCGGTGTCCAGGATTCCCGGTGGAAACCGGGAGCCAGTGGTTAAATGGTTCCCGGCTTTCGCCGGGACTACGACTCGATTCCGGCTGGAGTTTACCCCGTACTTGATGCGGGGCCGGAATGACGGTCATCAGGGTTTTTCAACTTCTTACGACTCTAGCAATGTTTAACAGCCCTATTTTTTAAATGCTTTTTTTCCTTCAAATTTGGCTGAACTTCCCAGTTCCTCTTCGATACGCAATAATTGATTGTATTTTGCAATTCGATCGGTCCGGCTCGCTGAGCCAGTCTTGATCTGTCCTGCTCCCGTTGCCACGACCAGGTCGGCGATGAACGTATCTTCGGTTTCTCCCGATCGATGGGAAACCACACAGGTGTAATTTGCTTCCTTCGCCATTCGCATGGCCTCGAGGGTCTCGGTCAACGTTCCTATCTGGTTCACCTTGATCAGGATGGAATTGGCGATCCCCTCCCGGATCCCCCGCGCCAGTCTTTCGGTGTTGGTCACGAACAGATCATCACCCACGAGCTGAATCTTTTTCCCCAGGGTGTCTGTGAGGAGCTTCCATCCCTTCCAGTCGTCCTCTGCCATGCCATCTTCGATTGAAAGGATTGGATACTGTCGAACCCAATTCGACCAGAATTCGACCATCTGCTCCGATTGCCTCTCACTTTTGTCCGACTTCTTAAAGACATACTTCCCCTTGTTCGAATCGAAGAATTCACTCGACGCCGGGTCAAGGGCCAAACCGATATCTGTTCCGGGACGATATCCCGCCTGTGTAATGGCTTCGAGAATTGTTTCCGGGGCTTCGTCGTTCGATTTCAGGTTTGGAGCAAATCCTCCCTCATCTCCCACCGCAGTGGAATAACCTTTCTTCTTCAACACGTTTTTCAACGTGTGGAAAACTTCAGCACCCATACGAAGGGCCTCGGCAAAGTTTGGTGCCCCGAAAGGGGCGATCATGAATTCCTGAAAGTCCACCGAATTGTCCGCATGAGCCCCTCCATTCAGGATATTCATCATCGGCACCGGTAACAAACAGGCCGAATCCCCTCCGAGAAAGCGATAGAGAGGCGTTTTTTTTGATGTGGCACCCGCTCTCGCCACCGCCATGGAGACGGCCAGAATCGCGTTCGCTCCGAGCCGGCCTTTATTTGGCGTTCCGTCGAGCTGGACCATCTTACGGTCGATCTCTGCCTGGCGGGTAGCATCCATACCTTTTATGGCCGCGGCAATCTCGCCGTTGATGTGTTGCGCGGCCTTGCGCGTTCCTTTCCCAAGATAGCGCGATTTTTCCCCGTCACGCAACTCAATCGCCTCGTGCTCGCCTGTGGACGCACCGGACGGCACTGCGGCTCTGCCAATGCTTCCATCATCCAGTCGAACATCAGCCTCTACGGTCGGGTTACCTCTTGAATCGAGAATCTCTCTTCCAATTGCTTTTACAATCCTTGCCATAGTACCCTCCTTAGCCACTCAGAAATGGGAATGTGCGCAAAATGACAACAGGGTTAATCTAGATCAAGTGAATTTTAAATACGAAACTTGAATACGCCAGTTCAATAATGAAGTGCAACACTTAGGGTGGCGTAGTATCCTAAGTGTATGGAATATTCGAATTTGGTCATTTGAGATTGTTTCGAATTTCGTATTTCGTGCTTCGGATTTTTAAAGTTCAAACCCTGTTTGGTCCCGGCTATGCCGGGCTAATTGTTCGTCACCGACTCTCAAAAACCGCGACGCTGTGCGGAGAAACCCGATAGAAGGATTCCTTGATTCGAGGCTGATCCGAAGGTTCAAGGATATCTCCTGATGAGGGCTGCCCGGTATCGACTGCACGATGCCACGTGCGACCGGAAAGGGAGGGCAGCTCCATCTCCACTAAGTGGTCCGACATGTTGAAAATGATGTGAAGATCTTCTTCCTCCTCTTGTTGCCTCCCCAAGGTGTAAGCCACGATCTGAGCGCCAGGGTCATGCCAGAGCGGCTCGTTCAGTTTTGTCCCGTGCCAGGTCACATCGGGGAAAGGAGCCTTCTCCTTTTTCTTGCCCTTCATAAAATGTTTGCGCATCAAACTGGGATGACGTTTACGAAAGGCGATCAGCCGTGTGACGAAGCGCAACATCTCCCGATTCTTTTTGGTCAGGGTCCAGTCAAACCAGCTCAGTTCATTGTCCTGGCAGTAGCCGTTGTTATTTCCCCGTTGTGTCCTCAGGACTTCGTCCCCGGCCTGAATCATCGGCACCCCTTGGCTCAATAGGAGAATGGCTATGAAGTTCTTGGCCTGCTGGTTGCGCAGAGAAAGAATTTTCGGATCGTTCGTTTCTCCCTCAGCACCGTAATTCGAGCTGAGGTTGTCGTTATTGCCGTCGCGATTGTCCTCGCCGTTGGCTTCATTGTGTTTCCCGTTGTAGCTGACGAGATCGCATAGAGTGAACCCGTCGTGGCAGGTCACAAAGTTAACGCTGCTGCTGGGCACTCTTCCTTCCCATTCATAGAGATCGCTGCTTCCGCTTATCCGGCTGGCGACCTCTCCGATCAATCCCCCGTCTCCACGGACAAAGCGCCGGATCACATCCCGGTATCGACCGTTCCATTCCGCCCAACGGAATCCCGGAAAATCACCCACCTGGTAGAGCCCTGCAGCATCCCAGGCTTCAGCGATAATCGCCGTGTTGGCGAGTATGTTCGAAAACTCGATCCTCCAGGGCGTTGGTGCAAAGTACATGGGGGCACCGTTCTGATCTCGAACAAGGACACTCGCCAGATCGAAGCGGAACCCATCCACATGCATCTCCTGAACCCAGTACTCTAGGCAACCGACCAGGAATTGTGAGACCACTGGGCTGTTACAATTCACCGTGTTTCCACAGCCCGTGTAGTCGCGGTAAATGCGCCGGTCGTTTGGATCGAGATGGTAAAAACCCGGGTTTGCCATCCCCTTGAAATTGATCGTGGGTCCTCGCGCGCCACCCTCGGACGTATGGTTGAGGACAACATCGAGGATGACACCGATCCCCGCCTGGTGAAGGACTTTCACCATGTCGCGGAATTCCTGGCGGTGTGCTCCTTTCGCCGGTGCCACCGTATAGCCCGGATGCGGAGAAAAGAAGCTGTGGGTGCTGTATCCCCAATAGTTTTTCAATCCTCGTGCGGCTGCTCCCTCTGGCACATCTTGTTCATCAAAGGCCATCACCGGCAACAATTCAACGTCCGTTACGCCAAGGGCTTTAAGATAAGGAATCTTTTCGATCACCCCTGAAAAGGTTCCGGGACGAGCCACCTGGGAGGTGGAATGTCGTGTAAACCCGCCCACGTGCATTTCGTAAATGATCGCATGCTCCAACGGATGGTTTAAAGGCTCATCGCCTTTCCAATCGTAATCGTCATCACCCAAAACAATGCTTCGCATCGAAAAGACACCGTTGTCCCCCGGCAAGGACGCACGTCGCCTGTCCCACAATTCGTCTGTCACCGCAAGACACCAAGGATCGAGAAGAACCTTCTCCTTATCAAATCGAAGGCCTGTAGACCAGGTGTCTCCTGGACCATCCATGCGCCACCCATAGAAGGTACCGGGAGCGAGTCCCTCCACATAAATGTGCCATGCATAAAAGGTTCTGTTCACCTCGGGGTCGAGCTCAATCACCTGAAAAGGAGTTGCGCTGTCCGACCTCTCATAGAGAAGAAGCTCCACACGAGTGGCGAAGCGGCCCCACACCGAGAAGTTCGTTCCCTTCGAATCGAAGGTTGCACCAAAAGGGAAACGATGACCGGGTTGAGTGGAATATTTCTTCAACATTTCCCTCCTTTTATGGATCTGGGATGAGAGTTATACTCAGGCTTCCTTATACGCTGCCTCGACGATCGACATGGCTTCTTCCTGAATTCTTT
>Ga0187771_10002377_pt1 | contig 12951 bp, 12 predicted proteins | sample 0116_SJ02_MP15_1_FD_133139 | JGI IMG/M metagenome (GOLD analysis project Ga0187771, IMG submission 133139) | Tropical peat soil microbial communities from peatlands in Department of Meta, Colombia - 0116_SJ02_MP15_10_MG | ecosystem: Environmental > Terrestrial > Soil > Wetlands > Peat | place... | reverse complement strand
GGCTGGAGCCGTCGAAACGCGCCGGGACACTCTAACAATTATCGACAATCGCAACGGCCGCCAATACGAAATTCCGATTAAGAACGATACGATTCGCGCGATGGATCTGCGTCAAATCAAGATTCATGATTCCGATTTCGGAATGATGAATTACGATCCCGCATTCTCCAACACGGCGTCCTGCATCAGCAAGATCACTTTCATCGACGGCGACAAAGGAATCCTTCGCTACCGCGGCTACTCGATTGAGGAGCTTTCGGAGAAGAGCACGTATCCCGAAACGGCCTACCTGATCCTGCATGGCGAGCTGCCCACGCAATCGCAGCTCAAGGAATGGACCTACCACATCACGCACCACACGTTCATTCACGAGAGCATCAAGAAGTTTCTCGACGGCTTTCATTACGACGCCCATCCGATGGGTATGCTGATTTCCACCGTCGCGGCGCTTTCGACGTTTTATCCCGACGCAAAAGACATCTTCAATCCCGAGTCGCGCAAGAAGCAAACATACCGCCTCATCGGAAAGATGCCGACGCTTGCCGCATTCGCGTACCGGCATAGCCTCGGCATGCCGTATGTCTATCCCGACAACGACCTGAGCTATTCCGGCAATTTTCTGAATATGCTGTTCCGCACGACGGAACTCCAGTATCGGCCGAACCCGACGTTGGAACGCGCCCTCGATATCTTGTTCATCCTGCACGCCGACCACGAGCAAAACTGCTCGTCTACCGCCATGCGCGGCGTTGGCAGCTCGCACGTCGATCCCTATTCCGCCACCGCCGCGGCCACCGCCGCGCTCTACGGGCCGTTGCACGGTGGTGCCAACGAGCAGGTGCTGCGGATGCTGCTCGAAATCGGCTCGGTAAACAACGTGCCCGCATACATCAAGCGGGTGAAAGCGGGCGAAAACCTCTTGATGGGCTTCGGCCATCGCGTTTGCCAGAACTACGACCCGCGCGCGAGAATAGTAAAGAGGATCGCCTACGAAGTTTTCGACGTGATGGGCCGCAATCCTCTCATCGATATCGCGCTCGAATGCGAGCGGATCGCACTGGAAGACGAATATTTCGTCTCGCGCCGCCTCTATCCGAACGTCGATTTCTACACGGGCCTTATCTATCAAGCCATGGGCTTCCCGGTGACGATGTTCCCTGTCCTCTTTGCGATTCCGCGCACTTCCGGCTGGATCGCGCAGTGGGAGGAGATGCTGCTCGACGCAGAGCAGAAAATCTCGCGACCTCGGCAGGTCTATCTCGGCTACGATCTGCGCAGTTACATCCCGCTCGACCACCGCAAGTAGAGTTTGCCGGCGCGTGGAAGCCGCGGTCCTCGCCTCTTAGGCATCCCGCGGCTCGGTACCCGTACTCGCGCCAAAAAATGTTGCATCGCAGCGGAAACTCTGGCAAAAACACTGGTCACCCGTACCCGGGACAATCTATGGAACTAACCACGCGGCAGTTTGAAGGTGGCACCATTCTCGATGTAATCGGCGACATCACTCTTTACAATTCGCCCACGATCCGAAAAATGCTTCTCGACCTTTTGCGAGGCCAGCGAGTGCCTCGCGTAATCGTGAATCTGGAAAAGGTGCGCTATATCGATAGCGCAGGCGTGGCGTCCCTGGTGGAAGGTTTGAAGCTCTCCCGGGATCTGAAATCCGGCTTCGCGATCTTTGGACTCACGAAAACTACGCGCGAGGTTTTGGAATTGACGCGGCTCATCAAAGTTTTTGAGGTTTACGATACCGAGGACGAGGCGCTGCGCGGCAAAGGCGGCGCTGCAACCGGCTGACCTCAAGAGGACAAACGAGCTTCTGTCTTATAAAGCTCTTCCCCTCCAAGCTCGACGATGCCATTTGCACAAGAAATCGGCGCAGCCACCATCGACACTCTCGCTTACGTGGGTGAGCTCACTCGCTTGACGGCAGGCGCCGCGCGCGCGGTGGTCATCGACCCGTTCCGCGGCAGGAAAGTCCGTTACGGACGGGCTGTGCACCAGGCCATGGCGGTCGGTGTACAAGCCATTCCCGTTGTTTCCCTGATTTCGTTTTTTGTGGGCTTGATTCTCGCCTTGCAAGCCGCCTACGAACTCCGCCGCCTGGGCGCCCTTCATCTCGTCGCGGGCACGGTGGCCCTTTCGATGACACGCGAGTTGGGGCCGCTGATGACGGCCGTTGTCGTAATCGGTCGTTCCGGGTCGGCTTTCGCAGCTGAAATCGGGACGATGAAGGTGAACGAGGAAATCGACGCGCTGGAAACGATGGCGCTCGAGCCGGTCCATTTTCTTGTCGCGCCGAAGCTGGTGGCAATGGTGCTGATGATGCCGTGTCTGACGACGTGGTCGGATTTGATGGGTGTCCTTGGCGGCGGTGTGTTCGGCGTGAATAGCGCGGGTTTCACCTGGCACACGTATTTGCAGGCCACGCTCGATGCGATGGTCCGTCGTGACATTTTCATCGGCCTGGTGAAAAGCGTCATGTTCGCGGTCGTGATCACGGCCGTCGGCTGCCACGAAGGCTTTACAACGGGCCTTGGCTCCGAGCAAGTTGGCAGATCCACCACCGCCGCCGTAGTCAAATCGATTTTTCTCTGCATCGTGATGGATTTGGTTTTCACGTCGATTTTCTACATCACGGCGCCGCGGTAAACGAGAGGGACCGGAATATGGCTGGAGAGTTGACACCGAAGGGCGAGCCCGCCATCGAGCGCGGCGCCCCCGCGATCTCCGTTCGCGATCTGCGCGTGAAATACGGCGAGCGCGAGATTTTGCACGGTATCAATTTCGACGCGCTTGCCGGCCAGACCCTCGTGATTCTCGGCGGTTCCGGCTCGGGCAAAAGCACGCTGCTTCGCACGCTCGTCGGATTGGAAAATCCGAGTTCCGGCAATATCTGGATTCGCGGCAAGGATTTTGCCTCCATGCCCGAATCCGACCGGGACGAGCTTCGCAAGAAAATGGGAATGTCCTTTCAGAGCGGCGCTCTTTTCGGCTCGATGACCGTTGCTGAAAACGTCGCCCTGCCGCTTCGCGAACACACCCAGCTCGACCAATCGACCATCGACATCATGGTTCGCATGAAGCTGAATCAGGTCGGTCTCTCCGGTTTTGAAAATTACATGCCGGCGCAACTGAGCGGCGGCATGAAGAAGCGCGCAGCGATTGCGCGCGCGCTGGCAATGGATCCGGAAATACTGTTTTTCGACGAGCCGTCGGCGGGCCTTGACCCGATCATCGCCGCGGGAATCGATGATCTGATTGTCGCGCTGAAAAAAGCGTTTCATATCACGATCCTGGTCGTCACTCATGAGCTCGCCAGCGCGTTTCTGATCGCCGATCGCATGATCCTTCTCATCAAAGGAAACATCGTGGCCGATGGAACGCCCGACGAGCTGCGCGCTAGCATGCAGCCGCGCGTCCGGCAGTTCCTGGACCGCATACCGGAGAAGGAATTGACCGCCGAAATCGATTATCTCCAGATGCTGACGGGGGAAATCCCGCCCGAGCGTCAATGAACTGGCGCAATGCGCCCGGCGTGATATACTCCCCGGCACTTTGAAGCCTCGCGCAGCGTGGCGCGGGCGTTCCGGGGCGAAGACCGAAGAACCAAAATGGACTCGAAGAAAGAACAGGCAGTTGTCGGGCTGTTCGTAATCGTCGTGGTGATGCTGCTGGTCGTCACGATCTTCCTGATGTCGGGTCGCATTAGCGGCGGCGACGTGACCTACCGCGCCTATTTCAAGAATGCCGGAGGCCTCGAACCCGGCTCGCAGGTTCGCTACGCAGGCGGGCCCTCTGTCGGCCATGTCGACAAAGTGCAGCCCGATCCGCACGACCCCACTCGAATGGAAGTCGAATTCGCCGTGCGTCCCGATACGCCGGTGAAGTCCGACAGCACCGCGAGAATCACCAGCACCACGCCCCTTGGCGACAATTTCCTCGAGGTACGATCGGAAAACGCGGCTGCGCCGAAAGCCCCTCCTGGTTCCACGTTGAAGTCGATCGAGTATTCGAGCTTTGCCGACATCGCCTCGATGATTTCGGAACTCGGCCCCAACACCGACGAGTTGATCTCGAATTTGAAAGACCGCACCGATCAGTTGCAGGTGACGCTCGATCGCGTCAACGATCTGCTCAACGACAAGAATCGCATCAACATCTCCGGAACTCTCGCGAATCTCAACGGCATACTGGAAGAAGACCGGTCGAACATTCGCGGCACGCTCACTCATCTGAACGAATCGAGCGCGAAATTCAGCCCGTTGATCGACGACTTCCGCAAAACCGCCGCGCAGGCCCAGGACACGCTTTCGCATCTCGACGCCACCGTCTCCGAGGACCGTCCCGATCTGAAGAAATCGATCGTGGAAATGCAGCGCGTGCTCGCCTCGGCTCAGGATTTGACCGAGCAACTCAATCGCACTCTAGGTGGGAATTCCGAAAATCTCGACGAAATTTTCGACAGCCTGCGCCGCGCCACCGAGAATCTCAACGAGTTCACCGACACGATCAAGACGCGGCCTTATACTCTGCTGCGCTCGACCGGAGGTAAACCGCGGAGTCCGGGCGATCCGCCGGCGAAGTAGGAGCATTCTGAAACCATGCTACGCATAACGGCCCAAGACTCTCGAACCAAGCGCGAGGCGAGGAAATCTATGCGCCGAATTCCCGAAATTGCGGCTGTCAGTCTGTTGGCGGTGATAGCCGCCGCCTGCGCCGCCACGCCACCCACGAAATACTATGTGTTGGATGCGCCCCAGGCTTCGTCCGCAGGGCAGGGTCAGATTCCAGTCCGTTTGGTCGTCGGACGAATTACCGGTTCCCACCTCTATCGCGACGATCGCGTCGTTTACGGCACCAGTGACGTGGAGCTCGGTACCTACGAGTTTCAGCGCTGGTCAGAACCTCCCGTCGATCTGATTCAGGATCAGCTCGTCGCAACGCTCCGCAATAGCGGCCAATATCGTGCCGTTTCGCGAATCGGAAGCTCCGCGCGCGGGGACTACATCGTGCGGGGCCAACTCGTCGCCCTGGATGAAATCGACAACAAGCCTGGGATCGCAGCGAGATTCTCCCTTCAGCTCGAGCTTTTTGATCCCGCAAACGGCACGGTCGTTTGGAACAGCTCTTACAATCACGATGAGCCGGTGCAGGGCAGCGGCAAGAAAGTGGCCGTTGCCGACGTTGTGCAGGCGCTCGACCACAACGTGCAACAAGGCCTGCAGCAGCTCACCGCGGGACTGGGCCAGTATCTCGCCACCCACGCTTCGCAACAGTCTGCCAGCAATTAATTCCGGCCCGCCCGTTCACTTTCTGGCATACGCGGCGGTCGCTTCGCTTGACGCTTACCCAGAATCGGTGAAAATAGAGTTCCCTTCCTTGAATTCCGTGCGGTCCCCTTAGTTCGCTCTGTCGGGATTTCACGGTAAGCAGACCAGCAAGGATACCTCTCGTTCTTGCGAATCGGTCCGAGCCTCTGAATCGAGGCTAGAGCCGGATAATAAATCCGCGCGGGAGGTCGACCATGGGATTGTCGGCGGCGGTGCTGGCAAGCAGCAGCTTCATGCCCCATGGCTACTGCTACCTCTGGAACATGCCGCTAGTTTGGCTGCACGTGATTTCGGATTCCCTCATCGCACTCGCCTACTTTGCGATACCCGTGTCTCTGGTCTGGTTTGTGCGGAAGCGGCGCGAAATGCCGTTTAACTGGATGCTCGTCTTATTCGGCGTTTTCATCGTCGCGTGCGGCACTACCCACCTGATGGAAGTCTGGAATTTGTGGCATGCCAACTACTGGCTCGCCGGCGCCGTAAAGGCGATCACCGCGGCAGTCTCGGTGCCAACGGCCATTCTGCTGACCCGCCTGGTGCCGGAGGCGCTCGAACTGCCCAGCTTCTCGCAGGGGGCGCGGGCCAATGCGCGCCTGCAAGACGAAGTTCGCGAGCGCCGCGATGTCGAGCTCGATCTCCGCATCAGCGAAGCGAAATTCCGCGAACAGGCGTCGCTGCTCGATCTCACCCACGACGCGATCTTCGTACGCAACATGCAAAACCAGATTATCTACTGGAATCTGGCCGCCGAGCGGCTGTACGGATGGAGCCAAGAGGAGGCGCGCGGTAAAGTTACGCACTCGCTGCTGCAAACCATCTTCCCCAAACCACTGGCGGAGATTGACGCGCAGTTGCTCGAGACCGGCTCATGGGAAGGCGAGCTCACCCATCGCCGGCGTGACGGTTCCGAAATCGTCGTATCCAGCCGCTGGGTGCTGCGCAGGGATGTCGCCGGCAGGCCCCAAGCCATCATGGAAAGTAATCGCGACATCACGCGGCGAAAACAGGAGGAAAGCAAATTCCGAGGGCTCCTCGAATCTGCCCCCGACGCGATCGTAATCGTCAACGAAGCGGGATCGATTCAGCTCGTCAATGCGCAGACCGAGAAGCTTTTTGGGTATTCGCGCGAGGCGATCGTCGGACAGCCTGTGGAAATGCTGATCCCGTCGCGCTTCCGGCCGCAACATACCGGCCACCGCGCTAGGTATTTCGCCACACCCCACACCCGCCAAATGGGGGCGGGCCTCGAGTTGTACGGGCTTCGCAAGGACGGAACCGAATTCCCCGTCGAAGTCAGCCTGAGTCCACTCGAAACCGAACAGGGCACGTTGATTTCTAGCGCGATCCGCGACGTTTCGGAACGACGGCGGATCCAAGAGAAAATCAAGAATCTCAATTCTGAGTTGCAGCAACGGCTCGTCCAGCTCGGCATCGCCAACGAAGAGCTCGAGTCCTTCAGCTATTCGGTGTCGCACGACCTGCGTGCTCCCCTTCGTCACATCGATGGCTTCACGCGAATTTTGAAAGACGAATACGCAACCAATCTCTCCGAAGAGGGCAAACACTATCTGGATCGCGTTCTCAACGCCGCGAACCACATGGGCCGCCTTGTGGACGACCTGCTCAACCTGGCGCGCATTGGCCGCAAGGAAGTAACTCGGCAGAAAGTGAAGCTCGGAGACCTGGTTCGCAAGGTCATCGCGGAACTGGCCCCGGAAATCGAAGGCCGCGAAATCGAGTGGCGCATCGATCCGCTGCCGGATGTGGAATGCGATGCCGGACTCGCAAAGCTCGCGCTCTCAAATCTCCTCTCAAATGCCGTCAAATTTACTCGCTCCCGGAGTCCGGCCGTGATCGAGATCGGCTCGCGCCAGGTCAAAGGAACCGGCGCGATTTTCGTGCGCGACAACGGTGTGGGCTTCGATCCGAAATACAGCGACAAGCTCTTTGGAGTTTTCCAGCGCCTTCACCGCCAGGATGAGTTCGAAGGCACAGGTGTGGGCCTTGCGACCGTGCGTCGGATCATCCGTCGCCATGGCGGCGAGGTTTGGGCCGAATCCGAGCCCGGTCGCGGCACTACCTTCACCTTCACGCTCGAACCCCAGCCGCAAAAGTCGCTGGTTGAAAGCAGGTAAAGGAGAAAGACCATGAATCATCCCGATCCCGACGCAGTAGAGATTCTTCTGGTGGAGGACAATCCCGCCGATGCGGAGCTTACTCTGCACGCTCTCAAGAAGAGCAAGCTCGCCAACAGAATCCAGCATGTGCGCGACGGCGAGGAAGCGCTAGATTTTCTTTTTTGCCGCAACGCCTACGCCAACCGTCACATCGACAACGGTCCGCAGCTCGTCCTGCTCGACCTGAAGCTTCCCAAGATCGATGGCCTGCAGATCTTGCAGGCGGTGAAAAATGATCCGCGAACCAAAGCGATTCCCATCATCGTTCTCACCTCCTCCAAAGAGGAGCAGGACCTCGTGCGGAGCTATCGGCTCGGCGTGAACAGCTACATCCAGAAGCCCGTAAACTTCAGCGAATTTCAGGAGGTCGTGCGGCAGCTCGGAATGTACTGGCTTCTCGTCAACACCAAGCCGCCTGCATCCGCATTTGCCGGCAACTAGGATGAATTGGGCATGGACACAGGCAAACCCACGCAGACCGTTCCCGCGCACGACCCCCTCCGGCTGCTAATTGTCGACGACGATGCCAACGATGTAGAGCTGTGCCTCCGCGATCTGAAAAAGTCCGGTCTGGTGTTCGAGGCGAGCACAGCTGCGGCGCGTCAGGAATTTGTCGAAAAACTTCGAGCGAGTCCGATCGACGTCGTCTTGTCGGATTACAACATGAAGGGCTGGTCCGGCATGGACGCGCTGGCCATCGTCAAGGAAGTGCGCCCGGATGTTCCCGTCATTCTTCTGACGGGTACTCTGGGCGATGAGCTCGCCGTCGAATGCATCAAGCTGGGCGTCACCGATTACGTCCTCAAGCATCAGCTCGCACGCCTCCCAGCGGCTTTGACCCGCGCACGCGAGGAACGATTGTTGCGGGAAGCCGAAATGCGAGCGATCGAGGCGCTGCGCCAGAGCGAGGCTCGCTATCGTGGACTGGTGCAGCACCTGACATACGGAATCCTCTGGGCTGAGGAGCCGTCGGGCAGGATCCTCGACGCAAACCCAGCACTTGCGCGCATGCTCGCGTACGACTCCGTCCAGGAGCTTATGCGCGGCGTGCAGTTCACCGTGCAGCTTTACCCGGATCCGAGCACCCGCGAAAAGTTCGTCGCCGAATACATGCAGATTGGGCGCACGAATGCCACGCTCGAATGGAAGCGGAAGGACGGGAAGATAATCACGATCGAGGCCGTTGGACGCAAAACGCTAACACCGGATGGCAAATCGGAGTGCGCCGAATTCATGGTGGAGGATATCACTGAACGCAAGTCGCTCGAAAAACAGCTCGTCCAAGCCCAAAAATTCGAAGCCATTGGGCAACTCGCGGGTGGCGTAGCTCACGACTTCAACAACATGATCGGCGCGATCCTGGGTTGGGCAGATCTCGGCATTGAAGAAACGGACCTCGGGTCACGTCTTCATCGCCACTTCCAGAAAGTGCGCCAGCAGGCTGAGCGCGCCGCCGCTCTTACAAAACAGTTGTTGGCCTTCGCGCGGCGCCAGATTCTCGAACCGCGCAACGTCGACCTGAATCAGAGCGTCGTCGAAACAGTGAGCCTGCTCGAAAAAGTGATCGGCAGCAACATCGAGGTCAGAGCCGATCTTGCGCCCGACGTCGCCCTCGTCCGTGCGGACCCGACTCAGATCGAACAGGTTCTGCTGAATCTCTGCATCAATGCCCGGGATGCAATGCCCTCCGGTGGCTCATTGATCATCGAGACTCGCAACATTCATCTCGATGAGCGTTTCTGCGCAATGCAGCCCTTGGCGAATCCTGGTGAACACGTCGCGCTTTCGGTCATCGACACGGGAACCGGAATGGACGCATCTACTCTTGATCGGATCTTCGAACCGTTCTTCACGACCAAAGAACTTGGCAAGGGAACCGGACTCGGACTCGCAACGGTTTACGGCATCGTTCGTCAGCACGGTGGCTTCCTTCAGGTCCAAAGCGAGCTGGGGGTGGGCAGCACCTTTCACGCGTACTTTCCGGTCAGCACGGAAGCGGTCTCGACGCCCGAGCGCGTGGAAGATGAAAGTCCCATTCAAGGAGGATCGGAAACGATTTTATTGGCCGAAGACCACGAGGGATTGCGCCAGCTTGCAGTCGAAACGCTCACCAATCTCGGTTACAAGGTCGTGCTGGCGACCGACGGAGAACAGGCCGTGCAGGAGTTTCGCATGTTTCGCGACCAGATACAGTTGGCTCTGCTCGATGTCATGCTTCCCAGAATGAGTGGTCCGGAAGTTTTCGCCCAGATTCGCGAGTTGAAACCCGACTTACCCGCCATATTTGTTACCGGTTACAGTCCCGATACGGAACCGATTCAAAAGGTACGCGAGGAGGGCTGGCTGGTGCTGCAGAAGCCCTACGCCTCGCGCCTACTCGCTCGAACCGTGCGCGAAACGCTCGATCAGCGGGCTCCGGTTTTGCCGCCCACCGCGAATCACGATTGATGTTGACACCCCCTGGTGACGGTGGTAAGGATGGGGCATACGTGGCACCGGCTGAACGCCGGTTTGCTGTCCTACCCAGGCGCGGGAACTCCAAAATTCCTGCTGGGTGGACGGCAACAAACCCCACCCACCCCGGGAGGTGGGAGCCTCTGGGCTCTTACCTCCCGTTTTTATTTCACCCTCTCTAATTCTGAGGTATCGAGAGTTCGCTCACATTTGGCATCTGTTGACGTCTATCAGCCCAGCCTGACGTCTGTCGCCAAGGAGGCTCACGTGAAACCCCGTACTGCTCTAGTGTTTCTGATCGCCCTTGGGATCGTCCTCGCCTCGGCCGCCGTTTCCTTCGCCCAATCGCAATCGAGCAATCCGGCTAAGGATGTGCGAGACAATTTCTTCGACATCAATCGCAAAATTCTCGATATGGCTCGAGATTTCCCTGAAGACAAATACGACTTCCGCTTGAAACCCGAAATGCGATCGTTCGGCGAGGTCATCGTTCACGTGGCGTCCGGGATCGTTTACGCAGCGAAGAAGGGCCGCGGCGAAAGCGTGCAGTGGACGGAGCTCGATCCCAAGGACTACAAAACGAAAGCCGAGATCGTAGCAATGTTGGAGAAAGCGATCTCGGACTCTGCAGCGTCGATCAAGGCGCTGCCCGATGAGTCGTTCTCAAAATCCGTCGAGCCGTGGCTCGATGTCACTGAACATTCCGCCGAGCACTATGGCTTGCTCGTTGCCTATTATCGAGCCAATGGAATCGTGCCGCCCGAGTCGCGCCCGAGAAAATAACTGCGATCAAGCAAGACAAGTTTTTCAGGAATTTTTTCGGAGTTCGTTGAGGACCAGCTTCGCGACTTCCTTGAGAGTGTCGAAGACGCCCTGCCCGGTAATGGCAACCGCTTCGAGCGTCGGCTCGCCTTTGACTCCGATGTGCTTTTGCAGTTCCGCTACCGGCAGGATATTCGGCAGGTCGCGCTTGTTGAGCTGCAGGACGTACGGGATCGTGCTGAAATCGAGGTTGTGATCCTTCAGGTGTTCGCGCAGATTTTCGAGAGTTTCGATATTCGCGTCGAGCCGCTCCTCTTGCGAATCCGCCACGAAGACCACGCCGTCGGCGCCTTTCAGAATCAGCCGGCGGCTCGCCTCGTAAAACACCTGGCCGGGCACGGTATAGAGATGGAAGCGCGTTTTGAAGCCGCGCACCGTCCCCAGATCGAGAGGGAGGAAGTCGAAGAAAAGCGTGCGGTCGGTCTCGGTTGCAAGCGAGACCATTTTCCCCTTTTGACCCGTCCCCGTGTGGTCGTAGATCCACTGCAGGTTGGCGGTCTTACCCCCCAAGCCGGGGCCGTAGTAAACAAGCTTGCAGTTTATCTCCCGCGCGGGGAAGTTAATAAAAGGCACAATTTCCTCAGGGTTAGGGCAGCCTATTACTTATAGCAATAGCCCTGCCGCCTCGCAACGGCATCGGCAGCGTCTGCTTCGCAACTGACAATGCAGGCGATTGCAAAGCGAAGGCCAAACTCGTAGCCCCGCGATCGAATCTGCTCACAAGCCTCTTGCTACGTCCTTGACGCGCCAATTATAAGCTCCCTCTTTCCACTGACTTGTGAATCGTTGGAAGGTGAGGCCCCAGCCGAATCGTCGTTATCAGCCCGGCCGCTTGAGTTCGGTGGAGATTAGCAGAATCTCGACGTTGCCGATATTCTCGACCGAGTGGGGCGGGAGCGGTGGCACCCATTGGACGAGCGGCTCAGTGGGAGGTGGTCCCTGTGTGCGGCTGTCGAAGAGTAAGCTGCCCTCGCCGTCGCGGCGGATGAAGTCGCTCTGCTTGGCGACGTAGATCGCGCTCGGCCAGCGGTGCGTATGTACCGGCACCGTCTCGCCCGGCGGGATGCGCACCTCAAGAATTCGCACGCACTCGTTTTCGAACATGAGCTTGTGGTGCTTAGGTGCGGCGATCACCGCATCGAGCGAATCCGGCCACGGCCAATCCGCCGCTTGCTGGAGCTTCGTCTCTGTGCTCATCGCGCTCAGTTCAAAGGGCGCGCCCAGGGGAGCGTCGCGTTGGCGAACGCGAATTCGCCACGGAGCAGATGATAGATGTAGGCGCCGAGGCAGAATTTCCCGAAGAGAAGCATCGAAAACGCTGCGACGAGTCCCGCCTCGAAGATATACGCCACGATCGTCCATCCCTGAAGCAGCGAGATGCCGACCACCAGCATGAACGCAGCGGCCATTCCCTGCGCGAATCGGCGCGGGCCGGGCGCAGGCGGAAGAATCGTCTTTCCGCGCGGCGCGGCAATTACCGCGTTGTAGAGGCGCTCGAATGGGTTGAGGGCGGGCAGCGCGACGTTCCACCACAGCACCGCAGAAAGCGCGAAAAACAGGCACACCGATGCTAGATAGTAGTCGATAGCCCACGCCAGATAGCCCCATAGGTGAAGAATGATCGCGACGCACACCAGCGGGAAAACAATCCGCGGCTGAAAATAGAGCCCCGTGAAATGCATGTCGCAGGTCGCCGGAGGCTCTTCGGCGAAGCCCTGTTGCTTCATAAAATTTCTGACAACTTGAGATGCCATCGAAATTTTCCTCTACCTAAATTTTAGATGAGGACCGTCCCTAAAAGAAGCACCCGCCCCTCCCGGCGGTCCGGAAGGGGCGGGTGGTTTTGCAAAAGCAGATCCCTCACCCCCACCCGCAAGAGCAGCGGCTGGGTTCCCTTCCTGTGTCAGGGCAGGTGGGATGACAAACACCGTCACGCGATCGGTGTGCAGACCGCTTTCACTTCCGTGTACAGCTCGAGCACATCGTGCCCCATTTCGCGGCCCCAGCCCGACTGCTTGTAGCCTCCGAACGGCAGCGTCGCGTCGAAGACGTTGTAGCAGTTGATCCAGACCGTGCCCGCGCGCAGCATCGAAGCCACGCGATGCGCCTTGGCGATGTCGCGCGTCCAGACGCCGGCTGCGAGACCGTATTCGGTATCGTTGGCC
>Ga0187771_10002376_pt1 | contig 12952 bp, 9 predicted proteins | sample 0116_SJ02_MP15_1_FD_133139 | JGI IMG/M metagenome (GOLD analysis project Ga0187771, IMG submission 133139) | Tropical peat soil microbial communities from peatlands in Department of Meta, Colombia - 0116_SJ02_MP15_10_MG | ecosystem: Environmental > Terrestrial > Soil > Wetlands > Peat | place... | reverse complement strand
GTCTCCCCAGGCGGGACCGCGTCACCCCAGGGTGAGCCGCCGATAGTGCCCTCCGTCGACTGCGAAGGGGGACAGCCGCCGGACGCCTACACCGCCGCGGCCTACACCGCGATCTGCAGCGTCCTGCCGCCGCTCGCGGCGCTGGACGGGGCCTGCAGCGGCACCCCGGGGGCCGCCTGTGCGGCCGCCGCGCGCCAATTGGTCCAGGGGAGCGCAACCGCGCTTCGGCAGATCGGGTCCAGCAGCCCCGGCACCACGGCCGAGAAGGGGGCCAACTCCGATCTTCGCACGGCGTTCCAGGACTACTCGAAGGCGGGGAGCGACATCGCCACCGGGGTCAGCCAGGGCTCATCGACCCTGATCGCCAGGGGGATGGCCGAGGTCACGGCCGGCACCGCTGAGCTGAGCGCGGCCGGGGCGGCGCTGAGCGGCTGAGCTCGCCGCGCGGGCCAGGCCCCCGCCCGCACGGCGCGCTGAGCCCCGTGCACGGGGAGTGTCAGCCGGGCCACCGCCCCCGGACCACCCGGGTCAGGCCACTGGGATCCGCAGCCACGCTCACCTGGAGCCCCGCCCGCCGCATCAGGGCCTGCACGGACCGGCTCAGGTAAGGAGCCACCTCAACCAGCGTCGAACCTCCGGGACGCAGCCATTCCGGGGCCTGGCCGAGCAGCGCCCGCACCAGGCCGAGGCCGTCCGCCGAGCCGTCGGTGAGGGTGTGGCGCGGCTCGAAGCCCCGGATCTCCCGGGGCAGGCCCCGGACCGCGGCCCGGGCAACGTAGGGCGGGTGGATGGTGAAGACCGAGACCTGGCCGCGCAGCCGGGCCGGAGCCTGGGAGAGCAGGTCCGAGATCCGGAAGTGGACGTTGGCGAGGTCGTGGCGCCGGGCATTGGCCCGGGCCAGGGAGACGGCGGCGGCATCGATGTCCAGCCCCCAGACTTCGGCGGTCGGCCGTGCCCTGCCGATCGCGCAGGCCACCGGACCGGCGCCGCAGGCGAGGTCCACGGCGACGGCCGGGAGGCGCCGTCCCATGGCCACGACACCCTGCCGGGCCAGCGTCTCCGTGGAACCCCGGGGAACGAAGACGCCGGGTCGGACCGCCAGCCTCAGCCCGGCGAACTCCACCCAGCCGCGGATGAGGGCGACCGGCTCTCCCCCGGCACGACGCTCCAGGTGAGCGCGGTAACGCCGCTCGACTCGCGCCGGGATCCGCGCCTTGGGGTCGAGGGCTTCGACGTCGATGCCCAGGGCGAGGGCGAGCAGATCCTCCGCGTCCTCGCGGGCGATCGCGGAATGCCAGTGGTCGATGGCTGGGGATTCGCGGAGGGAGCGGCGCCCCTCATCCACAAGGTGGGCTGCGGTGGGCAGTGAATTCGGGTTTCGTGCTTGCATGGGCGGTTGGATGGTAGACGCCTGGACGCCGCCCGGTAAGGTCGCCGCCTTCTTCGACGTCGACCGGACGGTGGTGCGGGGCTCGTCGATGCTGGCGCTGGCGGGTGCGCTGCGCCGAGCCGGGCTGGTGTCGCGCCGAGCCTCCATCACCGCCCTGGTCCGCGGCCTGCAGTTCAGCGCACGCGGCTACTCCGAGGAGGAGGTCCGGCAGGCGGTGCGCGCCATGGGCGAGGTGGTCCGGGGCATGGACGCGGCTGCGCTCAGCCGGGTCGCGGGCGAGGCCATCCCCAGCGCGCTGGCCCCCCGCGTCTACGGTGAGGCCCAGCGGCTGATGGAGTGGCACCGCCACCGCGGCCACCTGGTCTTCCTGGTATCGGCGTCGACCCACGAGCTGATCGCCAAGCTCGGCGACATCCTGGGTGCCGACGGCGTGGTCGCCTCCGACGCGGAGATCGTCGACGGCCGCTACACGGGCAGGGTCGCGCTCTGCCACGGGATCCCCAAGGCGGAGGCGGTGCGGCACCTGGCGGAGAGCCACGGCATCGACCTGGGACACTCGTACGCCTACGGGGACGGGATCGGCGACCTGCCCATGCTCTCCCTGGTCGGGCACCCGACCGCGGTCAACCCCGATCGGAGGCTGCGGCGGGCGGCACGGCGCCGCGGCTGGCACGAGTTGCACTTCCGGCGACGCGGCGGCTGGGTCCGGCTGGCGAGCCCGCGGCGGAGGCCAGCCGCCGGGCCGGCGTCGTTGGACGATCCAGGCACATCAACGCGCGTCGAGACCGCGGTGCCCAACCCCCAACCCGGCGAGAGATACCCGAGCGGCTCATGAGCCTCCAGGGACCGCTGACCCCGCCCCTGCCGCCTCCACCACCTCTGGTGCCGCCCCCACCGCTCGCCCAGGCACCGGCGGGGTCTCCCGGCTGGCCTCCGGCCCAGGAGCTGGTCAGCGCCGGATTGGGGCGGCGGCTGGCCGCGTTCCTCCTCGACGGGCTCTTCATCGGCATCTTCACGCTGGTCGGGCTCATGGTGGCCGGGGAGCTCCTGCGAACCGCGGCGCACGGGGCGGCCGAGATCACGCCCGAGATCGAGAGCTCGGCGGGCGTGCTGCTGACCCAGCTGCTCACCCTGGCCATCCTGGTCGGCGGGACCTTCGTCTACCCGGCCATCGCCTGGCGCCGTGGAGCCACCCTGGCCATGCGCATCCTCGGCCTCCGGGTGGTGGATGCTCGGACCGGCGACCGGCTGACCTGGGGCCAGGTTCTGCTGCGCTCGGCGGGCTGGTGGTGGTCGCTGGTGACCCTGGGCGCGGGCTTCGCCATCGCCCTCACGGAACGCCGTCGGCGCAGCCTGCCGGACCGCATGGCAAGCAGCCTGGTGCTGTCGGCTCGAGCCCTCCCCCTGACCTGGCTGGCGGGCCCGCAGGGCTGGATTCTGTGGCCGTCGCGGCCGGCTTTCCCGCCGCCGCTGGACCCCCAGGCACGCCCGGCGGCCGAGGCGGCCCCGCCCCGGAGCCGATGGAGCTGGACCGACGTCGCCCCGGTCCTGATCCTGCTGCTGCCGATCATCCTGGGCGCGAACTGGGTCGCCGTGGTCACCGCCCGCGGGCTGGGCATCACCGCGGGAAGCGGCGGCGGCATCGCGCTCTCCCTCGGCGAGGACATCGCCGTCTACGGGGCCACCCTGCTGCTGATCGCCGTGCTGGTGCGGTGGCGGCGCCACACCTCGCTGGGCGCGCTGGGCCTGCGGCTGCCCAGCTGGCCCTGGCTGGTCGCCGGCCTCCCCATGGGTTTCGCCGCCCTGGTCCTTCAGGATGCCGGCGGGCTGCTGAGCAGGGCCATCCTGCCAACCGCCAGCAGCACCAACCAGTGCGTCGGGATCCGGAGCAGCTACGGCGGCTCCTGGGGCCTCACCCTGCTGGCGGTCGCGATCATCGCCCCGGTGGCCGAGGAGATCATCTTCCGCGGCTTCACCTTCCGATACCTGCAGGGACGCCTGCCGCTCTGGCTGGCGGTGGTCGTCAGCGCCATCCTGTTCTCGGCGGCCCACGCCGCTTGGGCGGAGCCGGCGCTCTTCATCCCCGTCTTCCTGGGCGGCCTGCTGCTCGCCTACCTCTACGCCAAGTCGGGCTCGGTGTGGCCGGGCGTGATCGCGCACATGACCATCAACGCCGTCGGGGTGGCCGTCCTGCTGGCCTCCTCGGGTTGCTGACCCTGGAGCAAGTCACCATTGACTGGATTGCCAGCCATGGGTTGCGGCTCGGGCTGGATCTGCCCCGCGCCAGGGTATCCGAGAGGGCGATCAGGCCGCCGGCCGACGCGGTTCGGATCAGCCCACCCAGATGGTCTTGACGTTGACGAACTCGCGGATGCCGAAGGAGTGGAGCTCGCGGCCGTAGCCGCTGCGCTTGACCCCGCCGAAGGGCAGCCGGGGATCGGAGTGGGTCATGCCGTTGACGAAGACCCCGCCCGTCTCCAGGCTGCGGGCGAATCGGACGCCTCGCTCCACGTCCCGGGTCCACACGTTCCCACCCAGGCCGAACGCGGAGTGGTTGGCCAGCCGCCGGGCCTCGTCCTCCCCCGACACCCGGCTGACCGCGGCCAGCGGACCGAAGGTCTCCTCATCGAAGGCGGGCATCCCCGGAGCGCATCCGGCGAGCACGGTCGGCTGGAAGAACCATCCCCGCCGGTCGAGGCGCCGGCCGCCGGAAAGCACGCGGGCACCGCGCTGCACCGAGTCACGGAGCTGGCCCTCCAGCTCCTCGCGCAGGTCGGCGCGAGCCAGCGGGCCCATGGTCGACGAGGGCTCGGTGGGATCGCCGGTGCGGAACCGCTCCGCCTCGGCGACCAGGGCCTCCTCGAAGCTGTCGGCCACCGTCTCCACAACGATGAACCGCTTGGCGGCGATGCAGCTCTGGCCGCAGTTCTGGAAGCGGGAGCGAGCCGCGGTGGCGGCGGCGGCCTCGAGGTCGGCATCGTCGAGGACCACGAAGGCGTCGGACCCGCCCAGCTCGAGCACCGTCTTCTTGAGGCAGCGACCCGCGGCGGCGGCCACCTGCGAGCCGGTGGCGTCACTGCCGGTGAGGGTCACGGCGGCGATCCGCGCATCCTCGATGAGCGCCTCCACCCGGCGGCCGGGAAGCACCAGGGTGCGGAACACCGGCTCAGCGAACCCGGCTTCCCGGAACACCGACTCGATGGCGAGCGCCGACCCGGTGGTGTTGCTGGCGTGCTTCAGCACCCCGGTGTTGCCCGCCATCAGGGCGGGCGCGGCGAAGCGGATCACCTGCCAGAACGGGAAGTTCCAGGGCATCACCGCGAGCACGGTGCCCAGGGGCTCGAAGGCCACGAAGCTGCGCGACGCGTCCGACGGGGCCTCCAGGTCGGCCAGGTAGTCCTCGGCGTGCTCGGCGTAATGGTCACAGGTGGTGGCGCACTTCTCGACCTCGGCGCGGGCTTCGCCGCTCACCTTGCCCATCTCGATGGTGATCAGCGCCGCCAGCTCGTCGCGCCGGCGGCGGAGCACAGCCGCCGCCTCGTGCATAAGCTCGCTCCGGCGGCGCATCGGCAGGTCGCGCCAGGCCGGGAACGCCCCGTGGACGGCCTCCAACACGGCGTCCACCTCGGCCTCCGGCATCACCGGGTGGTGAGCGATCACCTCCTCGGTGGCGGGGTTGACGGTCACGATCTGATCGACGGTGACGGTCATGAGCTCATCCTAGCAACCGTCCCCTCCTCGGGCACCAGGGTGGGCGTGGACCGGTTGAGCACCTCGCCGCGGAAGAAGGGCGGCCGGGCGATCCACCAGGCCACCATGATGATGAGGCCGACCACCGCCGAGACCAGGGCGATCAGGAAGACGCCGCCGATCACCCAGCGCGGCCCGAAGGGGAGCGTCCAGGTCGTGAAGCTGACGGTGTCGGCGTTGAAGTCGGAACCGACGCTAAACACCAGGGCGAAGTACAGCATCAGTCCGCCGAGGAGCGGGAAGACGCCGCGCATGAAGAGGTTGCGGGCGCTGCTCAGCAGGGTCTTGCGGTAGTACCAGAAGCAGGTGAAGCCGGTGAGGCCGTAGTAGAAGGCGATCCAGATGCCGATGGCGGTGACCGCGTCGGAGATCACCAGCCCGCCCGTCACCAGGTAGTTCATCAGCACATAGAGGGCCGCCGAGACGCCGCCCATCACCAGGGTGGAGACGGTGGGCGTGAAGTAGCGGGGGTGCATCCTGGCGAAGGAATCGGGAAGCCCCTTGTAGACCGCCATCGACAGCATGGTCCGGGCGGTGGGCAGGATGGTGGTCTGGGCCGAGGCCGCCGCCGAGCTCAGCACCATGAGCAGGAGCAGGTGAAAGCAGAGCTGGCCGAACCAGGAGGCGCCGAAGACCGCGGTGCCCAGGACGGAAATGACGTCACCGACGTTGTTGGGGTTGGCCAGGCCGGTGCCCTTGGTTCCGACCCCGGCGAAGGACTGGGCGCCGAGGGTGACCACGAAGTACATCACCAGCAGCAGCACCGTCGAGATGATCGCCGCTCGGCCCGGGTTGCGGGTGCGGTCGGCCGTCTCCTCGTTGATCGACACCGAGGTGTCCCAGCCCCAGTAGATGAAGAGCATCAGCAGCAGGCCGCTGATCAGGGTCGAGAAGTCCACGCTGCCCGGGTTGAACCAGTTGAGACTCGGGGTGATGTGACCGGCCGGCGCGTTGCCGGTCAGCACCCGGATCAGCGCCACCAGGCCAAAGGCCATGAGCATGACCACCTCGATGGAGAGCAGCACCCGCTGGAGCCGGGCCGATACCTCGATGCCCCGGTAGCAGACCCAGGTCATCACCCCGATGAAGACAAGCCCGAGCAGCAGGACCCAGGGGGGGCCGCTGGTGGCATTGGCGATGCTGCTGGCATTGAAGAGGTTGAAGGTGTAGATCGACGCCACCTCAGCGAGGCTGGCCATGACCAGGATGTCGGAGGCGAGGATCCCCCAGCCACCCAGCCAGCCGGCCCAGGGCGCGAAGGCCCGGCTGGCCCAGGTGAAGGTGGTGCCGCAGTCGGGATCCGCTTTGTTGAGCTCGCTGTAGCCGATCGAGACGAAGAGCATGGGGACGAAGGCGATCAGCACCACCAGGGGGCTGATCAGGCCCACCAGAGCCGCTATGGCTCCCAGGGTGGCCGCCAGGCTGTAGGCCGGAGCCGTCGAGGCGACCCCGATCACGATGTTGGAGACCAGCGAGAGGGCCCCGGATTTGAGCCCCTTGTCCACCCGCTTCTCGGCGATCGCTACTGCAGTCATCAGGTTCCTCCCGGCCGGCAGGGTCCGGCCCTCTCCGCGAAGCTGAGGGCTCTCATCCCGCCGTCACCGCCTCCTCGAGGATCGCCAGCCCCTCGTCGAGAAGCTCGTCCGAGATGACCAGCGGAGGCAGCAGGCGAACCACGTTGCCGTAGGTCCCGGCGCCGAGCACCACCACACCGGCCTGGTGGCAGCGGCGCAGCACCCGCCCGGCGATGTCTCGATCCGGTGTCATCGAGCCGGGCCGCACGAACTCGACTCCCACCATCGCGCCGCGGCCGCGCACGCTGCCCATCGCCGGCTGATCAGCGGCGAGCCGGTGCAGACGGTCCAGCGTCCTCTCGCCGATGGCGCGGGCCCTGGCCACCAGTCCCTCGGTCTCGATGGTGCGGATGGCCGCCAGCGCGGCGGCGCAGGCGACCGGGTTGCCGCCGAAGGTCCCCCCCAGCCCGCCGGGGTGGACCGACCCCATCACCTCGGCGCGGCCGGTGATGCCCCCGAGGGGGAGACCGCCGCCCAGGGCCTTGGCGGTCGCCACCAGGTCGGGGACCACACCCTCGTGCTCGCAGGCGAACCAGTCGCCGGTCCGGCCGAAGCCGGTCTGCACCTCGTCGGCGATGAGCAGGATCCCCTGACTCCGGCACCACTCGGCGAGGCCGGGCAGCCAGCCCCGCTCGGGCACCACCACGCCGCCCTCGCCGGCGATCGGCTCGACCAGCACTGCGGCGATGCTCTCCACCCCCACCGTGGTCTCCAGCATGGTGATGGTCTCGTCCAGCCGGCCGGTCTCGCGGAAGGGATCCGAGTAGGGCGCGCGATGCACCTCGGGGACGAAGGGCCCGAACCCCCGCTTGTAGGGGTTGACCTTGCCGGTCAGGCTCATGGTGAGCAGGGTCCGGCCGTGGAAGCCGTGGTCGAAGGCGACGATCCCGGGCCGGCCGGTGGCGTACCTGGCCACCTTGACCGCGTTCTCCACCGCCTCGGCCCCGGAGTTGACCAGGAAGGAGCGCTTCTCGTGGCCGCCCGGGGTCAGCTCGTTGAGGCGCTCGCAGACCTCGACGTAGCCCGCGTAGGGGGTCACCTGGAAGCAGGTGTGGGCGAAGAGCCCGACCTGCTCACGGACGGCGTCCACCACCTGGGGAGGGCTGTTCCCGGCGCCGGTCACGGCGATCCCGGAGCCGAGGTCGATGAGCCGGTTGCCGTCGACGTCCTCGAGGATTCCGGGACCGGCTCGGGAGATGAAGACCGGCAGGGTGGTGCCGACCCCGTCGGGAACCGCGCGGGCACGGCGGGCGGCCAGCTCACGGGATCGCGGACCGGGGATCTCGGTGACCAGCCGGCGGCCGGGGGACGGATCGCCGCGGGTGGCGCTCACTGTCCAGCCTCCGGCTCAGACGTCCAGCGCCGTCATCACATGCTTGATCCGGGTGTAGTCCTCGAAGCCGTAGACCGACAGATCCTTGCCGTACCCGGAATGCCGGAATCCGCCGTGAGGCATCTCCGCGACCAGCGGGATGTGGGTGTTGATCCAGACGCAGCCGAAGTCCAGCCGCTTGGCCATCCGCATCGCCCGGCCGTGATCGCGAGTCCAGACCGAGGACGCCAGGCCGAACTCCACCGCGTTGGCCCAGGCCACCGCCTGCTCCTCGTCGCTGAACCGCTGCACGGTGATGACCGGGCCGAAGACCTCCTCCTGGATGATCTCGTCGGACTGCTCGACCCCGGTGACGACGGTGGGCTCGTAGAAGAAGCCGCGCTCACCGATGCGGTGGCCGCCCGTGGCAACCGCGGCGTGGCCGGGGAGCCGGTCGAGGTAGCCGCTCACGGTGGCCAGCTGGTTCTGGCTGTTGAGCGGTCCGAAGTCGACGCCCTCGTCGTCGGGGCCGCCCACCACCTCGGCCCTGGCCCGCTCCACCAGTGCGTCGACGAAGTCGCCGTAGACCTTGGGCCCGGCGAGGACCCGGGTGGCGGCGGTGCAGTCCTGGCCGGCGTTGAAGTATCCGGCCATGGCGATGCCGGCGGCAGCCTTGGCCACGTCGACATCGTCGAAGACGACCACCGGGGCCTTGCCACCGAGCTCGAGGTGGACGCGCTTGATGTCCTGGGCCGCGGTCAGGGCGACCTCGCGGCCGGCGCGAACGCTGCCGGTGATCGACACCATGCGCGGGATGGGATGGCCGATAAGAGCGGCGCCGATGTCGCGGTTGCTGCCGCAGACCACGTTGAAGACCCCCGGGGGCAGGAACTCGGCGGCGATCTCCGCCATCAGCAGGCTGCTGAGCGGGGTGGTGTGCGCCGGCTTCAACACCACCGTGTTGCCGGCGGCTATGGCGGGCGCGAACTTCCAGACCGCCATCATCATCGGGTAGTTCCAGGGGGTGACCTGGGCGCAGACACCGACCGGCTCGCGGCGCACGAAGGACGTGTAGCCGTGCATGTACTCGGCCGCGGCGCGGCCCTCGAGAAGCCGGCAGGCGCCCGCGAAGAAGCGGATCTGGTCCAGGCAGGGACCGAGCTCCTCCGAGGTCGTCAACCCCCGCGGCTTGCCGCAGTTGCGGCACTCCAGATCCACCAGCTCCGCGCCCCGCCGCTCCATGGCATCGGCGAAGCGGAGCATGGCCAGGCTCCGCTCCGAGGGGGTCTGGTCCCGCCAAACCTCGAACGCGGCCTGGGCCGCCGTGCAGGCCCGCTCCACGTCGGCCGGCTGGGACAGGGCAACGGTGGTGAAGGCCTCTCCGGTGACAGGGTCGATGAGCTCGCTGTAACCGCCATCCTTGGGCTCGACGTACTCGCCCCCAACGAAGTTCCCCCACCTATCGCGCGTAGCGTTCACGACCGCCTCCCAGGCTACCCGCACCTAGCCCTGCAACCGCGTCCAAGGCTCGACGGCGGCCAGTATAATCGCGGCTCCGGAGGGTTTTCGCCATGCGTGTGCTGCTTGTTGGGGCCGGCGGCGTGGGCAGCGCGATCGCCAAGACGGCGTCGAGCTGGAAGCTGTTCGAGGCGATGGTGGTCGCCGACTACGACGTCGGGCGCGCCCAGCGCGCCGTCGCCGGTGCCGGGGGGCACTTCCGCGCGGTCCAGCTCGACGCCGGCGACGAGGCCGCGGTCTCGCAACTGCTCGAAGCTGAGAGATGCGATGTCCTCGTCAACGCCGTCGACCCCCGGTTCGTGATGCCGCTCTTCCGGGCTGCCCTGGCCTCGCGGGTCACCTATCTGGACATGGCCATGTCACTGTCCCGCCCTCACCCGGAGGAACCCTACTCGAAGCCGGGGGTCAAGCTCGGCGACGAGCAGTTCGCGCTCGCCTCGGAGTGGGAGAGCAAGGGGCTGCTGGCACTGGTCGGCATGGGGGTCGAGCCGGGGATGGCCGACGTCTTTGCCCGCTACGCGGCCGACCGGCTGTTCTCCGCGATCGATGAGGTCGGGGTGCGCGACGGCGCCAACCTGGCCGTGGCGGGCTACGAGTTCGCGCCCACCTTCTCGATCTGGACGACCATCGAGGAGTGCCTCAACCCGCCCATCATCTGGGAGCGGGACCGCGGCTGGTTCACCACCCCGCCGTTCAGCGAGCCGGAGACCTTCGTCTTCCCGGAGGGGATCGGTCCCATCGAGTGCGTCAATGTGGAGCACGAGGAGGTCCTCCTGGTGCCGCGCTGGGTCCGCTGCGGCCGGGTCACCTTCAAGTACGGGCTGGGCGACGAGTTCATCGGGGTGCTCCAGACCCTGCACAAGCTGGGCCTGGACGCCACCGCCCCGGTCGAGGTCGGCGACCTCAAGGTCTCGCCCCGGGACCTCGTCGCCGCCTGCCTGCCCGACCCTGCCGACCTCGGAGATCGGATGTCCGGCCTCACCTGCGCCGGCACCTGGGTCCGGGGCGCGGGCAAGGACAGCGCCCCCCGGGAGGTGTACCTCCATCACGTCGTCGACAACGCCCAGTCGATGGCGGAATACGGATCCCAGGCGGTGGTCTGGCAGACGGCGGTCAACCCGCTGTGCGCCCTCGAGCTCGTCGACAGCGGAGCCTGGTCGGGGACCGGGATCCTCGGACCCGAGGCCTTCCCGGCGGAGCCCTTCCTCGATCTGCTGAAAGCCCACGGCACGCCGTGGGGCTGCGAGGAGCGGACGCCGAAGCCTCACTGAAGGGTTCTTGATCCGCTTTTCAGGCGAGGCGGGTGGCCCCCGTTCCGCCGGCGGCGGCCACCGCCTCGGCAACCCAATCCGCCTCCGAAGGGTCGAGAGTGGCGGCGGTGATCCGGATCGCCGGCGGCGTGGCGATCCGGAAGCGCTCCCCGGCCTGGGCGGCGTAGCCGGCGTCGGCGAGCGCGGCGAGCACCGGCGCCTCCGCCTCCACGGGCACCCAGACGTTGAGGCCGGTGGCCCCGCGGGCTTGGACGCCATGACGCTCCAGGGCGTCGATGAGGCCCTCCCGGCGGCGCCGGTAGGTGTCGGCGGCGTGGGAGAGCAGCAGCTCCAGCCCAGGGCGTGACCACAGACCGATGACCAGGCGCTGAAGCAGGTGGCTGACCCAGCCGGGGCCCGTCGCCAGGCGGCCCTCGACCCTGGCCACCGTCGTCTCGTCGCCGGAGACCACCGCCACCCTGAGGTCGGGGCCCAGCGTCTTCGACACCGAGCGGACGACTGCCCATGCGGGCCAATCAGGGAGCGCCACTCCCACCACCGTCCCACCGCCGAGGCCCTCGGCATGGTCGTCCTCGACCACCAGCGCCTCCGGGCGGCGGGCCAGCACCCGGCGGAGCTCGGTCCGGCGCAGGTCGTCCAGGGCGCTGCCGAAGGGATTCTGGCTGCGCGGGGTGAGCAGCACCGCCCGGACGCCGCGGTGGAGCGCGGCCTCGAGGTGCTCCGCCACCATCCCCCGTGCGTCGATGCCCACCGGGACGGGCCGGAGCGACATCGCCCGGAGCAGGTCGACGAACGGCGGGTAGCCGGGATCCTCCACGGCCACCGCGTCACCCGGTCGCAGGTGGGCGCCGATCACCCGCTCCATGCCATCCACCGCGCCGCTGACGACGGTGAGGTGGGTGGCGTCGACGCCGTCCGCCCGCAGCCTTTCGCGGGCGAGGTCGGCCAGCTCCGGCTCGACCATGGGCGCCCCGTACTGGGCGGACCTCCGGGGCAAACCGGCGATCACGTCGGTCCAGTCGGGGAGCAGCAGGGGATCCGGCCTCCCGGTGGCGAGGTCGCGGAGGCCGGTGCGGACCCTCACCTCGATGCCGCGGCCGAGGGGAGGGCGGGGGGCGATCGCGGTGCCCGCCCGGCCCTCGCCGATCGCGACCCCCCGCCGGCCGAGCTCCCGGTAGGCGGCGTTGACGGTGGCCGGGCTCACCCCCAGCTCGGCGGCCAGCCCCCGGACCGTGGGCAGGCGGTCTCCGGGCTGCAGGCGGCCCTCCCGGACAGCCCCCTCGACCGCGGCGGCGATGTCACCTGAGCGGCGGCCGGTGATGTAAAGTAGTTCGATAACGTTCAACATTTTGTAGTGTAACATATGTCTCTGCCACATGAAGAAGCCGGCCGTGCAGGCGAGCTGACCTTGCCGTCGGCCGGCTCCTCTCACCCGGTGAAAGACCGCGGAGGTGAGGTGCGGGTCTTTCATCGCCCCACTGCTGCCGCCAGCGCCCGGGTCCGGGTGCGCCGCCACGCCGACCGGGCCCGATACGACACCGAGACGATCCGGGAGATCCTCGACGGGGCCCTGATCTGCCACATCGGGGTGATCGTGGATGGGGCGCCCGTGGTGCTGCCCACCGGATTCGGCCGGATCGGCGACACCCTGTACCTTCACGGCGCCACCTCCAACAGCCACCTGGCCGCCGCCCTTCACGGGGTGTGCATCACCGCGACCCACGTCGACGGGCTGGTGCTGGCGCGATCCGCCTCCGGGCATTCGATGAACTTCCGGAGCGCGGTGGTGATGGGCCGCGGCCGGCCGGTGACCGATCCGGCGGAGAAGCGCGCCGCCCTGCGCGCCGTCGTCGAGCACGCCATCCCCGGACGCTGGACCGAGACCCGCCAGCCCAGCGACCAGGAGATCGAAGGTACGGCGGTGGTGGCAGTCGAGCTGACCGAGGCCTCCGCCAAGGTGCGCACCGGCCCACCGATGGACTCGGCGAGCGACCAGGCGCTCCCCTGGTGGGCGGGAGAGGTGCCGCTGCGGCTGGTCGCCGGCGCCCCGCTCGAGGACCCGCAGCTGGCGGCCGGGATCCCGGAGCCGGACAGCGTGGCCGCGTTCCGGCGCCGCTTCGCGGCCGCGGACGGCGCC
>Ga0187771_10002374_pt1 | contig 12954 bp, 10 predicted proteins | sample 0116_SJ02_MP15_1_FD_133139 | JGI IMG/M metagenome (GOLD analysis project Ga0187771, IMG submission 133139) | Tropical peat soil microbial communities from peatlands in Department of Meta, Colombia - 0116_SJ02_MP15_10_MG | ecosystem: Environmental > Terrestrial > Soil > Wetlands > Peat | place... | reverse complement strand
TTTTTCGCGTTACAAAACTTCTGCGTGAGAGCCGGGACGGCGCGAAAAAGGTTGTCTGTACCGGATTTTCCGGACCACGCTCGCAGCCGAATACACGTGAACCGGAGTTCTCACACAGACTCTTCAGCCGCGGCCTGTCGCTCCACGAGGACGGTAACCTTATGACCGGAACGTTTTACTGGCGCGCGCCCACAAGGGCCGCGTCGCGAATCGCGATCTGCTTCGCGATCCACGCATAGGTGACCTCGAGACCGTCTTTCAGAGACTGCGAGGGCGCCCACCCGAGCTTTTCGCGAATCAGACGGTTATCCGAATTCCGGCCGCGCACGCCGAGCGGGCCCGGGATATGCTTCACGCTCAGCTTCTTGCCCGCGATCTCCATAATCAGCTCGGCCAGCCGGTTGATCGTCACCATCTCTTCCGAACCGACGTTCACCGGTCCCGGAAAATCGGAGTCCATCAGCCTGCGCACGCCCTCGAGGCACTCATCGATGTAAAGGAACGAACGCGTCTGTTTGCCGTCGCCCCAGATCTCGATCTCGCCGCCATCGGGAGCCTCGGCGATCTTGCGGCACAGCGCGGCCGGCGATTTCTCGCGTCCGCCCTGCCACGTGCCTTCCGGTCCGAAGATATTGTGGAACCGCGCCACCCGCACCGCCACCCCGCAGTTGCGCATGAACGCGCCGTAGAGCCGTTCGCTGAACAGCTTCTCCCAGCCGTACTCGCTGTCGGGAGCCGCCGGATAAGCCGATTCCTCCGAACACTTCGGGTTATCCGGATCGAGCTGGTTGTATTCGGGATAGATGCAGGCTGACGAGGAATAGAAGAACCGCTTCACCCCGGCCCGCACGCCGAATTCGAGCATATTGAGATTGATCGTGGCCGAGTTATGCATCACGGCCGCGTCATGCTCGCCGGTGAAGATATAACCCGCCCCGCCCATATCGGCGGCCAGCTGATAAACCTCGTCGATGCCCTTGACCGACGCGCGCACGATCTCGGGTTCGCGCAGGTCGCCGATCAGGAATTCATCCGCCGGGGGCTCGGCGAATTCGTGGCGTTTGATGTCCACGCCGCGCACCCAGAATCCTTCTTTTTTCAGGCGCTTCACCAGATGTCCTCCGATGAATCCTCCGGCGCCTGCCACGAGTATTCTTTTCATGACCGCCATTATAAAGGCCTTCGGATACCCGCCCACGCTACATTAGTACCAGCGGGCCTATCTCCTGCCGCCTTTGAGGGATGGGTCTTCGGGTCAGAACATGATTCCCGGCAATCCAGCTCAGAGCCGCTCGCTTTCCGAAGTGCATGAAAGCGTCGCGACGGACCACGGCTCGCTCTGGCGCCGGATCTTCGCCTTCTCCGGCCCCGCCTATCTCGTCAGTGTCGGCTACATGGATCCCGGCAACTGGGCCACCGACCTCGAAGGCGGCGCCAGATTCGGCTACCGTCTGCTCTGGGTGCTGGTCATGTCGAACGCCATGGCCATCCTGCTGCAGACTCTCGCCGCGCGGCTCGGCATCGTCACCGGCCGCGACCTCGCGCAGGCCTGCCGCGAAAGTTACCCCCGCGCCGTCAACCTCGCGCTCTGGTTCCTCTGCGAAATCGCCATCGTGGCCTGCGACCTGGCCGAAGTGCTGGGCGCGGCCATCGCGCTCAATCTTCTCTTCCACATTCCGCTCGTCGCCGGCGTCGCGCTCACCGCGCTCGATACCCTGCTCGTGCTCTGGATGCAGAAGCTCGGCATCCGTTATCTCGAAGCTTTCATCCTCTCGCTCATCACCGTCATCGCCGTCTGCCTCGGCATCGAACTCTTCATCGCGAAACCGGACTTCGGAGGGGTCGCGGCCGGCGTCATCCCGTGGCTCGATAACCGCAGCCTCGTGGTCGCCATCGGCATTCTCGGCGCCACCGTGATGCCGCACAATCTCTATCTCCACTCCGCGCTCGTCCAGACCCGCAACATCGGCAGGAGCGAAGAGGAAAAACGCGCCGCCTGCCGCTGGAACCTCTTCGATTGCACGGTCGCGCTCAACGGCGCGCTGTTCGTCAACGCCGCCATCCTCGTGCTCGCCGGCGCCGTCTTCTATCGCGCCCACCAGGAAGTGACCGAGATCCAGCAGGCCTATCTGCTGCTCGCCCCTCTGATGGGAACCATCGTCGCCGCCAAACTCTTCGGCGTGGCGCTGTTCGCTTCCGGACAGTCCTCCACCCTGACCGGCACTCTCGCCGGCCAGATCATCATGGAAGGCTTCCTCAACATTCGCGTGCGGCCGTGGCTGCGCCGCCTCGTCACGCGCCTGCTCGCCATCGTGCCCGCGTTTGTCGCCATCTGGCTTGCCGGCAGCCAGGGTACCCTGCAACTGCTTCTGCTCAGCCAGGTGGTGCTCAGCCTGCAACTGCCCTTCGCCATCATGCCGCTCATTCACTTCACGAGCGACCGCCGGCGCATGGGCCCCTTCACCAGCGGCCCGAAGCTCCATTTCGCCGGATGGACCACGGCTCTCGTCGTTCTCGGCCTCAACATGTGGCTCGCCGAACAGACCATCGCCGAATGGGCCAGCGGCGCTGGTTTCTGGGCGCCGCTCGTCTGGACCGTTTCGCTCCTCATCTGCGGCGCCCTTCTCGGTCTCCTCGCCTGGATCTCGCTGCAGCCATATCGCACCCCCGCGGCCGCCCCGGCTACGCTCGGCCTCGAAGGCCAGGATGCCGCCAGCCAGTTCATCACCGCTCCGAAGTATCACCGCATCCTGGTGCCGGTCGATCACTCGAGCCTCGACCGCATCGCCATCGCCCACGCTGCCGGACTCGCCGCCCGCAGCCGCGCCCGCATCTATCTCCTGCACGTCGAAGAAGGCGTTACCAGCCAGCTCTACGGCGCCGACTCCTCCACCGCCGAAGTCAATGCCGGCCGCGCCTATCTCGACCGCCTCGTCGAATCCCTGGCCCAGATGGACATCGACGTCGAAACCGCCATACGCCACGGCTCCCAGCCCGGGAAGGAAATCGTCCGCTACGCGCGCGAAATCCAGCCCGACCTGCTCGTCATGGGCGCCCACGGCCACCGGCGTCTGAAAGATCTGATTTTCGGCAACACCATCAACCCGGTCCGCCACGAACTCGATATCCCGATCCTGGTCGTCCGGAACTGATTTCACTTTGGGACACTCTGCCCCAAAAGCGTGTCACAGGGAAACGAGACAGCCCTCCAGTGCGTACTTAAGTATTTGAGAATCAATAGGACACAAAGGACGTTCACGTGCTTTTCCACAGGCTGGAAATGAAGCTCCGCGCCATCCTCCTGGCTCTCTGCGCCGTCAGTGCGGCTCCCGCTGCCACCCTGATCCAGCTCTCGATGGACCAGATGACCCGGCAGGCCACAGCCATTGTGCGCGCCAAAGTCACCGGTTCGACCACCAGCCAGACCGGATCGACCATTTACACCCATTACGCCCTGCAGGTCACCGATACCCTGAAAGGCACCGCTCCGAGCGAAGTCGCCCTGCCGGGAGGCGTCGCCAACGGATACCGCCAGTCCTTCCCCGGCGTTCCGCAGCTCCAGACCGGCGCCGAATACGTGCTCTTTCTCTGGCAGTCTCCTTCTACCGGCATCATCCACATCCTCGGTCTGAACCAGGGGCTCTTCAACGTCAGCGCGCAATCGGATGGCTCGGTGCTCGTAGCCCGCGGCCGCATCGGCGAAACCATGCTCGATACTTCCGGCAACGTGGTGCAGGACCACGCCATCCAGATGACCCTCAGCGCTCTCAAACAGCAGGTGAGCCAGAACCTCCCGCCGGCGGCCCCGCCCCAATGAGAAAGCAGCTTCTCCTCACCGCCGCCCTTCTCGCCTTCAGCGCTCCCGCCAGCGCCTATTACTACTTCTTCGCATCCGCGCCCGGCGGCGCTTTGCTGCAGAAATTCGACCTCACGGTCCTTCCCTCGAAAACCGTCACCTTTCTGGTTTCCGAATCCGGCCCGACGCGGTATTCCGCCAACGACACCATCTACTCGCTGCTGGGCCAGATTCGCCAGGCGGCCGCCGCGTGGAACGGCGTCCCGACTTCCAGCCTTCGCGTCGCCTTCGGCGGCTTCGAGAACAGCGCCACGCCGCAGAACACTCCCGGCGGGGACATTGTTTTTGAGGATCTCCCTCCCGGAGTCGAGGCTTTCGGCGGTCCGACGACCTCCGCGTCGCCCTCAACGGCTGCCGATGGAACCCAGTTCTTCCCCATCCTGCGTTCCACCATCGTCCTGAATCAGAATGTGACCATCGCCCCCGGGCCCAGCTACAACCAGAGCTATTTTCTGACCACGGTTCACGAGATGGGCCACGCGCTCGGCCTGCAACACACGTTCACGTCCTCCGCCATGTCGCAGGCAACCACGCGCGCCACTTCTCTCGCGCATCCCATCGATAACGACGACATCGCGGCGATCTCCGCCCTCTACCCGACGGCAGGCTTCGCACAGCAGTTCGGCAGCATCACCGGCAAGGTGACATCCGGCGGAAACGGTGTCCCCCTGCTCTCGGTCGTTGCCATGCAACCCGGCGCCGGAGCCCTCAGCGCCGTCACCGCTTCCGACGGCACCTTCCGCATGGATGGCGTACCGCCGGGCCAGTACGCGGTTTACGTCCACACGATGCCGCCCGACGCCGACATCATCGGCCCCAATGGATCGACCATTTCCTCGCCGCCGGTCAACACCGCCTTCTATTCGCTGTTCGGCGTCACCACCACCGACTTCACGCAGGCTTTCCCCGTCACCGTCATCGCCGGCGCCGTCTCCCAGGGCGTCAACTTCAGCGTCTCGACCCGCTCCAGTCTGCCCTTCTACGATGGCCAGGTCTACGGCTTCTTCGGAACGAACGCCGTCATGCCCGCGCCCGTAAATCTCGCCGGAGGACGGGTGACCGTGGTCGGATCGGTGGTCGGGCTCGGCTCGAACGGCCAGGCGCCCGGCCTCAACGTGCTCGTCGAGGGCGGCGCGGCATACGTCAACCCGAGCGGCATCCGGCCCTATCAGGCCAACGGCTACACCTATATCGCGCTCGATCTCAACTTCGCGGCCAATGCCCAGCCCGGCCCGCAGCACGTCGCCTTCATTACCCCCGATTACACCTACGTGCTGCCCTCGGCCATGTATCTGACCCAAAGCGCTCCGCCTGCCGTCTCTGCCGTGGCCAACAACGGCAATGGCACAGTGGTCCTCACCGGATCCAGCTGGAACGCCGGCACCCAGATCTATTTCGATTCGCTGCCATCAACCATCCTCGGTCTCGACCCCGTGAATCAGGTGGCGCTCATCGTCCCGCCCGCCGGCATGAACGGCCAGCAATCCACGCTCACGGCCTACAATCCGGATGGCCAGAACTCGACGTTTGCGCAGTCTGGATCCGCGCTCACCTGGTCCTATGGAACGCTTCCCGCGCCGGCCATCATTTCGATCACGCCCTCCTCGCTGCCCGCCGGAACCGAAGCCATGGTCGATATCGTGGGCGCCGGCTTCTCCTTCACGAAGGGTCTGACTAACGTCGGCTTCGGCACGAGCGACGTTCTGGTGCGCCGCATCTTCGTCCTCTCCGACAATCACCTGCAGCTCGATGTCTCCGTCTCCACCGGCGCCGCTGCCGCAACGTCCGACGTCACCGTCTTCTCCGGTTTCGCCATGGCGACCGCAACCGGCGCATTCCAGATCGGCCCCTCGTTCCCCGGCATGCCCGAGCCGGTACCCGTGCTCACCAACAGCGTGCCCGGCCTGACGGGAGCTTATCCCGGCGCTTCCGTGAACCTCTCCGGCCGATCTCTTGCGCTGACTGCGGCGGTCGCCCCGACGGTGACCGTCGGAGGCCTGCCTGCCACGGTCACCGCCTGGACTTCGACTAACCTGACCTTCACGCTTCCCGCCGCGCTCCAGCCCGGCCCCGCCACTCTCAACGTGAACAACGGCCAGATCGGCTCTTACACCGTGCTGGTGAACATCGACCCGCTGCCGGCCTCCTTCGCCGCGGTTCAGCTCGCCAGCGGCGCCTACGTCGATTCCACCGAGCCCGCCCACATCGGCGACACCCTGATCGTCACCATGGTCAACTTCGCGCCCGGAGCCACTTCGGTCTCGCCGGGCCAGGTGCAGGTCTCTCTCGGCGGCGTGCTGCTGCCGGCTGCGGCGGTGAACCAGGTCAGCGGCGTAACCCAGGTCACCTTCCAGATCGGCTCGAACGTTCCCACCGGCCCCTCCGATCAGCTCATCGTCTACTACAACGGCATGAGCAGCTATCCCGCTTCCATTCAGGTTCTGCCGTAGAATCCGCCCGCCGTTAAAATCGCAAATGATGCGATTCGATCGCTTCCTCGCGATTCTCGCCCTGGCATGTGGCGCGTATGCCCAGAAACAGCCGGTCACGGTCGAAGCGGCCGCCGCCGCGCCTCCACCCCTCCACGGGCCGATCACCTGGTCTCCCGACGGCGCTCATTACGTCGCCATCGAGCGCGGAACTCTCCATCTTTACGAAACCCGCTCCGGCAAGGAACGCGAAATCGTTCCGCTCGACAAGCTCGAACAGCTCGCCGTGAAAACCCCACCCGCCGCGGGCTACGACTGGACCAACCGCCACGTCGCCGAAACCACCGTGCAGTGGTTCACCGACAAGCGCCACATCCTTGTCTCCGCCGGCGGCGATCTCTTCGTCATCGATGTCGAGAAACGCAGCGTCGACCCGCTCACCCAGACCTCCGCCGCCGAACGTGATCCCAAACTCTCGCCCGACAACCGCTACGTCTCTTTCCGCCGCGGCTCCGATCTCTACGTCCTCGAAATCGCCTCGAAGACCGAAACCCGGCTCACCAGCAACGGCTCCGAGACTCTTTTGAACGGTCAGCTCGACTGGGTCTATCCCGAAGAGCTCGATCTCGACACCGCGCACTGGTGGTCGCCCGATAGCCATTCGATCGCGTATCTGCAGTTCGATACTGCGCGCGAACCCCTCTATCCGCAGGTCGCGCTCGCCGGCCCGCGCGGCACGCTCGAACCCGAGCGTTATCCCAGAGCCGGCGATCCGAATCCGGAAGTCCGTCTCGGCATCGTGCCCGCCACCGGCGGCGAAACGAAGTGGATGGATCTCGGCGATCCCCGCGGCCATCTCATCGCGCGCGTCGCCTGGTCGCCCTCGAGCCGCGAAATCTTCGCCGAACGCCTGAACCGCGTCCAGAACCGGATGGATCTTCTCGCCGCCGATCCATCCACCGGCGCCGCCCGCACCGTCATCCACGAAGAAGACCCGCAATGGATCAACGTCGCCGCCGAACCCCACTTCCTCGGCTCTGGCGACCGCTTCCTCTGGACCAGCGAACGCTCCGGCTTCCGCCACATTTATCTCTACGGCGCCGATGGCAAACCCATCCGCCAGCTCACCAGCGGCGACTGGGAAGTCGAATCCATCGCCGGCGTCGATGAAGCAACAAACACCGTTTTCTTCCTCTCCACCGAAGACAGCCCCCTCGGCCGCCAGCTTTATTCCATCGGCCTCGATGGCTCGGGCAAGCAGAAGCTGACGAAACTCCCCGGCACCCACGAAATCTCGCTCGCTCCCAAAGCGCAGTTCTATATCGACGATTCAAGCAGCCTCACCGCGCCGCCAGGCAGCACGCTCTTCTCCATCGACGGCAAACAGCTCCGCGTGCTCCACGCGGCGGAGAACGAATTCGAAATTCTTCCCACCGAAATCGTCACCGTCAAAACTCCCGACGGCGCCACTCTCTTCGCCAGAATGATCAAACCCGCCGGCTTCAACCCCGGCCGCAAATACCCGGCGATCGTCCAGGTCTATGGCGGCCCCGGCGTTCAGTCCGTTCTCGATAAATGGGAAGGTCCCGCCTGGGCGCAGCTGATGGCACAGCATGGCTTCGTCGTCTGGCAGCTCGATAACCGCGGCTCCTCCGGACGCGGCCACGCCTTCGAATCCCCCGTCTTCCACAACTTCGGCAGGACGGAACTCGAAGACCAGCAGGAAGGCATCAGGCATCTTCTCAGCCTCGGCTTCGTCGACCCCGCGCGCATCGGCCTCTATGGCTGGAGCTACGGCGGCTTCATGACCCTCTACACCGTCACCAACGCCCCCGGCCTCATCAAAGCCGCCGTCGCCGGCGCGCCGGTCACCAGCTGGCGCAACTACGACACCATCTACACCGAGCGCTACATGGGCCTGCCCGCCGAAAACGAAGACGGCTACAAGACCAGCTCCCCTCTCTCGAAAGCCGCCAGTCTCGGCAAAACGAAATTGCTCATCCTCCACAACATCGAAGACGACAACGTCCTCTTCCAGAACTCGCTCCAGATGGCCGACGCGCTCGAACAGGCCGGCCAGCAGTTCTCGATGGTGGTTTATCCTCAGAAAACGCATCACGTGAGCGGCCCGGCTTACAAACAACTGCTCGACCAGATCACCACCTTCTTCGAAGACAGCCTCAAATAAATGGACCCCCTACTCCAGTGGGCGCAGAAGCACCAGCGCGAAGTCACCTCCCTCATCCGCCAGTTCGTCGAATGCGAATCCCCCAGCGACTCCCCGGCTGACGTCGCCCGCTTCCTCGACCTCGTCGCCGAATCCGGCGCCGGCCTCGCCACGCCCATGAAATCGCGCGGCGCGCTGTTCCTGAAATTCAAACTCCCCGGCCGCAACAAATCCGGCCGCATCCTCGCCCTCGGCCACGGCGATACCGTCTGGCCTCTCGGCACGCTCCGCACCATGAAATTCCGCGAAGCCGAAGGCCGCCTCTGGGGGCCCGGCGTGCTCGATATGAAAGCCGGCATCGCCTTCTTCCTCTTCGCCATGCGCGCCATCCGCGATCTCGATCTCCCGGTCGCGAAAGACGTGCTCCTGCTCGTCACACCGGATGAAGAAACCGGCAGCCGCGCCTCCCGCGCCGTCATCGAGCAAACGGCGAAGCAGAGCGGCTGTGTGCTCGTTCTCGAGCCCGGCACCGGTCTCGAAGGCAAAGTCAAAACCGCCCGCAAAGGCATCGGCGATTTCCATCTCCGCGTCGAAGGCGTCGCCGCGCACTCCGGCGTCGATTTCGAAAAAGGCGCGAGCGCCATCCTCGAGCTCGCCCGCCAGATCCAGCACATTGGCGGTTTCACCAGCCTGATGCGCGGCATCACGGTCAATCCCGGCGTCATCTCCGGCGGCACGCGATCGAACGTCATCGCCGCCGAAGCCGACGCCCACATCGATATCCGCGTCCGCCGCCTGCGCGACGCCGCCATCCTCGAACGGAAATTCCAGCGCCTGAAACCCTTCGACAAACGCTGCAAACTCACCATCACCGGCGGCCTCAACCGCCCGCCCATGGAACGCACCAAAGCCATCGCCGATCTCTTCCGCCTCGCCCGCCGCGAAGCCGCCGCGCTCGGCATCGATCTCCAGGAATCCTCAACCGGCGGCGGCTCGGACGGCAACTTCACCGCCGCGCTCGGCATCCCCACGCTCGATGGCGTCGGGGCCGTCGGCGAAGGCGCCCACGCCTCGCACGAAAGCATCCTCACCGATCGCATCGCTGATCGGATAGCCCTTCTCGCGAAGCTCGTAATCGCGTTATCGTAGACAGCATGAAACTGTCGAACCTCTTCTCTTTCCTGGCCGGCGCCGCGCTCGTTCTGGGGATCACCACCGTGAGCCAGTCCCGCGCGCAATCGCCCAACCACGTCTTCGAGCTCCGCATGTACCACACTCCCGATGGCAAGATGGACGCGCTCAATACCCGCTTCCGCGACCACACCATCAGCATCTTCAACCGCCTCAACATGAAGAGCGTCGGCTATTTCGTCGCCACCGATGCGCCCAACGCCGGCAATCTCCTCATCTACGTGCTCGAGCACCCGAGCCGCGCCGAAGCCGACAAGAACTGGGCCGCTTTCAATGCCGATCCCGAATGGCAGAAAGTACGCAAGGAATCGGAAGCCAACGGCGCTCTCACCACGAAGATCGAGCGCTTCTTCATGAACCCGACCGACTACTCGCCCCTGAAGTAACATGCGCGCCGCCGTCTGCTTCATCGCCGCCGGGCTCCTCGCCGCGGCTTCGGCCTCTTACGCGGACGAAGCCGCCCACTGGCGTGCCGATTACGAAGCCTCTCTCAAAGCGCCCGACGGCTGGCTCTCCGTAGCCGGTCTCTTCTGGCTCAAGGAAGGCGAGAACAAAATCACCATCGGCGCGCCGGCGAAAACCGTCGCCTTCACGCTCGCGAAGAAGAAGGTCTTCTACCAGGGCAGGGAACTGAAGCCCGATTCCGACGACAAAGTCGAAATCGCCGGCGTCTCGCTCCAGCCCATCGAACGCGACGGCAACTACGGCATCCGCCTGCGCGATCCCAACGCCGAGACCCGCCGCGACTTCACCGGCTGCAAATGGTTTCCGGCCTCCGAATCCTGGCGCATCAAAGCGAAGTGGGTTCCGTTCCCCGAACCGAAGAAAATCGCCATCACCAACATCCTCGGCATGACCGACGACGAACCCTCACCCGGCTACGCCGAGTTCACCCTCAAAGGCCAGACCCTCCGGCTCCAGCCGGTCATCGAGGACAACGAGCTCTTCTTCCTGTTCAAAGACCAGACCACCGGCAAAACCACCTACCCCGCCGGCCGCTTCCTCTACGCGCCCATCCCCAAAGGCAACGAAGTCGTGCTCGATTTCAACCAGAGCCACAATCCGCCCTGCGCCTTCACCGCCTTCGCCACTTGCCCGCTGCCGCCGCGCCAGAACACGCTGGCCATCGCGATCGAAGCCGGTGAACTCAACTACGGTCATCATTGATGTACGCGCGGCTTCAGCCGCGTTTCTTCCCCGAACCCGACATGCTCATCCTCGCCTCCCGTTCTCCCCGCCGCGCCGAACTCCTGCGCGCCGCCGGCATCGACTTCACCATCCGTGCCGCCGACGTCGATGAAACCCCTCGCCCCGGCGAATCCCCTCGCGGCTACGTCACGCGTCTCGCGCTCGAAAAAGCCAACGCCATCCTCGCCGCGCCCGATGAAACCGTTCTCGCCGCCGACACCACCGTCGTCATCGGCAACGAAATCCTGGGCAAGCCCATCGACGCCGCTGACGCCAGACGCATGCTCCGCGCGCTCTCCGGCCGCGAACACAAAGTCATCACCGGCATCTGTCTGCGCCGCGGCGACTGCGTCATTCAGGATGTCGACGTCACCGGCGTCTGGTTCTCCCCGCTCTCTGACGCCGAAATCGACCACTACATCGCCTCCGGCGAACCCATGGACAAAGCCGGCGCCTACGCCATCCAGGGCCTCGCTTCGCGCTTCATCCCGCGCATCGAAGGCTCGTATTCGAACGTCGTCGGCCTGCCCGTAGCGCTCGTTTCACAAGCGCTCAGTAAACTGGGCGTGTAGCGATCCATGCCGGATACCCCCATTGCCGCCGGCGATCCGGCATTCGAGAAACGCGTCCAGCAGCTCGCCAGTCAGGTCCAGGCCCGTTTCCGCTACCACTCCATCCCGCTGCCCGATGGCAGCGTTCTCCCCGGCCTGCAATCCGTCGATCACCTGCGCTGGCGCCTCGGCCTTTTCAACCTTCCCGAAGATCTCCGCGGCAAACGCGTTCTCGATATCGGCGCCTGGGATGGCTGGTTCAGCTTCGAATGCGAGCGCCGCGGCGCGGAAGTCGTCGCGGTCGATTGCGTCGCGCTCGATACCTTCCTCGAAGCGAAGCAACTGCTCGGCTCCAAAGTCGAATACCTCACGCTCGATGTCAACGAACTCTCCGCCCGCCGTCTCGGCCATTTCGATATCGTTCTCTTCTTCGGCGTCCTCTACCACCTGCGCCATCCGCTGCTCGGTCTCGAAAAAGTGGTCGAACTCTGCACAGATACAGCACTCGTCGAATCCTTCGTCATCTCCCCGGAACACCGCGCCGTTCCCGCCGTGATGGAGTATTACGAACGGGCCGAACTCGGCGGCCAGATCGACAACTGGTGCGGTCCCTCGCCCGAATGCCTGCTCGCCTTCTGCCGTTCCGCCGGCTTCGCGCAGGCGAAACTCCTCGACGTCACCGACAACCGCGCCTCCGTGATCTGCCATCGCCGCTGGCCCGGCCCTCCCGCCAACCCAGCCGCCGCCCCCGAACTCCGCTCGGCCGTCAACAACCGCTCCTGGGAACCGAAATTCCATCCCCTCAAAGACGAATACCTCTGCTGCTTTTTCCGCAGCGCCGAAACCGGCATCACGCCGGACAACCTCTACGTCGAAGTCGATGGCTTCGGCACTCAGAGTCTCATCGTGACCGCCGATGGCGCCGGCGGCTGGCAGGCCAACTGTCTGCGCCCGCCCGGCCTCGACCCCGGCCCGCACGAAGTGCGTGTCCGCACTTCAACAAGCGCCCGCAGCAACCCCGTGACCATCACCATGCTCGATGAGTTCGGCCGCGACGAAGCGCAATCGCGCTCCGAACTGCCCGCCACGGCGCCCGAACTCGTCAGCGCCGAATTCAAACCCTCGGGAGACCAGCGCCTCGCCGGTTCACGAGCCGGAACTCTGGTCTGCTATTTCCGCTCGCCCGCGCAAGCCGTCAGGCCGCGCGATGTCCTCATCGAACTGAATGGACAACCCGTCCCGGTGCAGGCCGTAAGCGCGCTCGAGCCCGGCGTCTGGCAGGCCAACGCCAACCTGGCCGAAGCCCTGCCGCGCAACGCCTCCGCGCGCCTGCGTCTCGGCGACGGCCCCTGGAGCGAGACCCTGCCCGTAGTTAGCCGGGGTTGACACCTTTTCCGCGCCGTTTGCGAAAAAGGCTGCGGCCTCACTCGCTGCACCCGCAGCGCACCGGCCACCCAGGGACTCTCTTGTAAATGGATTTCGCCTGCCGGTTCGAAGCCGCGCTGGCCACCCGGGGACTGTCCCCTTTTTCGCGTCCACAAGAAAGAATGGAGCCATCGTTCGGCGCGAAAA
>Ga0187771_10002373_pt1 | contig 12956 bp, 13 predicted proteins | sample 0116_SJ02_MP15_1_FD_133139 | JGI IMG/M metagenome (GOLD analysis project Ga0187771, IMG submission 133139) | Tropical peat soil microbial communities from peatlands in Department of Meta, Colombia - 0116_SJ02_MP15_10_MG | ecosystem: Environmental > Terrestrial > Soil > Wetlands > Peat | place... | reverse complement strand
GAGGTGGGCCGGATGAAGGTCGAGGTAGCCAAGGCTCGTCTCGCACAAGTCAATCCGAATACGGAGGTGGTCCCGTTCCCCGTTCGGCTTGACACCACAAACGCCATCGAAACGATGGAAAGCTATGACGTCGTGGTCGACGCAACGGACAACCTGCCGAGCCGCTACCTCATCAGCGACGCCTGCGTCCTCTCTGGCAAGCTTGACGTATTTGCGAGCGCTCTGAAATTCGACGGCCAGGCGTCGGTTTTCTGCGCCCCTGAAGGGCCGTGCTACAGATGCCTACGCCCCCGGCCGCCTCCCCCCGAGAGTGTCGAATCATGCGACGTGGCCGGGGTGCTCGGTGCAGTCTCGGGGGTAATGGGCGCCGTGCAGGCGATTCAGGCGATCAGCGTCCTGGTGGGGAAGGGTTCCCCACTCGTAGGGCGGCTGCTGGTGTTCAGCGGCCAGGACTCCACCTTCGAGGAAGTGCGAGTCAGGAAGAGTCCGGATTGTCCCGTTTGCGGACCGAATCCAACCATCAGAGGACTCATCGATTACGACAGCTTCTGCGGGTCGAAGGCATCGGAAGCCGACAAGACCTTCGACATCGAGCCGCTTGAGCTCGACGAGTCGATCAGGCGGGGAGAAAGGCCAATCCTCCTCGATGTCAGAGAGCCCTACGAATACGCCATCTGCCATCTCGAGGGGGCCAAGCTCATCCCCGTCGACCAGATTCCGCAGAGGATGAAGGAGCTCGATTCGACCCGCTCCGTCGTTGTCTACTGTCACGTGGGCGTCAGAAGCGCCAGGGTGACCAAGATTCTTCGAGAGGCCGGTTACCTAAGGGCCGTGAACCTGAAGGGGGGGATCGAAGCCTGGCGCCGGCAAGTCGACCCGTCAATGCGCGGATACTGAAACATGGCCAGCATCGCCGGCCCAGGAGCGCGTCATGGGACCCCAAGGTCTGCAATCTGCCCTGAGCCGCCCTGGCCTGACATCGAGGTGTAAGGCGTCGAAGGTCCTCTTCGTCTGCTGGGCGAACATAAACCGCAGCCAGATCGCCGAGTCCATCTTCAATGGGCTTGCGGAGGGCGACCGAGCAATCAGTGCGGGGATTAGTCCGAGAAGGGCGGGGGTTCTGGTCAGGAACGAGCACAACAATCCGTTCCTGCCGATGTGTGAAAGAGGATACGACCTTTCCAAGGCGAGGGTGAAGCGGTTAGACAGAAAGGCTGCCGATTCAGCCGGCAAGGTGGTTCTGATCTTCGGGAGGAACCATTTGAAGGACGTCCCCGACTATCTGCTTCGCCGTCCGGACATCGAGCTTTGGGACGTGGGAAGTATCAGCGACCAGACGTCCTTCAAGGAGTACTGCAGGCTCGAGCGGAAGAGAATAGCCACCATAGAAAGGCGCGTGAGAGGTCTCCTGAGAAGGCTGGAACCACACCGTGCGAAGATTCTCTAAGGATTCGGGAGCGATTTCGGAAATCCACTAAATAGCCGAAGTTGCAGTGAACAACCGTGGAAACGCCGGCCAGCCCAAGAGGATCTCACATGAAGAGTTACGCCCTGGTGGCAGTAGCACTGCTTCTCCTGGCGGGCGCGCTTGTCTACTATGAGGTTGCGCAGCCTGGCCCTGGCCAGTACGCTGCGAGCATCGCGAGCCTCCAGGGCCAGGTCGGGAGTGCCCAGAGCCAGATCACGAGTCTTCAGAATCAGATTGGAAGCGTCCAGTTGGCGAATCAGGCGCTGCAGGCAGAGCTGACTGCGGTGACGGCCCACGCAAATTCGTCAGAAGGCCTGAGCGCTGCCAGGATCTACTCCGACGCAAAGGCCAGCATTGTCACGGTACTGGGAGACGAGGTCACCGTCGTCAACACCTTCTTTGGGCCGGTCACTTCCATTTCCACAGTCCTGGGATCGGGTTTTGCCGTTTCCTATGGGGGCTCGTCTTACATCGTTACTAATTTCCATGTGGTCGGCGGAGTCTCCAACCTGACCGTGACCTTCTCGAACGGCAACTCCTACGCGGCCAAGGTGGTTGGCTCTGACGCCTACAGTGACATGGCGGTGCTTTCCCTCGCCGCGCCCGCAAGCGAATTCGTCCCCCTTACTCTCGCGGGACCAGCGCAGGAGGCCGCCGTGGGCGACGCCGTGTACGCGATTGGCAACCCCTTTGGACTGTCTGGGTCGATGACCTATGGGATTGTCAGCCAAACTGGAAGGACAATCGTTGAATCCACCAGCAACATCTCGATTCCGGACATCGTGCAGTTCAGTGCTCCGATCAACCCTGGCAACTCTGGAGGACCATTGCTCGATTCGAATGGGGTCGTCATCGGGATGACCACAGCCGCGGTGACCAACTCTCAGGGACTCGGCTTTGCGATCCCCTCGGATGCAATTCTCCGCGAGCTGCCGTCCCTCGTTTCCAGTGGTTCCTACCGCCTTCACCCATACCTCGGGATCTCGGGAGTCGACATGAACTACCAACTCGCGCTCGCTGCCAAGACTAACGTGACGTATGGGGTTCTAGTCGAGCAAGTAACGGCCGGCAGCCCCGCCTCCGCCGCGGGGATTCGTGCTGGGAGTTCGACGGTCCTCATCGGAGGGACCAACTATCTTGTGGGAGGGGACGTGATAGTCAGCGTGAACGGGACGAAGGTCCTCAACCAGGACGGACTCGCGGCCTATCTGGAGGAGAACGCAACCGCGGGACAGAAAGTCCAACTCGGATTCATCAGGTCCGGGACCCCCGCGACAGCCACAATCACCCTTGGCTCGCTGCCGGGGCAGTGAAGTGGGGCAGCAGACCATGATGAAGCCACACGGTGCGTCGGTCAAGTCGCGGAAGAGGTTCAATGACGGGGTGGCGCACGCCTCATCGGGCTACGGAACGATATTGTTATTGCCTTCAGCCAAGGCCGTCGGCGCTATCGTGGACGCGTTCGAGCGGCTCCTGTGGTGGCTCTTTGCCGGTAGTGTCGGAGGGAGCACCAGGGCCCGCGTAGTCTACGCCATCAAAGAGGAACCAAGGAACGCACAACAATTGTCGGAGCGTCTCGGCCTGGACTACACCACTGTCAAGCATCACCTCAAGGTGCTCGCGCAAAACCACATAGTGCTGACAGAGGGGAACTCATACGGCAAGCTTTACTTTCTGTCGGATTCGATGGAGTCCCATTGGGACAAACTTGAGGAGATACTTGAAAGAAGCAGGAAACGGGGGGTGAAGTGATTGGGAGCTTCAGGAGAGCAGAAGGAAAGGAAGGCGCCGTCCAAGCTCTGGGTCCCATTCGTCATCGGGATTGGGATTCTTCTGGGACTCATCTTCTCATTTACGTTTCCGGCTCCCTTCGAAAGGTTCGAGTCGGCGCCCATCATCCTCGACCCCATCTTCACCCTCCACGTGGTCCTCTCGACCGTCAGCATCACTCTACTGGTGGCGCTATTGGTGGTGTATCTGGGCGTCTATTCGAAGACTCAGGCGAACTTCGCCCTCGGCATCAACATCGTGCTTGCCGCTTTGCTGGCGGAGTCGCTTCTGGAGTACCCACTCTTCTTGGGTCTTGCCGGACGCTTCCCCATCGGGCACGGTCCCTTCTTGGACACAGCAGATATCTTCACGATCATAGCCTTCGCGGTGTTCCTTTATCTGAGCCTAGAGTAGTGTCAATCCGGGTCCGGGTCTCTCTCTAATGGCCTCGGCATCCGTTGTGACTATGAGGGAGCCTGCTCTGCCAAGGGTTTCTTGCAAGGATTCGCTAACGATTCTGGAAGCTTCTCGGAAATCTGCTATAAGCTAAGGCCATTCTCCTCTGCCCGACACGAGTTGGTCAGCAAGCTTGTCGTGGCGAGCATTGGGCTCATAGCCGTGGGCCTCGTACTGATTGTAATCAGCGACCCCCTTCTTAGGGCTGTGACTGCCGGTAGTGGATTCACGCCCGGGGCTGGGGGTTTCACCGGGAACTTCACCAGAGGTAACTTCACGTCGGGCCAGGGGGTCACCTTCAGGCGCGGCGGTGGCGGGTTTGGATTCGGAGGGATGACCGCAATCGAGTCTCTGGCGGGAATAGGCCTGGTTGCCGCCGGGCTGATTCTTGAGGTGTTTTCCATCTTCATCCGCGCCAGACCGGCGAAGCCCGCTGCGTAGGAGGAATAGACGGTGCGCCCTGACATCGCCTCTGATGCGCTCCCTGCTGTCCAGGCGGTCGAGCTCACAAAGAGGTATGGGACCGGCCCCGACGCAACCTTCGCCCTGCGTGGCGTCAGCTTCGTCATCCGCAGGGGAGAATTCATCGCGATAATTGGGCCGTCGGGGTCTGGAAAGACGACACTCCTGAACCTTTTGGGGGCATTGGACAGGCCCACTTCGGGCAAGGTCTTCATCGACGGCATCGACATCTCCAAGCTCCCGAACGCCGAACTCGCCCGAGTCAGAAACAGCAAGCTGGGATTCGTCTTTCAGGACTTCAACATCATTCCGCGGATGTCCGCGCTCGAAAACGTGGAGCTACCGCTGCTCATCGAAGGCGTCGCAAAGGACAGGAGGCGGGAGCGCGTGATGTCCCTCTTGGACCGGTTCGGCCTCGCTTCCAAAGCCCAGAGGAACGTGAACAAACTCAGCGGCGGGGAGCGGCAGCGTGTGGCGGTAGCCCGGGCGCTCGCCAACGATCCCGCAATAGTCCTGGCGGACGAGCCAACCGGCAACCTTGATTCGAAGAACACAGAGGTCATGATGGAGTTCATGAAACAGTTGAACGACGAGTTCGGCAAGACCGTCGTGATAATCACTCACAACCCCGACGTCGCGAACAGGGCGGAACGGATAATCGCCATCAAGGACGGCGCTGTCGAGAGGGAGGAGATAGTGAATTGAAGCTCAGCGTCCTTGCCCTGGGGGTAGTAATCCTCCTCTCGCTGGCTTCTGTTCCAGAGGTCCTGGCGTCGAGTTCCGCCCCATTCGAGGTCGTGAGCGCAGCCTGGGGAACTGCGGCAAGGCCCATCGAAGCGGCCCCGGGAAGCGCGAACGTCCCCCTCACGGTGACGGTCGAATACCAGGGGAGCCTCCAAGCTCAGTCCGTCAAGGGGCTTCTCCAGCTCGGAGCAGCTGCCATCGGCCAGGAGGTCGTCGCCGGTTTCACCGACATATACGGGAACACGACCGCGACGGCGTCGGTCTTCGCCATCGCTCCGGACAGCACCTTCACGCTATCCTACTTCGTCGACATCGCCAACACGACCAGGGTTGGAGCCTACTCGGTCCCCTTGCAGCTGGAGTGGACCGACTCGACCACGGGGACTTCGGGGTATGACGCGCAGTCCGCCACAATCTCACTGACCATGCTGGGCATCCCCAACCTACTGCTCAGGGCGTCCCCGCTGTTGCTGGTTCCGGGGCGGGTGAACAACATATCGCTGACCGTGACCAACCAGGGAACGGGAGCCGCGTCCCAGATCGCAGTCTCGGACTCGGCGTCGGGCGTCAGTGTGTTGAATCCGATTCTTGAGGTGACGTCGCTGGCTCCCGGACAGTCGAAATCAATGGGCGTAGGGGTTTACGTCCCCGCGTCTCTCTCTGGAGCTTCGGTGACGATGTCCGTCTCAACCACCTACTATGACGCCTACGGTAGCATTCAGACGGCAGACCAGACGATCGGGTTCTACACGAGCCGCGCCTCGACGCCCACCTTGAGCTTCGAAGCCCTTACGAACTCAATCGTGGCGGGGCAGACTAGCACCGTGCCTCTGGCCTTGGCCAACCTAGGCTCGGGGACGGCATCCGACATCCGCGTCCAGATTACGTCCTCCGGGCAGTCCAGTGTCCTCAATCAGTTCCCCGTGGTCGGGAGCCTAGGCCCAAACGCGTCGACCACCGCTGACATCGGCATCTACGTTCCCCAATCCCTCGCTGGGTCTCCGGTCTCTCTCACCATTTCGGCTTCGTACACCGACGAATTCGGAAACACCGGCACATACACCCAGACTCTGGGCCTTTACGTCGCCAATACCACAGCATCCCTCCCCAGCACTCTCATCTCCGTGACTCCGGTGAGGAGCGCTGTCAAGGTGGGGGCGCAGTCCGTGGTGGCCTTCACCGTAGAGAACGCAGGGTCTTCCTCTCTGACCTCCCCCGTCCTGTCTCTCACGGTGTCCACTCCGCTCGTCGTCACTCAGAATTCCACCTACGCTGTCAAGGGAGGAGTCCTCCGGCCTGGCGAATCGGTGCTTTACGAGGCCGTAGTAGGAGCGGGAACGAGTTCCACTCCAGGGTTCTACTCGGCCTCTGTAGGCGTGAGTTACCTCGACAGCTCCGGCACCCTGAAGAGTGCAATCTTCGCCTCCGGCCTGGTGCTCTCGGGGAACATCGATCTGGTGATTCAGAGTCCGACGGTCACGCAGGCCAACAGCACGGTAGTTGTCACCGGCTCTATCCTCAACGAGGGCTTCTCCAGCGCATATTACGCGAGCGTGACTGGCTCTCTCGCCGGCTCGAAGGACACGAGCGCGCAGGACTACGTGGGGGAAGTGGACCCGAACACCCCCATTCCATTCAGTGTCACGATAGCCTACGCGCCGCAGGCGACCGCAGTCCCCAAAGCCAACCTGACCGTCAGCGTCAGCTACACAGACAGTCTTGGCCAGAGCGGTCGGTACCTGGTAAACCTGCCAGCCACGCTGAAGTCTGCAGGGCAACTCCTGCAAAGCCAGAGTTCCGGCTCGACCACATCTTCGTCGGGGACTGACTCGCTTACGTACTTGGAATACGGTGTGGTTGCGGCGCTGGCGGTCGTCGTCCTCGTCGGCGTTCTCTACGTCAGGAGGAACAGGGCAGCTCCGCTGGGCGGCGGGGAAGAAAGCGACCACAAGTCCGACCACGACGTAATCTGACGATTGGTGAAGGTCAAGTGCGCCCCACAGATCTCCTCAGGTTCTCCACGAAAGCCCTGACGGAAAGGAAGCTGAAGGCGGCTCTTACCATCATCGGGATAATGATCGGCCCTGCGACGATAGTCTCGCTGGTCGGAGCCACCCAGGGATATACGAACGCCGCAACGGCGAGATTTGCCGACCTCGGAGCGACCACCGTCTTCGTCAGTCCGGTAGGCCGCGGCTCGAGTCTCACCTACACGGACCTTCCGTCCATAGAAGGCTTGGCTGGCGTTTCATACGTGCTGCCGTACATCGAAATGAGCGGCCAACTGACCCAAGGGAGTCAGACATTAGGGGTCACCGTGATTGCGGCCGACCTAGCGCAACTGCACCAGGTCCTTCCGACCCTTTCTCTGTCCGAGGGCACGGCTCCCTCGTCTTCCGACCAGGTGGGCGCCATCGTCGGGTACTCTGTCGCTCACCCGGGAATCCAGGGCGCGACCAACCTATCGGTCAGCCAGGTACTCACCCTCTCAAACGTGGGCCGCTCGGCGTTCGGGTTCGGCTTCGCCGGGGGACCTTCAAGCGGAAGCTCATCTCAGCGCTCCTTCGTGGTGACGGGCATCTTCTCCAAATTCGGACAGGGGTTCGGAATCGACCCGGACACATCCGTGTTCATTCCACTCTCGACCGGTCAGCTGATCTCGCACAGCCAGACCTACTCGGGGGTCATGGTGGTGGCCTCCAGCTCGTCTGCCGTCAACCAGGTGGTCACAGAACTGACGAACCTGTACGGCCAGAGCGTGAGGGTCACCAGCATAAGCTCCCTGCTTTCATCCATCCAGTCCGTGACTTCTGGCGCGACGACCCTCCTTGAAGCTGTGGCAGGGACCTCCGTCCTCGTTGCCTTCATCGGGATAATGACGACCATGCTTACTTCCGTGATAGAGCGGACAAAGGAGATAGGGATTCTGAAAGCCCTTGGAACGACCAGCCGTGGGATAATGCTGACCTTCATCACGGAAGCCCTCGTGACCGGGGTAGCTGGGGGGGTAACTGGCGCGGCGGTGGGATATGGGCTCTCCTACGTGGTGATTTCTCTGCTGAGCAGGTCCACACTTGCGCTGGGCGCGGGGGGCGGGGGAGGAGGGGGATTCGGAGGTGGTGGTGGGTTCGTCGTGCGAGGAGGGGCAGGCGGGGGGGCCTCGTTCGCCACCTCCGCGTCCTCAACCACTCTGTCGATTGCTCCTGCCGTCAGTCCCGAGCTCTTCGCCGTGGCCGTGCTCCTTGCCATGGCCGTTGGAGTCTTCGGGGGCTTGGTTCCTGCCTGGAGAGCCTCCAGGATGAATCCTGTCGAGGCACTGAGGAGATCGTAGGCCTGGCTCTTTGCTGAGCGGTGCGAACGCGCGTTCTATACTTGGGGCGTCCGGCTAGGTCAGAGGAATCAGGTAGCCATCACGACCAAGGACCCATGGGTCCTCTGATTGGGTCGATACGCTCACTTGGGCGGCCCGCCCCCCTCTCTCCTAGAGAAGTTCTCTTCGAAGCCCTCCACGTCTCTGAAGTAGGACGTGACAACGTCAACGGCGGCTGGATTGCTGTAAGCCTCCGGGGTTGGCTTGTCAATCAGCGCGACTATTCTTTGGGCCGTCTCGTCAGCAGATTCCACTCTCGCCTGGCCTAGGAATCCCCCGGCTCTAACGGGAAGGCCGGGTCCGGCAATCTGATGGAAGGGGGTGTCGACTATTCCCGGCATCATCACCGAGACGTGAATCCCCGGGTATCTTGCCCTGAGGTCCATTCTCAGGTTGGCACTGAGAACGTTCACGGCGCTCTTTGAAGCGCTGTATATCGAGCGATATGGTGTGAAAGGCACTCTCCCCAGGAACGACGACACGTTGATGATATGGCCCTCCCCCCGAGCCTTGAAGTGCGGGAGGATTGCCTGCATCCCGTACAGCACTGACATCAGCACAACGTCGATCGTGCTCTTCACATCTTCGTCGGTAAGATCTTCGACATGCCTGTTGATTCCTCTTCCCGCGTTGTTGACCCAGACGTCAACCCTGCCGTACTCCTTCAGGGCAGCGTCTCTGAGGCGCTCCATGTCCGCTCTCCTGGTGACGTCGGTCACGACCGTCAGGGCTCGGCTCCCAGATTCTTCAGCGACTTTCTTGATTAGCGCTTCCCGCCTTGCCCCTAGGGCGAGGAGTTCTCCCCGGCCTCCCAGCTGCCTGGCAAGAGCCGCTCCGATGCCGCTGCTCGCACCTGTGATTACCACGACTTTACCGGCCATTTCTATCCCCAGGAATCAGTCGAGAAGGAGCCCCAAAAGTGTTTTTCTCCATCGCATCATGGAGGCATGCCACTGGCTCAGCTCCCTAGTCATCTGCTTCGAAGATAGTCGTCAATCCTGCGCTGCAGGTCTGCGTTTAGTTCGACTACGGGCCTTCCGCCATCTATCCTGACTATTCCGTACTTGGACTCCATCGCTTCGAACTCCTTCGCTATCCCCCTCTGGTAGAGCACGAACGATTCGAAGAGTTCGTCCGAGAGGCCCATGTCCGCCCCTGACTCGTAGTAGTCGAGGGAGCCATATTTCTGGAAGACCCTGTGGAATAGCTCCTCGGGAGGGACATCCAAATAGAAAACCAGGTCGGGTCTGATTGCGAACCCGAACAGATCGTGTGACCAACTCCTCGGAATGCCCCTTACGCTACTCCTTGCCATGAGGGTGTAGATGTAACGGTCTGCGAGGACAATGTACCCCGCATGCAGGGCCGGTATTATCTTGTGTTCAAGCTGGTCGGCGAAATCTGCTGCGTAGAAGAGCGCCAGGGTCTTCTTCCCCAGGGGTAGTTTGTGTTTAGCCTCCAGAATCCCTGAACCTATCAATTCGGAGCGTTTCAATCCCGTCGTTATCACTGCGTGGCCGTCTGCTTCCAGCTTGCTGGTCACCAGGTCGATCTGAGTGCTTCTACCTGACCCGTCGGGACCCTCGACCACGATGAGGCTCCCCTTCGACTCCACCTTCTTCAGGTATGATATCCCTTCGCCGTAGAACCTGAGGGGACGGGGAGCGACCTCCTTGAGCGTCATCTCGATTCGACTTCCTTACTCACGCCGAATTCCGAGGCCGCCGGCGCCCTTGCAGGAGTAATCAGCTTCGACACATCCTGTCTCATCAGCTCCTGTTGTTTCTCTATGCCGAGGGTCCCGTCGATGACGGCCAGCCCGTCCTTCTGAACCATCGATTCATACTGCTCGACTATCCTGCTCTGGAAGATCCTGTAGCTCTCGTATTCGTCGTTGCTCAGGTTGAGGTCCATGCCGGCCTCATAGTACTTCAGCTTGGGCCGTCCGTCTAGGATCCTGTCCATCCCCACCTCTGGAGCCACCCGAAAGTAGAACGCTGCATCGGGGGAGGCCGCAAACGAGTAAACCTTTCTCACCCAAGCCGGACTGCACCCCCTAACTACGTCGCGGGCGAAGGCCGTGTAGACATATCTGTCGGCCAGGACGAAGTATCCTGCCTCCAGCAGAGGGGAGATGTTCCTCTCATACCTGTCGGCAAAGTCCGTGGCGTGGAGGAGACTGAACGTGGTGGGAGTCAGTAGCGCCTTCTTCTTTCCTTTCGAGGTAATCTCCTTCACCACGTCCGACGAATTCCATTCGGTGAAGAACACCTTCAGGCCCAGGCTCCGCAGCCACTTGTCGAGAAGATGCAGCTGGGTAGTCTTCCCCGAGCCATCTATTCCTTCGACGACTATGAGGCGGCCACGGGACCCTAGCAGGTTGTCAGCCATGTTGCGGTTCCTCTTCGCCACATCAATCCCCCGCCCTTAATGACTCCGCCTGCCGTCCCACTTCCTTCGTGCTGACGAAGATGTCGACGGACCGTTTTATCGACGCCGAAAGCCCCCTGGCCGCGCTCTTCGCGAGCTCCAAAGGAAAGGCGCTTTCACCCTCAACGATACTAATCCTCAAGCCGCCCGAGTAGGTCACCCTCACGTGCGCCCCCGACCTATGCAAGATCTCCATCAACCTCAGCGCGGCGCCCATCTTCTTCACTGACTTGAGGTCTTCGCGCGTCAGCATGGCGCCGTACCTTTCCAAGAGCCAGTTTGCGGCCCTCGGCCTGCGCGCTTTGACAAGAGACACCACCATGAACAGCTGATCCTCATGGCTCATCGGGAGGTCCTCACTCATCAGAATCCCGAAGAGAGAGCTTGGGTTCGCTTCCAAACTGTCTTGGGCTCGACCCCTCTCGACCGCTGTCGAAAGGACGCTCACCTGGCGCCCGTCGATGATGCCATTCCGCGCCAGGCACTCGGCGAGTTCCCTGGCTCCCGCCCCACGCGGGGTTGTCTCTTCGCGCGGAGCGACGCTCTCAAGCTCTTCCAGTTGCGCGATGCCAAGGGATGTTCGCACCCCGCGTTCGAGGAATTCTGCGAGGAGACCGTCCCTGAGGCCGTGGGTGCTGACAGTGAAATTCCTGAAGCCGAGGCGCTTCATCACAAGGCGAACCACAAGGCCCCCCGCGGCAATGGTTCCAGCCCTGTCCTCGCCGATGGCGTCTATCCTGCCGAGTTCGTCCCTGTTCAACCTGAAGAACTCCCGACTCATCTGTTGGATCAGGTCGTAGCCGATGACATAGTTGTGAATCTTGTCAATCGGATAATCGGTCGCCTCCTGCGCGTACCTGGCCATGGCCCTGACAGTCCCGCCCGTCCCGACCAGAATGGCGTCCTCGTCCAGGCCCAACTCACGCCTCGAGGGGAGAATCTGGGAAATGCGCTTGGCCATCTTCTCCCGGCCCTTCCGAGAGAACCTCCCCTCCTCGCCAGCGAAGGCCGACGAGAGCCTCAGGGCGCCGAGGGGCAGCGAGAGGATCTTCCGAACCCGTGACCTTTCCACGTAGGTCAGCTGCATGCTGCCGCCTCCCAAATCGAAGAACAGTGACGTAGGTGCGTGGACCGACCCTGCAGCCCCGAGGAACCCGTAGAGGGCCTCCTCATTCCCGCTCAGCAGTCTCATCTTCAGCCCAGTCTCTTCCTCCACGAGTCGCAGGAACTCTTCCCGGTTCGCCGCCTCGCGCACCGGGCTGGTCCCGACGAGGAGAACGTGCTTGATCGAATCGACCGTCGCAGCCTCATGGCACTGCCTGATGGCGTCTATTGTTCGGGAGATAGGTTCCTTTCCTAGGAATCCCGTCTTGTCGAGCCCGTCGCCCAGCCTCGCCATCACTCCCAGCTGACCGTAGGCCTTGGTGAAACCGTTGGGTTCGACCCTGTACTTGACCATCTTGAGTGAGTTGAATCCGACGTCGATGACCGCGACCTTCATTCCCATCTGCGCCCTTCATTCAAGCCCATCAGCCTTCCGTGGGCGTATCCTCCTGGGGTCATGACTCAGCCGAGCTTCCTGATTTGCTTTGGCGTCAGTAGCCACCGCAGCTCGCCCGTAATCCGGGGGGTGAACCCTGTGACAGACAGCTTCGCCATGCCACTCTTCTTCAGAACGATCCTCACACCTGCCCGATTGTCCGTGCCCTTGCTGACGATTTCGCCTATGGCGGTGGTCAGGTAGGGCTCGTGGCCGACGCAGAAGACGGAGTGACCCGCTTTGACGCCGGCCAGCCTTCTATAGAGCGCCTCTCTGCTTCCTTCAGGAGCCAGTTCAGCCCACTCTTCCACCGTTCTCTTCTGCTTCAGAGCCCTGCTCACGATTTCGGCTGACTCCTTCGCGCGCCTTACTGGGCTCGTCGCGATTACGTCGAACTCGAAGCCTGCCTCCTCCAGAGCCTTCCCGACCTTCTCCATCTCTTCTCTGCCCGCTGCTGTCAGAGCCCTTCCTCGGTCCCTCGATGCGGCTGCCATTCTCTTGCCCGCCTCAGCATGTCGCAGAAGGTAGAGGTCCATTCAAGCCACCGTGTACGGAGAGCCGATGACGCAATAGCCCATGAATTACCCCCACTCGTCCGACCAGTATTTCAGGAGAACCCACAAGGGATATGGTTGCCTCGTGAATCTATAGTGAAAGCACCCGCGCCTATTGTGGCGCCCTTCATGGAGAGAAACCGCTTCCTTTTTTCCAAGGGG
>Ga0187771_10002372_pt1 | contig 12956 bp, 9 predicted proteins | sample 0116_SJ02_MP15_1_FD_133139 | JGI IMG/M metagenome (GOLD analysis project Ga0187771, IMG submission 133139) | Tropical peat soil microbial communities from peatlands in Department of Meta, Colombia - 0116_SJ02_MP15_10_MG | ecosystem: Environmental > Terrestrial > Soil > Wetlands > Peat | place... | reverse complement strand
TCAACGACCGGGTTGCCCTGCGGGCGGATGTGCGTCAGGTGCTGGCCAATGCCGGCGCCTTTGAATACACCCTGGGCGTGACCATCCCTTTTGGCGGCGTCAAAGGTGTTGCCAAGCCGGTGTCCGAACCGTCAGCACCCAAGCGTGGCTTTGGAAAGCAGCAGGAGAAAGTCCCTGCGGCGAAACCGGCTGAAGAACAACCCGCACAGAAAACGGCCCAGACTTCCCCGATTCCGGCAATTCCGGAAGAAACGCCCGCTCCGCAGAAACCGGTGGTCAAGGCGGTAGCGGAACCCGTTGCCAAAGCGGCGGAAGAACCGGCTGTCAAGGCCATGCCGGCGCCGACCGTCGTGACCCCCACGGAGGAAATGGACAGCGTCTCCAACATACAGCTTGTCTCCATTCCCAGCGCCTGTTATACGATGGGCGACCCATCGGACAAGACCATTCCGGCCCACGAAGTCTGTCTCAGCGCTTTCAGTATCTCCAAGTTCGACGTGACCCGCGAACAGTTCCAGCGCTTTGTGGAAAGCAGCAATTATGTCACCGATGCGGAAAAACACGGTGGGTGCTACACCATCAGCGCCGGCAAGGAAGTCCTGAATCCGGCTGCCACCTGGAAAAACCCGGACTTTTATCAAAGCAAGAAGGACCCGGTGGTCTGTGTTTCCTGGAATGATGCCCAAGCCTACACCATGTGGCTTACCAGCGGCGGCGGGAAAAAATACCGGCTCCCGACTGAGGCGGAATGGGAATTTGCAGCGCGGAGCGGGGGCAAGCAGGAGAAATATGCCGGCACGAACAATGACGCCGACCTCTACCGTTTTGCGAACTTCTGTGATGCGAAATGCATCTACGAATGGAAGGACGCGACCCAGAACGACGGTTACTGGAGTACCGCGCCGGTTGGAAAATATATCCCCAACGGATTCGGCCTCTACGATATGTCCGGCAACGTGGCTCAATGGTTGCAGGATTATTTTGCCGAGGACTTTTACGCCAACAGCCCGAAAATGAACCCCAAAGGCCCTGGAGCGGGAACCGGCCATTCCGTGCGCGGCGGGTCATGGCGCGGCCAGAAGAACGCGCTGACTACTACGGTCAGGGCCTCCGCGGAAACAAACAGCTCATACGATAATGTGGGGTTCCGGGTCTGCCGGGAACCGTAGCGATGGTGACAGGTTGTTGAAAAACAGCCATCTCGCCGCGTCCTCGAAAACCCCTTCGTGCGGCGTAGCCCTGCTACGCCTCCTCGGGGCTTTTTGCAGAACCGTCCCGGTTCTGTCCCTGCGGGATGAACTCCGCTGCGCTTCGTCACCGATAATCGCCGGAGGCCATTATACTGCGGGTGCGACGATCTGACTATTTTTGAACAACCTGATAAAGCCCGCATAATGCGGGCTTTATTTGTCAGCGCAATGGCGTATGGGGGCAGCCGGGGGACTCATGCAGACCCATGAGGTCCTGACGCGGTGAGACTCATGCCGGGCCGCTTTCCAGTCATGGAACCGTCAATTATTATTTATTGTGCTATAATAAGAATTACATTTTCCAGAAGGTTCATTTCAGGATATGGTTGAGCATACCAGGCAGGTTGTTGGAAGACGTGACGGACGCCATACGCCGGGTCCCGGGGGTGCTCCCCCGGCTCCGCCGCACAAAACGGAATGTGGGGATAACGCAAAGATAACCTATGGAAACGCAGACACGCCGCCCCACAATCCTCATCGTCGACGATTCCCCGGAATGCACCAGCCTTCTGCACGAGGTGCTTGGGGAAAGATACTCCGTCATTACCGCAAACGACGGAAATAAAGGCTTGCTCCTGGCGAAGGGCGAACATGCTCCCGACGTAATCCTGTTGGACATCAAAATGCCGGGAATGGACGGCTACGAAGTTTGCCATCTTCTCAAGTCCGACCCTAGGCTGGCCAGGATACCGGTAATCTTTCTCAGCGGCCTGGAAACGACCGAAGACAAGGTCAGGGCTTTTCAGACCGGCGGCGTGGACTACATCACCAAACCGTTCCAGTTGGATGAGGTGCGGGCCAGGGTCTCAACCCACCTCCGGCTGCGCCAGATCCAGCAGGAACTTGAGTTGAAACAGCACGAACTGGAGGCAGCCTACGGAGAACTCGACCGGGAGTTCCGAACGGTCGGCGAGGTCCTGGCCCAGCTTTTGCCGGCAAGCCTTCCGGAGATACCCGGATTCGACTGCGCCAGCTGGCATCGCCTGGCACGGCGCGCCGGAGGCGATTACTTCGACCTGCTCCCCATTGATGGTCGCCGTTGGGGACTCTTTGTGGCCGACGTCAGCGGTCATGGCCCGCCTGCGGCGGTGGTGTCCGCCATGATCCACATAATGCTCCACCTGGCGCCGCACAAGGAAGATCCCTGTGCCGTGATGACGTTCCTCAATGACTCCCTGGCGGGACGTGTCCAGCAAGACCAGTTCGTCACCGCGTTCTACGGTGTGTTGGATCCGACGGCAGCCACCCTTCTTTGCATCGCCGCCGGCCATCCTCCCCCGGTCCACATCAGGTGCGATACAAATACCAGCGTCCTTTGTCCCCTGGACGAGGGGCTGCCGTTCGGCATCAGGCCGGGCGAACAATACCGGAGCACGACCCTCAGCCTGTCTCCCGGAGATTTGCTCGTCTGTTACACCGACGGCATCATCGAGGCTGAAAATTCCTTGGGGGAAATGTACGGAATCGAACGTCTCCTGCAACTCACGGCAGCGTGCCGGGGCATGACCGCCAAGACCTGCTGCTCGACCCTGCACAACGCCGTCGAAACCTTTCTCGATGGAGCGGAACAGGCTGACGACGTTACCCTGCTCGTGATAAAAATGGCCTCGCCTGGAGAGGAAGCCGAAAGAGAGCGGTTCATTTCAAACTCTCCTGCCATTATCTGAGCCAGCCAATGACCGATGCTTTCAACAATGACGACTACTGGGACAGCCTTTGCAGGCAGTGCGGCCTCTGCTGCTTTGAAAAGCTGGAGGACGAGCGGGGCACCATCTTCTACACCCAGACCCCGTGCCGCTACCTGGATGTGACGACCCGGCGCTGCAAGGTCTTTGAACGGCGCTTCGAGATCAACCCGAGCTGCGTGAAACTGACGCCGGAGTTGGTTTCTACACTGCGCTGGCTTCCCGGCGATTGCGGCTACCGCCAAGCTGCCGCCCAGGCGCCGATCGAGCCGTGCCCTGTCGGGAGAAGGCGGGGCAGAGACCGCAAAGCACACAAAAAAGCCCGCTGATGCGGGCTTTTTTGTGTGCGGCAACAGGCGGCGCGCCGTTACTCGGGGATCATCTCCGGTTCGGCTTCCGAAAGGGCATACCCCTGTAATTCTTCGAGGCTGGTCAGATTGTTGTTGAGCACATGCTGCATCCGTTTGACGTCGAGCTCGTTCTCCCAGCGGGAGATAACGATCGTTGCCATGCCGTTGCCGACGAAATTGGTCAGGGCGCGGGCTTCCGACATGAATCGGTCGATGCCGAGAATGAGTGCCAGGCCGGCCACGGGGATGGTGGGGATGGCTGCGAAGGTGGCGGCGAGGGTGACGAAGCCGCTGCCCGTGACGCCGGCCGCACCCTTTGAGGTCAGCAGCAGCACCGCAAGGATGGTGATGGTCTGGGTCAAGGTCAGGGGGGTGTTGGTGGCCTGGGCGACAAACAGTGCCGCCATGGTGAGGTAGATCGACGTGCCGTCCAGGTTGAAGGAATAGCCGGTGGGAACGACGAGTCCGACGACCGATTTCTTGCAACCCAGATTTTCAAGTTTGACCATCAGCCGGGGGAGGGCCGACTCGGAAGACGAAGTGCCCAGAACGATCAGGAGTTCCTCGCGGATGTAACGGATGAATTTGAAGACGTTGAAGCCGCAGAGTCTGGCGATCGGTCCCAGAACCAGCAGGACGAAGAGAATGCAGGTGAGGTAGAAGCTTGCCATCAGCAAGCCGAGCTTTGAAAGGGAGCCGACCCCGAACTTGCCGATGGTGAAGGCCATGGCGCCGAAAGCGCCAAGAGGGGCAAATTTCATGATGATGTTGACGATGCCGAAAAGGGCCTGGGAAATCTGATCGATCAACCGGTACACCGGTTTCCCCCTTTCGCCAAGGGACGACAGGGCGAAACCGAAGAGTATGGCGAAGACGAGCACCTGCAGTATGTCGCCTTTGGCAAAGGCGTCAACCACGCTCGACGGGATTATATTAAGGAGGAAGTCGACCGTGGAATGGGATTTCGCCTGGGTGGTAAAAGCGGCGAGCGCCTTGGTGTCCAGCTTGGTCACGTCGGCGTTGAAGCCGTCGCCCGGCCGGATGACGTTCACCACGATCAGGCCTATGGCGAGAGCCAGCGAGGTGATCACCTCGAAATAGAGCAGCGCCTTGGCGCCGACGCGTCCGACCTTCTTCATGTCCTCCATGCCGGCAATGCCGGTTACGACCGTGCAGAAGATCACCGGTGTAATGATCATCTTGATCAGCTTGATGAAACCCTCCCCGAACGGTTTCATGGCAACGCCGGTTTCCGGCAGGAAGTTGCCGAGAACGACGCCTATGGCGATCGCCGTAAGTACTTGAACGTACAGATGCTGGTAAAACCTCTTTGTTTTCATACATTCCCCCTTCAACTGTACTCTGAATTATCTTGGTCGGAACTCCGCGCATCCGGAGGTGTTGACACTGAAATATAAAATCATCTCAGCAAGTTGAATACCAATTTGAGACCTGTGCCCAAGTAGCTGAAACAAAAGGCTAAACGTTGTTTCATGCCGCCGGGCGGCCATGGAAAGGGTATAACGTATATTATGGGGCCGGAGGTATTTATTGTTGAACACCCAGAAACAGCGCGCATGGACATTGGGTATAACCGTAGTTATGCAAATAACCATGGTTATACCCCTTTGGGGCTCGGCAGGTTGTTGAAAAACAGCTATCGGGTTAAGGCTGTTGAGGGATGAGGGATGAGTAAAGGGTTAGGGAGGGGGGGAAGCTGCCATGAAATTTCACGTTGCGGCTTCCCCCACCCCCTGACCCCCTCCCGCCAGGGGAGGGGGAACATTTGCAAAAATATTAAGTGTTATAAGGTACTAGTCCTGTTCCCGTGCCACTTTGAGACGTTTGCTCAAGGCGGGCTGGGAAATGCCCAGCAGCCGCGCGGCAATGGTCTGGTTCCCCTTGGCGCGGGTTATGGCTTCTGCAACGAGCAACTCCGTGGCCTCGGCAAAGGTGGGGAGCCGGTCGAGGCGGGAAAAGGGATTTCCCTCGGTTTCGACGGCAACGGGCGACGAATCGGGCCGGCCGATGCCGCGCAGGAAGGTGTCCATGGACAGGATATGGTCGCGATGGACGCTCACTGCGTCGTAAATCATGGCTTTCAGCTCCCGTACGTTGCCGGGGAAGGAGTAGGTGGCAAGGAGTTGGGCCAGTTCCCGGGGAGGGGTCGGTTTCTTTTTCCCCAGGGAGTTCGAAACCTGGCCGAGGAAATAGTCGAGCAAGAGCGGAATATCCTCTTTCCGCTCCCGGAGGGGGGGGACATGGACGTGGTGGGTCCGCAGGCGGTAGAAGAGGTCGCGGCGGAACGTCCTGTCGGCCTCTTTCTGCGCAAGGTTTTGGTGGGTAGCCACGATGATGCGTGCCTTGAGGCGCTTCGGGCGGTCGCTGCCCAGCGGGAAGTACTCCCCTTCCTGGATGAGACGCAGGAGCTTGACCTGGGAAGGGATGCTGAGATCGCCGATTTCGTCGAGGAAAAGGGTGCCGTCAGTTGCTTCCTCGATCATCCCTCGGCGCTGCTGGTCGGCGCCGGTGAAAGCGCCCTTTGTGTGGCCGAAAAGGGTATCGGAAAAGACCGTGTCGTCGAGGCCGGCCACATTCACCGCCACAAGCGGACCGGAGCATCCGCTCAGAAAATGGGTCGCGCGGGCCAGGAGTTCCTTCCCGACGCCGCTTTCGCCGGTGATGAGGAACGGCTGGGGACTGGCCGCAACCGCCTCCACATAGGAGAAAATGGCGTGCATGGCCTGGTTGGCCGTGATGAGTGCGGCAAAGGCCTCCGGATGCCGCAGTTCCCCGGTAAGGACGCGGCTCGACATCTCGAGGTTCTCGCGCTGGAGTTCCTGCATCCGGATGGCGCGCAGCACCCCGCCCACAAGCCGGTCTTCCTCCACGGTCTTGACGAAGTAGTCGAAAGCCCCGAGCCTCATGCAGCGCACGGCGGCCTCAAGCTGGTTCATGCCGCTGATCACAATGGTGGCTGTCTCCGGATGCTGCTCAGCGATCATGGCCAGAAGTTCTTCGCCCGACATATGGGGCATGGTGAGGTCCAGCAGGATCAGCCCCACCTTCCGGCCGGCGAGGATCCCCTCGACCTTCCGGCTGTCCTGGCAGGTCAGGATATTGGTGATGCCTGCGGAACGTTCCAGGGTGAGGGAAAGGGACCGGAGCCAGGCCGGCTCGTCGTCCACGAGGAGAATGGAAAAGTGGGGGAAGAGGTTTTGGCTCATGATCAGGTATCCTCTGCTGCCGGGAGGGTCAGGATGACAGTTGTGCCCGCGCCGGGCGTGGAGTTGAATTTGAGCGTCCCGCCGTGCTCGTTGACGATCCCCGCCGATACCGAAAGGCCGAGGCCGGTCCCTCCTGTTTCCCGTTTGGTGGTAAAGAACGGATCGGTGAGGCGCGGTATATGCTCGGGGGCGATCCCGACCCCTTCGTCCCGTACGGTGAGCACCACGATCCTGGCATTGCTGACGCGGAACGTGGCCAGGGCAATCTTGCGCTCCATGGAGGGCAGCGCCTGGCAGGCGTTGAGCAGCAGGTTGACGACCACCTGCTCGATGCGCTGGGGGTTGCCGCGCACCAGGGGCAATTCCTCGGCGTACTCGGCTGAAAAATCGACCGTTGCCTTGCGGATCGAACTATCAACCAGGCGTACGGCTGCCTGGGCAACCTGGTTCAGGTCGAACAGGTCGCTGCCGGAGTTATCGTCCTGACGGGCGAAGTCCTTGAGTTCCTCGACAATGCGTTTGATGCGCTTGGACCCTTCCAGCATATCGTCCAGCATGTGCGGCACTTCGTTGCGCATCCGGGAATAGGGGAGCCCACCGAGGGGGAAATCCCCCGACGTCCGGAAACGGGACTCAAGCACTTCCGCCGCGTCCTGGTAGACCTCCTTGAGAATCGGCATGTTGAGCAGGATCAGGCCGTTGGGGTTATTTATTTCATGGGCCACGCCGGAGACGAGGATGCCCAGGGAGGTCATCTTGTCGGCCTGGATAAGCCTGTCCTGGTGGAGGCGGAGCTCTTCCAGGGCGCGTTTGCGCTCAGCCGCCTCGCGGGCCAGTTCCTGGGTCCGCAGCGCTACGCGTTTCTGGAGGGTCCGGGACCAGACCACCGTGGCGGCCAGGATGAACAGGAGGAGGACCAGGGCCGGGGCGCCGTAGTGTACGGCCCGTTCCCAGGAGACCGGCGGCGAGTCCAGGGGGCCGAGCCATTTGTCGTAGATCTCCTGGTATTGGCCGGTCTTGTGTACGATGGCGAGCCCCTCGCTGATGCGGGTCATCAGCTCGTCATTCCCCTTTTTGACGCCATAGCAGTATTTCTGGGCCGCAATGCTGGTCGCCACCGGGACGACATTCTTCAGTTGCAGCTCCCGGATAAGATACATGCCGGGCAGGATGGCGACGACGGCGTAGTCGTGGGCGCCCGAGGCGAGGAGGCGCAACGCGTCGGCCGGGGTTTCGGTAAAGTGAAGATTGCCGCTGAAACCGAGGCTTCTCAGGGAGTCATGCATGATGCCGTCGCGGAAGACGATGATCTCCTTGCCGCGCAATTCCCCTATCGAGCGGACCGGCGGGGTGTCCTTGCGGGCAAAGACGGCGTGGTGGACAATGGTATGGGGAGGAGAGAAGGTGATGGTCCGGGACCGCTCTTCCGAAAACGAAATCCCCTGGAGGACGTCGATCTCGCCATTCATGAGGGCCGAGCGCATTTCGGACCATGCCCCGCACCGGAATTCCACCTTCATGCCCATGACCTTGGCAATGGCCCTGGTGAGATCTACGTTATACCCGGCCGGCTGCCCGTCCTTGTCGAGATACTCATAGGGGGGGTAGGCGCGGTTGCAGCCGACGATGATGACCTCGTCGCCGGGATTTTCGCCCTGGCTGGCCGTGGCGCCGAAGACGGGCAGGACCCACAGGCACAGGCCAAGGGCGGCAAAGAGCGCGTGCCGGACGCAGCCGTGGACCGGGGAGCCGGCGTTGCCCCTGCCGGTCCGTACTTTCTTCGACTGTTGTCCCTGGGTGATGGCCACTCTGCTCCCGTTCCCGGTCAGCGGTAGAGCATCCCGCCGAACAGCGCACCGCCGAAGATGATCAGGGCGGGATTGATCCTGGTGAACGTCAAAAGGGCAAAGGCGACCAGAACGAAGATGATCTTGTCCCAGCCAAGGGTCAGGGCGGTCCCCCACCCGCTCTTGCCGGCGCCGAAGACTGCGAAAGCCATGTCGTAGGTTGTCCAGAGCAGAAGTCCGACTACCAGCGGCCGCACCACCTTGAGGGCCGCCGCTATGTTCGGGCTGTCCTTGACATGGTAGAAATAGGCAACCATCACAAGCATCAGCAGGGTCGTGGGGACCACGGTCCCCGCTGCTGCGGCCACGGCGCCGGGGACCCCGGCCAGTTTATAGCCGACGCAGGCCGACACCTGGGGCGCAACCGGACCGGGCAGGGCGTTGCCGACCGCAACGGCATCGGCAAACTCGTCGGGGGACATCCACGGTACGGGGGCGGTCCCCCCGGGCGGCAGCCAGAGCGCCGACGTGGTTTCGCGTTGCATCAGCGCCAGGGAGGCAGGGCCGCCTCCCCAGGAAAAGAAAGCAACCCGCGTATAGACCAGGAACAGTTTCCAGAGAAGCATGATCGGCTCCTTTGCATTTGGACAGTAGTATCGCTTCTCATCCGGAGTTTTCGGATGGAAACTAACTGATTAAAATCACTTGAAGATTCAAACGCCATCAACGGCTGTCTGCGGTCACTATAGTTGCGATGGGCCAGCGGGTCAAGGTTTCGTTGCAGCCGATTGACATGCCTGTTACGGCAAAGTTTACACTCGCATTTTGCCATCTCCGTGGTATAGTACGGACTTCGACCCGCGGCATGCTTTTTTAACAGACCTTGATAACCTGAACCTGCATCAGACGATAAAGGTAGCATGATGCCATCAACACCCCGTTGCATAGGCACGTCGATAGCCGGCGCCGTGCTCTGGCTGGCGCTTCTGGCCGGCCTGACCCTTTCCGTCCTTTCCGGCCTTCACATATGCGCGTCCATGTGCAGCGAAACTGCGAAATATTCAATCTTCGGCATGGATTTCGGCTGGTTCGGCTGCGCTTTCTTCGGGCTGCTGATCCTGCTGTCGGTTGTACGCACACGCGTCCCGTCTGCCGGAGGGCTGCTGCTGTACGTGGTCTGCGCGGCTCTCGGCGCAGAACTGCGGCTGATCTGGATCCAGAAATACGACATCGGCAGTTGGTGCCCGGTGTGCCTCGGCGTTGCGGCAACGATCGCCACGGCATTTCTTGCGCTCTCGTACCAATTGCCGGCTCCACAATCGACATCAGGAGGAATCATGAAAACAAGGCTCACCCGTATATCTCTGATGACTCTCGCGCTCCTGGCCGGCCTCGGGGTCGCGCTGACAGGCGTCCGGAAGGAGGCGGAGGCGGCCGGGCCCGATATCTACTTCGGCAAGCGCCAGAGCGACACCACGGTGTACTTTGTCAGCGACTGGTTCTGTCCCGTCTGCCGCAAGGTGGAACCGGAAATGGAGAAGGTCTTCCCCGACATCTCGGCACGGGCGCGGGTCGCATTCGTCGATATGCCGATCCATCCCGACACCGCCAACATCACCCCGTACAACCTGCAATTCATGATGTACGACAAGGATAGATACATGCGCCTGCGCCATGTACTGGACGAACTCTCCCGCATCACGAAAAACCCGACCCCGGAACAGGTCCAGGCGGCGGTGGCCAACCTGGGGGTCACCCTTCGGCCGATCAACTTTACGGAACTGATGACCGGGGCCAGGCTCTTCGAATCGCTCTTTCGCGGCTTCGGCGTCAAGGCTACCCCCACCGTGGTGATCGACAATGCCAGGACCAAAAAGCGGAAGCTTCTGGTGGGCAGCCGCGAGATCAGCGGCAATGCCATACGGGAAGCCATCGCAGAGGTTGAAAGATAGCCTGGGGAAGCGGCATCCCGGATGGATTCAGCATGAACCGCATTTCACGGCCGGACGGCGCTACGCTGTCCGGCTTTTTTTTGCCGTCGCAGTTGACAGAGGCCTTGATATATGATTATCAATATATTTGAAGGCGTGGCGCGGGCCATGGCAAAGAATTGCGGATAAGGGTGGCATATGTACTATCGTATCACGGTCCTGTGTGAAAACTCGGTCGGCGCCATCTCCGGCACGTTGGGCGAGCACGGTTTCGCCGCCCTGATCGAACCGTCCGCCGGGGAAGCCATCCTGTTCGATACCGGTCAGGGGCATACGCTGCTGCACAATGCCCGCCGGATGAACAAGAATCTCTCCGCAGTCGGCGCCGTGGTCGTCTCCCACGGCCACTACGACCACGCCGGCGGCCTGCTCCCCTTCCTGCATAAGTACGGCAGCCGCCCGGTGTACGGACACCCCGGCATCTTCAGCCAGCGCTACCGGGTAAAGGACACCGGGGAGTGCTTCCCCATCGGCATGCCCCATGCCAGGGCGGCGCTGGAAAGCGCCGGCGCGGTATTCCATCTTTCGCCGGCATTCCGGCAACTGGCGCCGGGCGTCTGCCTGTCCGGCGAGGTGCCGCGCGCCACCGCATTCGAGAACGGGGACCGGGGATTGTACCGCGACTGCGCCGGGCAGGAGATCGACGCCACCATGGACGACCAGTCCCTGGTGCTGGAAACCGGCAAGGGGCTGGTGATCCTCCTGGGATGCTGCCATGGGGGCTTGATCAACACATTGGAACATATCGTCCGCACCACTGGCCGCAGCGACGTGTACGCCCTGATCGGCGGGACCCACCTGGCGTTCTGCAGCCGGGAACAAATGGAGAAGACGGTCCGGGCGCTCAAGGGGTGGGGGATCGTCAAGATAGCAGCCGGGCATTGCACCGGGTTTGCCGCCTCGGCACGCCTGTCCCGCGAGTTCCCGCGGGAATTTCAGGTCGCATCGGTAGGGTATACACTTGAGGTGTGATGCGGAGATAGGGAGGGATCGGATGGAACGGAGAAATTTTGACGCAGCTGCCCTGACCTGGGACGAAGAACCGCGGCGGGTGCGGCTGGCAGCGGACATTGCGGCGGCCATACGGGAAACGGTCCCGCTTTCGGCGGACTGGGACGGCATGGACTACGGTTGCGGCACTGGCCTGTTGACCTTCAACCTGGCGTCTGACCTGGGCAGCATTGTCGGCATGGACAGCTCCCAGGGCATGGTGGACCGCCTGAACGCAAGATGCGTGGAAACGGGCATCCGTAACGCCCATGGGGTCCGCTTCGATCTCGAACAGGGGGAGATGCCTCCGGCAGGACCTTTTCACCTTATTGCCAGCGCCATGACCCTGCACCATATCCCGGAGATCGTCCCGCTCCTTACCTCGCTGCGCGGGCTGCTGCACCCCGGCGGGTGGATCGCCCTTGCCGACCTGGAAACCGAGGACGGCAGCTTTCACGAAGACCGGACCGGCGTGTTCCACCACGGTTTCAGCCGGGAAGAACTGGAGACGTCTCTCGCCCGGGCCGGATTCGGCTCCATCGCCATCCGGAGCGTGGCTGCCGTGCAGAAGCGGGAGAAGACCTATCCGGTCCTGCTTGCCGTGGCCGTGCGTCCCTGAACCGGTTTTTCTATTTGGAGCGTTCGGCCAGCGCCTTGTCGACGAACTCCCGCACATCTCGGTTCAACTCCATGCGTGAGGCGCTGTCCAGGTACATCATGTGCCCGGCGCGGTAGTGGCGGATGGTGATGTTTTTCCGGAGTTCGGGCGTCAAGCCCAGGTGGTTGACCGTATAGGTGCTGGAGAAGTGGGGGGTGGCCAGGTCAAAGAGCCCCATGGCCACAAAGAGCTTCATATAGGGATTCCTGGCAAAGCTGTTGCGCAGGTTGTCGCTCGTGTCGGCGTAGCCGTTCTTCGCTTCCCAGTCCCAGTGGCCGATGCCGCCGCCCAGGACAAAATATTCCAGGTCCGATGCGTAGTTGAGTTCCGTGCGGATATAACGGTTAAATGCGTCGGTGTAGGGGGGGCGGATGGCGGCGACGGCGGGGTCGAACCCGTGGGGGTTGGACGGGTCCAGGTCCGGGGCCGTGAAACGGCTGTCCAGGTTGCCGATCAGCTGCCTGCGGTCGCGGAGGAGTTCCCTGGCAAAGATTCCGTGGTTGATGCGCAGGTTGTTGCCGGCGATGAAGTCCGCATCCAGGCCGGTGAATTCAGCCAGTTTGCCGGCAACCTCCCGGTATTGCGCAGCCGGCAGGCTGTCTCCCCGGAACAGGGCTTCGGCGTATTCCGTTGCCGCCCACGACTCTGCCTGGGCCAGGGTCGCGTCGAGGTCGGCCTGGAGGCGGGGCGCCAGTTTGTGGTGATACCAGGCTGTTGCGGTATAACTGGGGAGGAACAGGGGGTAGGGGAGGTCATTGCCGTTGTCGAACGTCAGGGTCTGCAAGTTCATGACGGAGGAGATGAGTATGATGCCGTTGAGCGCCATGCCGTGCTCCAGCAGGTATTCGGACAGCCCGGCGGCGCGGAAGGCGCCGTAGCTCTCGCCGGCCAGGAACAGCGGCCCGCCCCAGCGGCCGTAACGTCCCAGGTAGAGCCTGATGAACCGGCCCAGGGAGTCTATGTCACCCTGGACGGTGGTGAATTTTTTCGTCAGATCCGCCTTGGCCGACCGGCTGTA
>Ga0187771_10002371_pt1 | contig 12957 bp, 13 predicted proteins | sample 0116_SJ02_MP15_1_FD_133139 | JGI IMG/M metagenome (GOLD analysis project Ga0187771, IMG submission 133139) | Tropical peat soil microbial communities from peatlands in Department of Meta, Colombia - 0116_SJ02_MP15_10_MG | ecosystem: Environmental > Terrestrial > Soil > Wetlands > Peat | place... | reverse complement strand
CTAGTCTAGACCCTTATATAATTATCATACCACGGAAATTCCCACAATAGAAACTATTAGAAGTTGTTTATCCCACCTTGATCGAAAACGCATCCAACCCGGTGATATCGCGTCCGACAGACAGTATGTGTATATCGTGAGTACCCTCGTAAGTATAAACCGACTCAAGGTTCAGCATGTGGCGGATAATATGATAATCCAGGGTAATCCCGTTGGCGCCAAGGATATTTCTGGCTTCGCGGGCTATCTTGAGCGCTTCCGCAACATTATTCATCTTGGCAAGTGATATCTGGGTGTGCCGCGCCTTCCCCGCCTCTTTCAGACGCCCCAGTTGAATGCAAAGCAACTGCGCCTTTGTGATCTCGGCAAGCATCTTCACCAGTTTGGCCTGTGTAAGTTGAAAAGAGGCTATCGGCGCTTCAAACTGAATGCGGCTCTTGGCATATTCCAGGGCGATCTCATAACAGGCCATGGCCGCTCCCACAGCGCCCCAGGCGATCCCATAGCGGGCTTCGTTGAGGCACATCAGGACTGACTTCAGACCGTCCGTCCCCGGAAGGATATTCTCCGCGGGCACCCGCACTTCATCCAGGGTAAGCTCCGAAGTCACCGACGCGCGCAGGGAGTATTTGTGCGGGATAGGATGAGCCTGAAACCCCGGCGTACCTTTCTCCACAAGGAACCCACGCATCCCCTCTTCGGCACGGGCCCAGATCACAGCCACATCAGCGATCTCGCCGTTAGTGATCCATATCTTGCTCCCGTGAATGACGTAGTCGTCGCCCTCGCGCACAGCCCTGGTCTCTATGCGTGCCGCGTCAGAACCCACGTTCGGCTCCGTCAGACCGAAGCACCCTATTTTTTCACCGCGTGACATGGCCGGCAGCCAGCGGGACTTCTGCTCCTCGCTCCCGAATGCGGATATAGGATACATCACCAAAGAGTTCATTACAGAGACGAATGACCGCAGCCCGCTGTCGCCCCGTTCCAGCTCCTGACAGACTACACCATAGACACCGTCGCTCATCCCTGCTCCGCCGTATCCCTGAATCTTGATTCCCAGCAATCCCAGTTCGGCTAGTTGCAGGATGAGTTCTTTATCGAAGACGCCCCGTTCAAAATAGTCCTGGACTTTCGGCAGGTACTGGTTTTCCACCCACCGGCGCACGGTTTTGCTAACGCTCCGTTCTTCTTCCGTCAAAAGGTCATCACTACGGTAATAGTCAACACCCTGAAAGGGTTTCATAGTCCTCCCTCCTCCCACAGAATTGAAAACAGCCGAAACACGCGGTCTTTCAACACCAGGAACATTCTTTATCGTCGGAAGTATAGATGGAAGGAAGTGGTGTGTCAAGTACAGAGGGATAATGGGTAGTATATAATAATCTGTGTCAGGAGCAGAAAAAGGGGTACTACCTTTGTATCGCGCACTTGTTATATAAGGCGGTACCCCATGACACAGAGACTGCTTTTCATTCTTGTATCCGCTGTTACCAATTATATCATCTCTATGTAAAAGAGATTGATTTCATAACGGGGAGTGAAATTCTTTTTGTAAACCGCTGATCAGGCTCCATAATCCTCGATGAAAACGCGGACCTTCCTCGCACCGACGATAAGCGGCTCCATCATCTCCTCTATTAATAAACGCTGCCGGGATGTCTGCCAGGCCTTCCAGGCTTCAAGGGTGATCCAGGTGCTGATAACCAGGTAATTTGAGGGATTATCCGCTTCCCGAAGCGTCTCACCGGAGATATATCCGGGTTGCCGCATCGCCGCCATCCTCAATTCAATCAACAGGGCCCTGAGCTGCGCATCTTTGCCCGGCTGGCAATTTCTTTCAATCAAAACTCTAACCATGTCTCCGCCTCCTTTTCAAAATGAACTCCGTAAAATCGGTACCAAAGTGCTCGTAATATTACCGCGATATTTGTCCAGGAACAGCCCCTCTACAACACCCTGTTCTTCACGATATCATCAACGACAGAAGGATCAGCAAGGGTGGTGGTATCTCCCAGATCGCTGATCTCGTTTGCCGCCACCTTCCTCAGTATCCTCCGCATGATCTTGCCGCTTCTCGTCTTCGGCAATCCGTCCGCCCACTGAATCTTCTCCGGCGTGGCGATAGGTCCGATTAGACTCCTTACATGCGCCACCAACTCCTTCTTCAAGGCATCAGACTTCCCCACACCGCTCTTAAGCGTCACATAGGCATAGATCGACTGACCCTTCAGATCATGCGGATACCCAACCACCGCAGCCTCCGCCACCTTCTCATGGGCAACCAGGGCGCTCTCGATCTCCGCCGTACCCAACCTGTGCCCGGATACGTTGATGACGTCGTCTATCCTGCCCTTAAGCTGATAATAACCTATTTCATCCCTGGTGGACCCGTCACCGGTATAATAGAACCCCGGGCGCTGTATAAAATAGTTCTCCTGGAATCGCATGGGATCGCCATACACGCTCCGCATGATCCCCGGCCAGGGCTTCTTGATGCACAAAGGCCCGCTGGCAACCGTTGTCGTTACCTCTTCGCCGTTCTCATCGATGATGGCCGGCCATACCCCCATGAAAGGAACCGTGGCCTTGCCGGGTTTGAGATCGATCGCCCCGGGCAGCGGTGTGATCAGAATGCCTCCCGTCTCCGTCTGCCACCATGTGTCGACTATCGGCAGCTCATCCCGCCCGATATTGTGGTGGTACCAGTTCCACGCCTCCGGGTTGATCGGCTCTCCCACCGTGCCCAACACTCTCAGCGATTTTAGATTAGCCTTCTTTACCCAGTCTGTGCCTTCCTTCGCAATCGCCCTGATCGCAGTCGGGGCAGTGTAAAAAATCGTCACCTTGTACTTCTCCACTACCTTCCAGAAACGGCTCACATCCGGGTAGTTCGGCACACCCTCGAACATCACAGACGTCGCCCCATTGCACAACGGACCGTACACTATGTAGCTGTGACCCGTAACCCAGCCGATGTCCGCGGTGCACCAGAAGATGTCCTCCTCATGATAGTCAAAAATCATCTTGTGCGTGTAGGCCACATACACCAGGTATCCCCCTGTCGTGTGCATGACGCCCTTCGGCTTCCCCGTCGAGCCTGACGTATACAGAATGAACATTGGATCCTCGGCGTCCATCCGCTCCGGCTCGCACTCCGTGCTTGCCTTCGCCATCTCCTCATGCCACCACAGGTCTCTGCCTTTCTGCATATTGCATGATATCTTCTCGCCCACCCTCTTCACCACGACGACCTTCTCGATGGAAGGACATGTCTTCGCCGCCTCGTCAGCGCTCGTCTTCTGCGGAACCGCCTTGGCCCCGCGGAATGTCCCGTCGCATGTCACCAGTACCTTGGACCCGCTGTCCTGTATCCGGTCTCGCAGGGAGTCCGAACTGAAACCGCCGAACACCACACTGTGTATCGCCCCGATCCGCGTGCAGGCCAAAAGCCCGATGGGAAGCTCTGGTATCATTGGAAGAAAAAAACATACCCTGTCGCCCTTCTTCACCCCCAGGGACTTCAGGACATTGGCAAACTTGCATACCTCCTTATGCAGCTCCTTATACGTATATGCCCTGTCCTCTCCCGGCTCATTCCCCTCCCACTGAAGGGCGATCTTGTTACCCCTCGTCTTTAAATGCCGGTCCAAACAGTTATACGAGACGTTGAGCTTGCCCCCCTCAAAATACTTGACGTAAATGGGACCTTTGCTCACATCAAAATTATAATCTTCCACCTTGTCCCACTTCTTGAACCACTCCACATACTCCGAGGCAACCTCCGACCAGAAACCATTTGGGTCCTCTATGGAGCGCTTCCAGAGCTTCTCGTATTCGTCCCGGGATTTAATGTAGGCGCCCTTACGCACCCATCCCGGAACAGAATATACTTCTTTCAGGTCAATCTTTTCCTCTTCTCCCATGATTATATATAACCTCCCTTCTCTGTATCTTTCATTTTGGCATTTGATCAAATTTCTATATGTTTATAATGTATGGCTCTTGCTAAAAACGGGAATCCACATTTTTCAGTGCGGTTCTGGAATTTCCCCTGTTCGGGAATGCTGGTGCTTGGGTTTTTACCCTTGATGCGGAAACTTACATCAGGCAATTGACATATATCAATATTAAAAGATTTATAAATAATATTAAAATTATTTAAATAATTTGAACCTGAGTAAATTACGATTTTACTTATCATGAAATTAATCCTTAAACAAGAAATCTTTCCGCATCATCATGATTATTATTATAGACTATCAAGTGCACATTATTTTAATGACTAAAAGTCATTATATGACTAATGGTCATATATTGATGCAAGAGTTACATTATTAATTAATTGCTGTCAAGAAAATTTTTAAAAAAAATTTTAAGGTAAAAAAGATAAGAAAAGTCAGATAAGTACAATTACAATTTGCCGAACATTTTTGTAAGAGGTAGGTAGCAATCCTGCGGTGGTTTGGAAAAGTCTGCTATTCTGCCTATAACTCCTTCTACTTTTACACCGGAAGCCGCCTCGACAGCCAGCTTGTTTTCCGCGATCATTTCCGGCGGCGTTTCTTTTTCCCCGGCATTGATAAAAACGATTCCCAACGGCCTGAGGCCTCTCCTTACCAGGGCTTCGATTGTGAGAAGCGTATGGTTGATAGTTCCCAGTCCCGCCCGCGCCGCAATGACCGGTCTGGCGCTTATCAATGCCGGTAAGTCAGCAACAAATACACCCTCGGCAACCGGAACAAGAACACCGCCTGCACCTTCAATAACAAGAGGGGAGTAAGACCTGGCCTTTTCAATTACTGCTTTTTCTATGACCGATAAGTCTATTGTCTTGCCTTCATCACAGGCAGCGAAAAAGGGGGCCTTCGGGTTTTTAAAACAATAGACTATGGAACCAGCCGGTTCTTTATCCTTTAACTGCCTAACGTTACGGTAAATAAACTTTGCATCGCTGTCGACATCATTTGCATCCTTACATCCCGTCTGCACGAGCTTAAGATAAAAAGGATTGTATCCCCGAGAAAAAAAGAATTGCATCAAAAGAAGTGCAAGCACGGTCTTTCCTACCCCTGTGTCAGTGCCCACCACAAACAGATTTTCCATTTTTTTATGCGAGTCCATCCATTGCTTCCCTGATGCGGCTAATAAACAATCTGATATCTTCTTCTTCCAGCAGTGCGGTGATGCTTATTCTCAATATGGCATGGCTGAGAGGAACAGTCGGGTACCTGGCAGGCAGGACAAATATATCGCTTTCCAGGAGTTTTCTGGATAGCTTCACTGCCTTTTCCTCATCACCGACCATGAGTGCCAGAATGTGGGCATCACCGGAAACGTGAAACCCTTCTCGCTGCAATCCTTCCTTCATACATTGACTGATTCCTTTCAAGTGCTTTCTCCTGTCGTCACTTCGCTCTATGATCCGTAGAATGTCTATGGTAGTGGCGGCGTGCGCCTCCGGAAGCGTTGTTGTATAAATGAGAGGAGAAGAGAAATTAAAAAGATACTCATTAAAACCCTTCGGAAGAAGAACGAATGCACCAAAAAAGCCGAAGGCCTTCCCAAATGTCCCTACGGCAATATCTGCCACATCACCGGCGATGCCCTGTCCTTTGGAACCTGCAGCGCCGAAGGCGTGCGCCTCGTCAACAATTGTCAGAAAGCCGAAACGGTCTTTTAATTCTTTTAAGCCGCCTGCATCCAGGATATCTCCATCCATGCTGAAGAGGGATTCCGACAAAACTGCAACCTGTCCATTCCTGTGCGTATTTAATCTCTTCTCAAGATGGGACATGGAGTTGTGATTATATCCGTAAAAATCCGCGCCGCTCATGGTCATCCCTTTGACAGAACTAGCATGGATGTGCTTGTCGAAGATGACCGTATCTCCTTGTTCTAGAAATGTAGAGAGGACTCCCATGTTCGCCTGGTAACCGCTTGGGAAAAATAAGGCATCGTGATAACCGAAATATGATGCATACGCCTTTTCCGCTTCATTGATTACCGAGAAGTTGCCGGATACTAAACGCGAGGAAGAGGAAGACGTGCCGTACCTTTGAAAGTTGTATGCCGCCTTCTGCCGCAGCTCCTCAGATACGCTAAGTCCCAGATAGTCATTGGAGGCAAAATTGAGAACCCTCCTCCCCCCCATGAGGAGATATTTCCCTTCCTTCGTTCTTACCTCCGGCGGGTCGCGGTAAAGACCGGCCGTCTTTTGAATCATCAACCTGTTTTTATATCTTTCAGCAAACATGAAAATACCTTTGCGTAGTGGTGTCGTAAATTATCACTCCGGAAATTATGATCGTAGTCAACTGCAGCGAATAAAAACTCTCCCTCCATGACAGTCTTATTATCCCTTTTTGCCTCAATGCGGCAAAGAAAAGATGAATTGCTCTGATGGAGAAGGGTTCCAGAAAGCAGGTGCTCCCCATACATGACTTTCCTTGGAGGTAGGTTGCATTGTGAGATTTTAATCAGAAAGACGTGCCTGGAAAAATCGGTAAGATAACGGATGTGGTAAGCCCCGAGCTGGGCGAGCGACTCCAGCCCTAAGAAGACGGGATCATCTAAAAAGGTTCGTGCACCGACAATACGTGAATTACTGACTTCTAAAACACGGTCGAGCATTACAAAACTCTCTCGCCCTGTATTAATGACAATTTCTGCTGTCATTTCTTTATAACCAGTACGCTGTTCTGCCCGCCAAAACCGAAATTTTCAATGATGCAAGTACCAAAAGAAAGACTTCTTCCCTCCTGCACAAAGTTGATCTCCCCGTGGCATGGCTCCTGTAAGTTTCTTATTTCGGGGAGGTAATTCTCCTGCATGCATGTTAGGGAGATTGCCAGCTCCATGGCGCCGCAGGCGGAAGCCGTATGTCCGATCCAGGATTTCAGGGCTATTACCTGTGGCTTATAACCTGTATATATATCCCCGATGAGATCAGCCTCCCTCGCGTCGTTGAGCAGGGTTCCCGTTCCGTGTGCCGAAATAACATCGATCTGCGAGGGGGACATTTCCGCCTCCCGCAATGACGAGAGCACGGCAATCCTTCCCCATTTCCCATCTCTTTCCGGGGCCGTCATGTTATAAGCATCCAGGGAACTCGCGTAACCGCAGATTTCACTGTAAATTTTTGCTCCCCGCTTCTTTGCCATTTCTAATTCTTCCAAAAGAAAAAAAGCACCTCCTTCACCGGGTACGAAGCCCTTGCGGTTGCAATCGAAGGGCCGGCTTGCCTTCTCGGGATCACTATTGCCTACGTAAAGGGCTCCGGCTTTCTTATAAGCCAGGATCCCCCCAGGACTCAGCCGTGAGTCACCTCCCCCGGCGATAGCGAAATCGAGATATCCTGCTTTTATTTTGCGAAAGGCCTCGCCGATTGCCTGCAGGGATGCGGAACAGGCGGTGGAAATAGTCAGGTTCTCTCCGTGGATACCGGCCAGCTTGGCGATAATTGATGCAGCGGTGTTAGGGAGAAATTTCAGAATCCATAAAGCCTGGAGGTCGTGCCGGTCGATGTTTCCATTTTGGATCTCCGGGAATTCGCTTCCGATATCGAGGTTCGGCCCTGTGCCGACGAAAAGCCCCGCTTCAGCCAGACCCTCCTTTTTGTAGCCCGAATTTTTTACTGCCGCCATCGCAGCTGCAACGGCAAACTTGGCACCCCTGCTAAGATAGCGGCCATCCTTGAAACGTCCCGTATAATCCCGGACATTGAAATTCGACACAGGTGCGCAAGCGACCTCATGATCAAAGTCGGGCCTGACAAAATTTACTTTTCCCTCTTTGAGGCTGTGAATGATCTCACCCTGCCCATGGCCGAGTGAGGAGATCACCCCCATAGAGGTAATGACGACCCTTCTCTTCATTCAGATCTCCCTGTAGATTTCATCAAAATCTTTTCTCTTTATGTAATCCGGTTCTTCATCAGGGTAACCCGTGGTCACGAAACACTTGATCTCTATGCCTTTCAAAGGGAATAACTTTTCCGGCTCTTCAATAAAGATGAGAGGAGCGGTCAGAATGCAGGAACCGAGACCGAGTTCTTCTCCTTTTAACAGATATCCTTTCAGCGCCAGACCCACGGCAATATCCACATCTCTGTGTTTTTTGTGTCCCTGTTCCCTCATGCCGGCCCGGAAAAGCCTTTCCGAAAGACTGACAAATGTCGCAGTCGTCCCCACGGCAAAGAGGATAGGGGCATGGAACATGAATTCAGAAAACCGAAAGTACGCGCTTATCCAGTTTTTTAACCTTTTGGAGCTGGGAGAATCTTTTACAGCCTCCAGCAATCTATCCCTTCCGTCTTCCATGGTTTGTCGTATCTGTTCCTTCAATCCTTGGGAGAGTATACGGATAAACCGCACCGGCTGGCTGTTTGTAGGCGATGGCGCCTTCATTGCCACCAGTATCATTTTTTTTATCCACTCGTCCGGAGGCGCTTCCGGCTTATATTTCCGGATGCTTCTCCTCCCTTGGATCAATTTGTCCAGAGGCGTCTCTATCAAGTTTCAAACCTCCTGTAACTGATAGGTTATGTAGCTCATCATATCCTTGATTTTCAATTGAGGTCCCTCACTGATATGTGTTATGATCTCGCTTATCCGGTTTTCTGTAAGAAAAGGGTATTTACAGGCAAGATAAGAGCCGACATCCTTTTCCTGCTGCGTGGCTTCGGTTATATACAGACGGAAACGTGTCAGAAAAATTTCCTCATCCTTTACGGCGATTTTAAAACGGCTGTTTATGGCAACTGCCAGCTCCAGAAGATCGATGGATTCCGCCCCTAATTCCTTTATCAAATAAGTCTCCGGTGTAATTTCCCCGCCATCGAGGTCCAGGAGCTCGATCAATATTTTCTTTATCTCTGCAAAGCTGTCCATGTGTTGCCTTTCCATTAAAGATATGTGATACAAAATCCCCCTGTGCCCCCTTTTGGCAAAAGGGGGATTTTCATTTCCTGTATGTCAATCCGCCATCCATGGTAATTTCTGTAGCGTTCATACCGGAGGCACTGTCAGAGAGCAGGAAGAGAATGGTCTCTGCAATCTCTTCTTGCGTTATCGCTCTCTTTATCGGCACTGTCTCCAATACTTTTTCGTCCTGTACCTGAAGATATTCTTTTCCCCTTCCGGCATCGACGTATCCGGGGCGCAGGATAACTGCAGTAATGCCTCTTTTCCCCAGCTCTAGTCCCATGTTCCGGTAAAGGGCTTCGGAGGCCAGTTTGGCGGCGGCATAGAATCCCTGGCCGGGATTGGGCCTGGCGGCTGCCGTTGAGGAAATAAACACAAGCCGCCCTTTTCTTTTCTTCAGCATGATCCTCCCTGCCATTTTTAAAACCTCCGCGCGCATTGAAACATTCTTGTTGAAATAACGGAACACAATATCCCCGTCTGCCTGCGCTATGAGGCTTTCATAATTCTCCTGAGCAAAATCAATTACAAAATCGAGATCGTCACCAATATGAGAAAAAAGTGAGTTAACCGAAACGCGGTTGCCGAGGTCCAGATAACAGGCATCATATTTCCCCTCCAGGTGCGGCAGTGCCTTTTTGATTATATTTTGTCCCCTGTCATTCCTGTAGGTCAGGATTGGAAAAAGAGAGGTTTCGATCATGACACCCGCCAGGGTAAGGGCAAGCTCGCAAGTGCCCCCCAGAATGAGGGCGCGTGTCCCGGAAAATTTCCATTTCATTTTCCCAAGGCTCCTGTAACCAGTTTTTTCGCACCGCGATAGATCACGCAGCTCAACCCGTCCTCTTTGCGTTCCATGCGAAATGAATAACGCCCAGGGGTAAGAAACTCACGAAAGCGGAAATTTTCCAGTGAGCGATAACCCCCCTGGATGTCGGCCGCTGCTGCTGCTTGCAGGAAGGCATGGACGATCAGGCTTCCCGGTACGACCGGATAACCAGGGAAATGGTCCCGGTAGATGCCGTCATCGGGAAAAAAATAAAATACACCCTCCCAGGTATCCTCGTTAGTTTTTTCGATGTTCATCGGTCAGTGTTCTGCGTGCTATTGATTTAGTTATTTTTTCTTCCCCTCAGTAACAGTTCGAATAGAATTATATGTTACATCACATAGCTGATCGATCTCACTTGTAGAGATGCTTAAAGGCGGCATCAGGACGATGACATCCCCCAAAGGCCGTATAATCACTCCCCTCTTCCTTGTTTCCATAATGACTCTATGGCCAGTCCTCTTTTCAACAGGGAAAAGCTCCTTTGTCTTTTTATCTGCAACAAGTTCGATACCCACCATGAATCCGCACTGGCGCACCTCACCGACGTGCGCGAGTTCGCTAAAGGGCTTCAGTCTCTTTCTGAGATGGATAATTTTCTTCTGGAGCTTATCCATGATACGCTCCTCTTCAAAGATCTTTAGATTGGCAAGGGCGACGGCACATGCCAGGGGATTTCCCGTAAAGGTATGTCCATGGAAGAAGGTTTTGAACTCTTCAAACTTCCCCAAAAATCCCTCATAGATCTTTTTCGTCACCAATGTTGCAGCAAGCGGGAGATACCCGCCCGCAATCCCTTTGGCCAGAGCCATGATATCGGGTATAACTTTTTCATGTTCACAGGCGAACATCTTACCCGTCTTGCCGAAACCGACGGCCACTTCATCGGCGATCATGAAGATATTGTGACGGGTGCAGAGTTCTCTTACCTTTTTCAGGTACCCCGGCGGCTGAATAAGGATACCACCCGCCCCTTGGACTACTGGCTCTATTACCAGGGCAGCAATCTCCTGGTTATGAACCTTCATGACCTCTTCCAGCGGCGTCAGACAATACAATTCACAGGAAGGATAGGATTTTCGTAGGGCGCAGCGGTAACAGTAGGGGGCATTTACCCTGTACGAGGGAAAGAGGAGGTCCTTATACATGGAGTGGAAGAGATCTATGCCTCCTATGCTTACAGACCCTATCGTATCTCCGTGATAGGCATTGGAAAGTCGAATGAATTTTTTTTTGTTACGATTTCCTTTCGGCGACTGCTGATGATACTGGAAGGCCATCTTCAGGGCTATTTCATTGGCGGTGGAACCGTTGTCGGAGTAGAAGACCTTTGTCAACCCTTTGGGTGCGATTTCGATTAGCTTTTTGGCCAATCTGATTGCTGGCACATTGGAGAGCCCGAGCAATGTAGAATGGGCGATCTTGTCGATCTGCTCTTTCAGAGCGCTGTCAAGCAGCTCCTTTCTGTGTCCATGCACATTTGTCCAGAGCGATGAAACGCCGTCTATATAACAGTTGCCTTCAGTGTCCTTCAGGATACATCCTTTACCCTCCTCGATGATCAACGGCTTTTCCTTCATATAACCCCGCATCTGAGTAAAAGGATGCCAGATGCATTTTTTATCATCATTTTCTAATTCCCGTTGCTGTTCAGTTGTCATAGTATCTGAGCCTCAAAATTAATAATTATATTCTCATGTCTAAGTACTGAATATCTCCATCGCAAATCATTACTTCGAATATAGATTCACATATTCCTCTCTTTAGAAAAGAGGGGGTAGGGGGCTGTCCCTGCTGGTAGGGATTGGGGGTGACCCTATTTCATCAGAATCCCTCTAAACCTCCCTTTACAAAAAGGAGACTTAATGCAAAGGGGGACATATCAGTTATTTACTAAAGTCACGTCTCCGGAAATTATTCTCTCTATGCTTCCAGCGTCTTCTTTGAGGATTAGGAAGCCGTCTTTATCAATGTCGATAACTTCTCCGACACGCACGCGGTCGATCATATCTACGCTGACCCGGTGTCCGACTATATCAGCAAGACTCTTCCAGCGATTCATTATAGGTTCAAAGCCCCTGGTCTTGAATGTGTCATAATATATCTCCAGCCACTCCAGATAAGCGCGCAGCAGGGCAATTCTCGGAAAAGGCTTGCCTGTCTCCATTAAAACGGAAGTTGCAATGTCTTGGATGTCAAGGGGCAGGCTTTTGTAAGGCGTATTCACATTGATGCCTACACCAACAACTATGTAATCAATCCTGTCCATTTCCATGCTTATTTCCGTCAGGATACCCGCAATCTTCCTGCCGTTGATGAGGATGTCATTGGGCCATTTTATATTAATATTTTTTAGTGATGTCATGGAAAGTAGGGTTTCCGCGACAGCTACCGAAGCCATCAAGGTAAGCTTGGGCGCTTCATTCGGGGATATGGACGGCCTTAGAATTATAGACGTATAGATACCCTCTCCCGAGGGCGAGAACCAGCTTCTTCCTCTTCGACCCCTTCCCCGTGTCTGACTCTCTGCCACAACCACTGTTCCTTCAGGCGCGCCATCACTCGCCAACAATTTCGCCCTCAAATTGGTTGAGTCTGTCTCCCTGAAATATGCGATATCCACTTTACCGAAAATAATGGTGGTCAAACCTTCCTGGATTTCATTTACAAGAAGCAGATCGGATGACTGCCGGAGGAGATAACCTTTTTTCGGAGATGATTCTATAATATAACCGTCTTCTTTCAAGTTGCGGATGTGTTTCCATATGGCCGTACGTGAGATAGCCATTCTATGGGCCAGATATTCCCCGGAGACCCAGGTATCTTTGCCTTCTTTTAAATATATGAGTAACTGATGTTTCGTTGACATAAAGCCGCTCTTATCATCCTCTCGACTTATTGTCAACCTCAATTATGATTAAGGTTGACTAAAGTCTCTCTGATAAGGTTCAGCACAAGCCGGATGGGCGGGCGATACGATAATAAAGAATATGGATATGATGGAAATTATCAAACTATGTTGTAAAAATTCAAGTCAATCAATTTATATGTGTTCTTTTTTACACACTGACGATTTGCAATTATATGTGCGAGCAACCGCATGCCATATCATTGCGAGGCGCGAAACGACATGGAAATATACATTAATTATCAATAACTTATACTATTTCTCCACGAGATCGAAATGACAATTGTTTAATGGTG
>Ga0187771_10002370_pt1 | contig 12959 bp, 13 predicted proteins | sample 0116_SJ02_MP15_1_FD_133139 | JGI IMG/M metagenome (GOLD analysis project Ga0187771, IMG submission 133139) | Tropical peat soil microbial communities from peatlands in Department of Meta, Colombia - 0116_SJ02_MP15_10_MG | ecosystem: Environmental > Terrestrial > Soil > Wetlands > Peat | place... | reverse complement strand
CCCCCTCTGGGTGAAGGCCTATGGAAACATTGAGTGGAAGGACTTTTTGGATAATGTTAAACGCAACCCCCAAACGGGCCAGTGGGCAAAGGAGATAGCCGAGTTTCTGAGAGGGTGATTAGATGCTAAGAACAGCAATCGAGTCTGTTTACAAGAAGACGATAGGGGCGCTCAAGGACTACTTCGCGCACCTCGTTTCGTCACTGACAAGAGGGGGCGGCCTCATCGAGGCCCTGTACGTCATCTTGCTAGTTGCTCTGATGGCGGGCTTCGTGAACGCCGTGTTCTTCCCCGTTGCAAACCAGAGCTACATACCGTACCCTGGGAGCAGCGCCATGACAATCCCAGAGGCCATAGTCGACGCTTTTGTGATCGTGGTTGGGGGCGCAGGGGTCTATCTCGTCTACCAGAGCGGGAGACAGACTGTACGCTCCAGGACTGTCAACCTATACCTGGGTCTGGCGCTCCTGCTGCTTGTGGTGGCCGTGTTCGTTGGCATCGACATGGCTATCCTGAAGGGATTCGGATAGAGAAGGCTCCGCCTTCCCAGCTGGGGCCTCGCTCGGCCCTGACGAGCAACTCCTGCCTTCTAGTGTCTACTGAAGCGGTGATATCAGAAAGGTCGGAGATGGACCTCCCGGTCCCCCAGCGGGTGAAGCCCTTACGCCTGTACATGGAGAAGAGTACTGCCTTCGCACCCGTCCTTGCCAAGCAAGCGAGCGCCGCAATGGCGAAGTTCAGTTTCCTGCTGCGCGAGCTTCCATCCTCCTGCGAAATCAGGTGATAGAGACTGTTGAGGCTGTCTACGATCACGACCCTTTGATCGCCTCCGAATATGGCAGCCAACTCTTCCTCGATGTCCGCTCCAGGCGCGGGGACCCTCAGGGTAACTGTGGCTGGCGAACCGAGCGATCTGAAGATGTGGTCGGCATTGGACGCGTAGAAGGCGTCCAAGTCGAGAATCTCTGCTGCGTCCGGCGACTGCGCCAGCAGGCTGATGACACAACGCGCGAAGTCGAGGTTGGCCAGCCTGTCCTCCAGCAGGAACGTCGCCGTCTTCCCCCAGAGGGGGGCGAAGAATGACTGGGCCTCGCGTGCGCCAAGGCTCATGCAGGCTCTGGTATCGTTTGAGTTTATGTTAAAAGTACTAGTCCGAGGATGGTCGTCGCTAGACGCGGCTTCTTCCGATCGTTGATGGAGGGCGTTATAAGGGCAGGCCATGTTGTTCTAGCGCAGAAGGACCGTCTTGGGCGTCTATACTAAAGCGAAGAGCGGTAGTTCGCGTTCTATGTCTTATCTCTATTGGAGTTGGGTTCGTCGAATTGCGGAGGAGGAAGGCGTAACTCTTCCCCAAAGCGGTTCCGCAACCGATTCGCTCACTGATGCCGAAGCGAAAAGGCTCGCCTCTGTACTCAGGGCCAGAGCGCAGAAGATCAGGAAGGGTATCGCTCCCCGGGACGCTAGTTCATACGTGCAGCAGGTTGACAAAGAATGGTTCCCTCCTATGGTTGAAGGAGAGGACGTCGGAACCGTGAGCGCTGATTTTGATGATCCTGACTCCATGGATGACACTGCCAAGTTCTTCGAGTCTTCCGGCGGAGTCACACTAAGGTACTGACGAAAGGTGCGGTAGCAGTGTTTCCTTCGTTGATACCCATCTGATGTCTATAAGACCGATGTTCCTGCGCTGCATAGCGGCTCTGAAAGTATCGTGCAAGTTCGTGGGTTTGATTATTCCCATTGTGCCAAGCCATCTCTCGGCACCATTCCTTTGGCACGCAATCAAGTAACCGTCGAGCTGGCTCAAGTCTGCCTGCGAACCGAACCTTCCTCCTGCCAATGATGATTTCACTTCGACAAAAAGCGACCTGAGCCGGCATCGCGCAAAGATGTCTAGCTCCCTCCCAACGACAATGTCGTAACCTGCCTTGCTTAGTATTCGAGCAAAGAACCTTTGAACCATCAGCCCTCTGATTTCAGGACTGGCGGCTTTCGCAGACTCCAACCATGGTGTGACTTCGGTGCTTGTAGGGTCGAACAGAAGCCAAATCGTCCTCACCTTTGGCCCGATTGCTAAAGCGGTTCTGAGCCCGGTACCAGCGTCGTCAATTGATTCGGCATCTACCACTATCCGGGACGAGCCGAGTAAGTGCCACGAGTTCATCCGTTGAGTATCTTGAGGAAGACACCATGCAAAGTATTTATGAATTACATTAGAAAGTTAGAATATTCCTAATATTCTGGACAGAACCTGAGAACGCCTTCCCGACATTTGTCGTATGACACATAACTGATGGGATATATATTTATGTGTATTCCGAACTGGCTGCTGATGTCCAAAAGTGGCGAAACCAGATGTCTTGGCCTTGGGAATCGATTCATCTGTAATAATAGATAGTTCTATACTGGGGGCGGGCGAGAAGTTTTGGTCCTAGAGCCCGCTGCTAGAACTGTTGGCGCGGGGAAGCGTAGTGAGACTAATTCAAAGATTGCTATGATGGTCAAGCTGATCACAAAATACGGTCCCGAAATAAACCGGATAGCAAGGGAACTTCGAATACATAAAGAGACGGCCAGATACTGGTACAAGGAAAAACTGCTGAGAAAGGGTTACACTGTCCAAGCAGCTCCTAACCACGAGAAGCTAGGGTTGAGGAGGGTGATTGCGCTTGCCGAGTTCTCAGATGAGTTCAGATCGTATGCTGATGCAATACTTATGGCAATGAGCGAATTGTGTTATCTGACCAGCTTCGCCAAGACCTTACCGGATGACTTGTATTCGATTCATGCGAACGTTCCTCAAGAATACGTAGGGGATTGGATTCGATTCATGCAAGAATTGGGACGGCGTGGATTATTTGACTCGATTCAGGCAGTTCCTTTCGAATGGGCTAGGGTGGTCCCTATGAAATCGGAAATCTACGATTTCGAAAATGACGTGTGGCAGTACGATTGGGCGTCAAAGCCGAGGTTGGAACCAGATTCTCTCGCCTTCGTACCTTCCGCTAGGAGTAAGTTTGATTCAATAGACCTTGGCATAATCAAGCTTCTTCAGCTAGATCCAGATGCTTCTCTGATTGAAGTTGGAGACAAGCTTCAAGTGAATTACAAGACCCTTACTTGGCACTATCGCTCTCATTTGGTAGGAAATGGCTTGGTGAAGGGATACTTAGTAAATTGGGCGGGGACGCGATACGACCCGAAATTGGAAAAGGCAATGCACCGAAGACATAGGTATATGTGGCTCGAGTTGCTGTTGACGGGATTGACTGAGACCGAGCGGATGGAGATTATGGCGAAAGTCAACCAATTGCCATTTGTCTGGTTTGAATCGGGAGGAGGACAGAATTACTTTGCACAGGTTGCCTTCCCCACGGAAACAATCACTGAGGCACTTGCCTTCGTCAAGGATGTCACGTCACCAGTTCGACAGAAGGCCACTTGGCACTTTATGGATCAGGCGAACGCCCTCCGATTCACGATTGTACCTAGCCTTTATGACATGGAAACGAAGAAGTGGAAATTTGACCGAGGAGAACTACTGAGCAGGTTCGATAAGCTTGTGTTAGAGATAAAGGGGATAACAAGCTGAAGTCGGGCCTGCCGGCTTTAGCTTGTTCCCTACGTTGTACCCATTCCGCCACAGATATCCAGCGGGTTGATGTGCACGCCCAGTGTTGCGAAGACGACGCTCGCTCCCGCTAGGGCGACCATCCCAAACCGGATTTTCTCATCCAGAGTCATGTTGACCAGGGCATGGAATGGCTGGCAGATAAGGTTAAGCAACTGCCAAACCGGATTGTAGCCTTTCCATGCGGATTCTAACAAAGATGAAACAGGGATTCTATTGGTTGCTCCGGCGCATAGCGTTGTGAGCACATGAAACTTGACAAGCAGCACAATGCGGAGGACTTGGGGCCTTCGCGGGTGTCATTCCATTCCGATAGAGTTCGCACTTCTGTAGCAAACAGGTATGGCCAAAGCTCATTAGGCTAACCAAGGTGTTCGCCCTGACATCCCAAGTGAACCGCATCTGCGTGGCCACGGCGAAGGCCAGGGCCTACTACGCCCTCGTCTCAAGGCTGAGGAGGGCGGGCCTTCCTTTCTCGAGCGCCCTCCCTGACTCCGACTTTGACGACTTCGACCTCATTCTCACCACGGCCGACGAGGCAGAGCAGTTCGGTTCCAAGGCCATGACCCTCGAAGAGCTTGACGAGAACCCGGGGATCTTCAAGGGGCAGGTCGTGTCCCGGCTGTCTGGGGATGGGGACGTGATTCTTGTAGGAGTCGACCCTGGGAAGAGGACGGGCCTCGCGGTCTTCTACGGACAGACGAAACTTGCCTTCAACACCTTCGATTCGGCGGCGGCCGTCTGTTCTAGGGTCGGTGCTTTCGCGAGAGGGGTTCCGTACAACCGCTTGCTCGTGAGGGTAGGAAACGGAAACAAGCCCTTGGCCTCCAAACTTGTTGATGGACTTCGGAAAGAAGTGCCCGCCGCGACGATCGAGGTGGTGGACGAGTCGGGGACCTCTGCCGGAAGCTCGAAAATGAAAGGGGTGCAGCGGGACCAGGTTGCGGCCGCCAAGATCGCCTTCCGGAAGGGCGAAGTGGTCAACCCTGGAATGACCAGAACTCACGGCTGATTTCCTCGATGAGCCTGGGCGTCATGTCGCCCACAGTGACTTTGCTCTTGAGCCACGAAGGCATCAACTCTCTCGCCGCTTGCGAGCCGAATCTTTCGTCGAGGAAGAACACGGTCCCTCTCTTCCCGGGGCGCCTGACGTGTCTCCCTGCCGCTTGGAACGCCCGGCGGAGCGCGGGAAGACGAGAGAGCATCAAGTAGGAGTCCTGCTCTCCCGCCCTCTTGAGACATGCGTACTCGGCATACATCATGGGGGACGGAGGCGGGAGGGCCAGCCCCACCACTGCGACCGACCCCATTGCTCCCCCATCGAAGTCCTCACCCTCGGAGAAGCGCCCTCCTTGGACGGCGAACAGAATGGAGTCGTCTGTTGACCTGAACGAATCGAAGACCGCCTCGGCCTGGTCGCTCGAAAGGCCCGGTTCCTCTGACACCATGTGTCTGCCAGTAACTTGCTTCGAGACCATCTGGTAAAGTGCCCCCAAGACGGAGTATGACGGAGCGAAGACTCCGACGCCAGAACTGGTGGAGTTGATTATTGCTGTGATTCTTTCTGCAATCTTGAAGTACATCCCGGGTGTCCTCATTTTGTATCGAGTGGAGGTCCCTATGTCCACTGCCGTTCTGACCACGACGAGTGGCTCGGCCGCGGCTTCGTAGGTCCTGACAGTCTCCGGCGCCAAGCCCAACGATCTAGCAAAGACGGCTGATGGATTGACGGTGGCGGAAAGTAGCACGGAGCTCCTGAACTGGCTGAGGTATTCCGCTACTCCTCTGACCGGGTCTGGGTCCACGAGGCCGAGCGTGTTTTCCCATCTAACAAGGACGGACCCGCTTGAAGACGACAACCTGACAAGGAACTCGCCTACCCTCAGTATCAGAGAAGGAAGTTTCCGCTCGTACACTACGGACCCCCAGGCGGCACCGGAGCTGGCGCTGAGCTCGAATGCAAGGTTCTGGAGCCAAGTGGTGCCGTGGTCGTCGCGGAATCTGTCAACAACCGATGCCCTGTCGAGCAGCCATCCTTTGCGCTCTGCCATCAATTCCTCCAAGGTGTGAAGGAGAGCAGCAAGAGATGAAGCCGCCTCGTCCATCAGCATTGCCTCGGCCTCCCGGACTGGCCCTTTCACCTGGTCCAGAGTGAGGGTTGCCGAGTTGAGCCCCCTGAAGAAGTCTCTCAGGTTGTGGGCCTCGTCGGCGACGAGTATCGTGTTTCTCCTTTCTACCGAATTGCGGTCGAAAAGTACGTGCTCCGCTCTCGGGTCGAAGGCGTACTGGTAGGGGACAATCGCCACGGCCGCTTGCACCATGGCGAGCCTGGCCACCTCGTAGGGGCATACGTAAGCAGTTTCGGATCTCCTGATGAGCTCGGCGTGGTGGGGAGTCTTGACGAGCACATCTCTAACTAGGTGGTCGAACTCCTCTGTTAGGGAAATGTTGAGGAAATATGAACAGAGGTTGTTGCTCACGTTGAAGGTACAATACCACCCGAACGACTCCTGTGGGACCGCCCTCTGGCGCCTGAGGAGGCAGTAGTCGTACTTTGAAAGCATTGAGGCAGCTTTGAAGGGGTGCTTCTTCTGGAGCCTAGACACCTCCTCCACGACTCTGGATATCTGCCGTTTCGTCCTGCAGGTATAGACCACTTTGCAGCCCATCTCCTCTGCAGCGGAAAGAGTGCCCGCCAGGACGGCCGCGGTTTTCCCGAATCCGTTCATGGCCTCGGCAATCAGGGTTCCACCGTCGAGACACGCCTGGTGGACCCGCTGGGCCAGTTCCTTCTGCCCTGGGCGAAAAGTTTCGTAGGCGAACCTCTCGTCTATGGCCACGAATCTGGAGGTGCGAGTAGTATTTTACGACCAGCTTATTTCGTCCGACGGCGTCTGGTCAGACCGAAATCTTTGTCATGTAACCGCCGTCTGAGAAGAGGTGAGCGGTTGCCCTTTCAACGGCCGTCCTGTATTCTGCTGTCGTGTAGATTCTTAGGATATCCATGAAACCCGCAATCGAACCGACTAGTGGAAGATCGCTGAGGGGCACGTTGCTGTGCGTGGTGTTCTTTCCTTCTCCGTAGACAACCTTGATTGATGTGAGCGCCTGCCTTGTTGACGTATACGGAACTGAGGGAGTTGTGGGGACATCGAGGTAAATGTGTTTCTTGTCAACCTTCGCCTTCTCGGCTATGTCGAGAATCACCTGGTCCCTCATGCGGCTTCGCTCGAAAAGCTGCTCCACAACCCTGTCTCTCCTCTGGACGAGTTGCTCGAAGACACACTTCACAAGATGCCTGTCTCTGAAATCCACAGCGAGTCGCTTGGCCTCTTTCTGCTCTGGGCTGGCTGGATTGAGGGAGACTAGGTCGTGAAGAATTCTTTCGTCGGTCATCTCGAGATAGTCGTCGATGTTTGAGAGATTCGTCAAGTGCAATGCCTCCTCTGCTAGCTTCATTGAGTTAACAAGCATCAGCTCGGCGGCCCTGACGGTCCTGTGAAAGTAGACGGCTTTGAACATCTCGTACCTGGCAAGAAGCAGCGCCTCGAAGGCGTAGAGTGCCGCGTTGTCGAGTGCGAGGTGCTTGTCGGCGACTCTGAGCGAGTCTATCACCCGCTGCACATCCACTTTGCCATACTCCACCCCGGTGAAGTAGGAGTCTCTCAGAAGATAGTCCATTATGTCGGCGCTGAGTCCCCCCGCTATGATCTCGTTCATGAAGGGTGGCTTGGCCGACTGTTTTCCGACGGCGAAGGCGGACATCTTCCTCGGCGAGAAACCGTGGGTGTTCAGCACATCGTGAATCGAGGTCTCTGTAATGATTCGCTGCGAAATGTCCTCGTGAGTGGTCGTCGTCTTGTCCGCAAGGACTTCCTCGAAGGTGTGCGAAAACGGACCGTGGCCGACGTCGTGGAGAAGGGCGGCCAGCCTAATTTCCTGGATGGCGTCGGGAGTGAGGTCGATCCACAGCGAGAGCGCATCTGCGACCTCCCCTGCGACGTGCATGGCCCCCGTCACGTGATCGAAGCGGGTGTGGACCGCTCCAGGGTAGACCAGATAAGCGCCTGCCAGCTGGTGGATTCTCCTGAGCCTCTGCACGAAGGGTGTATCGATCACATCCCTCTCTGCTTCGGTTATCTTGATGTAGCCGTGAACCGGGTCCCTGATTTCGGCAACGGGGGTTAGCTTCACGTCTGCCCCAAGCGCAGCTGGTGTGTCTTAAACGGTTTTGCGCGCGACGGCTACTTCTTGGTCGGGAGCCTCGCTCCCAGTGACTGGGAGACTGCGGAGATTATGCCCCGGCTGGTCTCTTCGATGCCCCCGTCCGCGTCGACGATGCTCCACCCGAACCGTTTCGCCAGCCTAAGATATGCGTCTCTTGCCTTCTCCTGAAGGCTGATGTTCAGCTCGTAAGAGTCCTTCCGGTCGTCCCTCCTCGGGACGAGCTTCGTGGGTGAGGCGTCAAGCAGGAGGACAAGATCGGGCTCCGGTAACCCCTCCTCCAAATGCAGAAGCCACTCGAGCTCGAGCCCATTGCTGACCCCATAGGCGAAGTTGGACCCACTGTACCTGTCCACGATGGTGACGTCAATTTTGGAGAGGATGGCTTCGAGTTCCGCCTTCTTCTCCCACCTATTGGCGGCATAGAGCATGGCCCTCACCTGTTGAGGGTAGTCGACGCTTCCGTCTAGGAACTTCCTGATCTCCTTTCCGATGGTGGTCTCGTAGGCCGGGAACGAGAGCGTGTGGGTCGTCATGCCCTTCGAGTTGAACCAAGCCCGAAGGATGGAGGTCTGGGTCCTCTTCCCTGCTGCGTCTATCCCTTCAATGGCGATGAAAATCCCTTTCGGCCGGCTCATGGTTATCGGCCGCAGGTTGAGTGTCTAAATCCGTTTCCTAGAAGAAGACGGACACCAACAGGAGAACAACTTCGGCGATGATTGCGAACTGGAAGTAGGTCTTGGAGAACTCTGAGCTTGCCTGGGTCAGGGATGCGAACTCGCCGAGAGCTTTGGAACCGAAGACCTTGACCTTGCTCTTCATCTTGGCAGAGCCGTATTCGGCTGGTGCGAGTCTTGATGCCGCTAGGTCTGCCATCTTTACCGCTGCGTCGGCCACCAACGCCGGTGGTGTGGCTTCGCCCAGAGCCTCGTATCCCCTTTCAGCCGTGAGCCCCCTCGCGGCGAGGTTGTGGCTGTCTGAAGTGCAGAACTCGATCAGGCCGTAGCCGGCCGAGCCGAGGGCGGTGGCTACCTGGGCCCTGAGGCCGGAGGCAGAGTTGTTCGCATCGGCCAGAATCAAGACCGATTTGGCGCCTTGGGTTTCAATCATAAGGAGCCCAAGGCCGTTCTCGGTTAGGTCGTCCTTGCCAGCGAAGCCAATTTCGTTCGAGTGCGAGTATGCAATGTTTGGCCTGTTCGCCTCCGACATTCTGGTGTCTTCGAACAGACGCCTCCACTCTTGGTCGTCGATCGTCGGTGACTGCAGGTCAGGGTCGATGGAGTTGTGAGCGTCCACCACTGACAGATCGAAGGCCGACTCGGAGGCAATCTTAGCGAGCTCGTCCTCGTAGTGGGTATCTATGTCGTCCGAACCGAGCGGGGCGAACGAGACGGTCACGATAAGGTCATCGACGAAAGCAGACGAGCCGACCGTCGCCTTTCCGATGCGGGCATAGCGGGGCCCCCGCAGGAATGCCTGGTCCTTGCGCGAGGTGATAGTCTTGGCGAGTTCGGTCACGCTCTGCACATACTTCGCAGTGTCAGCCCGGGTGACCAGATTCCGCTCGTGGCCCCCTGGTCTGTGCAACGTCATAACAGGCCCGAGTTCCTTGAAGGCTCTGGCGACGACGCCCGGCAAATCAAAGCTCCCCACAGGATGGAATGGACCCGGGTGCACTCCCGGCAGGACTAAGTAGGTGTCTCCAATCTTGGTCCTGAGCCTAAGGATTTTCGTAGTCACTTCAATTTCTTCGGAATGCTCGGCGATGGCCTCTTCGAGCTGGTCGGAATCCTCCGCCGCCCAAGTTTTCATGAAAGCTTGGAATAGGCTCAGCGCGTCGTCCCCCAGGCTTGTCTTCTTCCTTCGGAGGAGCAGTGGAAAGGCGACTAACAACGCCGCGGCCACGGCTCCGCACGAAGTAGCGACAGGGTCCAAGTGCTCTGTCAGTTCTGGAGCCCTGACTATCAGGACAGTCGACACAGGATGGATGAGGGCGAGCGCGAACGAAACCGATGCGCTTCTCTGGAAGGCCCCGTGGATAACTAGGAATTCGAACCCCACGGAAACGAAGGCGCCGAAGAGGAGGGCGTTGGTGAGCGGGAATGACGAGCCGGACGCCAAAGAGTAAGCACCCCCGACCACCGCAATTAGGAGCCAGAGCAACTCCGCTGTCATCAGCAGGGCCAGGACCCGGCGGAATGTGGCGATGGTCCCTCTTTCAATCATCAGGAGGGCGCTTGAAATCGCAGATGCCGATAGCAGGAAGACGAGCAGAGAAAGTGCGAATGTGGGGATTCCGCCTGTTCCCTTGGAGAGAAGAGAAAGGAGGAGACATGTAACGCCCCCGTAAAGTATCAGCTGGGGGGCCGACGGCAGGACAAAGAGGTGCCTATAGCGGCTTGCAAGGGCTTCGGTAGCCGAACGTGTCTTTGAACCCCGGTCTCTAGATGAGGTTGATGACAATTGAGACGGTAATCAGTGCGATCGACCCGATTAGGACTATTTCTGGCCTAATCTTCACTCCCTGGGTCTCTTCGTTGAAGAAGGTCAGGAGGCCTGCACTCGACGCGGGCATCGGGGCGTTATCCTTCTTGCTCATGTGATTGGGCGAGGTGCGCCGAGCGTTCTTAAGGCTAACGCCCTCGCTTGGCCGTTTGAGACGAGGGCGGCAGTTTAGACGGGGACGTGGGCGCTTACCAAGTCAGCCTAGACGAATCCGTTCTCTGTGAGCCTTGTGACGACTCTGCTCCAGAACCCTCTGCTCAGCGTCAGCAGGGCCGAGACGAGGCAGAGCACCAGACCTGCAGCCGCTGCGAATGGTGCGAACAGGACCCCGATTACGGCGACTAGCACCACCACTCCCATGGGCAGGGCAACCAACATCTGCCGGAGGTTGAACTGGGCGGGCATCATCATGTCGTCTCCCTTGACTTGGATGGGGGCTATGTAGGCGGCCCAGCATATCTCGAGGACGAAGGCCCCAGGGATGACTAGCAGAATCATCATCAGCGCCCCCAAAGCCTCCGGATCCCCGAGCGTTTGCAACGCCGCGTCGATTATCGCAAAAGGCGCCAAGACGACAAGAAGTGAAACGACCTTGGATGAGATGAGGTGCTTGAAGTAGGTCGCGGGCGGAAGTGAGGTCAGGGACAGCCAGAGCCTCTCGTTTGTTATCGCTGACTGGGAGAAAAAGAACCCGATGAAAGAGAGGCCGACTGCGAGTATGACGTTCGCCACATCGCCGTGCGGCACATCGTTTGTCATGTTGGTTGGCCCCTGTGAAAGGGCAAAGGCGAAGAAAGCCACCGCCGCCGCTGTCGATGCCAGTGCGACCCATCGAGTCTTTACCCGCCTTGAGACGTAACGCGAGGTTCCCGCCATGTTCATCCTTCCCGCCAGCGACATGTTGGTGAGATTCATTGAGTAAATCGCGCCAAGTGGGCTCTTGCCGACGTAGCTGTTTGGAGACTTGATGTCTTGAGAGGTGGTTCTGACAAGGCTCTTCATCATATCGAGCTCGATTCTTCCAAGGCTTCTGAAGGCGAAAGTGACGGTCACGGCCGTCAACATCAGGAGAGTCGCCGTCCCCCCGTACAGGTTTCCGTTGAAGGCAGACCCAGGGGTGAAGGGGAAGTTGGCGAAGGAAAGGAGCGTCCAGAGGGCGAGGGCCACGGAGAGCACGATACGGACGCGGGTTCGTATCAATGGGGCAATGACTCCGAGTGAAGTGAACGTGAGTGCTAACGCGACCATGTCCACAACGAGGAGGGGAGAAGTGAAGGCCTCCGCGAGGTAGACAAACATGAATAGGACTGTGGTCCCGAAGGCGATGAACTGGGCGAAGAAGATCGATAGGGATAGGTCCCGGGGACTAAGGGGGAGGGTGAACAGGTAGTCTCGGTCAGACTTCATCACCATTACCCCACCCGTCGCCAGTGCCATCGCCAGGAACATCGCGATGATTCCTGACGCGTAGTATCCGAGGATGGTGCTTATCCCCGATGGAGGGATTGTTGTGTAGATGATTAGAGCGTAGATGAACATTATGGCGACGAGTATCAGGAAGGGCCTGGAGAATCGGGTTCTGAGGACGAATTGTAGGAGCTTACGTAGCACCAGTCATCATCCTCGCCACGACCTTCTCGATTGGTTCGTCTGGGGACCCCTTCTTCCTCAGCTCTTCTATGGTCCCTTCCCAGAGGAACTGTCCCTTCGATATCATGACGACGCTGTCGGTCAACCGGTTCGCGATGGACATGATGTGGGTCGATACGAGGTGCGTCCCTTCCATTCTGTCCAGCATATAGATCACTTTCTCTTGAGTGGGTATGTCCAGATAGTTCAGAGGCTCGTCGAGGAGCAGGACCTTTGGTGAGTGTACAATTGCGAGTGCGATCGCCAGCTTCTGCGTGTTTCCTCTTGAGAGCCGGCCAACGTTCGACTTCTCGTACTGCCTTAGTTCGAGTTCGTCGAGCAAGTAGTCGGTCCGGCCCTTGATGTCGGCCACCCCTCTCAGGGCTGCAATGTACTCGAGGTTTTCCCTCACCGAAAGCATCCTGTAAGGAAGGGCGTCCTCGGGGAGATAACCTACCATGGCCTTCGATTCCCTACCTTCTGGGGGATAACCCAGTATCCTGATGGACCCAGTTTCTGGCCTGAGCGAGCCGATGAGTAGCTTCAGTGTGGTCGACTTGCCGGCCCCGTTGGGGCCAAGAAGCGCGAACCTTCCGCCAACCGGAATTTCGAAGCTCAGGTCGGTGAGCGCGGGTACCGAACCGTAGGACTTGCTGACGTGGGCGAGTTCGATACCGTAAGCAGTCCAGCTGGATCCCGAAGACAATTGGATGGTTTGGTCCCCGAGTTGCGGGGATATTAAGCAACCTTCCGAAGTCCATTGGGGCCGCCAAACGTATAACTATCGAAGCGGTTCGCCGCGCCCTATGCCTTCTTACGTTTCCGAGTTCAAGTCGGTCATGACCAGGGTCCGTGCTCACGAGAGGTGGTTCTCGGAGAGCCTGCCTATGATTGCCAGCGAGAACCTCGCCTCTGAGCCCGTAAGGAGAGTGCTTTCTTCGGACCTGGGGCACCGGTATGCGGAGGGGTG
>Ga0187771_10002369_pt1 | contig 12961 bp, 10 predicted proteins | sample 0116_SJ02_MP15_1_FD_133139 | JGI IMG/M metagenome (GOLD analysis project Ga0187771, IMG submission 133139) | Tropical peat soil microbial communities from peatlands in Department of Meta, Colombia - 0116_SJ02_MP15_10_MG | ecosystem: Environmental > Terrestrial > Soil > Wetlands > Peat | place... | reverse complement strand
GTGTTTCCGCTGCCGGGCGCGCTGTTGCTGCCGCGCGGGCAGATGCCGCTCAACATCTTCGAGCCGCGCTATCACGCCATGGTCGACGACGCCTTACGCGACGGCCACCGGCTGATCGGCATGATCCAGCCCGACGTCGCGCATTCGAACTCACCCGACAAACCCCCGCTGTTCCGCATCGGCTGCATCGGCCGCATCACCCAATTGGCCGAGACCGGCGACGGCCGTTATCTAATCGAGCTGACCGGCGTCGCCCGCTTCCGCGTGGCGGAGGAATTGCCGGTGAAGACCGAGTACCGGCAATGCCGCGTCACCTACGCGCCGTTTGCCGACGACTTCATCGCGCGTAAGGGCGAGGCGGCGGTCGACCGCGCCGCGGTGCTCAAGGCCTTGCGCGCCTTCATGAAGGCGAACAATCTGAAAGCGGATTGGGAGGGCATCGACCGGGCGCCGAACGAGGCGTTGGTCAACGCGCTGTGCATGATGTCGCCCTATGGCCCGCCGGAAAAGCAGGCGCTCTTGGAAGCCCCCGACCTGAAGACGCGCGCCGAGCTTCTGGTTGCCATCACCGAGATCGAGCTCGCCAAAAAGAACTCGGAAGGCGAAACGCCGCTGCAGTAGCTCGCGTTATTTTGTCATCGCCGGGCTTGACCCGGCGATCCCGCTTAGGAGGGCAGAGCGTTTGCGTCCCTGATCGGGATGGCCGGGACAAGCTCAGCCATGACAGTCTACTATAGCGTGACATCGCCTGGAGCCCTTCATGTCCACCACTCCGCCCGCCGAAGCGTCGGCCGAAAGCATCGATCCCAAGCTGTTGGAGATCCTGGTCTGCCCGCTCACCAAGGGGCCGCTGGAATACGACCCCGTGCGGCAGGAGCTGATCTCGCGCAAGGCCAAGCTCGCCTATCCGATCCGCGACGGCATCCCCATCATGCTGCCGGAAGAGGCGCGACGGCTGGAGTGATCTTTAATCCGTCATCCTGAGGTGGCCGCGAAGCGGCCCTCGAAGGATGCACGGCCGGCCTTGTCATCCTTCGAGGCTCGCTGCGGTCGCACCTCAGGATGACGATCAAAGATAATGCGAATGACGCAGGGAGAAACCACAATGATCAAAATCTGGGGGCGCAACACCTCATCCAACGTGCAGAAGGCGATGTGGGCGGTGGGCGAACTCGGCCTCGAGCACACGCGCATCGACATCGGCGGCGCCTTCGGCAAGAACAAGGAGCCGGCTTACCTTGCGATGAACCCGAACGGCCTGGTGCCGACGCTGGAGGAGGAAGACGGCTTCCTGTTGTGGGAATCGAATTCGATCGTGCGCTATCTCGCCGGCAAGCACGACAAGAACAACATCCTCGAGCCGAAAGATCCCAAGCAGCGCGCGCTCGCCAGCCAGTGGATGGATTGGCAATTGTCGGTGGTCGGACCGGCGATCACGCCAGCATTCTGGGGCCTGATCCGCACGCCGGTGGAAAAGCGCGACATGGCCGCAATCAAGGCCTCGCAGGAGAAGACCGTGGCGGCGATGAAGATTCTCGACGCGCAACTCGCGAAGACGGCTTACGTCGCCGGTCCGTCTTTCTCCTACGGCGACATCCCGGTCGGCGTGATGGCCTATCGCTACCGGCAGCTCGTGCCCGACCGTCCGGCCACGTTGCATCTCGAACGCTGGTTCGAGGCCATCTCCAAGCGCAAGCCGTTCCACGACCACGTCGGCAGTATTCCGCTGGCGTGAGGCATCGTGTCCCGGACGCGGTGTAGCGCGTCAGCTGTGCACCGCCGATCCGCGACCTTTCCAAGTGCTGAGTTTGTAACGGTCCCGGGTCTGCAGCGCATCACTTCGTGCTGCGCTGCGCCTGGGACAAGAGGCTACAAAGCCTCGCCCTTGAGCAGCTTCGGCACGTCGCCGGTGAATCCGGCCGCCTCGCGGATGAACACCTGCTTGAGCGCCGGCATACGCTCGACCAGGCCGAGGCCGACGTCGCGCACCAGGCGCAGCACGTCCGAGCTGTTGGAGAACAATCTGTTCAGCCCGTCGGTGGCCACGCCCATGGTCATGGTGTCGAAGCGCCGCCAGCGCTGGTAGCGCTCGAGCACCTCGGCCGAGCCGATATCGAGGCCGAGCCGCGCCGCGTCCGCCACCGCTTCCGCCAGAGCGGCGACGTCGCGCAGGCCCATATTGAGCCCCTGTCCGGCGATCGGATGAATGATGTGCGCGGCGTCGCCGATTAGCGCTAGCCGCTCGCCGATGAACGAGCGCGCGGTGAACAGTCCAAGCGGAAAGGCGCGGCGCGGCCCGATCACCGTAAGGTCGCCCAGATGCAGGCCGAAACGCTTCTCCAGTTCGGCGTGAAATTCCGCGTCGGGCAGTGCGACGATGCGATCGGCCTCGCGCGTCGCCTCCGTCCACACGATCGATGAGCGCTTTCCCGTCAGCGGCAATATGGCGAACGGGCCGGCGGGCAGGAAATGCTCCTCGGCGCGCCCGTGATGCTCGCGCTCGTGCGCCACTGTGGTGACGATGGCCGACTGATCGTAGCTCCAGCCGTGCGTGGCGATGCCGGCCTGCTCGCGGATCTTCGACTTCGCGCCGTCGGCGCCGACCAGAAGCCGCGCGGCAATCATCTCGCCGCCGGCGAGCTGCACCTCGATCGCATTCGCCGCATGGGCGAATCCGGCAACCCGATCCGCCTTGAGCTCGACGCCGACTTCCTTCGCCTTCTTCACCAGCGCGTCGATTAAGTAGCGGTTCTCCACCATATGCGCGAAGGGTTCGCCCTCCTCGACGTCGCCGCCGAAGGTCAAGAAGGTCGGCCGCACGGCGTCGTCCAGTTTGGAATCCGTGATCGCCATGTCGAGGATCGGCTGCGCTTTCGCGGCGACCGCCTCCCACACGCCGATCGCCTCGAACAGCCGCCGCGCGGCGGCCGCGATCGCCGAGGCGCGCGGGTCGTTCGATTGCGCCGCCGCCAGCGTCGGATCAGCAACCGTCACCGCGAAGGCCTCGCCTAGCCCTTGGCGCAGCGCAATTGCCAGCGCCAGGCCGGCAAAACCCGCCCCGCCGATCATGAGACCGGTCTTCTTCTGGTGGTCCTTGGGTACCTTCGGCATCGGACCTTGTTCGCGCCTTCCTTGTAAATCCTGCCCCAGCATAGCAGGTTGGAGCGGTCATTTGACCCATTTCGGCCCGCCCATGACCGCCACCATGTCCGCCGTCCAGGACCTGCTCAATATCCTCGATCTCGAGCCGCTCGAGGTGAATCTGTTCCGCGGCCGCTCCCCGCAGGTGGGCTGGCAGCGCGTATTCGGTGGCCAGGTGATCGGCCAGGCGCTGGTCGCCGCGGTGCGCACCGTGGAGGGGCGGCCGCCGCATTCCATGCACGCCTATTTCCTGCTGCCGGGCGATCCCAAGGTGCCGATCATCTACGACGTCGACCGCATCCGCGACGGCAAGAGCTTCACCACGCGGCGGGTGACCGCGCGCCAGCACGGCCAGCCGATCTTCTCCATGCTGGTTTCGTTCCACAGCGACGAGCCGGGTCTCGCGCATCAGGCGAAAATGCCGGACGTGCCGCCGCCGGAGAAGCTGCCGAGCGAAGCCGAGATGCGCGCGAAAGTCCTGCCGATGATGCCCGATCCGGTCCGCCGCTATTACGAGCGCGAGCGGCCGATCGAGCTCAGGCCGGTCGAGTTCGACCGCTATCTCGGCAAGAAATATCCCGATGGCCGCTTCAACGTATGGATCAAGACCACCGGCCGGCTGCCGGACGATCCGGCCATCCATCAATGCGTGCTGGCCTATACCTCGGACATGGGGCTGCTCGACACCGCGCTGGTGCCGCACGGCCGCACGCTATTCGAAAAGGAATTCATGGCGGCGAGCCTCGATCACGCCTTGTGGCTGCACCGGCCGTTCCGCGCCGACGACTGGCTGCTCTACGCGCAGGACTCGCCCAATCTGCACGGCTCGCGCGGCTTCTCGCGCGGCCTGATCTTCCGGCGCGACGGTACGCTGGTCGCCTCGGTGGCGCAGGAGGGCCTGGTGCGCATGCGCCACGCCTGACGGCCTTGTCCGACCGGTAGGACAATACTTCCGCCGTAAATTGACGCCTTTCGCGGCGAATGCCTTTGGAAACGGCAATGTTGCCGCTTAATTTTTCACCCGCTTGTCGATAGGGTGGACAACTGAGCCGCGCCGGCACTACGCCGGCGGGCTTGCATCCCGGCGCTTGATCTCCGGAACTGGCCATTCCCGCAAACTCGAGGCGAGGCGGAAGCCGGCTCGCGGTCCCGATCAGGCGCCAGCCAGACATTGCCGGGAAGGACATCATGAAGCTGGTCATCGCCGTCATCAAACCTTTCAAGCTCGACGAGGTGCGCGAGGCCCTCACCCGCATCGGCGTTCACGGCATGACCGTGTGCGAGGTCAAGGGCTATGGGCGGCAGAAGGGTCACATGGAGATCTATCGCGGCGCCGAATACGCGGTGAACTTCCTGCCCAAGCTGCGTATCGAGGTCGCCGTCGCCAGCGAGCACATCGATCAAGTGGTGGAAGCGGTCGCCGCCGCCGCCAAGACCGGTCAGATCGGCGACGGCAAGATCTTCGTCATGCCGATGGAGCAAGCCGTGCGCATCCGCACCGGCGAGACCGACGTCGACGCGCTGTAGCTGATATCTCGGGTTTTGCCCGAGACCAGTAGCAACATGGCCGATCATCCGTCGAGGCTCGCTTCGCTCGCACCTCAGGATGACGGTGCCAACCGACAAGTTCAAAGATTTCGTGCTGGGGGAATTGACTATGACACGTCTCATCCGACGCCTCGCCATGGCAGCTGGCGCGGCGGCAACTTTGGTTGCGTCACCCGCCTTTGCGCAAAGCGCCAGGATCGACACCGCCGACACCGCCTGGATGTTAGGCGCGACCGGCCTGGTGCTGATGATGACGATCCCGGGGCTTGCCCTGTTCTATGCCGGCATGGTGCGCAAGAAGAACGTGCTCGCCACCATGGCGCAGTGCATGGCGGCAACCTTTCTCGTCTCCGTGCTGTGGGCGATCGTCGGCTATTCGCTCACCTTCACCGGCGACGGCGCCTATCTCGGCTCGCTCGAACGCTTTGTGCTCGCGGGCATGACGATCGACTCGATCTCGCCCTTCGCCAAGACGATCCCGGAAAGTCTGTTCATGATCTATCAGATGACCTTTGCGGTCATCACTGTGGCGCTGGTGGCGGGATCGGTCGCCGACCGTTTCCGCTTCTCCGCGTTTCTCGTGTTCTGCGTGTTCTGGCTGCTGCTCGTCTATGTGCCGATCGCGCATTGGGTGTGGGGCGACGGCTTCCTCGGCCGCTACGGCGTGATCGACTTTGCCGGCGGCCTAGTCGTGCATCTCAATGCCGGCGTGGCGGGCCTGGTTGCGGCTTACGTCGTCGGCAAGCGGCGCGGCTACGGCAGCGAGAATCTCTCGCCCTACGATCTCACGCTAGCGGTGATCGGCACCGGCCTGCTCTGGGTCGGCTGGTTCGGCTTCAACGGCGGCTCCGCGCTCGGCGCCAATGCGCGCGCCGCGATGGCGATCACCTCGACGCATCTCGCCGCCAGCGCCGGCGCCTTCACCTGGATGGCGCTGGAATGGTGGACGCGTGGCAAGCCTTCCGTGCTCGGCATGATCTCCGGCGCGGTCGCCGGCCTCGGCACCATCACGCCAGCCTCCGGCTTTGTCATGCCGATGCAGGGCGTGCTGATCGGCGTCATCGCCGGCGGCATTTGCTTCTGGGCCTGCACCTGGCTCAAGCTCAAGCTCGGTTACGACGACTCGCTCGACGTGTTCGGCGTGCACGGCATTGGCGGCCTGACCGGCACCTTCCTCGTCGGCGTGCTGGCGGTCGGCTCGCTGTCGGCTAGCCCCGAGCTGCCCGGCGGCATATCCGGCCTGCTCGAAGGCAATCCGCGGCTGCTGCTGGCGCAGCTCGTCGGCATCCTCGTGACCCTGCTCTGGTCCGCCGGCATGACCTTTGTCGTGCTCAAGATCATCGACGTCATCGTGCCGCTGCGCGTGAAACACGAGGACGAAGTGATGGGGCTCGACGTCACCCAGCACGGCGAAGCGTTGCAGTGACCTCCCTGCCGGCCGCAACCCCTTTGCTGGGGTGCGGCCATACGTTACAGGACGCCTGCTCAAAAAATATGCAGGCTTGGAGCGTCTTGGCGCGACTTTGGGCTGAGGCCCAATAGGACCTTCGCCAGACCCTCTTGGTCTTAAAAAATCATTCATCGAATCAGCCAGATGCGCCCCGCTCGGGCATCTGGCACGGCGTTTGATTCTCTACCGGCCGGCCGTGACCGTGAAGCCTGCTTTGCGGGCTCGGCTCAGTGAACCCGCCCGCACTGCGTGAATGTACAAAACGGGCTCAAGCGGGGATCGAATCCATGAAAATCGTCATGGCCATTATCAAGCCTTTCAAACTCGACGAGGTCCGTGACGCTCTGACCTCCATCGGGGTGCAAGGACTGACTGTCACAGAGGTCAAGGGATACGGGCGTCAAAAGGGTCACACGGAAATCTATCGTGGGGCCGAGTATGCGGTGAGCTTCCTCCCGAAAATCAAAGTGGAAGTGGCGGTGCCGACCAACCAGGTCGACAAGGTCATCGGAGCCATCACTGGCGCCGCCAAGACGGGCCAGATCGGCGACGGCAAAATCTTCGTCTTTGCCATCGAGAACGCGGTGCGCATCCGCACCGGCGAAACCGACGCGGCGGCGCTCTAGTGACCCGCACCGCAAACAATACGGACAGGAGTTAAGACCATGACGTTGAAGAAATCCTCCCGTGCGGGGCTCGCGGCTCTCGCTCTCGGAGTTCTGCTCAGCCTGTTTCTGAGCGTAGCGGCGTATAATACGTCGTACGCCCAGGCGCCGGCCCCTGCCGCTGCACCCGCAGCACCTGCCGCGGCACCCGCTGCCGCACCGGCTGCTGCGCCGGCCCCCGCGCCGACGCCGTCCTGCGCCAGCGACCCCGACCCGAAAAAAGCCGTAACCACCAAGTGTTCGCCCAACTCGGGTGACACCGCCTGGATGCTCACCTCCATGGCGCTGGTGCTGATGATGACGGTGCCCGGCCTTGCCCTGTTCTACGGCGGCATGGTGCGCAAGAAGAACGTTGGCGACACCGTGATGACGAGCTTCGCCGTCACCTGCCTCGTCACCATCGTCTACTCCATCCTCACCTACACCTTGGCGTTCACGCCGGGTTCGCCCTACATCGGCGGGCTTAGTCGCTTGTTCCTGCAGGGCATCCTGAGCGACATCGCCTCCGGCGCGGGCAATCCGAACGGCCTCGCGGTGACGATCCCCGAGACCGTGTACATGTGCTTCCAGATGACCTTCGCGATCATCACTCCTGCGCTGATCGCGGGCGCCTTCGCCGAGCGCATGAAGTTCTCCGCCATGCTCTGGTTCATGGGCCTGTGGTCGATCTTCGTCTACGCGCCGGTCGCCCACTGGGTGTGGGGCTCTGACGGCATGCTGTCGTCGGGCAACTCCGACGCCATGGTCCACGTGCTCGACTTCGCCGGCGGCACCGTCGTGCATATCAACGCTGGCGTCGCCGGTCTGATGTGCGCGATCATGCTCGGCAAGCGCAAGGACAGCGGTCCCGCTCATAACATGGTGCTGACTCTGATCGGCGCCTCCTTGCTGTGGGTCGGCTGGTTCGGCTTCAACGCGGGTTCGGCGGTCACCGCCGGTCTGCAGGCCGGTATGGCCATGACCGTGACCCAGATCGCCACCGCGGTCGCGGCCTTCACCTGGATGCTGGTGGAATGGGCGGCGCGCGGTAAGCCGACCGTCGTCGGCATCTCCTCCGGCGCGGTCGCCGGCCTCGTGGCCATTACACCGGCGTCGGGCTTCGTCGGCCCGGTCGGCTCGATGGTGATCGGCGTCGCCGCCGGCATCGTCTGCTACTGGGGCGTCACCGGCCTCAAGCGCATGCACGGTGTCGACGATGCGCTGGACTGCTTCGGCGTCCATGCGGTCGGCGGTATCGTCGGCGCTCTGCTCACTGGCGTGTTCGCGATCAACGAATACGGCGGCACCCCCGGTCTGATCGAAGGCAATGCGGTCCAGGTCCTCTATCAGCTCGAGGGCATCTGCATCGTGTTCTTCTATGACGCCATCGTGTCGCTGATCATCTTGAAGATCATCGACGTGATCATCGGCCTGCGCGTCTCGGAAGAAGTGGAGCGCGACGGTCTCGACCTCGCGCTGCACGGCGAGATCGTGCAGTAAGAGTGACAAGCTAGCGGTAGGGGCGGAAACCCGGCACTGTCCCTTCCGTCGAGGCCCCCGGTTCGCAAGAGCCGGGGGCCTCTCTCTTTTCGGCGGATCGCTTCAGCGAACGGAGGCGATCACGAGCCGCCCTTGCGGAAGGTAAACGGCGCGTTCGGCTTGAACGACGACGTCACGTCGCCGACCAGGTCGCCGCTATGCACGAGATCGAGCTTGCGCACCGGCGCGCCGGCGGAGAAGTCGAGAGCATCGAGCCGCACCCAGACGATGTTGGGGCTTAGCGTCGATTCGTAGAAATACACCCGGTTGGACGCATCGGCGACGCTGCGCCAGATCGTGTGCGACGCCTCCGGCCGGCTGGGGTCGGGCTGTACGAATGGCTGCGCGATATTGCGCATGATCGACAGCACGCGGGCGATCGTCTGCCGGTAATCCTGCGGCTTGGTCTGGTTCGTCAGGTAATAGGCGGCGCGCACGAAGCGGTCGGCTGCCTCGCTGGATCCGGGTAGCCGCGCCGTGCCGCCGAAGCCGCGATATTGCTTCAGGTTGGCGAGCTGCTCGGGAAACGGCGGCGAGTTGGTCATCACCGTATAGGCACGGTCGTGATAGATGCGCACCTTGCCGCCGTCGACGATCTCGATGATGGCGGAATCGCCGCTCGTATCGGCGAGCGACAGATGCGCGGTGGCGGCCGCGTAGCCGGGCATCGCCGCGGTGACGATCTGAATGTTGCCCTGCTGCATCGCCGCGACTGCTTCCGCCACGGTGGCGAAGTTGTCGAGGTTGTATTGCGCCCAGAGCGCCAGCGACAGGCCGGGCACTTTCGCATCGCGTTTGCCGTAGTCGGCCTCGGTCAGCCAGAGCAGATTGGCGACCAGGCCCTTCTCGTTGATGCCGTCGGCGATGCCTTGATTGTACACGGCGGCGCCGAGGCTGCCGTATTTCGACGTCCAGGTGAGCGAATTGTCGTCGCCGCTTAGCCCCGAACGGGCGATGCCGCGCGGGAAGGCCCACAGATCGCTCTGCATATCCGCGGGCCAGTCCATGTTGCGGCCGACCACCACGGCCTGGCCGTTGTCGTTCCACAGCACGCGCGAGCAGGCGCGGGCGAGCTCGGCCCCGGCGACGAGCGCGGCGAGCAAAGCGGCGGCGCGCAAAAGGCGAAACAGCATCGGGTACCTCCTGAGAGGACAGCGGCCCGCGGTGCGGGATCCTCGCCACGGCAGTGAGGGCCCGGGCGGCGGGAGATGCGTTGATGCCGGTCAAGCCGAGGCGCCTGGGCGGCCCGATTTGCCTTCACAGCAGCGCCGATGGTTAATCGGGTCTTAACCTCGCCCTCATTATTGTGCTTCACCATCGTGCCGCGGGTGAGCGCAACAGCCCGCTTGTATCGCCATGCCTATGATGACCGCCCAGCGCGAGCCCTCCAGCATCCCTGCCCCGGCAGTCGAAGGCCGCTCGCCTTTCGTGCGCTTGACCGAGTTGATCGCCGGCATCGCGCCGGGCAAGCCGCCGATCAATCTGTCGGTCGGCGAGCCGCAGCATCCGATTCCGTCCTTCGTCGGCCCGACGCTCGCCGCACATCTCGACGAGTTCGGCCGCTATCCGGCCAACAAGGGCAGCGAGCCGTTCCGCCGCGCCGTCGCCCAATGGCTCGACCGTCGCTACAACCTGCCGCGCGCCGTCGACGCGGAGAGCGAAGTGCTGGTGCTCAACGGCACGCGCGAGGGCCTGTTCCTCGGCGCCATCGCCGCCAAGCGCTGGGTCAAGCCGCGCGCCGGCCAGCCAGCTATGCTGATCCCAAATCCGTTCTACGCCGCCTATGGTGCCGGCGCGCTGGCCGCCGAGTGCGAGCCGGTCTATCTGCCGGCGACGCGTCAGAGCGGCTTCCTGCCCGATCTCGATGCGCTCGACGACGAGCTGCTCGCGCGCACCGTTGCCGTCTATCTCGCCTCGCCGTCCAATCCGCAGGGCGCGGTCGCCAGCCGCGCCTATCTCGAACGGCTCGCCGCTCTTGCCCGCCGCTTCGGCTTTCTGGTGTTCGCCGACGAATGCTATTGCGAGATTTACAGCAAGGAGCCGCCAGCCGGCATGCTAGAAGCCTCCGGCCCCGACTTCGCCAATGTCTTGGTGTTCCACTCGCTGTCCAAGCGCTCCAATTTGCCCGGCCTGCGCGTCGGCTTCGTCGCCGGCGACCGCCGCTTCCTTTCTGCCTTTCTCGAATTGCGCAATATCGCCGCCCCGCAAGTGCCCGGCCCGGCGCAGCATGTCGCCGTCGCCGCCTATAACGACGAGGCGCATGTCCTGACGAACCGCGAGCTCTATTCCGCCAAGTTCGATCTCGCCGACCAGATCATCGGCGACCGCTACGGCTACAAGCGGCCGGCTGGCGGCTTCTTTCTCTGGCTCGACGTGTCGCACTATGGCGGCAGCGAGGCGGTCACCAAACGGCTGTGGCAGGAAGCCGGTGTGCGCGTGGTGCCCGGCCGCTATCTCGCGCGCGAGCAGGCCGACGGCTCCAATCCCGGCGCCGACTACATCCGCGTCGCCATGGTGCAGGACAAGGCGACCACGGCCGAGGCGCTGCATCGCATTGTCGCGGTGTTGAGGTAGCGCCAATGCCCGCGATCGACCGCAGCCTCGACGCCGTCGCCTTCATCTCCGAGCATTTCCGCGACATCCTGCGTCGGCGCTTGAGCGAGCTCGCAGGCCTCGCGCTGATCACGCTCGCCTTCCTCGCCGCCATCGCGCTCGCCACCTGGTCGGTGCAGGATCCCTCGCTCAGCCACGCGACGCAGACGCCGGTGCGCAATTTGCTGGGCTTCCCCGGCGCGATCTTCTCTGATCTCGCCATGCAATTGCTCGGCCTTGCGGCGGTGATGCTGCTGGTGCCGGAGGTCCTGCTCGGCTGGCGGCTGTTGTCGCACCGGCCGCTCGGCGAGAAATGGCGCGGCTTGTTGTGGATCCTCGCCACCTTCTTTGCCGCCGCCTTCTCCTCCACCTTGCCGCGCATCGGCTCCTGGCCGCTGCCGACAGGCCTAGGCGGCGTGTTTGGCGATGCGCTGTTGCGCGCGCCGATGCTGATCGTCGGCCCGCTCGAGGGCCTGACGCTGCTCGTCACCAGCCTGTTTTTTGGTTTTGCCACCCTCGTGACGGTCGCCTTCGCCGCCGGTTTCGGCATGCCGCCGGCGGATAAGTCGGAGACCGTGTCGGAGGACGAAGAGGACAACGAGGAAGAGGAAGGCGATCACGCCTCGGCTTGGCTCGGCATGATCGCGCACGCACTGCTGAGCTGGAAGGCGCGCGCCACCCGTATGCTACGCGGTGGGTCGCGCGCGCCGCAGCGCGCTACGATGCCTGCGGCCAGCCCGCGCCAGGAGCCGCGCTTCGAAGGTCATGCGCGCAGCGTCGCGCCGCTTGAGCCGATGCACGCCGAGGACGAGGAGGAAGATGCCGACGAGGCGCCACCCGCCCGTCGCCGCCGCGCCTCAGCACGCGCGCCGGCGCGCCGCTCGGCGGGCGGCTATCAACTCCCATCGCTCAATCTGCTCGCCACGCCGCGCGCCTCCGAGCGCTCCACGCTGTCGAAGGACGTCATCGACGCCAATGCAGTGGCGCTGGAAAGCGTGCTGCAGGACTTCGGCGTACGCGGCGAGATCATCAATGCGCGCCCCGGCCCGGTGGTGACACTCTACGAGTTGGAGCCGGCGCCCGGCATCAAGTCCTCGCGCGTGATCGGGCTGGCCGACGACATCGCCCGCTCGATGAGCGCGGTGTCGGCGCGTGTCGCCGTGGTGTCGGGCCGCAACGCCATCGGCATCGAATTGCCCAATCCCACGCGCGAGAAGGTCTACTTGCGCGAACTGCTCGCCGGCAACGACTACAACGAAAGCGCCGCCAAGCTGCCGCTCTGCCTCGGCAAGACCATCGGCGGCGAGTCGGTGATCGTCGATCTCGCCCGCATGCCGCACTTGCTGATCGCCGGCACCACCGGCTCGGGCAAGTCGGTTGCCATCAACACCATGATCTTGTCGCTGGTGTACCGGCTGCGCCCCGACCAGTGCCGGCTGATCATGGTCGATCCCAAGATGCTCGAGCTCTCCGTCTATGACGGCATCCCGCATCTGCTCACACCGGTGGTCACCGATCCGAAGAAAGCGGTGGTCGCGCTCAAATGGGCGGTGCGCGAGATGGAGGAGCGTTACAAGAAGATGTCCAAGCTCGGCGTGCGCAACATCGACGGCTACAATGCGCGCGTCGCCGAAGCCAAGGCGAAGGGCGAGACGCTCACCCGCACGGTGCACACCGGCTACGACAAGGAGACCGGCGAGGCGATCTACGAGAAGGAGGAGCTCGAGCTCGAGCCGCTGCCTTATCTCGTGGTGGTGGTCGACGAGATGGCCGACCTGATGATGGTCGCCGGCAAGGACATCGAGGGCGCCATCCAGCGTCTGGCGCAGATGGCGCGCGCCGCCGGCATCCACGTCATCCTCGCCACGCAGCGCCCCTCGGTCGACGTCATCACCGGCACCATCAAGGCGAACTTCCCGACCCGCATCTCCTTCCAGGTCACCTCGAAGATCGACAGCCGCACCATTTTGGGCGAACAAGGCGCCGAGCAACTGCTCGGCCAGGGCGACATGCTCTATATGGCCGGCGGCGGCCGCATCAGCCGCGT